>Ga0209798_10000812_pt1 | contig 19125 bp, 13 predicted proteins | sample DOMMetBare3Fresh_FD_187475 | JGI IMG/M metagenome (GOLD analysis project Ga0209798, IMG submission 187475) | Wetland sediment microbial communities from St. Louis River estuary, USA, under dissolved organic matter induced mercury methylation -... | ecosystem: Environmental > Aquatic >...
AACTGCAATCACCATCACAATTTCCACAGGCTTATGTAAGCAATATCAGTAATTATGCACCCGTTAAACTTACCAATGTAAATGCAGAAGCACTCAACAAACCGCTACCCAAAACAGAAGTGATTAAATGGAAAGGTGCAGATGGAAAAGAGATTGAAGGTTTACTCACCTATCCGCTCAATTACAAAGCAGGTACAAAAGTTCCGTTACTGTTAAATGTACATGGTGGCCCTGCTGGTGTGTTTACACAAACTTGTGTAGCGGGCAATGCAGGCACGTATCCAATTGCAGCGTTTGCGGAGATGGGTTATGCAGTGCTTCGTCCTAATCCACGGGGGAGCAGCGGTTACGGTGCAAACTTTCGTATGGCCAACCGTGCCGATTGGGGTGGCAAGGATTATATTGATTTAATGAATGGAGTTGATTATGTAATTAAGATGGGCGTTGCCGATGAAAACAAAACCGGCATTATGGGTTGGAGTTATGGAGGTTTTATGAGTAGCTGGACGGTAGGGCATACCAACCGGTTTAAAGCAGCCAGCATTGGTGCACCAGTTGTTGATCTGGCACATCAGAATTTAACAGATGATATTGAAGGATTTATTCCTTCTTACTTCAAAACACAGCCCTGGGAAAACTGGGGATTATTAGATGCACATTCACCTTTACGGTTTGTACAAAATGTAAGCACACCTGTGCTGTTGCAACATTGCGAAGGTGATTTGCGGGTACCCATCAGCAATGGTATTATGTTTTACAATGCATTACGCAGACGGAATGTTCCGGTTAAATTTTTAGTGTTGCCCCGCCAGGCTCACGGCCCCGTAGAACCGAGAATTACCATGAAAGTAATGCAGGCTAATTTGGAATGGTTTGAAAAATACATAAAGCCGTAGAAGAATTTTTATTGGACGGGCTGAAGCTCTACGATCATCGTTCCTTGCGTCGCACACATCAAAGCAAGTGCAAATGGCAGCATATAAATACAAGAGCAAAAATTGAATTTACACTTAAAAAATTATTGAAACAGATACGGGAGGATTTTATCCTCCCGTATCTGTTAATTCTATAATAATACAAGTTTGTAAAGAATCAATACTTTATTCCCAGTACTTTACTAATCATCCCCAATATTCTTACAGCAAAATCCGGCGGCTTTACAGCAATAATTTCTTTTCTGTAATGATTCATTAAGGCACCGAGATACAATTTGGTTTTAAAATTCATGCTGAACGGTTTGCTGCCGTTTTCAGTTACAGCATTAAGCACCTTTACCACATCTTCAAAATATTCCAGCATTTGAAAAGCAGGTTCATGTGTATTGTAAACAGTAACCACTTTATCGGTTGGGTTTCTAAATGTATGCGCCACACCTTTTTCTACCGTGAGTTTATCACCTTTTACTGCTTTTATCCATTTGTCTTTTACAAAAAATTCCATCTCTCCTTCCAGCACTTCATAGGTTTCAATAGCGAGTGGATGTGTGTGCACTAAAGGGTCTTTCATATTACAACCTGGCAGCAGCTCCCAATGTAAATCCAGCGAAGCGCCATTGGTATCAGCAGCAGATTTTAATACAGTAAACCGCATACCCAGCGGTGTCATGTCTAAAATTTTTGAAGTTGTTGTCATGTTGGTGGCTTTATATTTGCAGCATGAGTGTAAAAATTTACTCTCCTGGTTTATAACTTCGCTCCACATGTTTCAAAACATCTTCTTTATAAAACAACACATCTTTAAACTCTCCTTTGGTATACATGAGCAGTTGGTCTTTAAAGTGTGGTGAGTTTATATTTCCACTTACGCCACCGGCTAATAATGATTTTGCTTTAATGCGTTTTCCAAATTCAACAGCACAAATAAAACTGTTGCCACTTGTTCCGTATCTTAATTGGGTGCCGGGATAATAATTGCTGTTGTATGCTGGTAACATGCCCCATGCAGAGGAAGCAAACGCAACAGGAACACTTTCTTTATTGTCATCATACTTCTGCCGTATATCATTACTCACCCGTTGAAAACGATTTAGTTCGCCCCATGCTACATCCCATTTACCAAATTTGTTTTTAAAATTTTTTACAACAAGAAGTAATGTATTAAGCAATTGTGCAGGTGAAGCAGAATCAGCAAAATGTTGGGTTGCCCGTACCTGGTCTGTTTCTCCATCTTCAATATAAACTTTTCTTATATCGGGGCCCAGCAGTTGCGCCCATTCTATAGCAAGAGCAGTTGCAACAGAATGTTCTCCTGCCTGGTAGTTCCACTGCTTTAATATTTTTATTGGTTCTGCTAATAACAAATAAAATGTATCGGCAGGGTTTACTGTATTTTCATAAGCCCGCAATAACGCAGGTACAAGAATTTCAAATGCAGTTAGTGTGCGGTCATAACCTGCAGCAATGGTTTTATCAATGGTGAATTTATTTTCCCTGCTCAACACTCTTACTGCATTGATGCCACGGAAATTTTCACCATCGGGCGCCATGTAGTTTGGATAATTTATTTTTTTGGGACTTGCACTGCCGCTTACTGTAAAAGGAGTGGAGTTGCAATTCTGTATCCAACCTGTTGAAGGATTGTATACATGAACAATTTGCCCAACACTGTGCAGGCCTTTCCATTCTGTTGCGGATGTAGTTCCATCAACTACTTTACCCCAGTTGATTTTTTTATCTCTGATGGGTACAAAGTTGCCATGCCAGTATGCAATATTTCCTTTGTTATCGGCAAACACGGTATTGTTACTGGTGTTGGCTTTTAATTCCATTACTTTTTTATAATCATCTAAACCTTTGGCTTTGGTACGTAACCAGCTTTGCATTAAGCCCTTCATATCCCGGTTATTACTTTTTACACTAATGATTTCATTATTTCGTTTTGCCATTACGGGTCCATGATGTGTAAAATAAGCAATGAGGGTTTTGGTTTTTATTTCATTTCCGCTTACATATTTAAGTCGCATCTTTTTTTCTTTAATCGGCAACCACTTGTTATTATATAAATAAACAAAACCGCTTGCCTGTTTACTTATTTTTTCTGCATACATATCACTTACATCTACACTGCTTGAAGTATGCATCCATCCGCAGTATTCATTAAAGCCCTGGTAAATAAAAAACTGTCCCCATGTTACAGCACCGTATACATTTAATCCTTCATTGCTGTTCATATGTACTTCGGGCCTGAAATAAAAAGTAGTGTGTGGATTTATATAAAGAATGGAATTTCCACTTTCTGTTTTAGAAGGAGCAATAGCAAACCCATTACTGCCATCTACGTTTTTATTTTCTTCACGGTTCGTTACAAAATCATTTTTTGTTTCAGGATAATTAATGCTTGAATTAAAAGCAAGAGGTTCTTTTCCGCTATAAAAATTTTTAACATCCTGCTCTGTAATATCTCCTGTGCTGATGGCGCCTATACTTCCATCGGTCCATAATAAAGGATACCATGGTTTAAAGCGGGTTAATAAAGCCGGTTTTATTTCGGGGTGTTTATAGAGATAAAAATTAATTCCATCGGCATAGGCGTTTAATAATTTTTTAAGCCAGAGAGGCGCTTTGTTATAATCGGCAACAGCATCGGCACTGTCAATAATTAAACGCACATAGAGATCATTATATAATTCTGCTTCGCCTGAAACTTCCGCTTTTCTTCCCAGCTTTTCAATAAAGTTCATCTCCACCCGTTTAAAATCATCTTCACATTGTGCATATAACAAACCAAACACAGCATCGGCATCGGTTTTGCCATATACATGCGGTATGCCCCAATTATCACGAATGATGGTAACATTCTTTGCCTGCTGTTGCCATTTGGCTTTTTCAGTTTGGTTAAATGGTTGAGCAAAAAGAGATAAAGGAAAGAAAAGGAAAAGCAGAACGTATCTGATCATAACTATCAATTAATAATTTTTAAAAGTATATTAAAGCTACTTTATTGATATTAATTATAACCATGAAATAAATATTATTCTTCAGTAAGGTGAAAAGCAGTTGACTTTGTTTGCTGTTTCTTTTTTAATGATGGCTTCCAGTAAAAAAACAAACGCATTGTATGGTTGCGGTTGTATTGAAAGCCACTTAATCGTTGCTGATAAACAAGCATATACCCGGCATCAAATGAAAGAGCAGGTGTGATCTGTTGTTTGATGCCGGCGAAAAGACGGTTTTGATCAAAGCTGTTATAGATAATATCTTTCCCTGCCTGCAACAAAATTTCATCGGCTATTGCTATGGAGGGAACGTATTTCTTTTTACTTACCGGAATGTTGAGTGCAATCTGGTAACGAAAACGGGTGCTGTACCTGTAAACATCTGTTAAGGTTCCGTTTACTACTTTTTGCTGCCAGCGTTCTTCTATGCGAAATGTATTGTTTAATGCTGATTGCCCAATTGTATGGCTTAATTGAAATTGCTGATAAAGACGGGTTTCGTTGGAAAAAAATTCAGTTGCACCCGATCTGTTTGCAAGCCATAATTGACCAGCACCTGCAGCAACTGATAAATGCTCATTTATTTTATATGCAGTACCCAAACGTAAAAAGAAAAAATTGGTGTTGGCAAAAAAGTTGGTACGGCGGTTATGAAAATCGGCGAGTATGCTCCACTTGCTGGCAATCTTAATATTTGTATTTAAGCTCCACCAAAACTGATTTTGAACCTGTACTTCACGGGTGCGTTGCGCCGATAAATTAAAAGTAAAAAGCAAAAAAAGAATGATCAGTAGAACCGGCCTCAATGTTTCAAAATTTAAATGAAGTTGCGAAGGTAACAAAACCAATAAGCTGCAACGTGAGTTTGGTCACTTGAAAAGTTGATAGATATTTTAAGAAAGGAAAAAAGTTTAATCTAACACTTCATACACCATAATCGGGTTTGACTTATTTTTTAAGTTGAGTTCACCCACTTTATTACAATTGAATGATTCTTTTACTTTTTGATAGGCATCTTCACTAATGATGATTTGATTTTCCTTTGCAACAGTTTGCAAACGTTGTGCAACATTAACAGAATCGCCAATTACGGTATAATCTAACCGGCGCAACGTAGTAGAACCAATATTACCAGAAATCATTTCTCCACTGTTAATACCTATAGAAACTTTTGGTGAAAACAGTTCCGATGCAGAAGGCAATGCTGCCACTTTATTTCTTACAGCCAATGATGCATCAATTGCTCTGTCTAAATGATATTCGCCACGGAAAACAGCCATGATGGCATCACCAATAAATTTATCGATATATCCACCTTGTGCAATAATTTCTTTTACCATTACATCAAAATAATTATTCAGCAGTTTTATTACTTTATCCGGTGTTTCATTTTCACTGATGGAGGTGAAACTGCATATATCAATAAACACTACGGTTGCTTCTATGGTCTCATTATCAATTAAAGAAGATTCAAACTCACGGCTGCCCATAAAATTCAGAACCGTTTCATCAACATACATCTTTAGGATGTTGTTTTCTTTAATAGCCTTCATGGTTTCCTTCATCTGGGTTACATGTTTAATGGTTTTTTCCATTGTTAGTTCCAGATCTTCAAAGTTTACCGGCTTGGTTATAAAATCAAACGCTCCACGGTTCATGGCTGTACGAATATTTTCCATATCACCATATGCAGATACAATAACAGACTTTAATAAATTATTTTGTTCACCAAGTTTGGTTAATAAAGTAAGTCCATCCATTTCGGGCATATTAATATCACTGAGCACAACTTCCACATCAGAATGCAACTCCAGTTGTTCCAGTGCATGTTTGCCATTAACTGCAAAAATGAAATCGTACTGGTGATCCCGTATTTTTTGCCTGAACTTTTGTTTAATTAAAACCTCCAGGTCTGTTTCATCATCAACAACTAAAATTTTTGACATCAGTTAATAGTTTTTAGTTTTTCCTTTAAAGAAGTGAAATCAACAGGCTTGGTTAAAAAATCATCTGCACCCAATTCTTTAGCTATTTTAAAATTCTCTGAATCGCCGTATGCTGTTATCATCATCACAATAGGTGGTGGTTTATGAAATTTGTGTTTGATGTTCTCAAGCAACTCTAATCCACTCATGCCAGGCATATTGATGTCAGATAAAATTAACACCGCTTCATGTTCATGTTGGTTTAAATAAACCAACGCTTCTTCTCCTGAAAATGCAAACACAAATTCAATCAGATTTTCCTTAATCTCTTTTCTGAAACGTTGTTCAAAAAGAATCTGTACATCTTTCTCATCGTCAACAACTAAAATTTTCATGTTGTGAATTTAAGTTTTATACAGGTAAAATAATAACAAATTCTGCCCCTTCTCCCTCTTTACTATTCACCTTAAGTTCGCCATTATGCCCTTTTGTAATTATATCGTAACTTAAACTCAACCCCAAACCGGTTCCCTGCCCTGTTGGTTTGGTAGTAAAGAAAGGTTGAAAAATTTTATCAACAAGATTTTGTGGAATCCCCTTTCCATTATCAGCAATCCTTATTTCTATTTTATTGTCAGTTTTTTTTGTTTTAAGAATAACGGTGGGTTCGTAACTGTCAGGCGAAACTTTTTTTCGTTCATTCACAGAATAGAATGCATTATTAATGAGATTAAGAATAACCCTTCCTATTTCCTGTGGTTGAATATTTATTGCTCCTATACTCTCATCAAAGGTTGAATTAAATTTGGCATTAAAGGTTTTGTCTTTTGCCCGCAGGCCCTGGTATGCCAGTCGTAAATATTCATCACACAAAGCATTGATATTGGTTAATTCTTTTACAAGGTTGCTGTTTCTGCTGTGCATCAGCATTCCCTTCACTATCGCATCGGCACGTTTACCGTGATGATTAATTTTTTCAAGATTCTGTATTACACTCTGTGAAATTTCTTTAGCTTCTGTGGTATTTCCTTTTTCTAAAGCTTCATTCATTTCAGCAAGTAATTCTTTACTTACTTCAGAAAAGTTGTTTACAAAGTTCAACGGGTTTTGAATTTCATGGGCTATGCCTGCTGTCATTTCACCCAGGCTTGCCATTTTTTCTGATTGTATCAGTTGCTTTTGTGTAATAGTTAAATCAGTAAGTGCTTTTTCAAGATGATTACGTTGTGCATGTATTTCATCTCGTTGAAGAGTTAAAATATGATTGATCTTTTTTTCTTTTTGCCTGCTTCGGTACACAACGAAGGCAATAATCATAGCGGTTAATAACGCTGCAAAAGCCGAAAAGATAATCCAGTTTTGTCTTGTATTTTTCTTTTCAAAGTCTGTTTTGAGTAAAAGTTCTTTTTTTGAATATTCATAATCTGCAGCAAGATTGGTGCTCATTTGCTGTGCTTCCAGGTTATTAATACTGTCTGCATATAATTTAAACTGTTTAGCATGAAACAAAGCCTGCATTCCATTTCCTTTTGCTTCAAAGAGTAAACTGAGCAGCTCATGTCCCTCACTTTGTAATTCCTTATAGTTGATAGCAGTGGCAATAGCCAGCCCTTTGTTTATATAGTATAGAGCACTATCATAGTTTTTTTGCTTATAAAAAACCTGGCCAATTCCTGTTAAACTCCGGCTTTTATATTCACTGCTGTTAACTGCCGTTGCAAGTGCGTTTGCTTCTCTCCATTCCTGCATGGCCTCTGTATACTTGCCTTCTTTTGAAAACATAGAGCCAAGTAATGTTTTAATAAATGTTTTGGTATCTCTGTCTCTTGTTTCTTCTGTTACTTTTAACGCCTGAGTTAAATAAGAACGGGCTTGTTTATAATCACCCAGCCGGAAATAGACTTCTCCAATATTGGCATAGCCTGTTTCAATTCCATTTCTGTAATTTATTTCTTTGGCAATTTGTAAAGCTTTTTTATAATACTCTTCCGCATCTTTATAACGGCCCTGTAAAAAATAAATAGTACCTATTCCGTTGTTTGAAGAAGAGATGCCCAGCTTCTCACCTATTTGCTCTCGTATTTTTAAGGCTCTAAAATAGTTTTCTGATGCTTTTAAATAGTTTCCAAGATTGGTATATACAATAGCTATATTATGATAAACTCTGCCACTCATTGCGTTTATCTGATGTGCATCAGAAATTTTTAAAGCTTCAGCCAGCATAACCAGTGCACTATCATAATTGCCTTTAAAATTTAATGACAAACCTGCATTTTTATAAGCCTCTGCCATGCCGTAATAGTAGCTGATATTTTTACTTAATGTAATAGATTGGAGACTACAGAGGACAGATGAATCTGTATTAAGATAAGAAAGCCTGAAGGCGAAGTTGTTTAGTTTGTTTATATAAGCGGTATCTTTTTCATAATTTTTTGTACGGGCGTAGTTGTGCAGGACTATTCGTAAACTGTCAATTTCTTTTGTTTGTGCAAATGAAAAGAGCGGGGTTAAAAATCCCAATGCCATAAATAAATTTCTTATAGTTGAATTGCTATTCATACTGTCATAATCAAATCAATCTTTTATACATTTAACACAATTGTAAACACAGTACCTTCGTTTTCTTTTGTATCTACTTTCATTTCACCACCATGCCCTTTGGTAACTATATCATAACTTAAACTCAGCCCAAGACCCGTACCTTGTCCTGTAGGTTTGGTGGTAAAAAACGGTTGAAATATTTTATCAATTGCTTTTTGCGGAATACCGGTTCCATTATCTGTTACTTTTATTTCTATTTTATTCTTCAGGTTTTTAGTGCTTATTGTTACCAGGGGTTCAAAGTTGCCATTCATTTTATTTTTCTTTTCAGTTACGGCGTAAAAGGCATTATTGATCAGGTTTAAAATAACCCTGCCCATCTCTTGTGGTATTACATTTACTTTACCAATGCTCTCATCAAAATTGGTTTCAAATTTTGCATTAAAGGTTTTGTCTTTTGCTTTTAGCCCATGAAATGCTAAACGCAGATATTCATCACACAGCGCATTTATTTCTGTTGGTTCTTTTACTCCGCTGTTTTTCCTGGAGTGTTGTAACATTCCTTTTACAATGCTATCAGCTCTTTTTCCATGTGTAAGAATTTTTTCCATGTTTTCTTTTACATCTGATGCAAGGGCTATTGCATCAGTATAATTTCCCTTTTCTATTTCGTCTTTCATTTCATCAATCAACTCGGAGCTAACTTCAGAAAAATTATTAACGAAGTTGAGTGGGTTTTGAATTTCATGAGCAATGCCGGCAGTCATTTCTCCAAGGCTTGCCATTTTTTCTGCCTGTATAAGTTGTTTTTGAGTTGATTGCAATTGAAGCAATGCATCTTCTGCCAATGATTTCTGATGTTCAATATCAATGTTTTTTTGCTTAAGAATTTTATTAGCGTAATGTGCTCTTTTTCGGTTCCTGTTTACAATCCAAAAAATGACTAGCAATGTAAGCAAGGCGGCAAAGGCTGAAAAAATAAGCCATCGTTGCTGCAATGTTTTACGATCAAACTCCAGTTCTTTTTTTGAAAAATTAAATTCTGCTTTTAATGTGGCTGCAACCCGTTCGCTTTCAAAGTTGTGTAAACTGTCAGCAAAAAATTTATATTCTTTGTAGTGTTTTAAAGCCATCAACCCATTACCCATTGCCTCATAAACGTTTGCAACAATTTCATTGGCATCACGCTGTAGCTGTACCTGTCCCATTTGTTGTGCCAGTTGATCTGCTTCCAATGCATTTGCCAGCGCATCTTTTAATAAGCCCATTTTAAGTTTTGCTTTGGCCGAACCAATGAGTGCTTTGCAGGCAGATGGGTTTTGACTTATTTCTTTGGCAAGTAAATATGCATTATTAAAAAAAGTAACTGATTTGGGCAGGCTGTCCATTTTAAAATATACATACCCCAGGTTTTTGGTACTGGCAATCTGCAGCCATTTATTATTAACTCTTACTGCCAGCTGGTATGCGTTCATTAAATTATCAATGGCTGCAGGAAGATTGTTTTGTTCAATAAAAACTTCTCCCAGATTATTATAAGCAAGAATAATTCCGTTAGTATCAGTAATACTTTTTGCTATTTGTAATGTTTTTTTATAATCATCTGCAGCCTCATCCATCTTACCCTGAAAAAAATGAATGTTTCCTATATTGTTATTAGTAATAAGTACGCTTTTTTGATCTTTAAGATCTTCACCCGCCTTAAGTGCCTGATATAAATATTTTAAAGCTTCTGAATAATTTCCAAGGTTAGAGTAGGTATTGCCTATGTTGCCCATGATGGCAGCTTCGGCTCGTTTGTTTTTTATCTTGACTGCAAGGAGATATGCTTTTTCATAGTAAAGCAATGCTTTTTCATAATCTCCTTTGGTAACATAAGCATTACCAATAATTTTATAGGCATCGGTTTCGCCTTCTTTATAGCCAATTGTTTTGCAAAGTTCTGGGTGGCCGGTTAACAAAGTAATTGCACTGTCGGGATAATTATTTCCATAATAAAACCCCAGCTGATTAACGGCGTTAGCATAAGCCGTATCCTGTTCATAATTTTTCTTTTGCTTCAATTCTGAAATGCGCTGTTTTAATTTTTGAACAGTGTTCTGTTGAGCAAAAACAAGTAAAGGGAAAAAGGCTGCCACCCATATAAAGCCCGGAATAATTTTAAAGATTGATTTCATAAATGATAAATCAGCTATTGCCTGTTGATGAACAAGATAAACAGAACTTCAGCAATAAGAAAATAGTTCTCTAACACTGTCCGGCATCCTTTCTTTTAAATGCCCGGTGAGGTTTCAACAATGGTTCATTTTTTCTCCTTAATAATTAGTTGTAATTAATTAAAAAAAATTATCTTTAAACTTAACCATTACATAAATATATGCAACAAATCATTAAACAAACCCGTCCATTTCGCTGGATGCTTACATTGCTTTTAGCTACTGTTTTATTTTTTGCCTGTAATAACGAAGGCACAAAAACAGACAAGCCTGCTGCAGACCCAACCACTGAAACAAAACCAGAAGGTGGCAATCAATCGGCCCCTGCTGTTGATACAACAACAGCCACTAAACCAGAAGGTGCTAATCAGAAATGATCGGGTAATTAATTTTCCGGCAGCTTTTAATTGAACTTTAATTCATTAAAATCTGCCGGATTTTTTTATTTTAAATTTTACATCAGCATAAATCAATTTATTATGAAAAAAGGAGCTTTGCTTTTATTGCTGGTTCTGTTTTTTTTAAACACCGGGGCACAGTCGTTTTTTTATTTTGAAGCCCGACCAGACACCCTTAACCAAACATTAGCTCCTTATAAAATATTTTTAAGTATTGAAGCAAATAACAATGCAACAGGCCGCATATTGTATACAAATCCGATTAGCAATGATGTAAAATTGGTTGAATTGCAATTTATTGATTCTGCTATAACCGCCACCTCCGTTTCTGATTCTGTAATAAAAAGATATCTTTTTCCCAAGGGTGCTCCAAAATATTTAAGTGGAAAAGCAGACTCTTTATTTTTTATACCCAGAATTGTATTTGTAAAAATAACAGACAGTCTTGGGTCGTATTATGAACCACAAACAGTTGAATTTAAAAGCAACAACCGGCAATGGCAGGCAGCAGCATCAATAACAAAAGAGCAAAAAACCTTTGAGGAACTTGTAAAGAACAAAGAATTTGTAAAAAGGTTTTATAGAGATGGTGAACCTTTTTATGATTATTTAGGTGCATTAAATAAACGGGGGTTAAATGCAAATGAATTAAGCGTTACTTTTTATTTTATTGCAATTGCAGCAACAAACGATGCCTCAGTTGGATCACTGGCAAAAAAAGACCTGGCCAAAATGACCGATCTGTTTACCAACCTTACCCAGCAAATAAAAATAAATTTTGTTCCTATCTTAATTACAGGAGAAAGTTTTAATAAATTAAATGTTGACCGGGTTATTGATTCATTAAAACCAAAATCAATTGATATTGTTTTCTTTTATTTTTCCGGCCATGGGTTCAGGTATAACGGTGATGTAAGTAAATATCCACGTATGTCTTTTCGTGTAAGCAAGTTGCAATTACGTGCAGAAATAAATTTGGGTGTTGAAGATGTATATAAACGATTGCTTGCAAAAAAAGCAAGAGTTACCATTGTAGTTGGTGATTGTTGTAATGAACGATTAGGTGCATCGTCCCCTTTTGGATTAGATATTCTGCGGCCAAGGGACCCGGGTACTGCAGGGTTGAAATTAAATATTGATAATGCTAAAAAACTGTTTTTCCCAAGCCAACCTCTTTCTATCATCATAGGTTCAGCATCAGCCAATCAACTGGCTGTTGGCAACCCCGATCTGGGAAGCTTTTTTACAAATTACTTTCAGGCAGAGTTAAAAAATGTGCTATACAGTAATACGGCTAAAGCATCGTGGTGGAATATTATAAAACTTGCAGATGAAAGCACCAATTACAGATCAAAATCGGCTTTGTGCAACCAAACGCCAAATGAAGATGGAAGATGTATACAAAAAGCAGAAAGGAAAGTAATGCCGCTTCAATAACGCTTTTCATTAATTGTTTTTTTCAACGAAGCATAAAGAACTGCAGTAATTAACAAATCATCTGTTATAAGTTGATTAATTAATTTATATGAAGCTGTTAAACTATAGGTAACTGTATAATAAAGTTTGTTCCTGTTCCTTCCGCTGTTTCCACTTTCAATTCCCCACCATGTGCTTTTACAATATCATAACTCAAGCTCAACCCTAAACCTGTGCCTTGTCCTGTTGGTTTGGTGGTAAAGAAGGGTTGAAATATTTTATCAAGAATTTTTTGTGGAATACCGCCCCCATTGTCAGATACTTTTATTTGCACCCCCCGACCCCCTGAAGGGGGCTGAATGGAACTTGTTGTGATGGTAACAGTTGGTTCATATGCTTTGCCTTCAGCATTCAGCATTCGGCTTTCGGCTTTCGCTTTTTCATTCACTGCATAAAACGCATTGGTAATTAAATTCAAAATCACTCTACCAATATCCTGCGGAATAATGTTGATGTTGCCAATGGTTTCATCATATTCTGTTTTCATGGTTGCATTAAATAATTTGTCTTTTGCTCTTAAACCATGATATGCAAGGCGCAAATATTCATCGGTCAACGCATTAATATCTGTTGGTTCTTTTACTCCACTGCTGCTGCGGCTGTGTTGCAGCATTCCTTTTACAATGGCATCGGCTCTTTTGCCGTGGTGGTTTATTTTTTCTTCGTTCGATTTTATATCATTTGATATTTCTATAGCATTATTAATTTTTCCTGCTTTTAGCTCCTGCTGTAACTCATCGACTAATTCTTTATTTACTTCCGAAAAATTATTAACAAAGTTTAATGGATTCTGAATTTCATGTGCAATGCCTGCAGTAAGCTCTCCAAGGCTTGCCATTTTTTCTGATTGGATGAGTTGTGCCTGTGCAGCTTTTAATTCCGCTATTGTTTCTTCCAACATTGTTTTTTGATTAGTAATCTCTTCATTCAGTTTAGATAGTTCATTATTACGAAGTTTAATGGCTTCAGATTCTTTTTTTGATTCTTCTGCCTTATAAGAAATCTCAAGATTTAAAACTTTTTGATTGATAGTGCTTTTATGAACTTCTTCTTCAAGTTGAATATGTAATTCTAATTCTTTTAAAGCATCTTTAAACGCACCAGCCACTTTGTGATATTCATATAAGCGGAATCGTATTTTACTGCAGAGGTCGGTTGCTCTTATTTCTTCGGCAATGAATAACGCTTTATTTAATGAATTGAATAATTCAACACTGTTTTGATTTTGAAGAGAAGTTAAAAATAATAGTATTTCTGCTTCTCCTCTTTTATCACCAGTAGAATTACAAATTAATAAACTTTGTTCACAGAAAGAGGATGCTTTTTGAATGTTTCCGGTTTGTTTATATACTTCAGCAAGGTGTAATAATGCTCCAGACTGTCCTTTTTTATTTCCGGTTGTTATTGTGATTTCCAGGCTTTTCATGCAATTATTAATTGCCTCATTATAATTTTGAAGTTTGAAATAAGTAAATCCAATTTGATCTAAACTGCCAGCTTCACCCCATTGATCACCTTCTGATTGCCGTATTGTTAACCCTTGCTGAAAATATTGCAAGGCCTTTTGATACTCACCCGTTTCAAAATAGATAGATCCAATAATATGAAGATCATAAGCTTCCATTATTATAAAATCGATAGCCCTTGCTATTGAAAGACTTTGATACAGGTAATCGAGTGCCTTTTCATAATTCGCAAGCTGGCGGTAAGTAACCCCAATCTGGTAAAGGTTTGTGGTTTCGTTCTCTTCAAATTTTGTTTGGCGGCTAAGATCAAGGGCTTTAAAAATAGATTCAAGAGCCAATGAACCATTTCCTTTTGTACGATGAATGATACCAAAATATTCATTTACTACCGCTAAACCACGTAAGTTATTTTGTGTTTGAAAAATAGCTGCAGCTTCCTGTAAACATTCATTTGCTTTATCATAATCTGCCATTCTGATATAGCCAAACCCTTTTATGCGCAAGCCTTCTGCAACACCTGTGTCATAATTTATTTCACTGGAAAGTTCTACAGCTTCAGTACTTAGTTGAAAGGCTTTATTTGAATCGCTTATACGTATGTGCCATGCCAAACGGTTTAGTTCATCAATTTTTTGTAATTCACTTTCCAGGTCTTTACTGTTTTGCATATTTATTTGAAGAATTTATTTCATATAAAACTCCCATTGAATTCTATCTGGATCTTTAAATGCCACATAGAGTTTTTGTAATGTTTCATCCAGTTTTACGCCTGTGTTTTCAACCTGTGCATCAGTAAGTTCTTTTGCAAACCTGTGTAGTTCATCTTCACTTTGGCAAGTGATGGCAATATGATCTAATCCAACTTCAAAAGGACTAAATGACGAATAATTTTTATCTCTTGGGTTTGCGGGTTTAAAGGCAACGTATACACTTCCAACTGCAAATATGATAAGTTCGGGCGTATCAATTGCCAAATTAAAACCAATTAAGTTTTGATAAAAGTTTTTTGTAACATTCATATCCATACAACGAAGGGCGATATGATGCATACCGGGTGTTTGAGGAATAATAGGCATAATAAATATATTTTGATTTTATAATTAAAAAGCTAGTTTAAAGGTAAAAGAATAATAAACCCACTTCCTTCCCCTTCTTTCGTTTCTACTTTCAACTCTCCGCCATGCGCCTTCACAATATCATAACTCAAGCTCAACCCTAAACCTGTGCCTTGTCCTGTTGGTTTGGTGGTAAAGAAGGGTTGAAATATTTTATCTAATACTTTTTGTGGAATACCGTTGCCATTATCTTTTATAAGAATCTCTACTTTATCTCCTGCTTTTTTTGTACTTACAATAACAGTTGGTTCATATACAACAACTTCAGCAGCTGTGTGAGGGTGGGCTTTCTTTTTTTCATTTACTGTATAAAAAGCATTGTTGATCAAATTCAAAATCACTCTTCCAATATCCTGTGGTATAATATTAATATTGCCAATGCTTTTATCAAAATCAGTTTTCAATGTTGCATTAAATGATTTGTCTTTTGCTTTTAATCCATGATAGGCTAATCGTAAATATTCATCGGCCAATGCATTGAGATCTGTTTGTTCCTTTGCTCCTTTTATACTTCGACTATGCTGTAACATGCCCTTTACAATGGCATCGGCTCTTTTTCCATGGTGAATAATCTTGTCTTCATTATCTATTACGTCGTTTGCAATAGCTTTTACTTCCTCTATATTTCCCAGATTAATTTCATCTTTCATTTCTATCAGCAATTCTTTATTCACCTCTGAAAAATTATTAACAAAATTCAACGGATTCTGAATTTCATGGGCAATGCCTGCGGTGAGTTCTCCCAGCGAAGCCATTTTTTCTGATTGCACCAGTTGCTCCTGTGTTAATTTAAGTTCGTTGAGTGTATTTTGAAGAGTTAAGTAAGATTGAGCATTATATAATGCAGCAGAAGTATAAGAAGCGAGGGTTTTAAGAATGTTTAAATGATAGGCTGTGTAAGCGTTTTTCTGATAGGATTGAACAGATATAAGTCCAATTACAGTATCCTTAACCATAAGAGGAAGATAGATGAGTGAATGAGGTTTTTCAGGTAATGAGCCATCTTCCATTTCTACTGAACTGAGAATAGTCATATCAATATCAGGCAGGTATTTTGAATATTCACTCTGGATATCATTTATAAAAACTTCTTTTTTATTTTCAATACACCATACAGGAAACTGATTTTTATTCTCCATGGTACGCCGGTAAGGTTGATAACGTTTCCCTTTTTCAATTGACATTCTGTATTCAATACAGTTTTCTTCTTCGTTAAAAATCCCTATACCAAATACGGTGGCATCCATCATCTCATTTACATTTGTATAAACAGTATTGAGGATGGTATCAAGATTTAGAGTAGAAGTAATATCCCTACCTATTTTACTCAATAATGAAATGCTGTTATAGGATTGTTCCAGTTCTTCGGTTTTCTTTTCCAGCTCATCATTCTTTTCTTTCATAACCACATTGGTAAGCCGGTTAATTTCAGCTTCCTGCTGTAACTTCTCCATTTCAAACTGTATAGTCTGGTACTTTTGTTTGCTTTCCTGTTCTTCTTTAAAAACCTCCGATTTATATTTATAAAAAAGTTTTAAGTGTTTTGAAAAAGATTGGATGTCTTCTTTCTTTTCAAACAATTCAGCTAAGGCTTCATGCGCTTCATAAATAACTGCTTTTGCTTTAATGTCTTCAGCAACTTTCAAAGCTTCTGTTAAATATTCATTTGCCTGTTCAGAGTTTCCCTGTTTTAATAATAATTTTCCTAAGTGTAGTAAAGAAGTTGCTTCACCTACTTTATATCCAATTTCTTTTCGCAAGGTGAGGCTTTGTAAATAATATTCTTTTGCTTCATCTAACCGGTTTTGTTTATCAAACAAATCGCCAATTCCAATTAGTGCATATCCCAGGTTTACTTTTCCTGATGACTCTTCACCTAAGCGAAGACATTCAAGATAAGTTTCATGTGCCTTATCCAGTTGTCCGTCATTCACATAAACTACTGCAATACTATCCATGATAGATGCCTGCAAATCATGTGAACCGCCTGCCTCTTTACTTAACGCCAGTGCTTTTTGAAGAAATTCAAGACCTTTTTTATTATCACCCAAAATGCCATAAATATAGCCGGCACCATTGAAGGCATAAGAAAGCGCCTGTTTGTTCCCTGCTTCTTCATTATACTTGATGCCTTTTAAAAAATAATCCAGGCTTCTGTCAAAATCACCCATGTAATAATAAATGGCACCAATAGAAACATAGGCCTGTGCTTCTCCGTTTTTGTCATCCATTTGCACAAACATATCCAGTGCCTGTAAAGAATGAGATAACGCAGTTTCAAGGTTAGAAAGATAACGATTGCTTACACCTATATTGCGAATTGCATAAGCCAATCCTTTTTTATAGTTATTTTCTTCTGCAAGACGTTTTGCTTCCAGGCTTAATTCAAGTCCGAGTTTGGGGTCTGTTATATGAACTTGCCATGCCCTTGCATTTAAATCATCAACTTTCCTGATTAATTCAACAGATGCAGATTCAGTAACAGTACTAATTTGATCCATAATTGTTTTTTAAATCATTGGTAAACTAATAATAAAAATCAGTTATTTCATCTTCTTTAGTTTGAACTTTCAAATCTTCACCATGTGCTTTTGCAATATCGTAATTTGTCTGAACCATGATTTATAAGATTTATGGGATAAATGGGATTTTAGAAACATTTCTCATAATTCCTATACATCTCAGAAATCTTAGTTCAGACAACAGGTAACTGAATGATAAACTCACTTCCTTCTCCTTCCTTCGTTTCCACTTTCAACTCTCCGCCATGTGCTTTTACAATATCATAACTCAAACTCAATCCCAAACCAGTTCCCTGCCCTGTTGGTTTGGTAGTAAAGAAGGGTTGAAATATTTTATCTAAAATTTTCTGTGGAATACCAGGTCCATTATCTCGAACAGAAATCAAAACTTTATCACCATGCTTCTTTGTACTCACCCAAATAGTAGGGTTATCATTTTTGTTGGAGCCTGAGAACCCTCCTTTGGAGGGCAGGGAGGCTGCATAGAAAGCGTTTGTTATGAGGTTAAGTATTACTCTACCTATATCCTGCGGAATGATATTGATATTGCCAATACTCTCATCAAAATCTGTTTTCATGGTGGCATTGAAAGATTTGTCTTTTGCTCTTAAGCCATGATAAGCCAATCGTAAATACTCATCGGCTAATGCATTGATATCAGTAGGTTCTTTTGCGCCGGTGCTACTTCTTGAGTGCTGTAACATTCCTTTTACAATGGCATCGGCTCTTTTGCCGTGATGATTTATTTTTTGTTCGTTGTCTTTAATATCATTTGCTATAGCCTTTGCATCTTCCAGGTTTCCTTTATCTATTTCTTCTTTCATTTCTTCAATCAACTCTGTATTCACTTCACTGAAATTATTCACGAAGTTCAACGGGTTTTGAATTTCATGGGCAATGCCTGCGGTGAGCTCACCAAGGCTTGCCATTTTCTCTGCCTGTATTAATTGTTTCTGTGTAGTCTTCAGTTCTGCTAATGCGGTTTCTGCTCTTTGTTTTTCTTCCTGTATCTGAATAAGATTCAACCGGGCAATTTCTGCCTGCGCTTCTGCTTTTTGCAAATCATTGAAACGGGTATAAGTAAGATCGAAAACTTTTCCAAAGCGGCTGAGTATATCAAGATTTTCTTCAGACAGATATTCCTCCCCAACGGTTTGTAATCCTCCGAAATTGCTGAAAGTGAAAGTAGCCACATATCTTTTCATCGCTCGTGATGCATCTTGCGCTGCTTTGGGAACCCTTCTCCATTCTGTTTTATTAAACAAATAATCGTCGTATGTTTTTTTCTCTTCTCCTTCAATTACATAAACATGTTTTGTTTTCCGCTCCTGGTATCCTTTCATCATGGAATGATGAAAAGGATAATCTTCAAATTTCATGAGGTAAGATTCGGGTGGCTTGTTTGTTTCAGGATTTGCGGCCCAAACCATATTTGTTAAGGATGGTTCATTAATGATATTGATGATACACCAGTTTAATGCAAAATCAAGTTTTGTTAATTCTTTAAAAACAGTATCCACTAAATCGGACAG
>Ga0209798_10000813_pt1 | contig 19113 bp, 18 predicted proteins | sample DOMMetBare3Fresh_FD_187475 | JGI IMG/M metagenome (GOLD analysis project Ga0209798, IMG submission 187475) | Wetland sediment microbial communities from St. Louis River estuary, USA, under dissolved organic matter induced mercury methylation -... | ecosystem: Environmental > Aquatic >...
GCCCCCGGCGCTGTGGGGGGGGTTCACCTACGGTCACCGACTGGGACCCTTCGTGGTGCTGGGGCGCCGGGGGGGAGGCGGCTGGTGGCTCGGTGGCGGCCGGCTCCACGACCCAGGCGGGGACATCGTCGAGGCTGGCTGGCCCGGCGCGCTCGTCGTCGTCGAGCTCGTAGATCGGCAGGTCCTCCTCCTGGGCCGCCTCGACCTCCCGCTCAAGCTGCTCCAGCGAGGGCTCCGGCTCGTCCTCGACACGACGGGCGGCGGCATCGGCGGCGACCCGAGCATCGGACAGAGACGCACCCAGCTCGTCGGTGGACTCGTCGATGAGCCCGCGCACGACGTCGTACGCCTGGAGGAGCCGCTCGCGACCCGCGTTGAGCTTCTCCACCTGGCGGCGAGCCTTCTTCCGGCGGGCGGCCAGGTCCTGCAGGATCCGCTCCCGCACCGCCTGCGCCTCGGCCACCATCTCGCGGCCCTGCGTGCGGGCAGCCTCGACCAGCTCCGCCGCCTCCTCGCGGCAGCGGTCGAGATCACGCTGGGCCTGCTCGTGCAGAGCCTGGATCTCGGCGGCGGCCTCATCCCGAACCCAGTTCGCCGCCTCGTGAGCCTCGGCGCGGCGCCGGTCCAGCTCCGTGCGCGCCTCGTCGAGCAGGGACTCGCGCTCCGCCTCCGCCTCCGCCACCCTCCGATCGGCACCTCGCATCGCCTCAGCTCGGGCTTCTGCGGCGTCCAGCGTTGCGTCGGCCACGACGCGCTCCGCCGCCAGCTCGGCCTTGGCCCGGATCTCGCTCGCCGCCTCCCGAGCAGACGTGAGGATGCGGGTCGTCTCCTCCCCCAACCGCTCGAGGAGCATGGCCTCGTCGGGTGTGCCTGCCCGCTCGGCGGCCGCCTCGGCGTGCTGTACTCGCTCTCGGAGCGCGGCGGCCTCCCGCTCGAGTCGTTGCACCAACGACGAGACCTCATGCAGGAACGCGCGCACCTCTTGCTGGTCGTAGCCGCGCCGCCCTACCTCGAAGGTGCGGCGCGCGACCTCGTCGCTGTCGAGAGCATCGGTCATGGCGGCTCGATGCTAGGACCGACCTCTCCCGGCGACGCGGACGCACTCATCGAATCGGGGTCGCGGCCCGCAGCGACCTGGCGTTCCCGCCGATGGAGTCCAGCGCCGACAGCGCCTCCTCCAGACTCCCGACGGCGATCACCCGGACATCGTGCCCGACCGCCTCCCGCACCTCGGCGAGCTCATCGAGTGGAACGAGGAAGGTGTCATACCCGGCGTCCCGAACGGCGATGGCCTTCTGGGCACCACCACCCACGGGCCCCACGGTGCCGTCGAGCGCCATGGTGCCGGTGACCGCCACCTTGTGGCCCCCTGTCAGCTCGCCCGAGGTGAGCACGTCGAGCACGGCAAGGGTGAAGGCGAGACCAGCGGACGGCCCACCAACCGTTCCGGAATCGATGGTGACATCGATCGGGAAGTCGTAGTCGACGATGCGGTCCTCGAGCTCCGCGATGCCGATGATCGCTCGCTCGACGTCGTCTGGAGCTTCGATGGTGGTGACCTCCACCTTGATCTGGTGGTTGCTGCCCGCCGGGCGCTCGAGCGTGAGGCTGTGGGTCGCACCCGGACCACCGGGTTGGAGGAGGTCGCCGAGCTCGTCGGGCGCATCCACCGCGGTGCCGTCCACCGCCACGATCACGTCGTCGAGCTCGAGCGCGGCGGCGGCCGGCGATCTCTCCACGACCTGTCGCACCACCACACCGCTGGTGCGGATGCTCACCTTCTCGCCGAGGTACCGGAGCGCCACCGCAATGGCGGTGAGCTTCGAGGTGTCCATCAGCTGCGCGTTGTACCGCCGATTCTCGTCCTCTGATCGACCGCCGAGGACCCGATCCTTGGGCAACACATCGACGTCGTCATCGAGCCAGCCAGCGAGAGCCTCGAGCAGGGTCGTCGAGCCCACGGTGACGGTCGTGAACCCGATGGACCCCGTCGGCGGGTAGCTCGGCACCCCCCCGACCTTGAGCTGTTCCTTGACCGGCCGGACGGAACCGGGTCGCAGCGCTTCGTAGGGCACCGGTAGGACAGCCGCCCCGATCACCGAGGAGGTGAGCAGGACGACGGCCACGATGAGCGCCCACCGTCGACGCCGCAGACCGCGCGCCTCCACCGCCGAGGTCGCCTCGGACACGGTGGGAGCCGGCGGTAGCATCCGGGACAGCGTGGCCAGCAAACGGCTGCCGCTCAAGTCGCGTGGTCGGAGGACGAGGTGGAGATGGCGGAGGTCGTCGAACATGACCACCGACCCTGGTGGCTGCGGTTGCGCTCGGCCTTCCTGCTGACTCTGCTCCTGGGGGGTCTCGGCGTGGTCACCGCCGTGCTCTTCGGCGTGGTGGCGGTCGCGACGATCGGGATCCTCAACCAGGCCCTCGGATGATGCTCGGCGGCCTACGCCCCCGCTCAGCGGCCGAAGAGCCCCTGTCGCCCGCTGGCAACGGCGGACTCAGCGTCCTCACCGGGGGGGCCGGGCACGGGGGTCACCCGGGGGACCCCATCAGGAACATCCGCGAGCACGTCGGGGGCCTCCTGTCGCGCCGGCCCGTCGACCGGCCCAGTGGACCCGTCCGGGGGCTTGCCCAGGCTCGCCACCTCGTGGTGGGCGTCGGAGCGGCCGCGATCCGGCGTGCCCAGCTCCACCTTGTAGTAGGGCCGGAACGCGAAGCTGATCTCCTCCATCCGGTAGATCCGGATCTGGTCGATCCCGTCCTTGTTGCGCAGCCGCTCCACGAAGAGCGCAGCCTCGTCGATGGCGCCCGCCTGCTCATAGCGCGACACGCCATCCGACATGCGGTAGATGACCATGAACGGCATTGCAGGGCTCCCCTGTTCGGGAATCAGCGGGTTGGCACGGGATCGCGCCGCCACCCCGGTCATCGGCCCTCGTCGGGCTATCCTTTAGTCCCCGGACGGGCCGGCCAAGCCGATGGCGCCTGACCCGGCCGCCCGCCGGCGCACCGTCGCCAGAGCGGGACACGAGGGAGACGTCGCCACCGCTCGGCAGGCGCTCACGGACACCGACCCAGGGGTTCGCGCCACCGCACTGGGCGCACTGGATCGGCTCGGGGCTCTCGACACCCACGACCTCGACGCGGCCCTCGCCGACGCCGAGATGGTCGTGCGACGACGCGCCTGCGAGGCGACCGCACGGCGCCCCGGTGACGGACCGCCATCACTGCTCGCCGCGCTGCGAGATGACGACGCCACCGTGGTGGAGGTGGCCGCGTGGGCAAGCGGCGAGCGACAGCCCCCCGAGACAGGCGCCCTGGCGGCCCTCGTCGCGCTGGCGGGCGGCCACACGGATGCCCTGGTGCGCGAGGCGGCCGTCGCGGCGTTGGGCGCGATCGGCGACCAGGCCGGGCTGCGTACGATCCTTGCCGCCCTCGAGGACAAGGCGACCGTGCGGCGCCGCGCCGTGATCGCGCTGGCACCCTTTGAGGGGCCCGAGGTGGAGGCGGCGCTGGCGCGGAGTCGGGAGGACCGCGACTGGCAGGTTCGTCAGGCCGCCGAGGACCTCAGCACCTGATCAGCGGTTGCTCCCCATGAACATGACCTTGAGCGAGTCGTAGGCCTCGATGCACCGCCCAGCACCAAGCACCACGCACTCGAGCGGGGCATCGACGAGGTGCACAGGCACCCCTGTCTCGTTGGCGAGGCGTTGGTCGAGGCCTGCGAGCATCCCACCCCCGCCCACCAGCTTCACGCCGTTGAGGATGAGGTCCTGGGCCAGCTCGGGTGGGCTCATGCCGAGGCAGGCCACCACCGAGTCACAGATGACGGACACGGGCTCCTCGATGGCCAGCCGAACCTCCTCAGGCGACAGGATGATCGTCTTCGGGAGGCCGCTCATCAGGTCGCGGCCGCGCACCTCGGCGTTCACCTCGTCGCGCACCGGCGACGCCGAGCCGATGGCGACCTTGATCTCCTCCGCCGTGCGCTCGCCGACCGCTATGCCGTACTCGCGGCGGATGAACGCGGTGATCGCGGCGTCGATGTCGAAGCTGCCCACCCGCACCGCCTTCACGGCCACCACCCCGCCCAGGGAGATCAACGCTGTCTCCGAGGTGCCACCCCCGACGTCCACCACCATGTTGGCCACTGGCTCGTGGATGGGCAGGGCGGCGCCGATGGCGGCCGCCATCGGCTGCTCTATGAGCTGCGCGTCGGCCGCCCCCGCTCGTCTCGCCGCTTCAGTGACGGCCCGGCGCTCCACCTCCGTGATGGCCGAGGGCACGCAGATCACCACCCGGGGACGGTTGAAGCGGTTGACCCCCACCCGGTGCAGGAGGAGACGGATCATGCGCTGGGTGATGTCGAAGTCGGTGATCGCTCCCTGACGGAGGGGGCGCACCGCCACGATGTACCCGGGGGTTCGGCCGATCATCTGCCACGCTTCGTGACCCATGGCCAGCACCTCTTGGGTGCGCTCGTTGAGGGCGATCACCGTGGGCTCGTTGAGCACGATCCCGCGACCGCGCTCGTAGACGAGGGTGTTGGCCGTGCCGAGATCGATGGCGAGATCGCGAGCCACCGGTCAGCGACCGTCACGGCGATCGGGGCCCTCGCCCGGACGAGTGGGGCGCTTCACTCGTCGGAGCTGCGGATCGGGGCGGTCAGCCGGTGGTGCCAGTGCGTCCATCTCTCGCTTGAACGCCTCGAGGCCCGACTCGAGCGTGTTGGGCTCACGGTGCTGCAACCACAGCACCAGGCCGCCGATGCCGCTCACGACGACCACGATGAGGAGGAACCCGATCGCGTTCACGGGCCGGCCGCCTCGCTGAGCGGGTGGTGGTCCAGACCCCAGCTCTCCCCGCCGGCCCAAGCCTCCCGCTTCCAGATGGGAACCACGCGCTTGAGCTCGTCGATGGCAAACCGGGCCGCCTCGAAGGCCTCGACCCGGTGCGGCGCCGACACCGCCACCACCACCGCGGCGTCGCCCAAGTGGACCAGCCCGGTTCGGTGCAGGAGCGCCACCCGGCCCAGCGATGGCCACTGGGAGCGGGCGTCGGCGATCAGTGCCCACATTCGCGCGAGGGCGGGCTCCTGATAGGCCTCGTACTCGAGGTGGTGGACGGCGGGACGGCCCGGGGCGTGGTCGCGCGCGGTGCCGGTGAAGGTGACCGTGGCCCCGCAGTCTCGGCGCACCACCCACGCCGAGGCGCCGGCCACCGGAAGGGGCTCCCCGGTCAGCGCGACCCAGTCGTCGCCTCGCTCAGGCGCGGCAGCAGAGGCGCGGTCCATTGAGGCACCTTACGTTGCCCGCGGTCCCCGCGGCAGGGGTCGCCACTACCGTCTTGCCCCGTGGCGATGGACGACGATGCCGACGACGACGTCGCTGGACGCGTTCCCCCGCTTCCGCCCGACGACCGCCTCTGGCGGCATCCTTCGGAGGTGTCGTCCTGGGGTTCGGGCGGTCCGGTCACGATCCCGGCGGGGGGCAACGTCGGCACCACCGGTCGCGCCGCTGGATGGCCGATCGCGCTGATCGGGGCTGTCGCCGGTGCAGCCATCTGCGGTGGCCTCTTGGCCGTCACCGGCCACCTGTCCGCGGCTGATCCGCAGCTCGTGGTCGAGAAGGTGGCCGTGACCCCCGTCGTGTCCTCCCCCATGGTCCGGGGCGCATCGGGGGTCGATGCACTGGTGGAGGTGGTCGGCCCCGCAGTGGCGAGGTTCGTCGTCACCACCGATGCCGGCACCGCCAACGCCTCCGGCGTGGTGGTCCGAGACGATGGCCTCCTCTTCGCCAGCGCCCATGATGTCGCCGGCGCCACGACCATCGTGGTGCTGCTCGCCGACGGCCGGCGCTTCGAGGGCCACCTCGTCGGCGTCGACCTGTCCACGGACGTCGCCGTGGTCTCCATCGACGCCGACCACCTCACGGTCGCGGTGCTGGGCACTTCCGCCAACCTCGAGCCGGGCACCCCCACCATGGCCATGGGCGCCCCTGATGACGCGTCGGGCCGGCCCTCTGTCGCCACGGGGGTGGTGAGCGCCCTCGACCGGCGCCTTGACGCCGCCGGCGAGTCCATGCACGGCATGATCCAGACCGATGCTCCGATCGAGAGCGGCTGGTCGGGCGGCCCGCTGGTCGACGCCTCCGGTGCGGTCATCGGCATCACCACGGGCCTGGCCGGCGACGGATCCGCCTTCGGCTTCGCCACCCCGATCGACCTCGTTCGGCAGGTGGCGGAGGAGCTCACGGCCTCAGGCACGACGACCCACGCCTGGCTCGGGATCGAAGGCGTCGATCTCTCCCAGGAGCAGGAGCGAGAGATCGGGGTGACCGGCGGCGTCCTGGTGCGGGGCGTTGCCGGCGGAAGCCCGGCGGGGGAAGGCGGCCTGGCGCCCGGTGACGTGGTCACCGAGATCGGCGACCGGAAGGTGTCCTCCAGCTCAGCGCTGGTGGTGGCGATGCGAGGGCTCGAACCGGGTGAGGCCGTGACGGTGACCTACTGGCGGGACGGTGATCGCCGTCAGGCCACCGTCACCCTGGGCCGACGGTCCTGAGGGGTTGTTCGGGCGACGCTCGGGCTAGAGATCGATGCGGGCGAGCCAGAGCCCGGGCGCATCGATCTCTGGAGGCGTGGGCAGGTGCGCCTCGTCGATCCAGAGCCGGCGCAGGCCGTCGGTCCCGGCCCGCTCCAGGACACCGGACACGAAGGCACCGCCGCGGTCGTAGGTGGCCTGCGTGAGCTCCAGTCCGAACAGTCGCTCGACGAAGCGGTCTGCATCGGCGGCCTCGACCCGCCGACGGCGCAGGGCCTCGGTGAGCATCGGGTAGCTCGGGATCAGCTCGGCGCCCACGACGTCGACGACGTGGTCGACCACGCCTACCACCATGGCCACCAGTGCCTCGAGGTGGGGGCGGAGCGCTTCCTGCTCGGGCGATGTGATGGCGCCCAGGATCGCCTCGGGCGAGCCCATCACCTCCTGTAGGCGGGCCAGGGCGGCCGGCTCGGAGAGGTCGATCTGCCCGATCTGGTCCTCGAGGGCCGACGGGTCGTTGCGGAACCCAGAGACGTAGCGGGTGAGGAGGTCGTCCATGCGAGCCCGCACGTGCGGCACGGCGAACAGCGCGTGGGTGGCGACCTCGCGCACGCAGATCCACAGGCGCAGGTCCGCGGCGGCCAGGCTCCATTCCTCGGCGAAGGCGTCGAGGTTGGGCACCACGAGGAGGAGCTCGTCGGCGCTGGGGCCGGTGACCGGACGCGGGATGGGCAGGTCGTACTGCCCGAAGCTGCGCTCGGCCAGGTGACCCACCATCGAGCCAGCTGTCATGGCCAGCACCATCGGCTGGAACACCTGGAGCAGGCCGGAGAACATCCCCGCGAACGGATCGCCGGGCTCGGCGGGCTCCTCGGGCGCGGGCTCGCCCGCTCCGAGGGCCTCGGCGAGGCGCTCCACGAGCGGTCGGTAGGCCTCGAGGCTGTGCATCACCCAGCTGGTGCGGTTCACCGGCAGCACCGACACCGCTCGACCGCTCACCGAGGTGGACAGCCCGGTGACGTCGGCCACGCGCAGGTCGGCCACCCGGGCCAGCTGCTCGATGCCGATCCGCTCGACGGGGTCGACGTTGGCCTCGCTGGTGCCGCCCGTGGCCACACTGATGGCGAGCTGGCGGGCGCTGTCCCATGCCGACGCACCCTGCTGGCCCAGCATGCGAGCGATGTCCCCGAAGAACGGCATGCCCTCGAACGGATCGCCGAGTGGACCAGGATCGCTCATTGGTGCACCATCTGCGCATCCAGCCCGTCCGCGCCCGTCGAGGCGGGGGGGCACCCACGAGCACCCGCGGCGGAGCCGCTGGAGAGGGACACTGTGCTGATGGCTTGCTGGCTCCGCTCCCTCACAGGGGCATCGTAGGGCGATGGCGTCCGAACCGGACCTCGGGACCGACGTGGTCGTCGTCACCGGCGCTGCCTCGGCGCTGGGCCAACGGGTGTGCGCCCTGGCGGCGGCCGACCCCCGGGTGGCTCGCGTGGTGGCCCTCGATCGGCGACCGCTGCACCGGGTCCCCGCCGGCGTCGAGGTCCACCGGATCGACCTCGCCACGGAGGACCTCAAGCCGCTCCTCGAAGGCGCGTCAGCGGTGGTGCACCTTGCTCAGGCCACCGGTCCAGAGCCGTCGGAGGAGTCCACCACCATGGGTGACGGCGGGCTGGCGCGCCGAGTGCTCGACGCCGCCTCCTCAGTAGGTGCCTCCCATCTCGTCCTCCTCTCGAGCGCCACGGTCTACGGCGCCTGGGCCAACAACCCACTGCCGCTCACGGAAGAGGCACCGCTGCGCCCCAACCCTGGGGTGGCGCTGGCTTCGGAGAAGGCCGACCTGGAACGCGGCGCGGCGGAGTGGCGAGACGCCCATCCCAGTGCCACCGTCGCCGTTCTGCGCCCCACCGTCACCGTCTCCGCGGGAGCCAACGGCTGGTTGGCGAGGGCACTCGCCCGCCCGGCCGCGATCCCTGTCGCCGACGAGGCACCGCCGGCCCAGTTCCTCGACCTGGCCGACCTCGCCACCGCGATCGATCTCGCCCGACGGGCCCACGTCGACGGAACCCGCAACGTGGCGCCCGACGGCTGGATCGGCGGCGACACGGTCCGCGCGCTGTCGGGCGGGGCGCCCCGGCTGCGGCTGCCTGAGCGGCTCGCGGTGCGCTTGGCCCGCATGCGCTGGCGCTGGGGGCTCGCGCCGACCCCGCCGGCCCTGCTGCCCTTCACCGTCCACCCGTGGGTGGTGGCCAACGACCGCATGAAGGCCGACGGCTGGGAGCCTTCGGCCACCAACGAGGAGGCCTTCGTGGGCGCCCACAGGGCGGGTCCGTGGGCCGCGCTCAGCCCTCGCCGTCGCCAGGAGCTCGCTCTCGGCGTGGCGGGAGCGACCCTCGTCGGCATCGCTTGCGTTGCAGCCGCTCGCCTGCGGCGACCGCCGTCCAACTAGAGCGGCCGCCCGCCTCGGGGCCGCCCGTTCGAGTCGTTCGAGTCCGGGCGTCGGTCCACGGCGGTGATGTCGAGCCTGGTGGGGTCCACCGGGGCACCGACCTCCCGGGTGGTGGCCGCCGTGGCGGTGGAGTCCGGGGGGATGGCGGGACCGGCCGGGGGACGGTCGACGTGGGCGCGTTGCGCGGCCCGCTGACCGGCCACGTAGGAGAACAGGGCGAAGCCCGCCACACCGGCCACGATGAAGAACCCGCCCTGCAGCGGGATCGAGACGAGCACCGGGATCACCGCGCCGACCACCCATACGATCTGGAAGCGAAGCTCGAAGGTGGCGAACGACCGGCCACGGTTGGCATCGGGTGCATCCCGCTGCACCAGCGAGTCGAAGGCGAGGCGCGCGGTGGTGGAGACGACGGCTACGAGGGCGGCCAGCAGCATGCTGGCGCCCAGACCGCCCACCCAGGCCGCCGTGAGGCCGCCAGCCACCGCAACCGACAGCGTCATCATCAGCATGCGCTCCTCGGAGAACGAGCGGCGCAGAACGGGAGCCACGGTAGAGCCGAGCAACGCCCCCGCCCCGCTGAGCACGAGCACGGCGCCGATCTTCCACGTGGCGCCGTCTCGGAGCTCGAACAAGAGCAGGAAGGTCAGGAAGCCGACGATGCCCCGCACGAGCCCCATGGCGGAGGCTGCCAGGAGCACGCCGACCCCTCGCAGCTCCGCTGACTCCGCCGCCGACGCAGGAGCGGCGGCCACCTGGGTGGCGGGGATGCGCAAGCTGGCCAGCGTGGCGGCGGCGTAGGTGACGACGGCGACCACCAGCACCCCCTCTGACCCTGCGATGAGGAAGGCGAGACCAGCGGGGATGGCGGCCAGCGGGACGGCGAGGCCCGACAAGAGCTGGAGCTTGGAGTTGGCCTCCACCAGCTCGGCATCACTGCGCACCACGGTGGGCACCACCGCGCTGCGGGCCACGGTGTACGCCTTGCCCATTGCCAGCACGGCGAACGCCTCGGGGAAGAGGAGCAGGCCCTGCAGGGCGTTGATCATGATCAGGCAGACAAGGGCCCGACCGGCGGTGACGGCCACGATCATCCAGCGACGGCCGCCCACGGATCGATCGAGGGCCGGGCCGATGAACGGAGTCACGATGGCCAGCGGCGCCATCGTGAGCGCGAGGTAGAGGAACACCTTCCACCGTGCGTCGTTCGGGTCGAGATCGAAGAACAGCGAGTTGGCCAGCGCGATGGTGACCAGCGCGTCACCGGCCGCCACGAGCACGTGGGCCCGGGCCAGGCGGGCGAACGGCGAGAGGTGGAACGCGTCCGCACCGGCCCGACGCTTGGGTGAGCTGAGGGGCTGCCAGCCGGCCGGGGTGGACATCGGCGCCATCGTAGGGGGCCACGCGCCCGGCTCGGCCCGGACCGTCAGCTCCTCGGCACCTCGTACTTGTAGCCCAGGCCGCGGATCGTGACGATCCGGATGGGTGCCGACGGATCGGGCTCGACCTTGGCCCGAAGGCGCTTGACGTGAACGTCCAGGGTCTTGGTGTCCCCCACGTAGTCGCTTCCCCAGACTCGGTCGATCAAGGTGTCTCGCGGCAGCACTCGGCCCGCGTTGGCCAGCAGGATCTCGAGCAGCTCGAACTCCTTGAGAGGCAGCGACACCGGGTTGCCGCGGATCACCACCTCATGCCGATCCGGGTCGAGGGCGACATCACCAACCACCAACGCCTCACCGCTGACCACCTCCGGGACCGCCTCGGCCGCTCGACGCCGCAGGACTGCGCGCATGCGGGCCACCAGCTCTCGCAGGCGGTACGGCTTGGTGACGTAGTCGTCGGCGCCGACCTCCAGCCCCACGACCGTGTCGATCTCGCTGCCGCGCGCCGTGACCATGATGATCGGCACGGTGGAACGTCGCCGGAGCTCACGGCACACGTCGATCCCTGACACCTTGGGCAGCATGACGTCGAGGAGCACGAGGTCGGGTCGCACGGCATCGAAGATGTCGAGCGCCTCCGCCCCGTCACGCGCCACCTGCACGCGGAACCCCTCTCGCTTCAGACCCACGGTCAGCGCCTCCACGAAGGAGTCCTCGTCCTCCACGATCAGCACGGTGACATCGGGGCTGCTCATCGAGGTCAACCGGCCTCTGCGCTGACCGCGACCGGACCGCTGCCCAGCGGCAGGCGCAAGGTGAAGGTGGACCCGTGGCCTTCGTTCGACTCGACGCGAACATCCCCTGCGTGGTTCCCGGCCACGTGGCGAACGATGGCCAGACCGAGGCCTGTGCCTCCGGTCTCGCGACTGCGCGCCCGGTCGACCCGGTAGAAGCGCTCGAACACCCGCTCGAGGTCGCGCCGCGGGATCCCGATGCCGTGGTCCTCGACCTCGACGTCCACCCAGCGGCCGTCCGTGCGGGCCCGCACCCCGATGCTGGACCCGGCATCGGAGTACTTCACGGCGTTCTCCAGCAGGTTGTAGGTGGCTGACACCAGCTGGCGGCGATCGCCCGCCACAGTGAGCCGGACCGATGGCTCGTCCACCGCGATCGCAATCCCGTGCTGCTCCGCCGCAGGGCGCACCCGGTCGACGGCCTCCGCGATGAACAGGTGCACGGGCACGTCGTCGCGCCGGGCCTCTTCGTCGGCCTCGATCCGGGACAGCTCGAGCAGGTCGTCGATCGTGCGTCCGACCCGGATCGCCTCGGTGAGCATGCGCTCGGCCAGCCGGCTGGCCACTGCCGGGTCGTCCTCGGACACCAGCGTCTCGGCCAGCAGGCTGAGGGCCCCGACAGGCGTCTTCAGCTCGTGGCTGATGTTGGCGACGAAGTCCCGCCGCACGGCCTCGAGCCGCCGACGCTCGGTGACGTCGTCGATCACGACGAGCACGCCGAGTCGACCGGTGCCCTGCTCCAGGCGAATGGCGGTGATCACCAACGTGCGACGAGGTGGACCGAACAGGTCCACGGTCCGTGCCGGCAGGATGTCGTCCGCCCGGCCCGCAGCCTCCGCAGCGAGGTCGGTGATCGCCTCCTCAACGAGGGCCTCGCCGTGGCGGGCGGTCAGGTAGCCCGCGGCCACCTCGTTTCGGTGCGTGATCATGCCCTCGCCGTCGAACACGACCACGCCCTGGGGGATCGCCGCCAGCGCATTCGCCAGCCGGGCTTCGGCGATCGACCCCTGGCCTCCCCGCAGGACGCTGCGATCCACCACGCGCTCGATGACCGATGTGGCCTCGGCCAGGCCGGACCCGGTCGGCACGACGTCCTCAGAGAGGCGTCGCCCGGCCAGCACGAGGCGGCGGGCCAGGCGGTGCTGGGTGACGAGGAGCACGACGAGCGTGATGGCCAGCACCGCCACCAGCACGACGAGGACCGCTGTCATCCGGTGTCGCCGCCACCGCGGTCGTCAGCCGCGTTGGCCTTGGCGGCCAGTCGAGCCGCGCCGGCGTGCTCCGGCAGCCACCCGGTGACCATGTACTGCACCCGCTCACCGATGTTGACGGCGTGGTCGCCGATGCGCTCGTAGTAGCGGCCCACCAGGGCGAGCTGCACCGCGACCTGGACGTCCTGGACGTCGGCGTGGAGCTCAAGGATCGTCTGGATGTAGTCCTTGTGGAGCTGGTCGAGCCGGTCGTCCATGTCGTCCAGCGCGGCGGCGAGGTTGGCGTCGCCCTCGGCGTAGGCGTCCATGGCCAGGCCGTAGAGGCGCACAGCCTGCTCGGCCATCGCCCGCAGGAGGCTCCGGAGCGGCACGGGCACCTCGGAGCCATACAGGCGGCGCACGGCCTTGGCCACGTTGACCATCAGATCGCCAGAGCGCTCGATCTCGGAGGTGAGACGGATGGCGGTGACGACAGCACGCATGTCGCTCGCCATCGGCTGCTGCCGGGCGAGGATCGTGAAGCACCGCTCCTCGATGTCCATGGTCAGCACGTCGACCTCGTCGTCGCTCTCGATGAGGTCCGTGGCCGCATCGAGATCGAGCGCGATCAGAGCCTCGGTGCCGCGCATGATCGACTCGGTGACGCGCGCCGCCGCCCGGATGAGATCGCGCCGGACATCGTCGAGCTGCTGGTGGAAGGTCGATCGGCTGTCAGGCACGGTGGTCTCCTACCGGACCTCTGCCGCGAGGTGGGCCGGCTCGCCGGTGATCAGGTACCGCAATCGTGCCCCAATGATCGCGCTGTGGTCGGCGATGCGCTCGAGGGCGCGACCGGCCGCGAAGGCAGCGACCGCGATGCGCACCGCATCGGGGCCTTCGAGACGCTTGAGCTCGCTCATCAGTCGTTCGTAGTAGAGGTCGAGGCTGCGGTTCTGGGTGGCCAGCGCGGTGGCCAGATCGAGGTCCTGGGCCGACCACGCCCGCAGGGCGACGCGGTAGATCTCCACTGCCTCGTCGGCCACGGTGACGAGGATGTCGAAGAGCGCCTCGGAGCGCAGGAGCAGATCGTGCTTGGGAGAGAGCTTGACGACTCGGAGTGCGAGGTCGCCGATCCGCTCGAGCTCCGACACGATGCGCAGCACGGACACGATGAAGCGGAGGTCGGACGCGACGGGCGACTCCCGGCTCAGCAGCAGGTAGCAGCGCTCGGTGAGCGACACGTTCATGGCGTCGATCTCGTTGTCGGCCTCGATGGCCAGCTCCGCGAGGGGACTGCTGCCAGAGCGCAGGTTCTCTCGCATGCGCTCGAGGTTCTCGTCGACCCGCACGCCCATCAGCTCGACCTGGAGCCGCAGCTGGTCGAGCTCCTCCCGGAAGCCGTGGCGCAGCGGCTCGACAGGGTGGCTCGCGCTCATCCGAAGCGGCCGGTGACGTAGTTCTCCGTGCGCTCGTCGCTGGGGTTGGAGAACATCTTGTCGGTGCTGTCCACCTCGACGAGCAGGCCCGTGCGGGTGTCGCTCTCCGGGTTCACCTCGGTGGTGAAGAAGGCGGTGCGGTCGCTCACCCGCGCCGCCTGCTGCATGTTGTGGGTCACGATCACGATCGTGAACTTGTCCTTGATCTCCTGCATCAGGTCCTCGATGCGGGCGGTGGCGATCGGGTCGAGCGCCGAGCAGGGCTCGTCCATGAGGAGCACCTCAGGATCGGTGGCGATGGCCCGGGCGATGCAAAGCCGCTGCTGCTGCCCACCGGACAGCCCCATCCCGGAGGCCTTGAGCCGCGACTTGACCTCGTCCCAGAGCCCGGCCCCTCGGAGGGCCTTCTCCACGATGTCGTCCATGTTGCCCTTGGCTCCGGCGATCTTGGGGCCGTAGGCGACGTTGTCGTAGATCGACTTCGGGAACGGGTTGGGCTTCTGGAACACCATGCCGATCCTGCGCCGCACCTCGACCGGGTTGACCTCGCGGTCGTACAGGTCGACGCCGTGGTAGCTGACCTTCCCCTCCACCCGGGCGATGTCGATCAGGTCGTTCATCCGGTTGAAGCAGCGCAGCACGGTGGTCTTCCCGCAACCCGACGGCCCGATGAAGGCGGTGATCTCGTGCTTGTGCACGTCGATGGTGACGTCGCGCACCGCCCGGAAGGCGCCGTAGTACACGCTCAGGTCGCTGACGCTGAAGACCACCTCGGGAGCGAAGGAGTCCGGGACCACGACAGGTTCGTCAGCGGGCTTGGTCTCGTCCACGTGCGCGGGCTCCGTGAGGTCGATGGGGCGGAGTGGCATTCCTAGTTCCTCTTCTTCTCGTACCGCGTGCGCAAGGCGATGGCCACGGTGTTCATGGCCAGCACGATGACCAGCATCACGATGATGGCGGCCGCCGCGATCTCCGAGAAGCCCTCGCGCGGGTTGCGCGACCACTCGGCGATCACCACGGGCAACGCCGTGAACTTGTCCCGGAACTGGCTCGCATCGAGCAGGCCCTCCTTGCCCGGCAGCAGCCCGGTGATGGCCCCGCACAGGTACAGCGGCGCTGCCTCCCCGATGGCGCGGGCGAGGGAGAGCACGGTCCCGGTGATGATCCCAGGCAGCGCGTAGGGCAGCACCTGGGTGCGGATGACCTCCCAGCGGGTGGCGCCCACGCCGTAGCCCGCCTCGCGCAACGACGTCGGCACGGCCCGCACCGCCTCGGCGGCGGTGATGATCACGATGGGCAGCACGAGCACGGCCAGCGTGATCCCGGCCGACATCAACGAGCGGCCGCCGGTGACACCGGAGAGCTGCTTCACGAAGATCGTGAGGCCGAGGATCCCGTAGACGATCGAGGGCACGCCGGCCAGGTTGCGGATGTTCACGTCGATCAGCCGGGCGAGGCGGCCCTTGGCCGCGTACTCCTCGAGGTAGACGGCCGACGCCACCCCGATGGGGAACGAGAAGACCACGACGAACACCCCGATCCAGAAGGTGCCTCGAATGGCTTGGAAGATCCCCGCCGTCTCCGCCCGCTGGCGGATCCCCCCCGAGAGGAACGACTCCGCCCGGCTGGTGAACACCGACGATCCAGTGGTGAACACGTCCGTGAAGAGCACCGCGAGGACGACGAGCGAGACCCCGAGCGACAGCAGCAGCAGGATTCGGAAGATCGCGCCGCTCACATCGGACTTCCCGCCGGTGAGCTGGTCGTGCACGCGGCGGCGGGCCGCTTCGCCGCCGGCGCCGATCGTGGTGGCGAGGGCCATCAGTAGGCCTGCCTGACCCTGCGCACGAACCGATCGGCCACGAGGTTCAGGGCCAGGGTGATCGTGAAGAGCACGGCGCCCACGAAGTAGAGGCTCTGGAACGTGAGGGCCTCACCCACCACCTGGTCGGTGCCCTGGGCCTGGGTGGCCATTGCGGCGGTCATCGTGAGGCCGGGCTTCAGCGGGTTGAGCTGGAAGACCTGGTTGCCGGCCGCGCCCCCGGCGATGAACACCACCATCGTCTCCCCGATGGCCCGGGACACGGCGAGGATGACGGCGGCCACGAGGCCGGACACGGCGGCGGGCACCACGACCTTGGTGACCGTGGTGATCCGCTTGGCGCCCATGCCGTAGCTCGCCTCCCGGAGCGCCTGGGGCACCGAGCGAAGAGCGTCCTCCGACACCGACGCCACGAGGGGGATGGACAGGATCCCCACACCGATGCCGGCCGCCGTGAGGCTGAACAGCCCGTTGTGGAAGATGCGCTGCACCACCGACGGCGCGATCACCGACAAGGCGAAGAACCCCAGCACCACGCTGGGGATCCCGGCCAGCACCTCCAGGGTGGGCTTCAGGATCCGCCGCACCGACGGCCGGGCGTACTCGGACAGGTAGATGGCGCTGCCCAGGCCCACCGGCACAGCCACCGCCATGGCGATGGCGGTGACCCAGAGGCTGCCGACGAAGATCGTCCGGAGGTCGTAGACGCCCTGCCGCGGGAACCAGCCCTCGGAGAAGAGCACGGTGTCCCACTGCACCTGGGTGACGAACGTGAAGGTCTCCCGGGCCAGCGACCAGATGATCCCGGCGCTGATGAGCACCGACACCCCCGCCGCCGCGCTCAGCACCACCTTCACCAGGCGCTCGGTGCGCATCCGGCGCCGATCACCGTGCAGGTCGGCGAGCGTGAGCAGGGGTGACGGGAGCGGGAGATCGGACATCGGAGACGGTCCTCGACGCTGACTCGGCGGACGGACGGAGCCTAGGTGGGTGGCGGGAGCCGGCCGCCCGGGAGAGGGCGGCCGGCTCCAGACCCGGAGGCGCTAGCCGGCAGTGGTGCCAGCGGTGCGGGCCTCCCAGGTGGCGGCCGAGGCCGCCAGCTGGTCGGCGGGCAGGTCGACGTAGCCGGCCTCGCTCACGGCACCGATGCCGTCAGCGCTCAGGTAGTAGTCGACGAAGCCGGCCACGGCGGGGTTGTCAGCCGCCTTGGCCTTGTTCACGTAGATGTACAGGCCGCGGCTGAGCGGGTAGGAGCCGTCAGCGATGGCTTCGGCCGAGGGCAGCACGCAGTCGCCCCCGTCCTTCGACACGCCCAGCTCCTTCACCTGGTCGCCCGCCTCCTCGGCGAAGGCGAAGCCGACCCAGCCGAGCGGGGTGTCGTCGGCCTCCATCGCGGAGATGATCGCGGTGTCATCGGCCTGCGAGGCGTAGTCGTTGCGGGCCGTCTTGATCTGGTCCTCAGTGATCTTGCCCGCCTCGACGCGTGCCTCGGCGATGCTCTTGAAGGCGAGCTCGACGAAGCTGTCGAAGGTGCCGGACTCGGCGCCCGGGGCAGTGATGGTCAGCGGCGCGTCGGGGAGCTGGGTGGTGGAGCCGAGCTCCGTGGCCAGGGTCTGCGCGTCCTTCCAGTTGTTGACGCCGTCGGACTCGGGGCCGATCAGGGCATAGAGATCCTCGAAGCTGAGGCAGTCCACCGCATCATTGGCCGGGTTGGTGAGCACGGAGATGCCGTCGAAGGCGATCTTGACCTCGACAAACTCGATGCCGGCGTCGGCGCAGGTCGCCGCCTCTTCCTCCTTGATCGGGCGGGAGGCGTCGGAGATGTCGGTCTCGCCAGCGCAGAACAGCGCAAACCCGTCGCCCGTGCCCGGGCCGTCGACGGTGGCGGCGATGCGGGAGCCGCAGTCGAGGAGCTTCTCACCCACGAGCGAGGAGATGGGCTCCACCGTGGAGGAACCGGAGACGACGACATCACCGGAGACGTCCGTGGGACAGGAGCTGTCGCCGTCGCCACTCGTGGTGGACGACGATGTCGAGTCGCTGCTGCCGCAGGCGCTGGCCAGCAGGCCGACGGCGAGAAGCAGGGACAGCCAGGCAAACGGCTTCTTCGTGAACAAGGGATGCCCTCCTTGGGGGAGCAACGGGGTGCCTACGGGTGGCACGTCGTGGTGCTGACCGTAGGGAGGCCCGGTTGCGGCTCGGGAGGAGCTTGGTGAACGAGAGGTGAACCGATCCACAACGTTCGGGGCTCAGGCCCGTCGGCGCACCCGTGTGCGGGCGATCTCCTGGAGCCGGAGGTGGGTGTCGACGGTGCCACCGTGGTTCACCTTGGTCCAGCGCCCGTCGGCGCCAAGCTCCCACGCGAGCGTGTCGTCGGCCAGGTTGACCTGCAGGATCTCGTCGAGACGGGCCTGGAGGCCGGGGTCATCCACCGATACGAGGGCCTCCACGCGCCGATCCAGGTTGCGGGGCATGAGGTCGGCGGAGCCGATCAGCACGTGGACCCGCCCCGGGCCGTCGCCGTTGGCGAAGCGAAAGATGCGCGAATGCTCCAGGTAGCGGCCCACGATCGACCGCACGCGGATCCCGTCCGACACGCCAGGCACACCGGGAATCAGGCAGCAGATGCCTCGGATGACGAGGTCGATGTCCACCCCGGCCTGCGAGGCGTCGTAGAGCGCCTCGATCATCCCGGTGTCCACGAGGCTGTTCATCTTCAGGGTGATCGACCCATCGCCCCCCGAACGAGCCACGTCCGCCTCGTTGCGGATCAGCGCTGCCAAACCCGAGCGCGTGGTGTGGGGCGACACCAGCAGCGTCTGGTAGCGCACGTCACGCCCATAGCCGGTGAGGTAGTTGAACAGCTGCGTGAGGTCGGATCCGATGTCGGCGTCGCAGGTGAGCAGGCCCACGTCCTCATACGTGCGGGCCGTCTTCGAGTTGTAGTTGCCCGTGCCGATGTGGCAGTAGCGGCGGATCCCATCGGGTTCGTCACGGACGACGAGGGCCGTCTTCGTGTGCACCTTGAGACCGACCAGCCCGTAGACCACGTGCACGCCTGCGGTCTCCAGTGCCTTGGCCCATTCGATGTTGGCTCCCTCGTCGAAGCGGGCCTTGAGCTCGACGAGGACCGAGACCTGCTTCCCCTCCTCGCGCGCGTCGAGAAGGGCCTGCACGACCGGCGCGTTACGGCCCACGCGGTAGAGGGTCATCTTGATGGCGAGCACTTCGGGATCGGCGGCCGCCGTGCGCAGGAAATCGACGACGGAGCGCTGCGAGAGCGCGTCTTCTCCGGCATTGGAGGATTCCTCGCGCGCGACGGACCACTCGCGGCGTGAGCGGCGACGATCGCGACGCAGGAGCGCGAGCACCTTGAAACGCACGACACCACGCATCCACTCGCGCTTCGACAGCGAGGGCTGATGCTGTCGTTCGAGCGAGGTGACCCACGCTTCTTGCACGGCGTCTTCCGCCACGTGCGGGTCGGGCACGAGGCCGC
>Ga0209798_10000814_pt1 | contig 19112 bp, 16 predicted proteins | sample DOMMetBare3Fresh_FD_187475 | JGI IMG/M metagenome (GOLD analysis project Ga0209798, IMG submission 187475) | Wetland sediment microbial communities from St. Louis River estuary, USA, under dissolved organic matter induced mercury methylation -... | ecosystem: Environmental > Aquatic >...
ACGATGGCGCGCTGGGGCTGTTCATCACCTACGGGCAGGACCACCGCGACGGCACCGTGATCGAATGCGACTCGATCGTCCTGTGCGCCGGCCAGGAGCCGCTGCGCGAGTTGCAGGCGCCGTTGCAGGCGGTCGGGGTTGCGGTGCACCTGATTGGCGGGGCCGACGAAGCGCGTGAACTCGACGCCAAGCGTGCGATCGACCAGGGCACGCGCCTGGCCGCCACGCTCTGAGCCTCGCGCCTCGGCAGCGCGTACTTGCCCGCAGGCGCCTGGGCTCCCGCAGGTCAGCGCTCGCCTAGCGCGCCCGGAATCGTCGTGTCCGCGGGCCATTCCGACTCGCGAACCTCCAGCCCGTTCTTCAGTTCGTAGCTCGACTCATGGAAGCCCCCCGGCCGTGCGGCCTCACTCGGTTCGCGCACCTGGTCCTCGGCATCAGCCGGCAGTGGCACCGGGGCCGCTCGCGTCTTCGCAGCGGGCGCGGCGACCACGGCCGGGCGCGGGCCGGCCACCCGTTTGCGCGTCGAGGACATGCGTGCCATGGCAAATGAAGGGGCAAGTCTGGATCCAGCCCTGACTATCGCGCAAAGGAAGCCCGTTGCGCCATCCGTGTTCAAGGGATTGCCTTGACTGCTGCGCCTACCGCTTCTCGGTGCCAGTGTGCCCGGTGTCGAGCGCGCACGCGACCATTGGGGCCGCGCTCCGGGCCTCAGCTTGCCGTCTTGTCGTCCAGCACCACACGGTTGCGGCCTTCGCGTTTGGCCCGGTACAGCGCCTGGTCGGCCCTGGCGACCAGTTCCGCTTCGCTGTGCGTCCCCGCTGCATCCGCCACGGCGACGCCGATCGACACGGTCACCCAACCGCCCGTTGCGCCCTCATTGCGCAACTGCAGTGCCTCGACAGCCGTGCGCATGCGCTCTGCCAGCGCCTGGGCGCCGTCGGCGTCGGTGCTCTGCAACAGCAGCGCGAATTCTTCGCCACCGAAGCGCGTCGCGACATCCTCGCCTTGGCGAACCGAACGAGCCAGGATCGCGCCGATGGCACGCAGATAGTCGTCACCCGTCTGGTGGCCATGGCGGTCGTTGACGGCCTTGAAGTGGTCGACATCGACCATCAACAAGGCCAGCGGCGACCGTGTCCGACGGGCCAGCGCCAAGCAGCGCGTCAGCTCTTTGTCGAAGGCGCGGCGGTTGCCGACCCCGGTCAGCGCATCGACCTCGGACAGCTGCCGGTAGGCGTCGCGCAGTGCCAGCAACTGCTGGTTCGACGCGCGCAGCCGCTCGGTACGGTCTGCGATCTCCTGTTCGAGCCGGCGATTGGTCTGCAGCAGCTCGCGATTGCGCTGGCGCGAGCGCACCAGCGTGTCGTAGGCAGTCTCGGCGGCAGCCAGCGCGGTGCTCCAGCCCATCGCCCACAGCGGCTGGCGCACATGCAGCCGCAGGAGTTCGACGGCCGGCCCGTTGCCCGTCAACGGTGATCGCGCCCGTGCGACCAGCCGGTAGTGCCCCGGCGGCAGCGAGTTGTAGGCGGTCTCGGGACTGTCATGCCACGCCTGCCAGTCGACGTCGAAGCCGACGAGCTGGAACTGGACCTGCACCTGCGTGCAGTCGACGAACCAGGCGCAGTACGCGCGCAGGTGAAAGGACCAGCGTCCCGGCCGCACCTGAAGCTCGCCGCCCTGCACCTCGGGCTGCGCACCGCTCCACGTGACATCGAGCAGCCTGCACTCCGGTGGTGCGTAGGACTGCAGGCGGCGCAGGTCCACGCGGACCAGCCCGCCACTCACGCCGCACAGCCAGGCCCCGGTCCGGTCGCGCACCAGCGTGCGGCTGTTGGTGAACTCCCAGTCGCGCAGCCGCAGCAGTGACCTGACCTGTCGCACCAGCCGTCCGCTGTCCATGTCGACGACACGCAGGCCGTCCGACGCCCCCAGGGCGAGCGTGTTCGCGTCGATCCAGGCCGCGGCCCAGCCGGCCACCGGGGGCAACTCGATCACCGGCCGGGCACCGAGGTCGGCGGACAGCTCGACGACATGGCCGTCCTGGACCACGGCCATGCGGCCGTCGGGCGCCTGGCTCATCGCATACGTGTTGCCACGCTCGGTCAGCGGTGCCGGCGCGACCCGCTGCAGTCCGCCCTGCTCGCGCCACAGGCCGCGCCCGAGGGTGCCGATCCACAGGCCGCCCTGGGTGTCCAGGTGCATCGTGTAGATGTAACCGAGCGCCCCATCGGCGGCCTCGACGTGCTCCACGACGCCGTCGTGGATGCGCGCCAGGCCCCGCAGCGTGCCCACCCACAGGTCGCCGTGGCGCTCGAGCAGCACGCGGCCGGGCGCTCCCAGCACGAGATCGGATGCGAACATCTGCCGGAACGAGCCCGCGGGCGGCGCGAGGAACAAGCCGGCCTGGGTGGCCACCCAGGTGCCGGCGGCGTTGTGCAGGCTGTCCCAGACCACGGTGTCCGGCAGCCCCGGCGGGCCGTCCAGGCCCGCGGGGTCACGCTCGTGATCCAGCACGACCGTACCGAACAGGTGTTCGCCGCCGATCGCGAGCGCCTCGCCGGCGCCGGGCTTGATCGAAAACACGCCACCGGCACCGTGGGGCCCGAGGTCGATGCGCCGCACCACGTCGCGCAGGCAGCTCAGCTGTGCGAGGCCGCTGTTGTTGGTGCCCAACCAGACATTGCCGAGCTCGTCGGGCACCAGGTCGTTGACCGGGCTGTCGAGCTCGAACCACTCGAGCAGGCGGGGCGTCGGCCCTTCGACCGTGAAGGCAGCGACGACGCGACCAAACGCGGCCCAGTAACGGTCGGCGCCTGTGGCGACTGCACCGACCGCGGTGTTCACGCCTGCCAGCGTCAAGCGCGCCAGCACCGAGCCGCGGCGGTCGTCGATGACATGCAGGCCGTCGTCGGTGGCAACCAGCAGATGGCCACCGTGGCCAGCCGTCAGCCGCGACACCCGGCGGCCGACCAGACCTTCGCAGCGATAGGGCCACCAGGCGCGGCCGTCGGTCTCCACCAGCGACTGTCCGACGGACGCCGCCAGCACGCGACCGCCCGGCAAGGTGAGCACGTCGTTGACAAAGCCGATGTCGGCGACGAAGCCCGGTGCGTCGGCCAGCCCCGCCGCGTCGCGCAGCACGCGCACGAGTCCGCGCGCGGTGCCCACCCAGGCACCCTTGGCGTCGGGGACGATGTGCTGGCACAACCCGAAGCGCCAATCGCCATGCAACGCGTCGGGCACGGCCGAGCCCGTGGCATCCAGGAGTTCCAGCCCGAGATCGGTACCGATCCAGGTGCAACCCGCAGCATCGACAGCGACCGTGCGCAATCCGTTGCTCTGCAGGCCGCGGCTGCGGTCCCAGCACTCGATGAAGTTGCCGTCGAAGCGCGCCAGCCCGACGGGCGACGCGAGCCAGAGCCGGCCCCGGGCATCACGCGCCAGCCGATGCACCTGGTTGCTCGCCAGGCCGCGCGACGTGTCGGCAAGGTAGACCACATGGCCCGGGCGCCCCGTGCGCGCGATGCCGCAGTCGGTCTCGTTCACGGCGAAGCGACCGGAGCACTGGGCGTTGCGAGCCCGCTGTCTGTCATTTCGATTCTGCGTCCACCGGTTTGGTCTCGCACCGATAGCCCGCTCACGGCCGGGCACACCGTACTTGACTCTCCAATCGTGCCCCGGCGCAAGCGATCGGGGCCCCACCAAACCTAGAGCTAGACGTCGATGTTCGCCGCGCGCAACGCGTTGCTTTCGATGAAATCACGCCGAGGCTCCACCTCGTCGCCCATCAGCATCGTGAAGACACGGTCGGCCTCGATCGCGTCGTCGATCTGGACGCGCAGCAGGCGGCGCACGGCGGGGTCCATCGTCGTTTCCCACAACTGGCCGGGGTTCATCTCGCCCAGGCCCTTGTAGCGCTGGCGGCTGACGCTGCCCTCGGCCTGCTGCATCAACCAGGCCATCGCGGCGCGGAAGTCCGTCGCCTGGAATTCGCGGGCCCGCTCACCTTCGCCGCGCCGCACCAGGGCGTCGTCACCCAGCAGCCCCTTGAACGTCAGGCCGGCCCGCGACAGCGCCCCATAGTCGGCGCCGCGGACGAAGTCGGCGGTGACCACGCTCGACTTGAAATTGCCATGGTGACGCCGGCTGATGCGCAGCAGGTGCTTGTCGGTGCGGGCGTCGTACTCGGCATCCACCTGCGCGTCGTGCAGCGCGGCCTGCAGCGCGGCAGCACTGGCCTGCGCATTGCCAGCCGTGTCGAGGTCCAGCGCCAGCCCGTCGGCCATCGCCTTGAGCGCCTCGACGTCCATCCAGTTGGCCAGGCGCTCGATCACGTTTTGCGCCAGCACGTATTGGCGCGCCAGTTCCTCGAGTGCACTGCCGGCGATCGCCGGCCTGCCCGCGCCAGGGAGCACCTGGGCGCCGTCGAGGGCCACCGTCATCAGGTACGCGTCGAGTTCGTGCCCGTCCTTCAGATACTGCTCCGACTTTCCGTGCTTGACCTTGTACAGCGGCGGCTGCGCGATGTAGATGTGACCGCGCTCGACCAGCTGCGGCATCTGGCGGTAGAAGAATGTCAGCAGCAATGTCCGGATGTGCGCGCCGTCGACGTCGGCGTCGGTCATCACGATGATGCGGTGGTAGCGCAGCTTGTCCGGGTTGAAGTCGTCCTTGCCGATGCTGGTGCCCAGCGCCGTGATCAGAGTGACGATCTCGTTGGACGTCAGCAGCTTCTCGTAGCGCGCCTTCTCGACGTTCAGGATCTTGCCTCGCAGCGGCAGGATCGCCTGGAACTTGCGGTCACGCCCCTGCTTGGCGCTGCCGCCGGCCGAGTCACCCTCGACGATGTAGATCTCGCACAGCGCCGGATCCTTCTCCTGGCAGTCGGCGAGCTTGCCGGGCAGCCCCATGCTGCCGAGCACCGTCTTGCGCGTCGCCTCGCGTGCCTTGCGAGCCGCCTCGCGGGCACGGGCCGCGTCGACGATCTTGCCGCAGACGATCCTGGCATCGCTCGGGTTCTCGAGCAGCCACTCGGTGAGCTTGGCGGCGACGATCTCCTCGACCGGGCCCCGCACCTCCGACGAGACCAGCTTGTCCTTGGTCTGCGAGCTGAACTTCGGCTCGGGCACCTTGACGCTGATCACGCACGCCAGCCCCTCGCGCATGTCGTCGCCGCTGATCTCGACCTTGGCCTTCTTGGCGAACTCGTGTTCGTCGATGTACTTGTTGATGACCCGCGTCATCGCAGCGCGAAGGCCGGTCAGGTGGGTGCCACCGTCACGCTGCGGGATGTTGTTGGTGAAGCAGAGCACGTTCTCGTTGTAGCCGTCGTTCCACTGCATCGACACCTCGACGCCGACCGGCGTGTTCTGCTCGCTCATCTTCTCGCCGATGGCGTGGAAGATGTTCGGGTGCAGGACCTTCTTGCCCTGGTTGATGAACTCGACGAAACCTCGGACCCCACCGACGTAGGCAAAGTTGTCTTCCTTGGCGTTGCGCTCGTCGACCAGCCGGATCTTGACGCCGTTGTTGAGGAACGAGAGTTCGCGCAGACGCTTGGCCAGCACGTCGTAGTGGAAGTCGATGTTCTGGAAGATCTCGTCGTCGGGCAGGAAGTGCACCTCGGTGCCGCGCTTGTCGGTCTCGCCGATGACCTTCATCGGGCTGACTTCGAAGCCGTCGCGCATCTCGAGCAAACGGTCCTGGGGGATGCCCTTCCTGAACTCGAGCAGGTGCACCTTGTGATCGCGGCGCACCGTCAGGCGCAATTGTTTCGACAGCGCGTTGACGCACGACACGCCGACCCCATGAAGGCCGCCCGAGACCTTGTAGCTGTTCTGGTTGAACTTGCCGCCGGCATGCAACTCGGTCAGAGCGATCTCGGCGGCGCTGCGCTTGGGCTCGTGCTTGTCGTCCATCTTCACGCCGGTCGGGATACCTCGGCCGTTGTCGATGACGCTGATACTGTTGTCGGAGTGGATCGTGACGATGATGTCGTCGCAATGGCCGGCCAACGACTCGTCGATCGAGTTGTCGACGACTTCGAAGACCAGGTGATGCAGGCCGGTGCCGTCCGATGTATCACCGATGTACATGCCCGGACGCTTGCGCACGGCCTCCAGGCCTTCGAGGATCTGGATCGAGTCGGCGCCGTAGCCGTCTTGCGGCGCATCCGGGTCACTGGGCAGAAGCGGTTCGGTCATTGAATTTCGAGGCCGCAACGCGGCCGGCGTCAATCTGGCTGGTACCCCCTCTTGGAGGGGGCCAGGGGGAGCTCACAAAACGGCGCAGCCGATGCGGATCTGAGGCCCTAGCCTCAGATCCGCATCGGCATCACGACGTACTTGAAACCCGGCTGGTCGGGCAGGGAGAACAGCGCGCTCGAACTGCTGTCCTGCAATTCGAGCTTGACCATCTCGGCACTGCTGTTGGCCAGCGCATCGATCAGGTACGTGACGTTGAAGCCGACCTCGATCACGTCGCCGTTGTAGTCGACCTCGAGTTCTTCCTTGGCCTCTTCCTGCTCGGCATTGCTCGCCGACAGGCGCAGCAGGCCCGGCTCGACATTGACGCGTACCGCCTTGAACTTCTCGCTCGTCAGGATCGCGGCGCGCTGCAGGCTGGTCAGCAGTGGTGCGCGACCCAGGGTCAGCGAGTTCTTCAGCACCTTGGGTATCACGCGGTTGTAGTCGGGGAACTTGCCTTCGACCAGCTTGGTGACGAACTCCATGCCGGAAAAGCCGAACTTCGCCTGGTTGCCGGCAAAGCGCATCTCGATCGGCGTGTCCTCGTCCTTGAGCAGGCGCTGCAACTCCAGCACCGTCTTGCGCGGCAGGATCACGTCCTGCTTCGGAATGTCGGTCTCCAGCGTGGACTGCGCCAGCGCCAGGCGGTGCCCGTCGGTGGCCACCAGCGTCAGCGTCTTGCCCTCGGCAACGAACAGGATCCCGTTGAGGTAGTAACGGATGTCGTGCACCGCCATCGCGAAGTGCACCTGGTTGATCAAGCTGCGCAGCGTCTTTTGCGGTACCGCGAAGGCGGGCCCGAAATCGACCGCCTCGTTGACGAGCGGGAAGTCGTCGGCCGGCATGGTCTGCAAGGTGAAGCGGCTCTTGCCGCCCTGCAGCGTCAGCTTGCTCTGGTTGGCACTCAAGGTGACGATCTGGTCGGGCGGAAGCGTGCGCAGGATGTCGATCAGCTTGCGTGCACCCACCGTGGTGCCGAACGACCCTGCGTCGCCGCCCAGTTCGGCCGCTGTACGCACCTGGATCTCCAGATCGCTGGTCGTGAATTCGATGCGACCGGCGTTCTTGCGAATCAGCACGTTGGCCAGGATCGGCAGCGTGTGACGCCGTTCGACGATGCCGGCCACCGCTTGCAGCGCGCCGAGCACCTGTTCCTGTGCAGCCTTGAGCACGATCATCTTGTCTTCCTTGATGTCTTCTTTTCAAACTGGCCGTAGTGGTAGGGCCCGCCAGTTTCTGTGGAGAACGCCATTTTCGCCTGAACTATCAGGGGCTTAGTTGATGGGTCATCCTGTGGGCCGGGCAGGGGGGCAAAACGGGACTCGCATACAACAAGTTCAGGCGGCTGCCATGATCGGTCGAGTACCCGGTACTTGCCAGCGACTTGTCCCCAGGGTTCGGCGTGCCGTTGCATCGGCTCATCCCTTGAGCGTCTGTTCCAGCACATGCAACTGCTGGTTCAACTCTGCATTCTTCTGCCGTTCGCCGCCGATCTTGCGCACTGCATGAAGCACGGTCGTGTGGTCGCGCCCGCCGAAGCTGTCGCCGATCTCGGGCAGGCTCTTCTGCGTCATCTCCTTGGCGATGTACATCGCGATCTGGCGCGGCCGGGCGATCGACGCGGGGCGCTTCTTGCTGTACATGTCGGCGACCTTGATCTTGTAGAAATCGGCCACCGTCTTCTGGATGTTCTCGATCGAGATCTGCCGATTCTGGATCGACAGCAGGTCGCGCAGCGCTTCGCGAGCCAGGCCGATCGCGATCTCCTTCTGAGAGAAGCGGGCAAAGGCGATCACCTTGCGCAGTGCGCCCTCGAGCTCGCGCACGTTGGCGCGCACGTTCTTGGCGATGAAGAAGGCCACGTCCTCGGGCATCTCGGCGCCTTCGGCCAACGCCTTGCGGATCAGGATCGCGACTCGCATCTCGAGCTCCGGCGGCTCGATCGCCACCGTGAGGCCCGAGTCGAAGCGCGACGTCAGTCGCTCGTCGATGTCCACCAGCCCCTTGGGGTAGGTGTCGCTGGTCATGATGATGTGGGCGCGTTTGGCCAGCAGAGCCTCGAACGCGTTGAAGAATTCCTCCTGCGTGCGGTCCTTGCCGGCGAAGAACTGCACGTCGTCGATCAGCAGGAGGTCGAGCGAGTGGTACTTGGCCTTGAGTTCGTCGAATGTCTTGCGCTGGTAGTTCTTGACCACGTCGCTGATGAACTGCTCGGCATGCAGGTAGAGCACGCGCGCGTCGGGACGGTCTTTCAACAAGGCGTTGCCAACGGCGTGGATCAGGTGCGTCTTGCCCAGGCCGACGCCACCGTAGATGAACAGTGGGTTGTACATGTGGCCCGGATTGCCTGCCACATGCAGTGCCGCCGTGCGGGCCATCTGGTTGGCTCGGCCGGCCACCAGTGAATCAAAGGTCAGGCTCGAGTTCAGCCGATGGATCGGCAAGATGGTGGCGGCACGAGCAGGCGCGAGCACGGGCATCACGGGCACCGCACCGCTCGGCACCGCTGGTGCACCACTGCGCACCGCCGCGGGGGCCAACTGCAACTGCAGTGATACCGGCTTGCCTGCCAGGCGTGTCAGGACCTGCTCGATGCGGCTCGCGTACTGCGAGCGGATCCAGTCGAGCTTGAAGCGGTTGGGCACGCGCAGGGAAACCACGGCCGACTCCCCGTTGACGGCCACTTCGGCCGGCGGCAAGGGACGGATCCAGGTGTTGAATTGCTGTTCAGGCAACTCGGCTGCCAGTTGCGCGCAGCCACGTTGCCAGAGGTCATCGCTCATTGTGGACAAGTTCTTCTGGAGCAGCCCAAGTCTAGCCCAGTCCAGGACCCGGCAGGCAGGGTTATCCACAGTGGACGGGCTGAAGGCGGCTGTCGCCGCCTGGAGTGTCTGAAGGGGCCTCTCGTTGACCATCCAGCGCGTTCATGGTGCAATCGCAGGTTTCCCTGATGCGCCCTAGACCGCCCCGAGGCGGTCGACCCACCGCCGGCGCCGCAACCCCAACAGGATCTGACCGATGAAACGCACCTACCAGGCGTCCAAGACCCGACGCGCCCGCACCCATGGCTTCCTCGTCAGGATGAAGACTCGCGGTGGACGCGCCGTGCTCAACGCCCGTCGCGCCAAGGGCCGCAAGCGCCTGTCCGTCTGACGCGCTGAGGTCGCCGCGCCAAGTACGACGGCAGGACTGTCGAGTCATGACCAGCGCGACCGGCGCGGTGGTGGCGACCGGGTGCGTTGTGCGTCGGGTGGCTCTGGGTGGCGACGAGGTGAAGTCGCTCCTGATGGCGCCGATCTTGAGCCGGTCACAGCATTTCGTGTTGCAAGGGCGCACGGCAGAGCCCCTTGCACAACAGTTACCCACCGGTGCAGCACCAAATCAGAACCCTACTGTGGATAAAGTGCCAGGCATCGGGTCGCCAGGACTGGCGCTGGTGGTGCCGAAACGACTGGCGCGGCGCGCTGTGACACGCAATCTGATCAAGCGCCAGATGCGTGAGGTGGTTCGGCGGCAGCAGGCTGACTGGGCTGCCCTGCATCTCCTGATTCGCCAGCGCGTCGCCTTCGATGTGCGGCAGTACCCGAGTGCGGCATCGGGCGCCTTGCGTGCCGCGGTGCGCGGTGAACTCGAACAGCTGTTCGACCGGGCGGGTGCCGCGCGATGAAGGTCGCCGCGCTGCCCCCGATTCGCCTTTGGCCACGTCGCATCCTGGCGCTGCCGGTGCGTGCCTATCGCTTCTTCCTGAGCCCCTGGCTCGGCAGCGCCTGCCGCTTCGAGCCGACCTGTTCACGCTACGCCCTCGAGGCGCTGGACCGCCATGGCGCGGCCGTGGGCAGCTACCTCGCGGCTCGGCGGGTGCTGCGCTGCCACCCCTGGTGCGATGGCGGCCACGATCCCGTGCCCGCGCGGGCTCCTTCTGTCCTGACTCCGAGAACGCCCTCATGAGCGATATCCGCCGCACCCTGTTGTGGGTCGTGTTCACCATGTCGCTCGTCCTGCTGTGGGACGGCTGGAATCGCCACAACGGTCAGCCGTCCTTGTTCGGTCCGCCCGCACAGCGACCTGCGGCCAGTGCGCCGGCGGCGCTACCGCCCGCTTCGGCCAACCCCGTTGGCGTGCCCGTGGCCACCGTGCCGGCCTCGTCCGCGCCAGCGGCCATGCCACCTGCGGCAGCACCGGTGGCGGCCACCTCGCCGAGTGCAGAGGAAACCGTGGTCACGACCGACATCGTGCGCGCCACGTTCGACAGCCTGGGCGGCAACCTGGTCAGGCTCGAACTGCTTCGCCACAAGGACGCTGAAGATCCGCAACGCAACGTAGTGCTGTTCGACCGCAGTGCGGAACGGGTCTACAAGACGCAAAGCGGGCTGGCGGCACAGTCGGGGATGACGCTGCCCAACCACTTCAGCCTGATGAAGCGCGCGGAGGGGCCCACCACGATGGCGGCGGGCAGCAACGAACTCGTCGTGCGCTACGACTCGGTCGGCGAAGGCGGCGTCAGGCTCGCCAAGACGTTCACCTTCACGCGCGGCAGCTACCAGATCGCTGTCAAGCATGAAGTGAGCAATGGCAGCGCGACCACGGTCGCGCCCCAGCTCTACATCGGCCTGGAGCGCGACGGCAACCCGGCCCGCGGTGAATCGAAGTGGTACTTCACCTTCACCGGCCCGGCGATCTACACCGAGGCCAAGAAGTACGAAAAGATCGACTTCAAGGACATCGACAAGGGCAAGGCCAGCCACGTCACGAGCGCGAACGACGGCTGGATTGCGATGGTGCAGCATTACTTCACCTCGGCTTGGCTCGTGCCGGCAGGCACGCCGCGCGAATTCCGCACCCAGAAGGTCGGCAACAACCTCTATGCGGTGCAGATGGTCCAGGCCCTGGGCGAGATCGCTCCCGGCGCCTCGAAGGTCCACGAGTCCACGTTGTTCGCGGGGCCGCAGGAAGAGCATGAACTGTCGGCCATCGCGCCCGGGCTCGAGCTGGTCAAGGACTACGGCTGGTTCACCGTGCTGGCCAAGCCCCTGTTCTGGGTGCTCGACCGGTTGCACAAGCTGATCGGCAACTGGGGCTGGTCGATCGTGGCGCTGGTGGTGCTGCTCAAGATCGCCTTCTACTGGCTCAATGCCAGTGCCTACCGCTCGATGGGCAAGATGAAGGCGCTGACGCCACGCATCACCGACCTGCGCGAGCGATACAAGGACAAGCCGCAGCTGATGCAGCAGGAGATGATGCGCATCTACCGCGAGGAAAAGGTCAACCCGCTGGGCGGCTGCCTGCCGATCCTGGCGCAGATGCCGTTTTTCATTGCGTTGTATTGGGTCTTGTTGTCGTCGGTGGAAATGCGCAATGTGCCGTGGATCGGCTGGATCCACGACCTGTCGGCGCCCGATCCGTTCTACATCCTGCCGCTGCTGATGACCGCCTCGTCGATGTTCCAGGTCTGGTTGCAGCCTGCGCCAGCCGATCCGATGCAGGCGAAGATGATGTGGTTCATGCCGCTGGCCTTCGGCGTCATGTTCTTTTTCTTCCCGGCCGGCCTGGTGCTCTACTGGTTGACGAACAACATCCTGTCCATCGCCCAGCAGTGGTGGATCAACCGCCAGCTCGGCGTGAAATGAAATCGTGCGGAAGGCACGATCGAGGGGGGATGCCGCGTTCGGGGGGTTGAGCAGCGACGCGGTTACGCCGACGATGCGCTCCATGCGGGGATGACCCGGCGCGGTCGACACAAAGACGCGGCGTCCGGCTTCGGAGGGTGAGAGTCCACTCCCCCCGCGCCACTTCAAGAAGGCACCGGGCGATGACAATCACCCGGTGCCTTCGTCATTGATCCCGCTGCCCGACGACCCGATCGTCGCGATTGCCACCGCCCCAGGGCGCGGCGCGGTCGGCATCGTGCGCGTGTCGGGACGCGGACTCGGGGCGTTGATCGACGCTTTATTGGGCAAGGCGCTCGCGCCGCGGCTCGCGACCTACGGGCCGCTGCTCGACGCGCATGGCGACGCGATCGACCGCGGACTCGCACTCTTCTTTCCCGCACCACACTCCTACACCGGAGAAGACGTGCTCGAGCTTCAGGCGCACGGAGGGCCGGTCGTATTGCAGCTGCTGCTCGCACGCTGTCTCGAGGCGGCGGGCGAACTCCACGGCCCTGCCGCCCGGCTGCCGCACCTGCGCCTGGCCGAGCCCGGCGAGTTCACCCAGCGCGCCTTCCTCAACGGCAAGCTCGACCTTGCCCAGGCCGAAGCCGTGGCGGACCTGATCGACGCCGGCACCGAAGCGGCGGCACGCTCGGCCAGCCGCTCGCTGGCCGGTGCGTTCTCGCGCGAGATCGACACCCTGGCGCAGGGCCTGATCGATCTGCGCATGCTCGTCGAGGCCACGCTCGACTTTCCTGAAGAGGAGATCGACTTCCTCGAGAAGGCCGACGCGCGCGGCCGTCTCGACCGGTTGACCGCCGCGCTGGACCGGGCGCTCGACCGCACCCGGCAAGGCGCCCTGCTTGCCGAGGGCATGACGGTGGTGCTGGCCGGACAACCCAACGTCGGCAAGAGCTCGCTGCTCAACGCTCTGGCCGGCGCCGAGCTGGCTATCGTGACACCCGTTCCCGGCACCACACGCGACAAGATCGGGCAGACGATCCAGATCGAGGGCGTCCCGGTCCACGTGATCGACACCGCCGGTCTGCGCAAGGGCGCCCGGGACGAGGTCGAGCGCATCGGCATCGAGCGCAGTTGGGCCGAGATCGAGCGCGCCGATGCGGTGATCTTCCTGCACGACCTCACGCGTGCCGGCGAATCGGCCTACGAGGCCGGCGAGCGCGAGATTGCCGATCGACTGGGGCACGCAGCGCAGGTGATGCACGTCTTCAACAAGGCCGATCTGGTCCCCGACGGGGCGGCGGGCGGGCTGCGCCTGTCGGCGCTCACCGGTGAAGGCCTGGCTGCCCTGAGACGCGCGCTGCTCGAACGCGCGGGCTGGCACGCCAGCCCGGAAGGCCTGTTCATCGCGCGCACCCGCCACGTGCGTGCACTGCGGCGCGCGCGCGAGCATCTGGCGTTGGCCGCGGCCCTGGCGATGCGCGCCGACGCGGCGCTGGATCTGCTGGCCGAGGAACTGCGCCTGGCCCACGACGCGCTGGGCGAGATCACCGGCCGCGTCAGCGCAGACGCTTTGCTGGGGGAGATTTTCGGGCGCTTCTGCATCGGCAAGTAGGCAGGTGACAGGCGGCACCGCGCGCGCGACGGGCGGGAAGCATCCGCTTGGATGGAGGTTGTCCGCCCGAACCAGGGTTTCGATAATCCGAGCCATGGATATCCAGCCCTTGTACGACGCGATTCACTCGCTCAATGCGCCTGACGCGTTCAAGCCGCGTCTGTCATTCGATCAGTGGCGCATCCTGCAGTCCTTCCTGACGCGGCATGAATTGCGCGCCGGCGATCTGCTGCTCAAGCAAGGTGATCACGACCGCACGCTCTACATCCTGGAAAGCGGCACGCTGCAGGTGTTCGTCAACCAGCCCAAGCCGGGCCAGTCGCGCCTGTCGATCCTGCGAGCCGGCTCGGTGGTGGGCGAAGCCGGTCTGTTCAGCGACCAGCCGCGCATGGCCAACTGCGAGGCCATGACCGCGTGCAATGTCTGGGCCCTCCAGGTCACGCGCCTGGAGGAACTCACCGCGCGCAACCCTGCGCTGACGCTGGAACTGGTGCGCGCCGCGGCCGCCGTGATGGGCGTGCGCATGCGAGCCAACATCGAGCACGGCCAAGCCGTCAGCTAGGCCCCCCGTAGCGCTTTCGGCGTTCCGCCTCGAGGGGGCTGCTGGTCAATGCCCCCCGAAGTCGACCAGCGTGAACAGTGCGAGTCCGGCATCACGCAGGCGCGCCGAGCCGCCGAGTTCGGGCAGGTCGACGATCGCGGCGCCCTCGATCACGACCGCGTCCATGCGCTCGAGCAGTCGCTTGCCGGCCATCATCGTGCCGCCGGTGGCGATCAGGTCGTCGATCAGCAGGACGCGGTCGCCTGCGCGCACCGCGTCGGTGTGCATCTCCACCGTCGCGCTGCCGTACTCGAGCTCGTAGGTCTCCTCGACCGTCGTGAACGGCAGCTTGCCCTTCTTTCGGATCGGCACGAACCCGACGCCCAGTTCGAAGGCCAGCACCGCACCGATGATGAAGCCGCGTGCATCCAGCCCTGCCACGACATCGGGCTTCACATCGAAATAGCGGTGGACGAACTGGTCGATCAGCACGCGAAAGACCTTCGGATCGGCCAGCAGCGGCGTGATGTCGCGAAACATCACGCCGCGCTCGGGCCAGTCGGGCACGCTGCGGATGCGCTCGCGGATGTAGGCCGACGGGTCGTTGATGGCGATGGGATCGTGCATACGCATGGTCGTCGTGCTCACTCGAAGGGCTGTGCGCGCACGAGTGGGGCGCCCCGCGAAGGGGTCAGCCAGTAGGCCTGCCCCATCGACGGGCTCGCGCCCACCAGCGCGCTGATGTTGACCTGGTGTGTGACCCAGAGCTCGAAGCCCGGTCCGCGCAGCGCTGCCAGCCGGTCGCGCAATTGGGCGGTTTGCCCCGGTTCGCGCTCGCGCGCATCGAAGAACGAGTCGAGCGCCGGCCAGGCTTGCACCGCGTGAGCGGCCGCAGCCATGCCGGCAGCGATCTCGGAGGCCGTGTCCAGGCATCGGCACCATCGGCTCGAGCGCCAGCCGGCCGGCTGCAGCCCGAGATCCGCCAGACGCCGGCCAAACGCGCGAGCCTGAGCGCGGCCGTCAGGTGACAGATTGCGTTGCGTCTCGCAGCGACCCAACTGGTATCCCGGTGGATCGCCCACGCCAGGCTCGGTCAAAGCGTGGCGCAGGATCAGCACCGGCGCCGGCGGCTGTCGGCCGGTCGATGCCAACGGCCATGAGCCCGCCCACAACAGAAGCGTACGTCGGGTGTTCATGCGTGCAACAGCTTCTGTTCGGCCAGCGCCAGCGCCTCGGGCAAACCCGAGAGCACGAGCGTATCGCCAGCGGCGAGCACCAGGTCGTCGTGCCCCTCCTGCGCCGGCCCGCTGGCGCGGCGCACCGAGACGACCTGCACGCCCACCGCGTGCAGTGCCAGGTCGGCCAGCGGCTGGCCCAGGCAAGGCGCCGCAGTCGGCAGCGAGACGGTGGCCAGGCGCGCCTGCTGCAACTCTTCCACGGTGTCGTCGTCGGCGCCGTGGAAGTAGCCGCGCAGCAGACCATAGCGCGCATCGCGCGCATCGCGTGCGATGCGGATGACGCGCCGCATCGGCACGCCCACCAGCGCGAGCGCGTGGCTGGCCAGCATCAGCGAACCCTCGATCGCCTCGGGCACCACCTCGGTGGCGCCAGCCGCCTTCAACTTGTCGAGATCGGCGTCATCGACCGTGCGCACGATGACCGGCACGTGGGGCGCGTGCGACCGAACCACGTGAAGGATCTTCAGCGCCGAGGGGGTGTCGTGGTACGTCACGACCACCGCGCTGGCACGCGCCAGGCCCGCGGCCATCAGGCTCTTCAGGCGCGCCGCGTCGCCGAACACCACGCTCTGGCCGGCGGCGGCCGCCTGACGCACGCGGTCGGGGTCGAGGTCGAGCGCCATGTAGGGGATGCGCTCGCCGTCGAGCAGGCGCGCGAGGTTCTGCCCGCTGCGGCCATAGCCGCAGATGATGACGTGCGCCGTGGCCGCGATCGACTTCCTGGCGATCGTCGTCAGCGCCACCGATTGCATCATCCAGTCGCTCGAACTCAGGCGCGCGACGATGCGGTTGCTGTACATCACGATGAAAGGGGTGGCGATCATCGAGAGCACCATGCTGGCCAGCACCGGGCTCATCCACTTCGGCGCCACCAGGCCGCCCTCGGCGCCGAGCGTCAACAGCACGAAACCGAACTCGCCGGCCTGTGCCAGGTACAGGCCGGTGCGCAGCGCGGTGCCCGGCGCTGCGCCGAACAGGCGGGCCAGCAGCGCGACCAGCAGGAACTTGGCGAGCACCGGGCCGAGGGTGAGCAGCAGCACGAGCAACCACTGGTCGAGCACCGGCCGCCAATCGAGCTTCATGCCCACGGTGATGAAGAACAGGCCGAGCAGGACATCGTGGAAGGGACGGATGTCGGTCTCGACCTGGTGCTTGTATTCGGTCTCGGCCACCAGCATGCCGGCGACAAAGGCGCCGAGCGCCAACGACAGTCCTGCGTGCTCGGTCAGCCACGCCAGGCCCAGCGTCACCAGCAACAGGTTGAGGATGAACAGCTCCTCGCTCTTGCGCCGAGCCACCAGCGTCAACCACCAGCGCATCACCTGTTGCCCGCCGGTCAGCAGCAGCGTCAGCAGCACCGTGGCCTTCACCATGGCCCAGCCGAGCGACGTCGCCATCGCGCCACCCGACTGGCCCAGCGCCGGGATCAGCACCAGCAACGGTACGACGGCCAGATCCTGGAACAGCAGCACGCCCATCACGCGCTTGCCGTGGTCGCTCTCGAGTTCGAGCCGGTCGGCCATCAGCTTGACCACGATCGCGGTCGACGACATCGCCATCGCGCTGCCCAGCACCATCGCGCCGGCGTAACCCAGTTCCCACGGCCGAGCGATCCACGAAAAGAGCCAGATCAGCGCAGCGTTGCCGATCAGTGCGCCCGCGATCGTCAGCGACACCTGCGACAGGCCCAGACCAAAGACCAGCTTGCGCATCGCGCGCAGCTTGGGCAGGTTGAACTCCAGCCCGATCACGAACATCAGGAACACGACGCCGAACTCGGCCAGGTACTTCACCGCCGCCGAGTCGCGGGCCAGCGCCAGCGCATTGGGGCCGATCAGCACGCCCACCACCAGGTAGCCCAGCATCGGCGGCAGCTTCAGCGAGCGGCAGACGACCACGCCGAGCACGGCGGCCATCAGGTAGAGCAGGACGAGTTCGAGGGTCGAGGCCATGACGACGATGCGAACGCAAGGCTTGTGCCCGAAGCCTAGAATCGATCGCGAGTAGAACACGAGCACGATGCCCGACACCGCCTTCGACCCCGAGCGCGCGCTCACCCTGGCCGCGCGCACGCTGGACATCGAGGCCCAGGCGCTGGCTGGCGTGAAGGCGCGCCTGTCGGGCAGCTTCACGCAGGCCATGCACACCATCCTCGCGAGCCGCGGCCGCGTCGTCGTGATGGGCATGGGCAAGAGTGGGCATGTGGGGCGCAAGATCGCCGCCACGCTCGCCTCGACCGGCACGCCGGCGATGTTCGTCCACCCCGCCGAGGCCAGCCACGGCGACCTGGGCATGGTGACGGCCCAGGATGTGGTGATCGCGATCTCCAACTCGGGCGAGAGCGACGAACTCAACGTCATCATCCCGGTGCTCAAGCGGGCACATGTGGCGCTGATCGCCATCACCGGCAACCCGGCATCGACGCTGGGCCAGCATGCCGACGTGGTGCTCGAAAGCACGGTCGAGCAGGAAGCCTGCCCGCTGAACCTCGCGCCCACGGCGAGCACCACGGCGCAGATGGCTTTGGGCGATGCGCTCGCAGTGGCGCTGCTCGATGCGCGCGGCTTCGAGGAAAGCGATTTCGCCCGCTCGCATCCCGGGGGCGCACTCGGGCGCAAGCTGCTGATCCATGTGCGCGACCTGATGCGAAGCGGCGAGTCCGTCCCGCGCGTCGCGCCCGACGCCAGCTTCAACGCGATGCTGCGCGAGATGACCGGCAAGGGCCTGGGGTTCACGGCCATCGCCGATGACGCTGGCGTGATCCACGGCATCTTCACCGACGGCGACCTGCGCCGCCTGATCGAGCGGGGGGCCGATCTGCGCGCCCTGGCCGCGCAGGACGTGATGCACAAGAGCCCCCGGCGCATCGGCGCCGACGCGCTCGCGGTCGAAGCCGCCGACCTGATGGAACAGCACCGCATCACCAGTGTCCTGGTGGTCGACGAGCGCGATCGGTTGGTGGGCGCCCTCAATTCCAACGACCTGATGCGAGCCAAGGTGATCTGACGATGAGTGCTGCCCTGACCTTTGCGCCCGAATTGCTGCTCAAGGCCCAGGGGCGCGCGCTCGGGCTGAAGGCTGCGATCTTCGATGTCGACGGCGTGCTGACCGACGGTCGCCTGTTCATTGGCGAGCATGGCGAGTCGTTCAAGGCCTTTCATGTCCTCGACGGGCAGGGCCTGAAGCTGCTGATGCAAGGCGGCATCACGCCGCTGATCGTCAGCGGGCGGGACTCGCCCGCGGTGCGCCGCCGCATCGCCGACCTCGGCCTGCAGCACGCGGTGTTCGGTGCGCAGGACAAGGGGCCCGCCGCAACCCGGCTGCTGCAGTCGCTGGCCCTGCACTGGGCCGATACGGCGGTGATGGGCGACGACTGGCCCGACCTGCCGCTGTTCGCGCGCGCCGCATTTGCCTGCGCGCCACCCCATGCGCACGCCGAGGTCCGGGCCAAGGCGCACCACGTGACCGCGGCTTCGGGGGGCGCCGGCGCGGTGCGCGAATGCTGCGACCTGCTGCTGATGGCCTGCGGCCGTTATGGCACGCTGCTGGACGGTCACCTGACAACGCTCGACGCGACATGACGGCCCGCAGCTCGCCGGGCCCGGGCAGCGTCGAGGCCCGCCGGGGCAGCCCGGCGCCCGACTGAGGACGGCGCGTGTCGCTCGATCTCGACTCGCTCATCCAGCCGCTCGACCCGCTGCCCGTGTCGGGTCCGCAGAACCCGCCACCACGGCCACGGCAGCCCTTCTGGTGGCGCGTAGGCCAGGTCATCTCGGCCTACCTGCCGCTGCTGCTCATGGCGCTGTTGGCGCTGGCCACCTGGTGGCTGGTGCAGAACACGCCTCGACTGCCGGATTACGCCGA
>Ga0209798_10000815_pt1 | contig 19095 bp, 17 predicted proteins | sample DOMMetBare3Fresh_FD_187475 | JGI IMG/M metagenome (GOLD analysis project Ga0209798, IMG submission 187475) | Wetland sediment microbial communities from St. Louis River estuary, USA, under dissolved organic matter induced mercury methylation -... | ecosystem: Environmental > Aquatic >...
CCCCTGCAACTCGTCTCCTCCCGCTGGTGAGGCGACAAGGACGAACAGATCGACGAGGTCGGCGACAGCCACCTCGGACTGGCCAACTCCGACGGTCTCTACGAGCACGACGTCGAACCCGGCTGCCTCGCAGAGCAGGATCGCTTCCCTGGTGTGGCGGGCGACGCCGCCGAGCGTCCCGCGAGACGGGGTGGGCCGGATGTACGCCTCCGGTCGCCTGCTCAGCTCGTTCATCCGGGTCTTGTCGCCGAGGATCGACCCTCCGCTCAGGGTGCTGGACGGATCGACTGCCAACACGGCAACACGATGCCCGTCGCCCACGGCCTCCAGGCCGATGGCCTCGATGAGCGTGGACTTGCCGGCGCCAGGCGAGCCGGACACGCCGACCCGAACGGCGTCCCCGGTTCGAGGCATGAGGGTCTCGAGCAGCTCAGCGGCCTCGTCCCGATGGGCGTCCTTGGCCGACTCGACGAGGGTGATCGCACGGGCCAGTGCCCGTCGATCGCCGGCTGTGACACCGGCAGCCAACGCCGCGGCGTGCTGGGTCATGCAGTGGGGTGCTTGGCGCTGATCAGGTCGAGGACCGCTCCGGCGGCCTCGGGGATGTTGGTGCCCGGTCCGAAGACCGCGACCACCCCAGCGTCACGGAGCAGCTGGTGGTCTTGTGGGGGGATCACCCCGCCGCACACCACGAGGATGTCATCGGCCCCCGCTGCCCTGAGCTCGGAGACCAGCTGCGGGACGAGCGTCTTGTGGCCGGCCGCCTGGCTGGAGACGCCCACCACGTGGACGTCGTTCTCCACCGCGGCGCGAGCGACCTCCGCGGGGGTCTCGAACAATGGACCGAAGTCGACGTCGAAGCCGAGGTCGGCGAACGCGGTTCCGACCACCTTGGCACCGCGATCGTGACCGTCCTGGCCCATCTTGGCCATGAGGATGCGGGGCCGCCGTCCGTGCTCAGCCGCGAACGCCTCGACCTTCAGGCGCACCGCTGTGAACGCCTCGTCGCCGTCATACGCCGCGCCGTACACGCCGGAGATGCTACGGACCTCCGCCCGGTGACGGCCGAAGACGGCTTCCAGGGCGTCGCTCATCTCGCCAACGGTGGCCCGAGCGCGAGCGGCCTCGATGCAGAGCGCCAGCAGGTTCGCGTCCCCAGCCGCCCCTTCGCGCAGGCGGGCGAGCGCGTCGCTGCACGCGGCGGCATCTCGCGTGGCTCGGATCTGTTCAAGGCGTGCGATCTGCTGGTCCCGAACCTTGGTGTTGTCGATGTCCAGCACGTCGACGTGCTCGGGATCGCCCGCCTCGTACTTGTTGACCCCGACGATGACCTCGTCGCCCCGGTCGATGGCGGCCTGACGCTTGGCGGCCGCCTCCTCGATCCGCAGCTTGGGCATGCCCGAGTTGACGGCCTTCGTCATGCCACCCATCGCCTCGACCTCCTGCATGATCGCCCAGGCGCGATTCGCAAGGTCCTGCGTGAGCGCCTCGATGTAATACGACCCTCCCAACGGGTCGACCACCGTCGGCACCCCTGTCTCCTCTTGGATGATGAGCTGGGTGTTCCTCGCGATCCGGGCCGACGTGTCGGTGGGTAGACCGAGCGCCTCGTCGAAGGAGTTGGTGTGGAGGCTCTGGGTGCCGCCGAGAACCGCCGCCAGTGCCTCCAGCGTGGTGCGGACGACGTTGTTGTACGGATCCTGCGCAGTGAGGGAGACACCACTGGTCTGACAGTGCGTGCGGAGCATCAGCGAAGCCGGGTTCTGGGGGTCGAAGGGCTGGATGACGCGGTGCCAGAGCAGGCGGGCAGCGCGCAGCTTGGCGACCTCCATGAAGAAGTTCATGCCGATGGCGAAGAAGAAGCTCAGCCGCCCGGCGAACTCGTCGATGTCGAGGCCTCGGTCAATCGCGTACCGCACGTATTCGAGACCGTCGGCGATCGTGAAGGCCAGCTCCAAGTCGGCTGTGGCCCCCGCCTCCTGCATGTGGTATCCGGAGATCGAGATCGAGTTGAAGCGCGGCATGGTCCGCGACGTGTGCTCGATGATGTCCGCGACGATCCGCATGCTCGGCTCAGGCGGGTAGATGTAGGTGTTGCGGACCATGAACTCCTTGAGGACATCGTTCTGGATCGTCCCGCTCAGCTGGTCCGGCGCCACCCCCTGCTCCTCACCAGCCACGACGAAGCAGGCCAGGACCGGAAGGACGGCCCCGTTCATCGTCATCGACACCGACATCTTGTCGAGGGGGATGCCGTCGAAGAGGATCTTCATGTCCTCGACGGAGTCGATGGCCACGCCAGCCTTGCCGACGTCGCCGATCACGCGTGGGTGGTCGCTGTCGTAGCCCCGGTGGGTCGCGAGATCGAAGGCGACGGAAACGCCTTGCTGGCCGGCGGCCAGGTTGCGCCGGTAGAAGGCGTTCGATTCCTCGGCGGTGGAGAACCCGGCGTACTGCCGGATGGTCCATGGTCGGCCTGCGTACATCGTCGCGCGAGGGCCCCGCACGAAGGGAGCGAAGCCAGGCAGCCCCCCAAGGTGCTGGACGGCTTGGAGGTCCTCCTCCGTGTAGAGCGGCTTGACAGGGATGCCCTCGGGCGTGGCCCAGACCAGGTTGTCGGGGTCGCCGCCCCGGAGCTCCTTGCGTGAGAGTGCCCGCCAGTCGTCAAGGTTCGGTCGTGAGGCCACGGCGCAGAGCCTAGGACGATGTCCATCCCAGGCCCCAGGCCAGCGCTGCTACCGTGCCCGCGTGTGATGGTTTCGCGAGGGCGTTGGCAGTACTGATGGGTGGCGAGCCGAGATGAGCCTCGTAGGCGCCGTCGATGGCCTCGCGGAGGTCTTCGGGCGCCGTACCAGTCGCCGACGAGTCCTTCAGCGGGCGGCGCTCGCGGGGACCGCGCTCGCCGTCGCACCCGGAAGCTTCGTGCTCCGGCCTGGTACGGCATATGCGGCCATCTGTGGCTGCTCGGGCCAGGCGTGTGACTGCGCGTCGCTGTGCTGCGACGGGTACACGGAGTTCTGCTGCACCATCAGCGGTGTGAACCGCTGCCCACCGGCAACGCTGCTTGGTGGTTGGTGGAAGGTCGACGGCTCGTCGTTCTGTGGTGGAGCAGCGCGGTACTACCTCGACTGCAACGCGCAATGCGGCAGCTGCGGCTGCGGCGCCAGCGGCATCTGCTCTGGTTCTTGCTCCGGTACCCGCTGTGGCTGCGCCAACGGCAGCTGCGGCAATCGGAAAGCTGGCTGCACAGGCTTTCGGTACGGCCAGTGCCATCAGGATGTTGACTGTCTCGGCCCCATCGTGTGCCGGGTCGTCACGTGCACGCCCCCCTGGCAGCTCGACGGGAGCTGCGGGACGACTGCCCGGACGGACAACGCGACCCGCTACCACAACCGGCCGTGCCTCGAGGGCGCGCCCATCGGTTCGCTCGAAGTCGTCGCCTCCGTGCCAGGAGGCGTCCGGATCGCCGGGTGGGCCGCCGACCCCGACGTGAACGGCCCCACGGAGGTGCACGCGTACATTGGAGGGGGCGGCGGCTACAACCTCGGTCTCGCGGACCGACAGCGCAACGACGTGGCAGCCCGGTACCCGGAGCTTGGTGGCGCGCATGGGTTCGACGTCGTTGTGCCCGATCTGCGAGATGGCACCTTCGAGGTCTGCGTGTATGCCATCAACCTCGCGGGTCCGTCCGGTCACACGCTTCTGGGCTGTCGGCAAGCGAACCTCGTACGAGGACCGTTCGGTTCGCTCGATCTCGTAGGTCGCTCGCCGTCGGGTGTGCGGGTCGCCGGGTGGGCGATCGATCCGGACTCCAGCGACTCGGTCGAGGTGCATGCCTACGCCGGCGCCGGGGGCGTCAACCTGGGCCTCGCTGACGACGCCAGGCCGGATGTTGGCGCTGCCTACCCGGGCTACGGCTCAGCCCATGGGTTCTCGGGCGAGATCCCGTACTCCGGCCCCGACACCGTGGATGTGTGCGCCTACGGGCTGAACGCGGTCGGCCCCGGTACCACGACCGTGATCGGGTGCCGGCGCGTCGAGGTGTCGCACGGTCCGATCGGGAACATCGACGTGCTTCGCCGCGTCCCGGCCGGGCTTCAGGTGCAGGGCTGGGCCCTCGACCCGGACGCCACCGAGTCGATCGAGGTGCACGTCTACGCGGCCGGAGGAGGCACGAACCTCGGACTGGCGCAGATCTCGCGGCCCGACGTGGCCGTAGCGTACCCAGGCTACGGGAGCGCCCATGGGTTCGACGCCGTCATCCCCTTCGCCGGCAGTGGCCGCGTCGAGCTCTGCGCCTACGGCATCAACGTCGGTTCCGGCGCCAACGCGCGCATCGGATGCCGTTCTCTCATCCTGATGTCGAACCCGTTCGGCGCACTCGACGTGGTCGAACGCACGACCGGCGGGCTTCACCTCGCAGGTTGGGCGATCGATCCAGACACGGCCGACGCCGTCGAGGTGCTGGTCTACGTCGACGGCGTAGTCACGAACCTCGGCCCCGCGAACCTCACGCGTCCAGATGTCGCCGTTGCCCATCCCGGGTACGGACCAGCTCACGGGTTCGAGCGCACGCTCACATCTGTGCCGTCCGGCACCCTCGACGTATGCGTGTACCTCATCAACGCCGGCGCTGGCTCCGATGTGCTGCTCGGGTGCCGGAGGGTGTCTTGACCGCACTTGTCACACTGCTGACCGTCGCCGTAGCGCTGCTCGGTATCCTCGTCGTCGGCCTGCTGCGAAGCCACGCCGAGGTGCTGCGGGCGCTCCACCAGCTCGGCGTGGTCGACGGCGTCGACCCCGCCCGCGCTGGTCCGGTGCGAGGGTCGACCGTCGACGGCGTCCCAGATGGTCGTGACCCGTCTGCGCCCGCGGCGGGCAACGCCGTCCCGAGCGATGTCATCGGTGTCACGCCCGAAGGCGAGACGGCACGGGTGGCGCTGGTCGGTACGCGTCACACGACCCTCCTCGCGTTTCTCACGACAGGTTGCGTGACCTGCGCAGCGGTGTGGCGAGACATCGCCTCGGATCGCCCATCGAGGGCGGGTGAGCAGGTGGTGATCGTGACCCGGGGCCCGGAGATGGAGAGTCCGGCCGCGGTCGCACGGCTCGCCCCGCCTGACGTGACCGTGATCCAGTCGACAGAGACGTGGGACGCTTACGGGATCGCAGGAGCTCCGTACTTCATGATCGTCGACGGGGAGCGCGGCATCATCGCCGGCGAGGGGTCGGCCCTCGCCTGGGGTCAGGTCCGGGACCTGCTCGGTCGGGCGGCCGCCGATCGGGAGCACGCTGGCCCTCGCCGTTCGCGACGCGAGCTGCTCACGGGCCATCGGCGCGAGGAGATGGCGGATCGCAAGCTCCGCGCCGCCGGCATCTTGCCGGGGGATCCGAGCCTGTTCCCGGTCGGGGAGCCAGTGGACGGCAATGCGGAGGGATAGCGCGACGTGAGCCGGGTAGCCGCGTTCGGGCTCTCCGTCGACCCCCCGCCAGGGTGGGACGTCAGGATCTACCAGCGAAGCGGGGACGCGCCAGGGACGAGTCGTGAGGACGTCGGCCGGGATGGCACCGCGCATCCGGTGCTGCATCTTGCGTCGGTGCCCCTCCCGTCAGGGCGTGGCGACTACGGCAGTCGCGTGGTTGAGGTCCTCGATGACCTTGATGCCTTCGTCGCGCTCGTCGAGTTCGATCGTGAGGCGGCGGCGGCGTCCCTCTTCAGCGCGCCGCTCGTGCCGCGCAGGGTGGCCGCCGCGGATCTCCTCCCCAACCGGCTCCAGCGCGTGATCGCCGGTCAGGCCGGCGCCCAGTTCTTCGCACATGAAGCGGGTCGAGCGTTCTGCTTGTACGTCGTCGCCGGGTCACATCGGATGCGGGCTGCCATCGCGCAGCGCGTGACAGCTGCCCTCGGGTCCCTCGAGATCGAGGAGCGCTAGTTCCAGCGGTGCCGTCCCGTCCAGCCGCTCACAGCGGCCAGGCGATGGTCCGGCGCCCGGTAGCCTTCGCTACATGGCCGTGCGGCTCGTGATCATCGGGGGCGGGCCGGCGGGCACCGTGGCGGCGTCGCATGCTGCACGGCTCGGCGCCGAGGTGACCCTCATCGAGAACGACATCATCGGGGGCGGCGCCCACCTGCGCGACTGCATCCCGTCCAAGGCCATGATCGCGACTGGTGGTGCTCTGGCCGCGGTGCGGCGCTCTCCAGAGATGGGGCTCACGGCCGCCGACGCCACAGTCGATGCTGCTGCCCTACGGGCCCGCATCGAGAGCATCGAGCGCACGCTGGAGCACCGCGCGGAGCAGCTCCTCGACAGCCAAGGCGTGCGCATCCTGCGCGGCCGAGGGTATCTGAAGGGGGCGCACGAGGTGGTGGCTGACACCCCCCGTGGGGTCATCGAGGTCGAGGCGGATGCGATCCTCCTCGCCACAGGAAGCCGGCCACGGCCGCCCGATTGGGCCGAGGTCGACGGCCATCGAGTGCTCTCGACTCGTGATGCCTACCCTCCCTCGACGTGGCCCACGCACCTCGTGGTCATCGGTTCCGGCGTCACCGGAGTGGAGTTCGTGCACATGTTCTCCTCGCTGGGGAGTGAGGTCACGCTCATCGTCTCTCGGCAGCAGGTGCTGCCGGGCAAGGACTCCGAGGTGGCGGCGGCCCTCGAGGACGAGCTGCTCCGACGAGGCGTACGCCTCCTCAAGGGCGCGCGGGCGATCGGGATCGACAGAGATGGTGACGATGTGATCGTGCGCTGCGACGACGGGCGCACGGCCGCTGGCACGCACGCTCTCCTGGCGATCGGCTTGATCCCCAACAGCGACGGCCTCGAACTGCACACGGCAGGTGTCGCAGTCGATCCCGGCGGCTACGTCCCGATCGACGAGAACTGCCTCACGAACGTGCCGCACATCTACGCGGCCGGCGATCTGTCGGGAAAGCTCCCGCTGTCGTCGGTGGCATCGATGCAGGGCCGCAAGATCGCTGAGCACGTCATGGGGGTGCAATCCCGAGACCATCGGATCCTCGACTACGACAAGGCAGCATCGGCGATCTTCACCGTGCCCGAGATCGCCGACGTCGGGCTGGCCGAGGCCGATGCGTTTGCGACAGGGCGCAAGGTGCGGGTGACCAAGGTGCCCTTCTCTGTCTCACCCAAAGCGCTCATCGAGAGCCACAGCCGCGGATTCGTGAAGTTCGTGAGCGACCCCGCAACGGGGATCGTGCTGGGCGGGTCGGTGGTCGGCCGTCATGCGGCGGAGCTCATCTCCGTGCTCGCGGTGGCGGTCACCAACGGGCTCACCGTCAACGACATCGTGGACAGCCTGCTCGTGCACCCGTCCTTGTCCGAGGTCCTCGCCGAGGCGGCTGAGTAGCCTGTCGATGCCTGCCATCAGCGGACTCGCGCTCGTCGCCGCCGCCCTCCTCGCGATGGCCGGCGCGCAGAAGATCCTCGATCCCGCGATGACCGTAGGTGCCCTCAGGGCCCTCCGGCTCCCGTCATCGAGCAGGCTCGTGCGGGCCGGCTCCGGGGCCGAGCTGACGGTCGGCGTGGCTGCAGTCGCAATCGGGGGAGCGCTGCTCTGGTGGCTGGTTGCCCTCAGCTACCTGGCGTTCGCTGGCTTCGTGATAGCGGCGCTGCGCAAGGGCACGATGATCGGCTCGTGCGGTTGCTTCGGTCGCGAGGACACGCCTCCTCATCCGACTCACGTGGTGCTCAACGTCGGCCTCGCCTTCGTGGCAGGCGTCGCTGCCATCCGAATGCCAGGGGCGCTGGTCGAGGAGCTGGTCGACCATCCGGGGCAGGGTGCCCCGGTCGTACTGCTCGCTTCCGTCACGCTGTACCTGCTGTACGCGGCCTACGTGGATCTCCCCCGGGCCCTGGCCGCGGGCCGAGCGGTGGCGCCTGGCTAGTCGATGACGAGGATCACGTCACCGGACCCCACCGACTGGCCGGGTGTCACCCTGACCTCCGTCACGGTCCCTGCCTTGTCGGCGGCGATGTTGTTCTCCATCTTCATGGCTTCGAGCACGCACACGGCCTGACCGGCCACGACGTCCTGGCCAACCTCCACGAGCACCTTCACGATCGTGCCCTGCATGGGGACGGTGACCTTGCCGCTGCCCGCAGCTCCGCCGCCGGGGCCGGCGGTGGCCCGACGAGGTCGCGGGGCCGTCGCGCCGGCACTGCCCGCCACCACCGCCAACGGGAGATCGGGCACCCACACCTTCACGCTGAAGCGCTTGCCGTTGACCTCGACGTCGACGTCACGCTGCACCTTGGGGGCCTCGTCGTCGCCGGTCGGCGCGCTCGGCGTGGCGCTGATCCCGGTGAGGTCGAGGTGGGCCTCGACCCACTTGGTGGAGTGCTTGGCGTTGGCGAAGTCTTCGTGGCGCAGGATGGCGAGATCCGCCGGCACGGTGGTGGCGATCCCCTCGATGCGCAGCTCCTCGAGGGCACGGATCATGCGGCCGATCGCCGTGGGGCGGTCGTCGCCCCACACGATGAGCTTGCCGACGAGGTTGTCGTAGTACTGGCTCACCTCGTCGCCGCTCTCGTAGCCACCGTCCCAGCGCACACCGAAGCCCTGCGGCGGCACCAGCGTGGTGATCTTGCCCGGGGACGGCAGGAACTTGCCGCCGGCCGGGTCCTCGGCGTTGATGCGCACCTCGATGGCGTGGCCGCGCAGGTCGATGTCGTCCTGCGTGAACGACAGGTGCTCGCCCGACGCCACGCGGATCTGCTCCCGCACGAGGTCGATCCCCGACACCAGCTCGGTGACCGGGTGCTCCACCTGGAGGCGGGTGTTCATCTCGAGGAACCAGAACTCACCGTCCTGGTAGAGGAACTCGACGGTGCCGGCGTTGTAGTAGCCGCAGGCTTTCGCCACCTTCACGGCGGCTTCGCCCATGGCCTGGCGGGTCTCGGCGGGGAAGGCCGGAGCCGGGCTCTCCTCGATCAGCTTCTGGTGGCGGCGCTGGGCCGAGCAGTCGCGCTCGCCGACCCACACGACGTTGCCGTGGGTGTCGCCGATGACCTGCATCTCCACGTGGCGGGGCCAGGTGAGGTAGCGCTCGATGTAGCACTCGTCTCGCCCGAAGCCCTTGAGGGCCTCCGACCTGGCCGACTCCAGCGCCGTGGGCGCGTCCTCCGAGGAGGCCACGACGCGCATGCCGCGCCCACCGCCGCCGTAGGCGGCCTTGATGGCCACCGGCCAGCCGAACTCGTCGCCGAAGGCGATGACCTCGTCGGCGGAGGTGAGGAACTCGGTGGTGCCGGGCACGCCCTGCACGCCGGCCGCCTGGGCGGCGATGCGGCTCGACACCTTGTCGCCCATCACCTCGATGGCCTCCGGCGGGGGGCCGATGAAGGTGACGCCCCGCTCGGTGATGGCCCGGGCGAAGTCGGTGTTCTCGGAGAAGAAGCCGTAGCCCGGGTGCACGCCGTCGGCCCCCGACTGCTCGATCACCTCGAGGATGCGGTCGGTGTTGAGGTAGCTCTCGGCGGCCGTCTGGCCCCCGAGGGCGTAGGCCTCGTCGGCCAGGCGGACGTGGAGCGCCTCCCGGTCGAGCTCGGAGTAGACGGCCACCGAGGCGATGCCCATCTCCTTGCAGGCGCGGATGACCCGGACGGCGATCTCGCCCCGGTTGGCGATGAGGACCTTGGTGAGCACGCCATATGGTTACCTGCGTGCCGGGTCAACGTGCCAGAACAGCGTTGGCCGAGGGGCCGGGATCGCGCTTCGCCGACGTGCGTTGGGTGGCCGAGACCGACTCCACCAACGTCGACATGATGGAGCTGGCCCGCCAGGGCGAGCCGGAGGGCATCGTGCTCGTGGCCGACCACCAGACCGCCGGCCGCGGACGCGCCGGTCGCACCTGGACGGCGCCCCCGGGCGCCGGCCTGCTCTTGTCGGTGCTGCTGCGCCCGCCGGCGGCGGTGGTCGACCTGTGCACGGTGGCGGTGGCGGTGGCCGCCGCCGACGCGGTGGAGCAGGTGGCCGGCTTCTCGCCCCGCCTGAAGTGGCCTAACGACCTCGTGTGGCCCGGCGACGGCTCGGCCGCCGACCGCAAGCTGGCCGGCATCCTGGCCGAGGCCGACTGGCCGGCGTCGTCGTCCATCTCCGCTGGCTGGAAGCCTCCGGCCGACCACGACCGCGCCGCGGTCGTGGTCGGTATCGGGCTCAACGTGCAGTGGCCGGCGGACCTGCCCGAGGACCTGGCCGACATCGCCGTCGCCATGAACCACGTCACCGACGCGACGGTCGACCGCGAGGACCTGCTGATCGCGCTGCTGTCGGAGCTCGGCCCCCGCTACCAGGCGCTCCTCGCCCGCGACCGCTCGACGCTGCTGGACGCCTGGCGGTCCCGCTCGGCCACCCTCGGCCGCCGCATCCGCATCGACACCGGTGCCGACGAGGTGGAGGGCACCGCGGTCGACATCACCGACGACGGCCACCTCGTGGTGGACACTCTCGAGGGCACCCGCCGCACGTTCGCCGTCGGCGACATCGTCCACCTCCGCCCAGGGTGAGTTCTGTGGACGCTCCCGTCCGCATGCCGAGCGTGAGCGTCCACAGATCGGGGAGATGACGGCAGGCGCGCTAGGACTCGACCGCCCGCCGGGCGTCGAGCCAGGCTCGCACGACCTTGGCCATGGCTTCGGGGTTGTAGGCGTCCTCCTCGTAGCTCCACAGGCCGTCGCCGGCGTAGTGGAGCTTGGTGAGGTTGGCGGCCTGGTAGATCTGGCCGTCGCCGAGGTCGTTCATTCGGTTCTGGACCTCGCACACGATCCAGCCACGCTCGCGGTCGAACATCGCCCACTCGATCGGGAACTCGGTGAACTGGTCGTTGGGGAACTGCGTCATGGTCGAGGTGATCCACTCCCGGATGGCCTCGCGGCCCTCGAACCGGCCGTAGAGGTGCTCGAGGTAGACGGCGTCCTCGGTGAACTGGTCGGCCCACGGGCTCCAGTCACCGGTATGGCCTGCGACGCGCCCCCGCTCCTGGTAGGCGCCGAACTCTCGCTCCAGCTCTGCCCGTGTGAACCTCGTCATGGCCGGACGTCTACCAGACCTGGGTCACGGGTCGTGGGTGGCGGCGGCGAGGCCCTGGAACGCCCGGGAAGCCGCGGCCGTCAGAGGCCCGTCGACAGCGAGGGTCCGGTCGTCGACCTGGTGGACGGGTTGCACGTCTCGGCCGGTGCTGGTGAGGAAGACCTCGCTGGCCATGGCGAAGGCGCCCATCGGGATGTCCGCCTCCTCGGCGTCGGTGATCTCGAGAACGAGGTCGCGGGTGACGCCGGCCAGGCACCCAGATGACAGCGGCGGGGTGAGGAGCTGGCCGCCCATCACCACGAACACGTTCGACCCGGTGCCCTCGCACAGCATGTCGACCGTGTTGGCGAAGATGGCCTCGGTGCAGCCGCGTGCCTTGGCGTAGGCCAGGGCCTTCACGTTCTCGGCGTAGGACGTGGTCTTGATCCCCGCCAACGCACCCTGCTCGTTGCGGGGCCATGGCACCACGCACACCGCCGTCGTCGGCGCCGCCGGCGCGAGAGGCCCGGCGGCCACCAGCACCGTCGCGGTCGCCTCGCCGCGCTCCGAGCCGAGCGGTGCGACGCCGCCGGTGACGGTGACCCGCACGCGGGCCAGCGGGAGGTCGCGGGAAGCGAGGACCTCGCTCATGGCCATCCGCAGCTCGTCATCCGTGCACGGCAGTCGCAGGCCCAGCCCATCAGCCGAGCGACGGAGCCGCTCGAGGTGGCGCCGGACGGCAAAGGGTCGGCCATCGACGGCCTTGAGCGTCTCGAACACGCCGTCGCCGACGGTGAGGCCGTGGTCGAACACGGAGATGGTGGCTGCGGCGACGTCGACGAGGCCCCCGTTGACCCACACCTGCTCGGTCATCGCCACGATCCTGACGCGACGCGAAGCAGGTGGCGAGCCTTGAGCTCTGTCTCGGCCCACTCGTCGTCGGGGTCGCTGCCCCAGGTGATGCCGCCGCCGGTGCCGAAGTGGAGCCGGCCCTCCTCCACCCAGAACGTGCGGATGGCGACGTTGAGGTCGCCCTGCTGGCGGTCGGCGTCGACCCACCCCACTGCACCGCAGTACACGCCGCGGGGCACCGGCTCCAGCGAGGCGATGTGCTGGAGGGCGGCCAGCTTGGGGGCACCAGTGACGGACCCCGGCGGGAAGGTGGCCGCGATGGCCTCGGCCCAGCCGCACCCACGGCGGAGCCGGCCGCTCACGGTGGACACCAGGTGCACGAGACCTGGGTGGTGCTCGAGGGCGAGGAGCGCGGGCACGGTCACCGATCCGTACTCGCAGACCCGGCCAAGGTCATTGCGGACCAGGTCGACGATCATCACGTTCTCGGCGCGGTCCTTGTCCGTGAGCCCGGTGGGCTCGGACGCCGTGCCCTTGATCGGGGCGGAGCTCACCAGGTCGCCGTTGCGCCACAGGAAGCGCTCCGGCGACGCGGAGGCCACCTGGCACCCGGTCGACGGGATGCGGACGACGGCGCTGTACGGAGCCGGGTTGCCCTCTGCCAGGGCCGCCCCCAGCGCGGCGACATCACCGTCGACGGGCATCGGGGCCGAGAGCCGGCGGGTGAGGTTCACCTGGTACACGTCGCCGGCTGCGATTGACGCCCGGATCGCCCGCACGCCCGCCTTGAAGGCGTCCTCGGACAGCGACGAGATCCAGGTGTCGGCCGCCGGGCCCTTCCAGAGCGGCCCCGGCCACGGGCGCGCCGGGCGCACGTGGGCGAAGCGGGCGCAGATCGGTGGGCCCCCGAAGGGGAGCACCACCGCCCAGAACCCCGAGGAGTCGAGCGCGGCGAGATCGTCCGTGAGGTCGACCAGGTCGGTGGCCAGCCGCCCGCCGACGACGGCCAACGGCACGTCGGTGGCGATGGGGCGCGGCATGGCGGGCAGCGTACGATCACCTGTCCCGTTGGTTCGCCCGGAGGGCCGTCGCACCGTGCACGTGGAGTTCACCGAGGAGCACGACGCGCTGCGTAAGGTCGTGCGTGACTTCGCCGAAGGCGAGATCGCGCCCCACGCCGAGGCGTGGGACCGCGACCACCACTTCCCGGTGGACGTCGTGAGGGCAATGGGGGACCTCGGGCTGTTCGGCATCCCGTTCCCGCACGAGTACGGCGGAGGCGGGGGTGACCTCACCATGCTCTGCATCGCCATCGAGGAGCTGGGGCGGGTCGACCACTCCATGGCCATCACGCTCGAGGCCGGTGTGGGCCTCGGCGCCAACCCGATCCACCGCTTCGGTACGGAAGACCAGAAGCAGACCTGGCTCCCCGACCTCTGCGCCGGGCGCACCCTGGGCGGGTTCGGGCTCACAGAGCCCGAGGCCGGCAGCGACGCTGGGGGCACCCGCACCACCGCCCGCCTCGACCCCAACGCGGGGGAGTGGGTGCTCAACGGGGAGAAGGCATTCATCACCAACTCGGGCTCGGAGATGACGGCCTTCGTCACGGTGACGGCGCGCACCGGACCCGGCGAGATCAGCGCCATCCTCGTGCCGTCCGGCACCCCGGGCTTCGAGGTCCAGCCCGCGTACCGGAAGATGGGCTGGCACGCGTCCGACACCCACGGCCTCACCTTCACCGACGCCCGCGTGCCCGAGGCCAACCTCCTGGGCGAGCGCGGTCGGGGCTTCGCCCAGTTCCTGCAGATCCTCGACGAGGGCCGCATCGCCATCTCGGCTCTCGCGGTCGGGTGCATCCAAGCCTGCCTCGAGCACTGCACCCGCTACGCCCAGGACCGCACGGCCTTCGGCAAGCCCATCGGCGCCAACCAGGGCGTGGCCTTCCAGGTGGCCGACCTGGCCGTGATGGCCGAGACGGCCCGCCTGCTCACCTACCAGGCGGCCTGGCTCCACGACACGGGCCGGCCGTGCAAGCAGGCTGCGGCGATGGCCAAGCTGCACACGACGGAGGCGGCGGTGACTGCCACCCGCATCGCCACCCAGGTGTTCGGCGGCTACGGCTTCATGGACGCCACGCCGGTCGCCCGGTTCTACCGGGACGCCAAGATCCTCGAGATCGGCGAGGGCACCAGCGAGATCCAGCGCCTGGTGATCAGCCGCGAGCTCGGTCTGCCCGTCCAGTGAGACGGTGCCGGTCGAAGGTCGCCTGCTGACCTTGGGACGCCCCCCTGGCTCATGCCAGACTTGCGGGCTCATGGATGCCTCCCGCCGCTCTGCCAGCACCCGAGCGCGCCTCAGGGTGGCCCGATGAAGGGCATCGTGCTGGCCGGGGGGCGGGCCACCCGTCTGAGCCCAGCCAGCCGCGCCACGTCGAAGCAGCTCATGCACGTGTACGACAAGCCGCTCATCTACTACCCGATCTCCACGCTCCTGCACGCTCGCATCCACGAGATCCTGGTCATCTCGACCCCTGACCAGCTCCCGCTCTTCGAGGGCCTGCTCGGAGATGGCTCCCAGTGGGGCTGCTCGTTCGCCTACGCAGCCCAACCCGAGCCGAACGGGATCGCAGCCGCCTTCCTGATCGGGGAGGACTTCATCGGCGACGACGACGTGGCCCTCATCCTCGGCGACAACATCTTCTACGGCGTCGGACTCGGTGAGCACCTGCAGCAGTACACCGATCCGCCGGGCGCGGTCGTGTTCGGCCTCTGGGTGCCCGACCCAGAGCGCTACGGCGTGCTCGAGCTAGACGACGCCGGCCAGGTCGTGGGGGTGCACGAGAAGCCGACGGATCCTCCTTCGAGCTTCATGATCCCGGGCCTCTACTTCTACGACCACAGCGTGGTGGAGGTGGCTCGCTCGATCGTGCCCAGCGCGCGTGGCGAGCTCGAGATCAGCGAGGTCAACAGCACCTACCTCCGAGAGGGCCGGTTGGAGGTGTGCAAGCTGCCGTTCTCCACGGAGTGGTTCGACGTGGGCACCTTCGATGCGCTCCTCGACGCTCAGACCTGGGTGGCGAGCCACCAGCGCCGCAAGGGCCTGCTCATCGGCTCGCCGGAGACGGCTGCCCACCGCGAGGGGTTCATCAGCAGCGAGCAGCTCCGCGCCCTTGCAGCCGCAGAGGATCAGGATCGCGATCTAGCCAAGAGCGGCTACGGCGAGCACCTGCTCCGCTTTCTCGAGTTCGAGGCTCGTTGACCATGGTGGAGATCACCGACTTCGCGGCGAGCGCCACCTCCATCGCGGGCCTCGTGCTGATCACGATGAAGCAGGTGAGCGACGAGCGGGGGACCGTGCGCGAGTTCTACCGGGAGTCCGCCTTCGAGGCCGCGGGCCTCCCCTCGCTCGGGCCGTGGCTCCAGGTGAACATCACCGAGACCCATCGGGGCGGCCTGCGCGGCCTGCACGCCGAGGACATGCACAAGCTGGTCGCCGTGGTGGCCGGCGAGGCCTTCGGCGCGTACGTCGACCTGCGTCCCGCATCGCCCACCTTCGGTGCGGTGGTGACCACCCCCCTGCGACCGGGCCACCAGGTGCTGGTGCCCAGCGGGGTCGGCAACGGCTTCCAGGCGATTGCCGAGGGGACGCAGTACCTCTACTGCTTCGACCAGGAGTGGGTGCCCGGCATGGCGGGGGTTGCGTGCACGCCGCTCGACCCCGCCCTGGGCATCGCGTGGCCCCTCCCGGTCGACCCGTCCGACCGCGCCCAGGTGTCCGAGAAGGATCGCGACGCTCCGCCGCTCGCCGAGCTCGACGGAGGTGCTCGATGAAGCAGCTCGTCACGGGGGGAGCCGGCTTCATCGGCTCGAACTACGTCCGCTACGTCTTGCGAGAGACCGACGACGAGGTGGTGGTGTACGACGCCCTCACCTACGCCGGAAACCTCTCCACCCTCAAGGATGTCGACGACGATCCGCGCTACTCGTTCGTGAAAGGCGACATCTGCGATCCCCGCACCCTCGAAGAGGCCATGACGGGCATGGACGCGGTGGTGCACTTCGCAGCCGAGAGCCATGTCGACCGTTCCATCGTCGAGTCCGACGACTTCGTCAACACGAACTGCTTCGGCACCAACGTGGTGATGGACACAGCCCGCCGCCTGGAGATCGCCCGGGTCGTCCACATCGGCACCGACGAGGTGTACGGCTCGGTGGAGGTGGGCTCGTCAACGGAGACGGATCCACTCGAGCCCCGCTCGCCCTACTCGGCCTCGAAGGCCGGCTCCGATCTCATCGCCTTGAGCTACCACCACACCCACGGTCTGCCCGTCACCGTCACCCGTTGCACGAACAACTTCGGTCCGTACCAGTACCCGGAGAAGGCCATCCCCCTCTTCGCCACCAACCTGCTCGACGGCGACAAGATCCCGCTCTACGGCGATGGCCTCAACGAGCGCGACTGGCTGTTCGTCGACGACCACTGCTCGGGCGTGCACCTCGTGCTGCACGAGGGAGCTCCCGGCGAGATCTACAACATCGGGGCCGGCAACGAGACGCCGAACCGTGTGCTGGTCGACAAGCTGCTCGCCCTGCTGGGCAAAGACGAGTCGTCGGTCGACTACGTGGACGACCGCCTGGGCCACGACCGGCGCTACTCCGTCGACATCGCCAAGATCAGCGCCCTCGGGTGGGCGAAGCGGCGGTCGCTCGACGAAGCCCTCGAGGCCACCGTGGACTGGTATCGCTCGAACGAGTGGTGGTGGCGGCCCCTCAAGTCCGGCCACTGATGCGGGTCCTGATCACCGGCGCCGCCGGCCAGCTCGGCACCGACCTGGTGCGCACCTGCACCGATGCGGGCGACGACGTGGTCGCGTGCCGTCGAGCGGAGCTCGACCTCACCGACCGCGACTCCGTCTACCAAGGGATCCTCGGCGTGCGCCCCGACGTGGTGCTCCACGCGGGCGCCTGGACGGCCGTGGACGCCTGCGAGGCTGATCCCGAACGGGCGTTCCACGTGAACGCGATGGGCACCGAGTGGGTGGCCGACGCCTCCCGCCGAGCCGGTGCCCACCTCGTGGCCGTGTCGACCGACTACGTCTTCGACGGCACCAAGGTCGAGCCCTACCAGGAGTGGGACCGTCCGAACCCGCAGTCCGTCTACGGTCGATCGAAGTGGGCCGGCGAGCAAGCGGTGGCCGTGCAGGCCCCGGGGTCCTGCGTGGTGCGCACGGCGTGGGTCTGCGGGGCCCACGGCCCCAACATGGTGAAGACCGTGCTCGGTCTGCTCGACAGGCCCGAGCTGGCCTTCGTGGACGACCAGCAGGGCTGTCCGACCTTCACCGCCGATCTGGCGCCCGCGATTCGCCGCCTGGCGGTGGCACGGGTGCCGGGTGTGTTCCACGTGACCAACGAGGGCGCCACGACCTGGTACGGGTTCGTGCGGGAGATCGTCGAGGCCGCTGGGCACGACCCGGCCAAGGTGCGTCCGATCGCCACCGCCGACCTCGATCCGCCGCGCCCGGCGCCCCGCCCCGCCAACTCCGTGCTCGACAACGCCGCGCTGCGCATGGGGGGCTTCCCGAGCCTTCCGCACTACCGTGATTCCCTGGATCGCTTGGTGCGGGAGCTCCGGGCGAGGGACTGAAGGGCCTGCGCCATGAGCACGATCGCTGTCATTGGCACTGGCTACGTCGGGCTGACCACCGGCGCCTGCTTCGCGCACCTCGGTCATGAGGTCGTTTGCGCAGACATCGACGAGGACAAGGTGGCCCGACTCCAGCGGGGCGAGATCCCGATCCTGGAGGCGGGCCTGGATGACCTCGTGAGCGAGGGCATCCGGGATGGGCGCCTCACCTTCGTGCTGGGGGCAGGTTCGGCGGTGACCGATTGCGAGTTCGCCTACCTCTGCGTGCCCACACCGCAAGGTGCCGACGGCTCCGCCGACCTGTCCTACATCGAGGACGCGGCGCGCGAGATCGGTCCGGTGCTGACGAGCGAGTCCGTCGTGGTGAACAAGTCCACCGTGCCGGTCGGCTCCACCCGGGTCGTGGAACGGGCGCTCGGACGCAGCGACATCGCCGTGGTGTCCAATCCGGAGTTCCTCCGCGAGGGATCGGCGGTCTATGACTTCATGCACCCGGACCGCATCGTGATCGGCGCGGGCGACCAGTCGGCCGCCGTGCGGGTGCAATCGCTCTATCGGGGGATCACCGCGCCGTTCATCCTCACCGATCCGGCTTCGGCCGAGACGATCAAGTACGCCGCCAACGCCTTCCTCGCCACCAAGATCTCCTTCATCAACGCGGTGGCTGCGGTCTGCGAGGCGGTAGGAGCCGACATCAACGATGTCTCCCTCGGCATGGGCTATGACACCCGCATCGGCCACGAGTTCCTCAAGCCGGGTCCTGGCTGGGGTGGCTCCTGCTTCCCAAAGGACACGCGGGCGATGGTGCGCATCGCCGAGGACGCCGGCTACGACTTCAACCTGCTCAAGGGAGTGGTGGCCGTCAACGATGAGCAGCTCCATCGGGTAGCGGCCAAGATCGTCGAGCTAGCCGGGGGCTCCGTGGCGGGCACGCGAATCGGTGTGTGGGGGCTGACGTTCAAGGCCCGCACCGACGACCTGCGGGAGTCACCGTCGCTGTTGGTGATCCAGCATCTGGTCGACCAGGGGGCGCTGGTGCGCGCCTTTGACCCATCCGGGCCTGGTCCCCAGGACGGCATCGAGGTGGTCGACGACCCCTATACAGCGGCTGAGGGGGCGACCGTGCTGGCTGTGCTGACCGAGTGGGACGAGTTCCGGTGGCTCGACCTCGACAAGGTGGGCGACGCGATGGCGGCCCGCAACGTGGTCGACGCCCGCAACCTGCTCGACCGGGCCGCCCTGGTGCGCCGCGGGTTCGAGTACCGCGGCATCGGCCGGAGCTGATCGGGGGCGAGTACGGTCGCACCGTGCTCCTGACCCCGAGGTACGACGATCGCCCAATCATCGAGGTCGACATCCGGGCCGGAGTCCACCCTGTGATGCGGCAGCGCCGACGGCTGGAACGGCTCCTCACCGAGCTGTCGGACGACGAGTGGGAGCACCCCAGCCGCTGCGAGGACTGGACCGTCCACGACGTGGTCACCCATCTCGTGGGCACCAACGCCTTCTGGGCGATGTCGATCCGTGCTGGCCTGGCTGGCGAGCCCACGAGGTTCATGGCCGCCTTCGACC
>Ga0209798_10000816_pt1 | contig 19088 bp, 20 predicted proteins | sample DOMMetBare3Fresh_FD_187475 | JGI IMG/M metagenome (GOLD analysis project Ga0209798, IMG submission 187475) | Wetland sediment microbial communities from St. Louis River estuary, USA, under dissolved organic matter induced mercury methylation -... | ecosystem: Environmental > Aquatic >...
GCGGAAATTTGTTCGTTGAAATAAATGAGGCATCTGGTGACGCCGTTCAAAACTTATTTCAATCAGCAGGGTTTGCAAAAATTGAAATGAGAAAAGATATGCAGGGGAAAGACCGAATGATCAAAGCATCAATAGAATGATCTCTTCTATTTTTTAGGATCTACAAGTAATGTACTTTTTGCACCAAGCTCCTGTGCAATACGCATTACTGCAACTACATTATCAACAGGTACGGTTTTATCTGCGTTTATTGCAATGGTGGCCTGCGTAGAATCTTTTGTTACAAAGGGTTCAACAAAAGCTCTTAACTGGTCAAAAGGGATCGTTTTGCCATTGATTATATATTCACCCGTAGGTTTTATATTGACAATTACTGATTGCGGAGCTTTTGTATCGCTTTTTGCTTTTGGTGTAGAAAGTTTTATCACATTCGGATTCGCCAGCGTAGAAACGATAAGGAAAAAGAAAAGCAGGATGAACAGGATATCGTTTAAGGCCCCTGCATGTAATTCCGGTTGTGTCTTTAATCTTCTTCTGATGTTCATCTGGAAAAAATTTATCTGGTAGGTTCCTGTAATACATCCATAAATTCTGCTGCGCTTGCTTCCATTTTATTGGTCACCTTAGCTATTTGAGAATTCAAGAAATTATATCCAACATATGCCAGCATACCGATGATAAGACCTGCTGCTGAAGTAATCATTTTTGTATAAATACCACCGGCGATCGCTGAAGGAGTGAACTCACCTGTTGAGCTGATGTTATAAAATAATTGCAACATACCTATAATCGTTCCTAAAAATCCAAGCATCGGTGCAATGCCATAAACCAATGAAAGCACAGAAAGATTCTTTTCAAGGCCGTATAGCTCCAATTTACCGACATTCTCCATGCTGTCTTCAATTATGTCAATGGGTTTACCGATCCGCTGAATCCCTTTATCGATAATTCTTGCAACGGGATTGTTTGTATTCTTTGCAAAACTTCTTGCCGCAGATACATTGCCACTTACGATGTGGTCACGAATGATATTCATAAAATTCGGATCGAGTCTTCCGGCTTTGCGAATCGCTATCAATCTTTCAACAAAAAAGAATATTGCCAGCAACAATAATCCTATCAATGGATACATAAGCCAGCCACCCATAGTGAGTAGTTCTCCGAGGCTTAGACTGCCGTCGCCGTTCTTATCTGCATGTGTAATGGCACTTTCTACTGTTGAAGCAATTTGCTTAAGGGTGTCGGTCTGCAAAAGGTGAATCATTATTTATTTTCTTTGGTTCGTAAAAGTAAGTCTATGTAAAACCCTACAATGAATAAATTTTCAACAACTGTGGATGAAACGAGAAAAATAATGCCACGTTGTGACAGGTAGTGAAGTTTTGGAGTTCTTTAACAAGTAATGCCCGAAAGTCCGAAGAACGAAAGTCCGAATGACATTACTTAAAGTATTAATTGTCTTTCGGACTTACGGACTTTCCATCTTCAGAGTGTCAGTTATTTTGGTGTAGATCCGGCAGGCTTCATCATTAAAGCCTGTATTTGCTTCATGGTGTTTTCCATTCCCTGTGCGCTGCCATCAAGGAAAATAACGTTTCCTTTACCATACTCAGCGAAATTTTTAATTGCCTCTGTCCACATGCTGAAAAGGATGACATTGGTATCAAGATTTGCTTGCTTCATTTGTTCGGCAGCTTCCGTCATACCTTGCGCCACTTCCATACGGAAGAGTGCTACACCCTGTCCACGCAACCTCGCTGCTTCCTTTTCTGCTTCCGCAGAAATTTTTATAGAATTACCTTCAGCTTCTGCTGCTTTAGTTTTAGTGATCAATAAAGCCTGCCCTTCATTTTCCGCAGCGGCTTTCAGGTTATTACTGGCCACCACTTTGCTCATAGAGTCTAATATCAATTTATCAAAAGTGATATCATTAATTTGCAAATCCTGCAGATGATAGCCCCAGTTTTCAAGAGTTTGATCCACCATTTCCTTCACATATTCTACAATTTCTCTGCGCAGACCCAACACTTCAGCTTGTTTTTTTGTAGCAACAAAAGAACGAATATTACCTTCAATAGTTCTGATCAATGCTTGCATCAGGTCTTTGTCAGCAATGAATTTGAATGCTACTTTTTTGATCGTTTCTTCATCCGCATTTTGAACAGAATATAAAAGCATGCTTTTGAAATAAACATTTGCCTGGTCCTGTGTTACCGCCTGGAACTCTAATTCAACAGATCGATTTTGAATGGAAAGCCTTTTATGAACAATTTCTATAAAAGGAATCTTCATTCGCAAACCCGGACGGGCTATACGCTGATACTTGCCAAACATGGTGATGACGCCGATAAACCCCTGGTTGACTGTAAAAAAAGATCCAAACAAAAGAAAGAACAGAACGACTGCCCACCAGTATTGTGCCCAAAATTGTTGCATATATAAAAATTTAAGAGAGCTAAAGTACCAAGAATTTCAATGGTGTTGAATTATTTTAAGAATGTGAATACCGATGAGAATAAGATTAACTTTGGATAAATCGCTTTTATGTCCCGCAGTACAAAATTTTTTGTGGGTATTCTTAGCTTTCTTCCCATCCTGTTAACGGCAGGCCTATTTATCACATTCTTCATCACGTTTACCAATAACTGGGGAAATCCCGAACCAACTTTTGCATCTCCACTAGTGTTTAGAGAATTTAGCTTGTTTGTCGCAGGCATTTTCGTATTATCAATTGGGTTATTGATATATTTTATTGTACATGTTACCAAACAAAAAAAAATGGATTCTACTGAAAGAGCTATCTGGATACTTGCATTTGTACTCGGTGGAGCTATTTCTTATCCGATATATTGGTACATGAAAATTTGGAAAGAAGAGGAATAGAAAGGTGGCTGAAATTAATAGCTTTAACTTTACAGAAAAAATAACCATGTCACGCAGTTCAAAACTATTTGTCGGCTTACTAAGCTTTTTGCCAATAGTTCTTCTCATTGTTTTATTCTTTATGATATTCAGGCTATTTCCCACTTTTATTGAATGGGATAACTATGAACCCGACCCACAGGAGGTTTTTAGTTTATTTGGCCCAATATTTATCCTGGGGTTTGCTATGAGTTTACTTTCTTTTGGTCTTCTTATTTTTTTTATAATGCACCTGGTAAGAAATAAGAATATGGAATCGACCGAAAGAATAATCTGGATTCTTGTTTTCTTATTCGCAGGTATTATCGGCTACCCGATCTATTGGTATATGAGGGTTTGGAAAGATGAAATATGATCATTAAGACTTTTCATGCCATACAGTGACGAGATGAACCATTGTCTCTACCGCTTTATTCATGTCCTGCACACTGATAAATTCAAGCTTTGAATGAATTGCTTGTTCGCCTGCAAATAAATTTGGGCAAGGCAAACCAATAAAAGACAAACGACTTCCATCAGTGCCGCCGCGGATACTTTCCGTTTTCACTTTCAAGCCTGCTCTTTTAATTGCTTCTTTGGCATGATCCACCACTTCCGGATGAAGCAGCAACACTTCTTTCATGTTGCGGTATTGCTCGGTCACTTTATATTCAAATGAAGCTTTCGTATAAAGCCGCATCAGCTCTTCTATTTGCGTACGCAGGTAATCTTCTTTCTTTTGTAAACCTTTTGTATCAAAATCACGGATGATAAAATCGATAGTACATTTTTCTGCAATGCCATCAATTCTTACCGGATGCATAAATCCTCTTTTGCCTTCAGTTGATTCGGGTGATAAACGGTTTTTGGGAAGTGCCGCAAGAATTTCTCCGGCTATTTTCATTGCGTTTATCATTTTGCCTTTTGCATAACCAGGATGAGCAATAACTCCGTGAATAATTACCTGCACAGCATCGGCGCTGAAAGTTTCATCTTCTAAACTTCCCGCATCACCGCCATCCAATGTATAAGCAAAGTTGGCCCCTAATTTTTTCAAATCAACTTTCTCTGTTCCTCTTCCTACTTCTTCATCGGGTGTAAAGAGAATTTTTATCCCGCCATGTTTTACATCTTTGTTCGTCATTAAAAAGTTTGCGAGATCCATTATTTCTGCAACTCCTGCTTTATCATCACTTCCCAACAACGTTTTTCCTGACGCTGTGATGATGTCATTGCCTATCTGTGTTTTTAAATAGGGATAATCAATCATTCGCAATACTTGTGTTGCATCATCCGGCAAAGCAATATCCTGCCCCTGGTAATTATTATGAATAACCGGCTGCACACCTGTACCGCTGCAATCAGGCGCTGTGTCAACATGTGCGCAAAAACAAATCACCGGCACTTTCTTTTCGGTATTGGATGGAATTGTTGCATACACATAACCCCACTCATCCATGTGAGCATCATTTACGCCAATCATTTTTAATTCTTCCACTAAAATTCTGCTTAAGTCTTTTTGCTTTTCAGTTGATGGGCTTGACTTTGAAAGAGGATCGCTTTGAGTATCTATTTGTACATAGCGTAAAAATCTTTCTGCTGCGGTGAACCTGTAGTTTTCAAACATATTTTCAAAAAAATGGATAGCGAAGATACGGATGAAGAAGTTATAAGCTACATCTAATACAATAGCTCAATGGGGTTACAGCAGATGAATGGAGCGTCGCAAGGGACGATCAATCAAGGCTTGAAAGTGGGTTACCAAAAATTCTCTTGCAAAAGCTGAAATAAGTTTTTACCTTTTATACCTAAACCAAAATCAACTATTATGAAAAAATGGTTAATTGGCTCTTTTGTCGGAGCCATCCTAGTTTTTGCCTGGCAGTTCCTTTCGTGGACAGTACTGCAGCTTCACAATGGTGAAGCAAAGTACACAACCTCGCAAGACACAATTCTTAGTTACCTGTCATCTAATTTGAAAGAAGGCGGTGTGTATATGTTGCCAACAGTTCCGCCAGGCTCATCAATGGAAGCAAGCGACGAACTTGGTAAAAAAATGGATGGCAAACCATGGGCTACTGTAATTTACAATACAGCTTATAAGTACGACATGGTAATGCCGATGGTTCGCGGATTTCTTGTGGATATTTTCCTTGTATTTACGTTGATATATATACTTACAAGGGCAGGCACTCCATCAGGAATCAGGATCGTGGCGGGGTCAGTGGCTGTCGGATTATTTACTTTTTTAGTAGGTCCTTATACAATGCATAACTGGTTTCAAACACCTACAGAAGCATATACCGGTCATTTAATTGATGCATTAGTTGCGTGGGGAGCTACCGGTCTTTGGCTGGGATGGTGGCTCAATAGGAAATAGTTTTAAGTCATAAGTTTTAAGTTATTAGTAAGGGTCTGTAATTATCAGACCCTTTTATTATTTTTTCGTTGAATATTCTTAATACCTACAACCTAAAACTTAGAACTTTCTCACGGCATTATGATCAGCGGCTTTCCGCCAACGATCTCCACCAGTTCAATATCAAAAATTAATTCTTCGCCGGCTAATGGATGGTTAGCATCCAGTTTTACAACATCGTCTTTTATTTCAGCAATTTTAACCTGGAACTGCTGCCCAGACGCACTGCTCATTACCAGTTCTGTACCTACTGCCAATTCAATATGATCAGGAAACTGCGCCTTCGGATATTCAATGATCATATCCGGATTTTTCGAACCGTATGCATTTTCAGAAGGAATATTAATTGTTTTCTTCTCACCTACTTTCATTCCCGTTACACCGTCATCAAATCCTTTGATCACCATTCCACTTCCTACTTCAAACTCCAGCGGCTGGCCGCCTTCAGAAGAATCAAAGGTTTCTCCACTTGTTAACTTACCATGATAGTGAACTTTTACTTTGTCACCACTTTTTACTTGTTGCATAAATGTTGCCCCCATCCCCTAAAAGGGTGTTATGAAAACCCCTAAGGTTGTTTTTTGTTTTTTGTAATCAGGTTATATATTTCTATTTAGCTTTCGTTGCGACGCTCCTTTCATCTTTCTATTCTTCATTGAGCAATTGCGTCGCAGTTTACCCAGAGCAAAGCGAAGGGTCGCACTCTTGTACACCAGTAATTCTGCGCAGCAATATTGAAGATAAAAAGAAAAACGAGGCCGCAATTTAAGAGAAATATACCAATGCAACCCTTCAAATATAAATTCAGGTCTTACTGATAATTTTCCTGAAATTTGAAGGAATAGAAAATACTATGAGACAAATCTTTGCTTGCTTTTGTATTTTGACCTTTGTAATAAGTTGTAAAGGACAAACCAATGTTAAATCCGAAATCCGAAATCCCCAATCTAAAATCATTCCCGGCGCTGAACGGATAAATGTGTACATGCCATTTTTAAAAGGAAAACGGGTTGGCATTTTTGCCAATCAAACTTCTGTTGTTGGCAATACTCATCTTGTTGATACATTAAGAAAACTCGGTGTTGACATCAAAGTGATTTTTGGACCGGAGCATGGTTTCAGAGGCACTGCAGATGCAGGTGAAAAAGTGGGAGATTATATTGATGAAAAAACAGGCATTAAAGTAGTTTCATTATATGGCGCAAAAAGAAACCCTACTACCGATGATCTGAAAGATGTAGATGTTCTCATTTTTGATCTGCAGGATGTTGGTTGCCGTTTTTATACTTATATCAATTCAATGCAGGATTTTATAGAAACTGCTTTGATAAATCATAAGCCATTATTGATCTTAGACAGGCCCAACCCTAATGGCTTTTATGTGGATGGCCCGGTGCTTGATCTCAAATATAAAAGCGGTGTTGGCCGGCAACCGATCCCGATCGTGTACGGAATGACAATGGTTGAATATGCAAGAATGTTGATGGGCGAAAAATGGTTGAGTGAAAAAGCCAATGAAGTACATGCTTATAATATTACCACAGAACCTACAGCCGATACCCCATTTCATGTACAGTTTATCAAATGCCAGAACTATACACACAAAAGCAAATATGTGTTGCCGGTAAAACCATCGCCAAATCTTCCCAACATTCAATCGATCTATCTTTATCCTTCTACCTGTTTTTTTGAAGGCACTGTATTAAGTGAAGGAAGGGGAACAAATAAACAGTTCCAGGTATTTGGACATCCATCTTATCCTAAGAATCTTTATTCATTTACACCAAATCCAAATGAAGGTGCAAAGAGTTCAAAGCTTTATGGACAGGTTTGTTACGGTTGGGATCTGTCAGGCACACCTGAAGAAGTGCTTGCAAAAACAGGAACTAAGATCCAATTGAAGTGGTTGATGGAAGCATACAAGTTGTTTCCAAATAAAGACAGTTTCTTTTTGTACCCGAAGTCTGGCAAGATGGAAGAATCATTTATCAATAAACTTGCAGGCAACAACGATCTGTGGCAGCAAATAAGAGCCGGTAAAAGTGAAGAAGAAATCCGCAAAAGCTGGGAACCTAAACTGAGTGAATTCAAGGCGATAAGAAAAAAATATTTGCTGTACGAAGATTTTGAATAGGAATTTTCTTATTTTAATAGCAGCAAAACCAACTCAACTATTATGGCAAACGAAACTAACCAGGCTCCAGCCACATCAGGCATGGACGGAAAGACAATCGCAATTATTAGCTATTTCACATGGATCGGATGGATCATCGCATTTGTAATGCATAATAATAATAAAACGCAGATAGGTGCATATCATTTGAGACAATCATTGGCTCTTATGATCCTTAGCATTTTGGTTTACATTATTCAAATAATGTTGATATTTATTCCTTTCCTTGGCTGGGCCATTGCTGTTTTATTATGGATTGGCCTTGTTGTTTTATGGGTATTCGGATTAATCGCAGCAATCAACGCCCAGGAAAAACCCATTCCTGTGATCGGAAGTCTTGCCCAAAATATTTTTAGTGGTATTAAATAACCCGCTCTTATTTTAACTCGCAAAACTGTTCAGGGTTCTGAACAGTTTTTTTAATGTTTTGCCTTTAAGAAAATTATCTTCGCAGCAATGAGCAACTATAAAGACCTGCGAATTGTTTTTATGGGCACCCCGGAGTTTGCCGTAGCATCTCTTGATGCTTTGGTAAAAGCCAAATGCAATATTGTTGGCGTCATCACTGCGCCGGATAAACCTGCAGGCCGTGGAATGAAAATGACCGAAAGTGCTGTAAAAAAATATGCAGCCCGGCATCATTTAAAAGTTTTACAACCAGAAAAATTAAAGAACATTGAATTTTTAGAACAGTTAAGATCATTGAATGCAGACCTGCAAATTGTTGTTGCATTCCGGATGTTGCCAGAATCGGTTTGGAACATGCCGCCGCTTGGCACTATCAATCTTCATGGAAGTTTATTGCCACAATACCGCGGCGCCGCTCCAATTAATTGGGCAGTTATTAATGGTGAAAAGGAAACAGGTGTCACAACTTTCAAACTAAAGCATGAAATAGACACCGGTGATATCTTAATGCAGGAAAGTTTTCCAATTGATGAAAATGAATCTGCCGGTGATGTGCATGATAAAATGAAAGAGATCGGAGCAAGAGTACTGGTGGAGACGGTGAAGGGTTTGGCAGATGGAACTTTATCAGAAAAGCCGCAGTCAGCAGTCAACGGTCAGCGGCCAGAAGACTCTGAAATCCCGACTCCCGACTCCCGACTCTTAAAACATGCTCCTAAAATATTCACCGAAACCTGCAATATAGATTGGAGAAAATCCATTGATGAAATTCATAACCTTATCCGTGGTCTCTCTCCCTTTCCCGGCGCATTTACTGAGCTGGGTGATAAAACAATTAAGATATTTCGAAGTGAAAAAGAATATTTATTGCCTACTTCAAAACCGGGCAGATGGGAATCGGATGGAAAAACTTATTTGAAATTTGCTGCTAAAGACGGGTACATACTTTTAAAAGATATTCAACTCGAAGGAAAGAAAAGAATGCTGGTGGAAGATTTTCTGCGTGGCTATCGATTTGGCTGATCAATCTCTTTCATTAATTATTTTTTCAGCAATTACAAGATCAACAGGCGTCGTGATCTTAATATTATTTTCCTCTCCCTCCACCAATGTTACCTTCAAACCATAGGCTTCCACTACAGAGGCTTCGTCGGTAAATTTTTCTTTATAATCAATTTGAAAAGCGGGTAATAAAATTTTACTATGGAATGTTTGCGGCGTTTGCACCAGCATCACTTTATTCCTGTCTATCGCATCATTCCCTTCCTCATGAACTATCCTTACACTGTCTTTACTCGTAATAACGGGAATTGCAGTTCCTGTTTCAACTGCAATTGCATAACAACGATGAATAAGATTTTCCGTTAAAAGACATCTTACTCCATCATGAACAAAAATTATAGAATCATCTTCCACTAATTGCAATCCATTTTTCACAGATTGAAATCTTGTATCTCCACCTGCTGCTATCCTGATCCTGTCTTTATCAAAATATGCATCAATGATTTCCTGGCCCATATCCGTATAATCAACCGGCAATACAAGGACTATTTGTATATCACCAAACGCATTTAAAAATACCCGAAGAGTATAATAAAGAACCGGTTTATTATTAATCAATAAGAATTGTTTAGGAGTTGTTCCACCCATTCTCATTCCAGATCCCGCTGCAACTATGACCGCATACTTTTTCATGCTGCAAATAACTATGATTTACTTGAAATAAAAAACCCTCTCACTAAAGGCGAGAGGATTAAATTTTTATAGTTACTTAATTAGGCTTTTGATTTCTCTTCTTTTCCTTCCTTGCCCTGCTTTAAAGAAAATTTGATCTTTTGATTTTCTTTATCAAGGTCAGCGATCAATATATCGCCTTGTTTAACCTGCATGGAAAGTATTTCTTCAGCCAGCGGATCTTCAAGATATTTCTGAATAGCCCTGTGTAATGGTCTCGCACCAAACTGCGAATCATAACCTTTATCTGCAATAAAAGCTTTTGCTTCTTCTGTCAATTCCATGCTGAATCCAAGATTAGTCAAGCGTTTCATTACATTCTTCATCAGGATGTCGATGATTTGGAAAATATGATCTCTGCTGAGTGAATTAAATATCACCACATCATCGATCCTGTTCAGGAACTCAGGAGAGAAAGTACGTTTCAACGCTTTTTCAATCACAGCCTTGTTACTCTCATCCAGGTTTTGTGTTTTTGATGCAGTAGCAAAACCAACACCATCACCAAAATCCTTTAACTGGCGAACACCAATATTTGATGTCATGATGATCATGCTGTTTTTGAAATCCACTTTTCTTCCCAATCCATCCGTAAGCTGGCCATCATCCAACACTTGAAGCAGGATATTATAAATATCAGGGTGAGCTTTTTCTATCTCATCAAGCAAGATCACACAATAAGGTTTGCGGCGAACTTTTTCTGTTAACTGGCCACCTTCTTCATAACCTACATATCCCGGAGGTGCGCCGATCAATCTGCTCACCGTGAATTTTTCCATGTATTCACTCATATCAATTCTTATCAGAGAATCCTCACTATCGAACATATATCTTGCTAATGCTCTTGCCAACTCCGTTTTTCCGACTCCTGTCGGACCAAGGAAAATAAAAGTACCAATAGGTTTTTTCGGATCTTTTAATCCAACACGGTTTCTCTGAATTGCCTTTACTACTTTAGCTATTGCTTCTTCCTGGCCAACTACCATATCCTTCATATCATCTGCCATGCGGCGAAGCTTTTCCGTTTCAGCCTGCACCATTCTTTTCACCGGAATTCCTGTCATCATGCTCACTACTTCAGCAATTTCTTCTTCACCGATAGGATATTTTTTATGCTTGCTTTCTTCTTCCCATTCATTTTTTGCTTTCTCCAATTCTTCAGCAAGTCTTTTTTCCGTATCACGAAGTGAAGCCGCTTCTTCAAACTTCTGGCTTTTTACTACCTTATTCTTTTCATTCTTTACATCTTCAATTTTCTTTTCAAGATCAAGAATATTTGGCGGTACATTAATATTCTTCAAGTGAACTCTTGCACCTACTTCATCCATTACATCGATCGCTTTATCCGGAAGTAAGCGATCTGTCATATAACGATCACTGAGTTTTACGCAAGCATCAATAGCATCTACAGAATAAGCTACATTGTGATAATCTTCATACTTACTTTGAATATTAGTCAGTATCATGATGGTCTCTTCCACAGTAGGCGGTTCTACCATCACTTTTTGAAAACGACGATCCAATGCGCCATCTTTTTCAATATACATTCTGTATTCATCTAAAGTAGAAGCGCCGATACATTGTAACTCACCCCTTGCCAATGCCGGCTTGAAAATATTTGAAGCATCCAATGAACCACTGGCGCCACCTGCACCAACTATGGTATGTATCTCATCAATGAAAAGGATCACATCACGATTTTTCTCCAGCTCATTCATGATGGCTTTCATTCTCTCTTCAAATTGCCCACGGTATTTTGTACCCGCAACCAACGCAGCAAGGTCAAGTGAAATAACTCTTTTATCATACAACACACGGGAAACTTTTCTTTGCACAATACGCAATGCAAGACCTTCAACGATCGCTGTTTTACCCACACCAGGTTCACCAATTAAGATCGGGTTATTCTTTTTCCTGCGAGATAAAATCTGAGAAACTCTTTCGATCTCTCTTTCACGACCAACGATTGGATCCAATGCACCTGTTTCTGCAAGCCGGGTTATATCTCTTCCGAAATTATCAAGCACAGGTGTTTTACTTTTTGCAGCGCTTGCTGCACCCTGGCGACCACCTTTTTGCTGATACTTCTTTTCTTCATCAAAATCATCATCACCTTCATCAGAAAACTCAGCACGGGGTTCATTGCTTTTTATTATTCCCACTTCATTTCTAAACAGATCATAATCCACATCAAATTGATTTAATATTTGAGTTGCTATATTTTCTTTATTCTTTAAAATTGAAAGCATCAGATGTTCAGTTTCAACAGTTGGGCTTTTCAATGCTTTTGCCTCAAGTACTGTTACACGAATTACTTTTTCTGCCTGCTTGGTGAGCGGCAGGCTATTAATGTTGGCGATATTTTTCCCGGTTTTATCCTTTACTGCAAGCTCTATTTCCTTTCGCAATTCATAAAGGTCAACATTGAAGCTTTTCAAGATCTTAATAGCCGTGTTTTCCCCTTCCCGGATCAATCCGAGCAGAAGATGCTCTGTCCCGATAAAATCATTCCCGAGCCTAAGTGCTTCTTCCCTGCTAAAAGAAATGATTTCCTTTACTTGTGTCGAAAAATTGTTATCCATATTTAGATAATTGCTTGTGATACAATAATAACAAATATTTTTGGATACGGTTTGTCACTATTTATAAACGGAATGTTGATAATATTAGTTGTATGCAGTTCAAAACAGATACCAAAGAAAAATTTCATGTCATCACAGTTAACGGCGCCTCCATGTCTGCTGATATGGCAGCGGAACTATCTGATTTGCTGCTCCCTTACCTCCAAAATGACGTGAAAAACATTATCCTCAATTTAAAAGAGCTTCAATCATTAGATGATATTGCTGCTGAAAAGTTAGTTAAGCTACAGCAAAAGTTTTACGAAAAAAACTCCTCCTTTGTCATTTGCGGGATACAAAAGCCTGTAGAAGAATTTCTCGATAGCGTAAATCTCCTTGAGATCATGAACACGACTCCTTCCGAAAGCGAAGCTATGGATATTGTGCAGATGGAAGAAATAGAGAGAGAAATGTTCGGCCCCCTGTCCCCCGAAGGGGGAACATAGAAACCCTCTGTCTCCCTAAAGGGAGAACTTAGATTGAAATATTTTTCATTGATAGAATATTTGTTTTAGACGACAGATGGATGATTATGTTACCAACTCAAGTTCCTTGATTGAGATTTTTGTTGCGTCGCACTCTTGTACTACCTCATCGCTACCCAGCATATTGAACCCCGGAGTCACAAGTAGCATGGGGTTTCTTTGTGTTTCTGTGGTTTAAAAAAATAAAATTAAGACACCAGCAACAATCCGAAATCTGAAATCTAAAATCTTAAATTGCACCCCATGCTCTCAGTAACAATTCTCGGAAATAACTCAGCAGTACCTGCATTTGATCGTCACCCCACCAGCCAGGTAGTAACTCTCGATGGCAACAACTATTTAGTTGATTGTGGTGAAGGAACGCAGATACAAATGATAAAATACAAGATCCGCAGAGGTAAGATCTCACATATTTTTATTTCACATCTTCATGGCGATCATTATTTCGGGCTCGTAGGTCTCATCAATAGCTTCGGGCTTTTAAATCATCAGCAGGATCTGCATGTCTTTGGTCCATCGCCTCTGCAGGAAATTGTAGAGCTGCAATTGAAAGTAGCAAAAACCATATTGCCTTTTAATCTTTATTTCCATACCATTAATAAAGAAGGATTGTTGATTGAAGACAGTAAGATTGAAGTAAGTTGTTTCCGAACCAATCACAGGATAGAATGTTACGGCTTTGCATTTCGTGAAAAGAAAATGCCAAGAAAGATCGATGTTGAAAAAGTAAAAGCTGCAGAGATCCCTGCTTCGTTTTATAAAAAACTGGAAACAGGAATGGATTACACAACGAAAAATGATGTAGTGATAAAAAATGAAACAGTAACAATTGAAGCACCCAAAGGGAAATCTTATGTATTTTGTGCCGATACAAAATATGATGAGGCCATCCTGCCTCATATTCACGAAGCCGATATGATCTATCATGAAACCACCTATCTCGATCATTTAAAAGATATAGCGATCGAACGTTTTCATTCCACTTCAAGCCAGGCAGCATTGATCGCCAAAAAAGGAAGAGTAAAAAAATTATTGATCGGCCACTTCAGCAGCAAATATGCAGAGCTTGATGAGTTTGAAAAAGAAGCAAGGAGAGTTTTTGAGAATACTGAAATTGCTCATGAGGGAGTGACTTATCAGGTTTAAAGGTTGAAAGGTTTAAATCGTTTAAGGGTTAATTAATATATGTAACGTTCGAACTAAAGAACATTAAACCCTTAAACCATTAAACGTTTAAACCTACCTCATTAACCATTCATAAAACAACGGAAACTCTATCCGCCATCTTGGTTCATTATGTTTTCCTCCTGCCCGTATTACTGTTGCCATTTTTGATTTTGAAACACGATGCATTTCATTAAATGCCCTTATTGTCATCGGCACCATTGTTTCTCCTTCTTCATCACCGGCATAGAAGTATATTTTGGCCTTTACTTTTTTCCCTTTCGCTTTTATATCATCAAAAATTTTTGGGCCAAACCAGAAAGCCGGTGAAAAAACTCCGGCCCCGCCAAATTTCTTTGGATATTTTATTACTGCATACATAGAGATCAATCCGCCCATAGAGCTACCAGCAATAAAAGTATTTTTCTTGTCCTTTAGTGTCCTGTATTTCTTATCAATAAAAGGCTTTAATGTTTTTGCGAGAAACTGAGTATACAAGTCTCCTTCCCCGTTTCCTTTTTGTCCGCCCTGCAATGAAAAATCGTAAGGACAATATTCATTTAATCTCTTTGTACCGCCGTTATCGATCCCGACAACAATACATTCTTTGTATTTTAAACCAAGTGTATCTAATGCTTCATCCACTCCCCATTCACCGGAAAAAGATGTAATGTCATCAAAAACATTTTGTCCATCGTGCATATACAGTACCGGATATTTTTTATTTGAAGTATTATAAGATGGTGGCAGGTATATCCAAACTCTTCGTGTCCTGTTTAATTGCGGAATAAAGAAAGCTGTGTCAATAATGCGGACATTTTTATTCGCTGTACTTTGTTTTGGAAGAGTTGAAGAAGCAAACAGATCTTTCCACCCTTCAATTGAAACTTCAACATTCGCATCTTCATCTACTTTAAGTGTTCTGTTTCCGACATCCTTTCCATCTTTATTACATTCAACTTTATCCCAACCTCCTCTTGTTATTTTAAATTCATAACTACCGGTATTCAACGAAAGCTCAAGAAAATAACCTTTCTCATTTTTCTGAAACTGGTAATTTTTATTCTGCGGATTCCAGCCATTGAAATTACCAGCAACAAATATTGAACTGTTAGCGGGACTATTTGAAGGCAACGAATTTATTTCAACCCTGATCTTTTGTTGCGATGCAACAGATAAAGTAATCAGTAACGCAATTAGAAATGAAGCGGCTTGTCTGAACATGATCCAAAGTAAAAGTTTTTTGATGAGATGGCAGTCTAAAGTTGTATTACGCAGGATTTCACGCAACTATACCTGTCTGCAAGAAAGAAAGTTTATCTTCATCCCATTATGGTGTTCGCTTTGCAGATTTTATTTGTCCTGGCTTTGATTATTATATTAATTCTGTTTGTTTTGAGAATCAGCAGAAAAAAGGGAACCAGTCAACTGCCGGAAAATTACAAGGGCTTACTTACAGATTATGTGAAATTTTACCGGCAACTTGATGAAGAAGGAAAAGAAAAATTTGAAAAAAGAGTGGACCATTTTTTATCTGCTGTGAAAATAACCGGGGTAAATGCTGTTGCAGAAGATCTTGACCGGCTTTTAATTGCCGCCGGTGCTATTATTCCCGTTTATTCTATTCCCGACTGGCAATATATAAATCTGCATGAAGTTTTATTATACCCCGGAGCATTCAATGAAGATTTCGACCAGGGCGGATCGGATCGGGATATTGCCGGTATGGTTGGTACGGGTGCCCTGCAAAATGTAATGGTCATTACTAAATGGCAATTAAGACAAGGATTTATTAACAGCAATGATGCCCACAATACAGCTATTCATGAGTTTGTGCATTTGATAGATAAAATGGATGGAACAATGGATGGTGTTCCTGAAATAATTTTAGAACGGAAATATGTACAGCAATGGAAACAGTTGATGGATGCAACCATTATGCAAATGAAAAGCTATGGATCAGATATTGATATGTACGGAGCTACTAATCATGTAGAATTTTTTGCTGTTATTTCCGAATATTTTTTTGAGCAGCCTGATTTATTAAAAGCAAATCATCCGGAATTGTATGAAATACTTGAGAAGATATATAAAATTGCGGGATGACAAATTACCTTCTTTATTTTTTCAGTTGTTGCTGCGAAGAAATATGGAACAAAGACACTGGATATTGAATTACTCACTTCGCTGTCTGAGAAAAAATTCAGACCCTTAGCGAGCCACGGAACCCCCTTGCTCCATAATAAGATTCTGCTCCGTTATGATATGTGAAGACATGGCCGAAGCGGCGATCACAAAATAGGGCGCCGCCGAGTTCCCTGATAGCATCAGGAGTTTTTATCCAGCTTGATGTTTTCGTATCGAATTCTCCCAATTGCTGCAAGTCCCGGTATTGTTCTTCCGTTAATATCTCAATGCCCATTTCGGCAGCCATTTCCATAGCGCTGTTTTTTGGTTTATGTTCTTTTCTTTTCTCCAACGCTTCATGGTCGTAACAAATACTTCTGCGATCTTTAGGAGTTTCTGCAGAACAATCATAAAAAATATATTCTCCGGTTTTTTTATCAAAACCAACAACGTCTGGTTCTCCACCGGTTAATTCCATTTCATCGAGTGACCATAGTTTTTTGGGATTTGCTTCTAATCTTGCCTGCACTTTCGCCCATTCTATTCCCATATGGCGTTTCATGTTTTTCTCAAAACGGGCTTTCAATACTTTGAGTAGTGCTGATCGTTGTACTGTTGACAACTCTTTTTTACTGCTTTTTGCCATACTATGTTATTTTCATTTGTTCTTTTTCCAGACGAGTCTCCTTGCTTAGCCTTGTGATTGGCGGAATCGTTGTAAATTATTTTCTATCACTTCCTTAAAATTTTCTCCATTGTCTTTCCTTTTGCCAGTTCATCAACCAACTTATCTAAATAACGGATCTTTTGCATGAGTTTATCTTCGATCTCTTCCACACGATAACCACAAATCACACCGGTGATCTTTGAAACATTTGGATTTAGCTGCGGTGCATGGGCAAAAAAATTTTCAAAATCAGTTTGTTTGTCGATGTGTTGCTGCAATTGTTTTTGAGTATAACCAGTGAGCCAGCAAATGATGGTATCAAGTTCTGCTTTTGTACGTCCCTTTTTCTCCCCTTTTGTAATATAATGAGGATAGACACCTGAGAATTTCATTTTATATACTCTTATATTATCCATTTTGCTTTTTCATACAGTTCATGTTAGCAATAAGCGTTTTGAATTACTTTTTTCGTCCGTCCGCCAACAATTAAATTTTATTCTAATCTTTAGGCTCCCATAATTGAATTTTATTTCCTTCAATGTCCAGAATATGAACAAATTTTCCATAATCGTATGTTTCAATCTTGTCAACGATCGTTACGTTTTCCTTTTTTAATTCTTCAACCAGTGATTCTAAATTCTCTACTCTATAGTTTATCATAAAGTCTTTTGTTGAAGGTTCATATAATTTTGCTGTTTCGGAATTTACATTCCATTGCGTAAGTCCTTTTTTTGTTGGGTCTTCAGTTTGCAGCCATTCAAAAGATGCCCCATATGGGCCAGCGCCTAATCCAAGGTGTGTGTTATACCATTCTTTAACTTTATTAGGGTCTTTACATTTGAAGAAAATACCACCTATTCCTGTTACTTTTTTCATTTTTGTATTTTTTTTGTTAGATATTATTGTTTTAAAAGCAAATCCTGATAGAAAGGAAGCTGTAATAACTAAAATTATTAATGATTTTATTTTCATTTGTAATTATTTTTCGAGAATGTTTTTCAAAGTTGACAAACTTATCTCCATAGCTTTTCCAACATTTTTTTCCATCACAGGTATCATTATGTTAACAGGATAGTTCAATGAACCGGCATTGCTCCAGTGTACTTTGGTTTGATTACCCGATAATGATTCTGTCTCCATGATTGCACGTCCAGTGGCTTTGAATGGTCTTACAAAACGAATTTCTGTTTCAATACTTCTGCCTTCAATAATTTTCATAATTTCCTTTTCACCTTCCCCAACGCTTTTATTCCCGTTCCAGGCAATAATAAATCCAACAGTCCCGTCTGTGCCTTTGAATTCTTTATCTCTGTCTGAGTCAGCCATTGCATGTTTGTTGAACTTGTCCTGGTTTTTGAGCAGTCTTATAAACTCAAATACTTTTTGCAGGGGCGCATTGATGATAATTTCACGTTTGACATAATGTTCCTTTTTCATGAAAAGCGCCATGAATAACAGCAAGGCAATGATGCCTGCCAGTACAAGCAGTATCATGATTATTAAATTCATTTTATTTTAGTTTATAAATTTAAAAATATACCCGTCATTTGAATGTTATTCAATGACCGTTAATACTCTGCTTCACACAATTTATTGTAAAGAAAGTTAATGAATTCTATTTGTAAGTTTTACAGAATAAATAAACGCATTTCAATTTTCCCTTTGTTGCTGCGAAGAACCATGGAAGAAAGATGCTGATACCTGGATACCGACTACGGAGTAAAATACTTTTGCTGGAGACAAGTGATTTATATCATTCATTTCCCAATATATTTATTACAACATTTCCCTTTTTATGGTGTTCTTCTACATATGTATGTGCTTCCCTGATTTGTTCAAGTGTGTATCTTCTGTCTATCACTGACTTTAATTTTCCTGCTTCAATAAGCCCTTTCAAAAACAACAGATCATTTGGATTTTTCTTTGGCATCATCATTACGGATATATATTTTCCTCCCGGTTTCAATAAATTTTTACAAGCTGACCTGGAAGTTTTTCCAACTGCGTCAAAGACCACATCGAACTGGGATATCAATTTTGTAAAATCTTCCCGGGTATAATCAATAACTTTATCTGCACCCAACGATTTTACAAGGTCAATATTTTTGGTGCTGCATACACCTGTAACATCAGCACCAAAAGCTTTTGCAATCTGGATTGTGAAAGTACCTACACTTCCCGATGCACCATAAATGAGTATGCTGTGCCCGGTCTTTACTCCGGTTTGTTTTAAGAATCTTAATGCCGTAAGACCACCAATAGGAACCGCTGCAGCTTCTTCAAATGTCATATTGAAAGGTTTTAGTACAATTAAATCATTTTCCGGAAGACATTTGTATTCTGCATATGCCCCGAATTTTAATCCACAGCAAGCAAAGACTTTATCACC
>Ga0209798_10000817_pt1 | contig 19086 bp, 11 predicted proteins | sample DOMMetBare3Fresh_FD_187475 | JGI IMG/M metagenome (GOLD analysis project Ga0209798, IMG submission 187475) | Wetland sediment microbial communities from St. Louis River estuary, USA, under dissolved organic matter induced mercury methylation -... | ecosystem: Environmental > Aquatic >...
ACCAGCCTGCGCATTGGCGGCAGGGCTTGCGAAAACTTGAGCAGACGCTCGAATTTCTTCCGCTCGCGCCGCTTGACCTGGTTTTCGTGATACAGGTATTGCCAGCGACCGGCGGCGTCCCTGCCCACCGCCTGGATCGCTCCTCCCGCCAAGGGATTGATGGCCACGTCGGTCCAGGCGGGTGGAATGCGCAAGGCGTCGATGCGCTTCAGGTCCGCGGTGGAGACTTTCCTGTTGTCGGCATGCCGGTAGCGGAAGCTGCGTTTGGCGGAACCCAGACGCCGAATTCCGTTTTTCTGTAGTTGTTCAAGTCGGGTCATTATGTTTCCCTGCACACCGCCTGCCGCTTAGCTGTTTGTTTGAGCGTCTTGAATATTACTTTGCTGCTTGAGTTGAGCCACTTCTGCCTCGCGCTCTTCCCGCGAAGCAGGGACTGCCTCGGCAACACCGTTATTGAGATGGACCTGGGGCATTAACCAGACCGCTGAAGCAACCAGCGCGCAGGAGGAAATGCAGCTTTTATGGCCGAATCTCAAGGGACGCTGAATCAATAGGGAACGCGGCGTGACCAGGTTGTACGGATTGCAGGCAAGCGAAAGTCCGATGAACTGACGAAAGGGAAGTTTAATTTCTGCGGGAGTCTGGTGACGTGTCAGGCAACAGCTGCCACTTCAAGCCGGAGAAACGCGTTTTCGGAAGGCTGTGACGCCGAACGTATTCAAGACTTCACCTTTCCTGATCCCGGCACGACGCGCAAGGCCGACACCAAAAGGCAGGTTTTGTAGATCTGTTATCGAATGCGCGTCGGTGGAGACAACAAATTTTATTCCTCGCTGGCGAGCTGCCTTCAACCAGCGCGGTTCAAGATCAAGCCGGTGGGGATCACCATTAATTTCTATCGCCGCGCGCGACTCGGCAATCACATCCAGAATCTCTTCGACGCGACAGGCTATCGGCGGCCGGCGTTGCACAAGGCGGCCCAGCGGATGACCCCAGATTTTAAATAGTGGATTTTTCATTGCCGTCACCAGGCGACGGGTCATGTTTTCCTCATCCAGCTTGTAGCGATTGTGAATGCTGGCGATGATGACATCAAACTGTTCCAGAATGCGATCAGGATAGTCCAGCGCGCCTTCTTTCAAAATATCCGACTCAGTGCCCCGCAACAGTTTGACCTTCACTGTCTCCTGCACCCGGCTGATTTCATCCCACTGCCGCAACAGGCGATCGACTTTCACCCCGTTCGCATAAAAAGCCGTCGGAGAATGGTCTGTGATGGTGAGGTACTGCATACCCATCGCCTCTGCCGCCTGGGCCATTTCGACCACAGTGTTGCGGCCATCGGAGTAATTGGTGTGGCAATGGACCATCCCTTTGATGTCCGAGAAGCTTAGAATATCCGCGGGCAGGCGCCCGGCGAGGGCCAGTTCGATTTCACCGTCGTCCTCGCGCAACTCCGGGGGAATGTACTGCATGCCGAACTGCCGAAAGATGTCCGCTTCTTTCTTCAGCGCGACTTGAGCGTGGGACGGCGCAGCAACTCGGCCCTTGCCCCGCCTTGAGGGAGCGCGGAGCAGCAATTTACTTGTAAGTTCGAAGCCCTGCCGCTTCGCTATAGCCTGCATCTTCTCGACGTATGCCCTGGCGCCGGTTTCGTGATGCAGCGCCGCTGCGTACTGCCGCGGCGGCACCGCCAGCAGGATCGCGCGCACATTGTCGGTCAGAGTCACACTACAACCAGACTGGGAGCGCTCCGCTACAGAAGTAATCGATGGCAGAGTGAGGAAGTGCTCCACCAGGCGCGCTGGCATGCGTTTAGCGCTCGCTACTACCCGAATAGTGCCTACAGTCTCTTTCCATCGTCGAATGGCCCCGGCTATCTCAATTTCGCGAACTTCCACGCAGGATTCCATGTGCTCGATGAGCCGATTCCCGAGACGTGCGGCGTGCAGCAGTAAGATGCGGGTTCCGCGACTCTCATAACGTTTGATCGCCGTCAATAATTGTTCTTCCGATTTAGCGCCAAAGCCAGGCACTTCTCTGACGCGACCTGAGTCCAGGGCAGTCTTCAGATCCGCCAGACTGGTAATTCCGAGCGCCTGATGCAGCTTCTCAATTTTTTTCAGACTGAGTATTCGTGAAAGCTCAATTACACCCGGGGGCAATTCCTCACGCAGACGAACCAGAACAGGTGAGCTACCGGTGGCCAGGATTTCTTTTACCTGGGACGCAAGTGCAGTGCCGATGCCCTTGATCTCTGTCAGGCGATTTTGTCGAGCGAGCGTATCGAGGTTTCCGGAAAAGTCTGCCAGCGATCCGGCCGCGTTGCGGTAGGCGCGGGCGCGAAAAGTGTCGACGCCTTTGGCCTCCAGCAAGAGACCGATTTCCTGAAGCATGGCCGCGACTGCGAACTTATTGGTTTTCATTTTCCTGGGCTTAGTGATTGCATCGTCAACGGCCCGGCACGCTGGAAGCGTGCGGTCCCAGGCTGGCAGTTTCTTCGACGGAGACTTCACCTAACACCACGCGCACCTGGTGCAGGCCGCGATCTTCGGTGAGCTGGATCTCGCCACCCGGTACAATTTTCCCATCAAGTTCCACCATGGCAACACCGCGGCTCACGGCTTTCAAATTCTCAACAACAATGCGCCAGGTTGTCTCGCCGCGGCGGTAAGTGATTTCAAATTCGCGCCACCAACGCGGAATGCACGGTTCGATTCGCAGCCGCTCGCCCCGCAACTGGAATCCGAGAATGGACTCCAGACCCGCACGATACATCCAACCGGCGGAGCCCGTGTACCAGGTCCAACCGCCACGACCTGTGTGTGGTGGTACAGCGTACACATCTCCCGCAGCCACATAAGGCTCCACCTTGTACTTATGCAGGCCTGCGCGCGTCGACGCATGGTTAATCGGGTTGAGCAGCGAAAACAGTTCGCCGCTGCGATCCCCATCCCCGAGCATGGCGAACGCGATCATGGTCCAGATCGCGCCGTGGGTATACTGGCCGCCATTCTCGCGCACTCCTGGCGCATAGCCTTTGATATAGCCGGGATTCAACTTACCCTTATCAAACGGCGGCGTGAAAAGCAAAACCAGTCCATCGCCGCGGCGAACTAAATATTCATCCACGGCGGCCATCGCCCGTACCGCGCGATGTGGTTCCGCGGCTCCGGAAATCACACCCCACGATTGCGCGATGGAATCAATGCGGCACTCATCGTTCTGAGCCGAGCCGAGCGGAGTGCCGTCATCAAAATAGGCGCGCCGGTACCAGTCCCCATCCCAGGCATTTTGATTCAGAGCTTTCTTCAACTGCTCCAGGTGCGCGCGGTAGCGCTCCGCAAGCTTCGGTTCGCTTCGCTGTTCGCAGAATGGTGTAAAGGCATCTAGAGTGGTGTAGAGGAACCAACCCAGCCAAACACTCTCCCCCTTACCGAGATAGCCGACCCGGTTCATACCATCATTCCAGTCCCCTGCTCCCATTAAAGGCAGACCGTTTTGGCCCACCGCGAGACTGCGATTCAATGCTCGGATGCAATGTTCAAAGACCGAACCGGATTCGCTTGAAACCGTGGGCTGCAGGTAGGTTTCGTGCTCATTGGGGCCAAGCAGCGGTGCTTCAAGAAAGGGAACCACTTCATCGAGGACCGTCTGATCACCTGTGACGCTGATATAGAAAGCGGCGACCAGGGGCAGCCACAACAGGTCGTCGGAAAACTTCGTGCGCACCCCACGCCCGGTTGGTGGATGCCACCAGTGTTGCACGTCACCTTCCTTGAATTGATGGTGGGAGGCCCGCACAATTTGTGCCCTGGCGGTCTTCGGATCGCCGTAGACCAGGGCCATGACATCCTGGAGCTGATCGCGAAAGCCATAGGCGCCACCGGATTGATAGAAAGCGGTACGGGCCTGGATACGACACGACAGCGTCTGATAAACCAGCCAGCGATTCAACATCAAGTCCATGGCCAGGTCCGGCGTCCGGACCTGCACCGCACCGAAGAGGTTGTCCCACGAACTGAGGATCTCATCGAACGCCTGATTGACGATCGCACTTTGACGATAACGCGTCGCCAACTCCAGCGCTTTCTCTTTCGAATCCGTCTCGCCCAACATAAAGACAATTTCGCGCGCTTCGCCGGGCTGCAACTCGATGGTCGTCTGGAGTGCAATACAGGGATCCAGCCCGGCGCCATCGCGTCCACTAAGCTTGGCCCGACGCAGCGCCGCCGGCTGCGCGGACTTGCCATTGCGGCCGATAAACTCCCTTCGGTCACAAGTAGCACTGCTCAGCTGCCCGTTGCTGGCCGCAAACGTCACGCGCCCGGCAAACTCGTTGTTGTAAGGATTGCGGGCCAGAACTGCGCCGCTCTTATCTATCTCGGTCACGATGTAAGGGGCCGAGGTGCTGCGCAACACCCCCAGCACCAGTTCGTTGTAGCAGGTAATCGAAAGGACGCGGCGCCGGTCCGTGCGATTGCGCAGCCGCAGCAGAGAGATCTTGACCGGGTCTTTGAGCGGAGTAAAAAGGAGCAGCTCCTGCGAAATGCCGTGGCTGTTGTGCTCGAAGACGCTGTAGCCCTGCCCATGACGGACGGTGTAAGTTTCAACTTCCCTAATCGGTAACGGTGTGGGCGTCCAGACCTCGCCGCTTTCGTCGTCGCGCAGGTAAAGAATTTCACCCGGTGGATCGCTGACAGCGTCGTTGGACCATGGGGTCAGGCGGTTCTCGCGGCTATTGATGGACCAGGTGTACCCTGCCCCGCTTTCCGTTACCTGGAAGCCAAAATCAGGATTGTGAGCTATGACATTTGCCCAGGGCGCCGGCGTCCACTGCCCCTCCCCAAGCACAGTCACATACTCGCGGCCATCCTGAACAAAACCTCCCAGGCCGTTAAAGAAATTCAAGTCGGGAAACGATTGTGACTCGGCCACAAACGGGCGAACCGGCGAGCGCGGCGTCAAGGCCGGTGGCAACGGCTCATCGACTGGGCGGCGCGCAATTTGTTCCTCCAGAGAGCCGCGCTCCGTAACCAACACCACGCGGGCGGCTGCATGCAGCAGAATGCGATCTTCGTCGGGCATTTGATCGGAGCGGCGCAAATAGACCCCTCCCGACTTGTCCTGCAAGCCCTGCAGGCCGCTGGTCCGCACAATTGTCTGCAGTTCATCCTGAAGCGACTGGATATAACTTGAGGGATGATCGTTCAGAATTACGAGATCGATCTTCAGTCCTTTGTAATGCAGGTATTCGTGCGCGTGCAGAATCTGCCGCACCGAACGCAGGTCCTCTTCCCGACCTACGCGCACCAGAAGGATTGGGAGATCGCCACTGATGCCATAAGCCCAAAGTCCGGATTGCCCTTTCGTGTTGAGCGCCAGTACATGCGGCCGGGCCCGCAACGAAATATCGCTGTAAATCACGCGGCCGGCCAGCTGTTGAAACAGGTGCGCGTCTTCCGGCCCAATGCCGAGGTGAGTCATCTCGACCTGGGCCCTGGTCCAGGCCAGGCGCGACTGGCGCTCGAAGGTGTTGGGATCGTGATATTTGTCGGCCAGGGTCATTGCTTCTTCGCGCGAAGCGGTAACGGCCGTGGTGAAAGTAACTCGCGCTGTTTCGTTGGGGCGCAGTCGAACCCGACAGCGCAGGCTGAATACTGGATCAAGCACCGCACCGACCGTATTTGAGAGGGGGCGTTCCTCCATCACGGCAACCGGATCGGCGACCGTATGGCCGCGCCCGAGAAACCGGCCGCGATCGGTCTCGTACTGCACAGCACCAATCATTGCGCCTTCGGTCAATACCACGTGCACGCCCCAGGCGGGCGCATCGTCATTCGAGTATTGCCGGCGCCGGGCCAACAAAGCGTTTTGCGCTGTGGAGAATTCAGTTTCAATGAAAAGATTGCCAAAGGCCGGATGGGCGTTATCAGCTTTAGCGGGGGCCAGGACGATCTCAGCATAACTGGTCAGCTCGATCTCGCTTGTACGAGTGGAATTGTTCGTGAGCGAGATCTGACGTACTTCAGCGTTTTCTTCGGGTGATACGACTATCTCTGCATGTGTCACGATGCCGGAATCGGCGCGCCAGAATTCCACCTTGTCTTCAGCGAACGATACCTCGTAAGACTGAGGCGGGCGACGTATGGGTTGATGTCCCGCCGACCAGACGGCGCCACTGTAAACATCGCGCAGGTAAATAAAGGTCCCCCAGTCATCACGTGTGCCATCTTCGCGCCACCGTGTCACGGCCCGTTCTCCGCACTGTGAATAGCCCGACCCGGCGGTTGTAATCATCACTGTATAGTTGCCGTTGGAGAGCAGCTGAGTTCGCGGAGTCAGCTGGTCCGCGCCGCGATAGACACGAGTAACCGTCCCCTGGATGCTGCGGGCGACGCGGCCAATGAGCACCTCTTCCGCGCGCGGGCGTGTCGCGGGCACGCCCTGCGGAATTCGTTCCTGAAGCAACAGATCGGTCGCTTGTACGAGTGGATCCGCATGGAAACGCCCTTCCATCAGGCCCTCATTGAGTAAATTGTCCAGGGCCACGAGGCTCATGCCCTGGTGATGGGCCATAAAAGCGCGAATCAAGACCAGCCTTTGGTTCTGCGGCAGGCGCTCTGGCGTGTAGTCTATGGCATCGTAAAAGCCGTAGCGGCCCAGCGCGCCTTCCTGGCGCAGCCGGGCCAGATTTGTCAGGGCGGCACTGGAATCGATAATCGCGGCCAACATCGTCGCATAAGGGGCGACTACCAAATCCTGAACCAGTCCCCGCTTCAGTCCCAGCCCGGGGACTCCGAACGGCGCATACTGGTAATTCAGATGCAGGTCGCGCGCGTTATAGGCTGACTCTGAGATACCCCAGGGAACGCCTCGCTCCTCTCCATACTCGACTTGCCGTGTAACCACGGCGCGGTAGGTTTGATCCAGGAGCGTCTCCGGATAGTTGCGCATCATGAGCAGCGGCATCAGGTATTCGAACATTGTGCCGGTCCATGAGATGAGGGCGCGGGCCCGATTGACCAGAGTCAACTGGCGGCCCAGGCGAAACCAATGTTCCTGGCTTACATCTCCCTTGGCGATGCCAACAAAACTGGCCACCCGCGCTTCCGATGCCAATAAATCGTAATAAGAATTGTCCGGTCGCAACTCGCTGACGTTGTACCCAATCATGAACAGTTCCCGGTCCTGATCCAACAGGAAGGAGAAGTCCATTTCGTTGAACGTGGTTTCGCAGACTTGCGCCAGCCGCCGCAAGCGCACCAGCACCTCTCGGGTCGAGCCCACCGCGCTTTCCAGTCGGGCCGCCAATTCCTTGCAGAAGTTTGCGGCATTCGACTGCGCCGGTGCTCCCGTATCAGGCTGGGCCACCTCTGCCTGTAGCGCGGCCAGTTCTACAATGGCCTGGTCGCAGTAGTCCGGAATTTCCGCGAGCGTCGGTATCCGGTCAATGAGTTCTTTGACTCTGTTCCAATGCCCACCTGCAGCTACCCCTGCGTCATTGATAAAAGCCTCGATCTCAACACTGAGCGGAGCGCTCCAGGGCACGAGAGTCGTGGCATCACGCCTCAGCCCCCGTAGCTGATGGCGCAACGCACTGATCCACCAACTTAAATCGGCATAGCTTTCCTCTCCATGCTCAAGCGTCAGGGCTCCCACTATGTCCTCGACTACGGCTGCGCGCCGGCTCAGTGCGTCAAACAAGACGGCCCACTCAGACAACGTCGCCGGCGTAACTGCTGCAACCAGACGCTTGCATGCCTCAATCTCTTCACGCAAGTGTTTGATCGTGATGACCTCGGTGCGTTGGCGAATAGTTCCCAGCCGGCCGGCCTCTTCACTGATCAGCTCAATAGTGTCGCTCAAACCGAGCCTCGTACCTTCGCCAAAAACAGGTCCTTCCTGCAGTTCAATACAAAATTGCTTGAGGGCAATCAGGTGGCCGGCGAGGTTGCCGCTGTCTACGGTTGAGATGTATTGCGGTGTCAGCGGATCGAGCGTGCGCGTGTCATACCAATTAAAGAAGTGCCCATGAAATTTCGGCAACCGGGCCAGGGTGGCAAAGGTCAACTCTGTGCGTTCTGTCAATTCCAGCGCCCCGAGGTAACCCAGATCATGCGCCGCCGCGGTAGATAGGAGCGTTAGTCCGATGTTTGTCGGCGACGTGCGATGCGCGAGCGTCGGCACGGGATCTTCCTGGAAATTATCCGGTGGTAGCCAGTTGTCTTCCTTCCCCACAAATTGTTCAAAGAAGCGCCAGGTCCGGCGCGCTATCAAGCGGGCAAAAAGCAGTTGGTCGGCGCTGAGCTTGCGCTTCTCTGCAATAATGCGCCGGCTGACCCACCAGGCGATGAACGGCGAAATCAACCAGGCAGCCAGGAACAGGGCAGAATCCAAGAGGGCTGCAGGTCGTGATAAAACGATCGCAACTGACGCTCCGAGCACTAGTAGACCAACCGTCCACATGTAACGGACGAAGGACTTCAGATCGTGCTTGCTGCCTCTTTCCGCATCCGCGGCCGTGACCCACTCAAGCAAATGCCTGTGAGAGATGTGCCGGCGATAAAGGGTGCGCAAGATGGCATCGAAACTGAGACAAGCCTGATGTCCAAGAAAGACAAACGAGAGCGCAAACTGTGCGGTGTTTGTGCCGAGGTCTCTCCAAACACTCCAGAGGTGGCTGGTCCAGGGAATTCCCCGCGGGTGACTCATGACGCTGGTGGTCACGTGCATATAAACCGGGAACGCCATCGTGATCACCGCAAGTAAGCTCCACAACCAGGGCGATCCGGGCAGGATGGTCCATGAGGCCAGCAGCCATAACACCATGGCGGGAGGCGTAAGACTGCGCCGCAGGTTATCGAGAATCTTCCAGCGCGATATCAGGGGCAGGCTATTCGGAACCCTGCGCTCACTCTCATCGGGCACACGGCCAAAGAGCCATGGCGCTACCTGCCAATCGCCGCGAGTCCAACGATGTTGCCGCTTGGCATAGGTGTCATAGTGCGTTGGATAGTCATCCAGCAACTCGATATCAGTGACCAGGGCAGCTCGCGCATAGAGCGACTCGAACAAATCGTGACTGAGCAGCGTGTTTTCCGGAACACGACCGGCCAGTGTCTCTTCAAAAGCATCGACATCGTAAAGACCCTTACCGGTATAGTTACCTTCTCTAAAGAGATCCTGATACACATCCGAGACGGCCGTGGTGTAGGGATCGATGCCGGTGTTACCTGAAAACAACCCGGCAAAGCGCGACTCATTTGCACTGGGGAGGGAAACACTGACCCGCGGCTGCAGAATGCCGTAGCCGCGCGTTACACGATGCAAACGATGATCGATCCTGGGTCGATTCAGTGGATGAATAGCAGTACCGATCAGCCGGCGAGCTACGTCTCGGGGCAATTGAGTATCGGCATCAAGTGTGATCACATAACGTATGTTGGTGAGTTCGTGCTGCGCCCCAGTCTGCACGATGAAAGTGGTATCCGACGCGCCCCGGAGGAAGCGATTGAGCTCGCGCAGTTTGCCTCGCTTGCGCTCCCATCCCATCCACTTTTCTTCAGAAGGGTTCCACACACGGCGCCGATGAAACAAATAAAAGCGCGGCTGCTGTCCCGGCTTGCCATACTTGCCATTGAGACGTTCGATGCCCGAAAGCGCGGCCTCAAGCAAGGCATCATCGCCGGGCATCTCAGCCGCCTGAGCGTCGGCAAAGTCACCAATCAAGGCGAAGTGAATATGATCGTCTTCATTGGCTAGGAACAACACCTCCAACTTTTCCACCAGGTTTTCAATAACCTCGGTACTGGGAAAGATGGTAGGAATGACGACAAGCGAACGAGCCTCGCTCGGGACACCTGCAGACGTATTCATACGGGCCAGAACGCGGGGCCGAAACAAGTGCGTGACGTCAAAGTTCAGCACGCTCAGCGCCAGATCGGCGGCAGGAAGAAGCGCCAATAGCGCCACCACAATCAGCAGAGGCAAGCCACCACCCGCGCGGTAGAGCAGCGCCGAGAGGAATGCCAGTATCAGACTGGTCACCAGAATAAGGCTGCCCAGATAAACAAAGGTGGGGTGGTGCAGCACCCAGCGGCAAAGCTTTTCGGAAAGACGCGGCCGATAGTCAAAGGCGGCTTCCAACTGTGGCAACCCGGCATCAATCAGATAATAACCAACATGCGATTCGCAATTCGGAAAGAGATCTTGAGGCTCATTAGCCGCAGCTTGCCGCGCAAACTGAGCGGCGGCCTGTGCGATCTCAACTTCGTTGGCGTTGGTTCGCTTGCTGATGCGTTCAATGACGTGCCGGTACCGATCGCGACTGGCAAATTCCATCTGCGAATATGCGCCCGCCGGATCCTCACCCAACAAGGGTTCGATCAAACTGACGCTCTCAAAAAAAATGCGCCAGTCAAGCGTTGACAACAAGCGCATGCTGGTGATGATGTTACCGACCGTGACCTGCGCCGCCGCCTGTCTCTGGTGTTCGCTCTGCATCACCTGCTCGATGCTGGTGCCCTGGATACGAAATTGCTTCTCGATCCACTCAAAGATCGGGGTGACTGCCGTATCCTGCTCTCGCAGGCGTTGCAGCAACTGAACCACAAAAGCTCGCGGCACTTTGTCACGTTTTGCGAAGCGCTCGGCCACGAACGCCACCAGCTCTTTAGGTTGCGTGGCCGCCATTTCCAGCAACTTGTCTGCAAATCCGTCAGCCTGTGAGCGCTCATCTCGCCAGCGAACAATTTGCGTTGACAGCCGCCGCAGGTTTTCAACCAGGGCCAGGCGCAAACTGATGGCCACGGCCCAGACTTCGCCGATACTAAGGGGAGAGATGGTCTGATAAGCGGCGATGAAACGCCTCAGCGTGATGGGATCAAGACGGCTGTCGGTGTGGGCAATCAGCGCCAGGGCCACCGCGTAGATACGGGGATAATCCGCCAAATCGCCCGTGGCCAGCTTGGGCAACTCGTTGTAGTAACTCTTCGGCAGATCCTCGCGAATCTCGCGCAGTTGCTCCTCGACGATGTGAAAATTGTCCAACAACCACTCGGCCGCCGGGGTGATGGATTCCCCCTGGCGCACTGCCTCAACCAGAGAGCGGTAAGCCGCAACGAGTTTGCGCCCGTTATCCTCAAGGCGGGGCAGCAGTCGTGCGCGGCCCTTTTTTCTTATGATTTGGTGTTCGGCAGCGAGCTCTATCGCATATTGCTCAAGTCGTTCAACGCTGAAGAGTTCGCCGCGGATCGGCTCACCCTCCCCGTACAGGGTGGGTTGCATTTTAGCGGTTCGGGATCGGAATAGTTCAGCCATACAAGTTCGCAGAGCGATTTGCGAGGCGCCCTCCAGCAAGCGGCAGGGTTCTGGCTACGTCACCCGGGGAGTAACTTTGCGAGAGTTGTAATGCCGGCAGCCTGAATGATACCCGATCCAGTCGAATGTAAGTTAATGACGGTCAGAACCAGTCGCTAGCGCGCCGGTTTCGATCGGTTCAACAATGGACATGGCCCAACAACCAAAAGACGATTATGAAGATCAGGATTGTTGAAACGCACCCGCCGCCCCACTTCCAGGCGGCCACGCCGGCGAGGATTCCACGTAAAGGACCTTGCATATTTTGCTCCTAGATTTAAAGGGAGTCCGACAAACTTTAGTTTGCCGTTGTACCGGTACCCGAAGGTACGCAGCAGCAACAACAAACTAAAGTTGTCAAACGTGGTTTTAAGTTTTAGCGTGCCATCGCGGCTTTGCCTTCTGCCTTAGCCGCCACTAATCGGTCACCCAGCGCTTCAATCTCTTCCGTACTCAGAATCTTGCGGGCGTTGGGAAATAACTCTCCTTCTTCCTCTTCCACATGGTGCTCGACATTTTCCTGCAACACCTTGAGTTTCGCACCCCACATTTCATCGTCCTTCGCGAGCGCCTCCAGTTCCCCCAGGAGTGTCTTGACGACGCCGTGCTCTTCGTAACTTTCAAGCACGATGTCATGAGTCGCATCTGCATCTCCCAATGCCGGATAAAGAATTTCTTCTTCTATCCGTGCATGAATATCCAATTCATTCTTGAGTTGAGCGAACAACTCCTCTCTGGTTTTGACGCCTCGTTCCGTGGTGGGCTCAAGCTTTGCAAAAATACCGGCCACCTTCTTGTGATCATCCTTCAGCAGAGTGAAAGCATTCATTGTATTGATCTCCTTTATCAAACCTTGCATCGCAATGGGACATTCCATGACGGGTTCTTCAGCTTTGGCAATCACAGTGCCAGCGCTATCTCATCAGCGCTTTTCGCCCGCGTGCTCGGACTAAGACGCTGAACTGCAGGGGAACAGGATTTGTTAGAGATGCCGCTGTTAAAGCAAGACGTCCCGGATTGAAACATAATCTTTGGAAGCGTCCGCTGCAGTTTCGAGAATTCCGAATTAACGCCAGCTCGTAAGCGGTTAGAGAGAAACCATGTCAAGAAATGAGTTCCGGCGAGCCTTTCGCCGCAATCGCCGTCAGACTCAGAACATAATCTGCGCCAGGTGCGGTGCCGAGAATATCCCGGCTCGCAAAGGCGCACCAGACCTGTGTGTGATTTGTCTGGCCCGCGCTTTGAACAGTTATTTTCGCCAGCCGCAAATACGGCGACCGCGTTAAGAAAGCGCCCTCCGTTCAGGAACGGAGGGCTGAAGAATGGTTATCGAGGAGCGCCGGCTTAATTCATTTCGACTTTTTCTGATCTCCTCGATCACCTTGTCCGGCAGGTACTTTCGTCTTCGCTCTTTGTTTCCTATCCTGTGCCAGAGATCGCCCCACATCCGAAACTTTATCAAACTGCCCTCTGTCATTGCGGCGCACATAACTTTTATTTGTGCCCGTATCGATCAACTCTCGTGATTTCTCGGCCATGAATTCCTCCTGGTAACGATTGTGATGTGTATTTGTCCGGTACATTTCCCGTGTGGTTCTGTTTACTTCTAAACCACTAGTGTTCCGGTTCAGAGTCTCTTGAACCCTTGACGCCCGAGTCTCGCAACAGCGGTGCCAGTGGCCAAGCTAAGCGTCGTCAGTTCATTAATCTCAGGTTTTAAGCAATGGACCAGGCCTCGTCGATTGGGTGAACCATGGCGGAGCTCTACTTGCATATGGCGGAGCGCCGCTTGCATAGGCTTTGCCACGGTTTAGCTGATCGCTTGTCGAGAATTAGTTCGAGGGGGGTTGGAGAACATGGGCGTCGCAGCACGTAAGTTACAGACAGGTTCGCACCCCTCAATCGGATTCGAGACTCCTGCCATCGTCCCGCTCTTGAGAGCATTGCGTACGCCAGGCGATCCCGCAGATCCCGCGCAGGCCCTGCTGGTGGAAAACATTCGCCAGAAGGTCATGGCCTGGATTCATTGGAACGTCCGGGCCCACAGTATAAAACACGAGAAAAGGGGGAGAGAGTAATGCCAAGGGGAGATAAGGGTGCTTACACCGATAAACAAAAGCGGCAGGCCGAGCATATCGAAGACAGCTACGAAGAGAGAGGCGTTTCGAAGGACGAGGCCGAATCCCGCGCCTGGGCCACGGTAAATAAGGAATCGGGCGGGGGAAAGAAGAGCGGCTCAGGCCGAGGTAAGAAGCCAAATAAGTCGGCTTCGAAAAAGGGCGGCAAGAAAGCAGCTGAGAAAAGCAGTAAGAAGCGATAGAAAACAACCACCTCCAATCAGAACATGGCAGCCACAAAACCAAAATCAAGCAAACAAAAGATCCGATCGCCAGGGACTACCGGATCGATTGTGAAGCGTGCCAAGCCTGCCAGACGGCGGAGCGCGAAAACACCTGCATTGGGAAAGCTGACGTTACTGGGCGGAGATACGACCGCCGGATAGCGCGCTTTCTTAATTAAAAGTTGGAGGAAAATGACATGGGTGACAATGGTGGCGGAGGCAGCGCAGGCGTCGTGGCTGTGCTGGTAATTCTTATCGTGCTTGTTCTGGCCGGCCTGCTGGTGTTTGGCGGTCGACTCTTCGGAGGAAACAAGAAAGTGGATGTGAATATAAGTGCCCCTAAGTAGTCGAGCTTATGTTAACTTCATACGGCTCGGCAACAACGGAATCAGGTGTTCGTGACTTGAGGCGCTGAATGGAAAAGATCAGCAAAGGGAATGTCAGTTTTGCGCTCCTTTTGCTGATCTGCTTTTTTCTACCGTGGGTGCAGGTGAGTTGCGGCGCCAGCCATGACACCGTAACGGGACTCGATCTTGCACGAGATGGCGATTTTAGTCTTTGGCTGATTCCCTTGCTTGCCGTCGTGGTCATTCTATGCGGCGCTCGTCTGGTTCGCATCAATCAATTAATCATGGGATTGATTGCTGTGCTTGGCGGTTTGGTAAGTCTTTACCTGATGAACCAACAGCGTTCAAGGTTCGAAGGAACAGGCGGCGTTATTCCGGTTCGTTTGACTACCTGGTTTTGGTTAGGACTGCTTGCAGCTGTTGGTATGGTCGTCAGCGGGGCCGTTGAAGTATTGCGAAGACCGCGTCTGCGATGAAACTGCCTTCTGAAAAGCAGTTTTTTCCCGAGTCAGGAGGCAGCCTCACTCTCAAGAATAGGAACGAGTAGCCAGCGTATCGATCACAAATCTTCCTCTAGAAAGAGGACGAAATTAATACATCAGACACCGGCACCTCGTCCTAACCTCAACTCAAAACCGGAAAATTCAGGGTCATTTGGCCATAGGTCCTGCTCCTCTTTGGGGAATGGCATTTGCGCTCCCTCAGCCCTGGATCCACATCGGCGTGCAGGACAGGTCTGGGGTTAACCAGCAACTGTCCCGCATCACGAAGTGAACATCGTGAACCAATTTGTCGGTACCTGGTTCGAATCCGCATCGTGCGCTCGCTCTCCCCCGCACAAAACTTTTATCACTGGTTGACGCCCGGGACTTACATGGTGCGTCAGGAGAAAACAGATCGATGGTTGCATCGCGAGAAACCTTAACTAAAGCCGTTGAAGCTGCTCCAGCAACGAAGAAGAATCATAGTGAAGTGCCTGAATTTCTGTTGCTCAATCGGGAACTCAGTCTTCTTGAGTTTCACCGTCGTGTGCTCGAGGAAGCGTGCGACGAGAATAATCCCCTCCTTGAACGCTTAAAGTTCCTTGCCATTTTTGCTGCGAACATCGATGAGTTTTTCATGATTCGGGTTTCTGCGTTGAAAGAGGAGCTTGAAGAAAACGTAACAGAGCTTTCCCCGGATGGTCTGACTCCTGCGGAGCAACTAGCGCGCATCAGGGAGCAACTGCTGCCGATGTTCGCGAGGCAGGCGGATTGTTTGAATCTGGAAATCCTGCCGCAGTTGAAGAGTGAAGGAATAGAAATCGCCTCATACGCGTCGTTGACCCAGCTTGAACGCCACCTGCTTGACTCGTATTTCACAGAAAAGGTGTTCCCGGTATTGACGCCTCTGGCAGTAGACCCGAGCCACCCATTTCCTTATATCTCTCCTTCCAGTCTCAACATTGGGTTATGGGTTGAAACGCCTGCCATTCCCGAAAGAAAGCAGACGACCGCCGAAACCCGGTTTGTGCGCATCAAGGTGCCCTCACTCGTGCCGCGATTAATTCCCATTGATGGCTCGGCGGCGAGATTCGTCCTGGCTGAGGACTTGATTAGCGCCAACATTCACTCATTGTTTCCGGGCGCTAATCCGGGCCGCTGCTATATGTTCCGAGTAACTCGCGATGCTGATCTCAGCATTCGTGAAGAGGAGGCCGACGATCTGCTGCGCGTCATTCAGATGGAGTTGCGCAAGCGTCGCTTCGGCGCTCCAGTACGGTTGGAAGTCTCGTCGTCGATGCCGGACGAGATGGTTGATTACCTGATGGATTCACTGGAACTGAGTGGGGACGACGTTTATCGGGTTGAGGGACTCCTGGTTCCGGACGGTCTGCTGGAGTTATACAAGCTGGATCGGCCGGAATTGAAAGATGAGCCGTTTATCCCGGCGGGGCCTCAATGTTATGCAGACAAGACCTCAATCTTTGCTGCAATCAAGGAAAGTGACATCCTGCTGCACCATCCTTTTGATTCATACTCGTCGGTTACCGATTTCGTGGAAGCCTCAGTCGAAGATCCGGACGTCGTCGCGATCAAGATCTGTCTTTATCGAACTGGCCCGGAATCGCCGATTCCGCCAGCCTTAATGCGGGCCTGTGAACAAGGGAAACAAGTAACCGTGCTGATTGAAATCAAAGCTCGCTTCGACGAGGAGCACAACATTGAGTGGGGCAGGCGCCTGGATGAGGCAGGAGTGCATGTGGTTTACGGCTTGGTTGGTCTTAAGACCCACGGCAAGGTGACACTCGTGGTGCGGCGCGAGGGTGACTCGCTTAAGCGCTACGTGCACATCGCTTCGGGGAATTACAACCCGACTACCTCATGCACCTATACCGACGTTGGTTTGCTCACTGCCGACGAAGAGATTGGGGCCGACGCCAGCGAACTATTCAACTACCTGACGGGCTGTTCGCAACAAACAGAGTACCGACGGTTAATGGTGGCGCCGGTTAATTTGCGTGAACGCATGACCGCTCTGATAGATCGTGAAATCGAACATCAGAAAGCCGGCCGGCCCGCCCGCATCATCGCCAAGATCAACCGTCTGGCAGACACCAGTCTTATTCGGAAACTATATGACGCATCGCAGGCTGGCGTGCCGATTGAATTGATCGTCCGGGGCGTGTGCATGTTGCGTCCGGGAGTTCCGGGCCTCTCTGAGACAATTACCGTGAGAAATATTGTGGGAAGATTTCTCGAGCATAGCCGAATTTTTTACTTCGCGAACGGCGGCGAGGCGGAAGTATTCATAGGGAGCGCTGATTGGATGCACCGCAATCTTTCGAACCGCGTAGAGGTGGTGGCACCTGTTCGTGATGAGAGAATCAAGCGCTATCTGAAAGAAGTAGTGCTGGATGCCTACCTGCGAGATAACGTTAAAGCGCATAAGCTCTCTCCGTCCGGTGCCTACGAACGCGTGGAGCTGGCGGCGGATGAAAAAACATTCGACGTGCAGAAGTACTTCATTGAGAAGGCCCGAGCGCAAGGCAGTGCAAACTGTTGATTTGCCCGAAGTTTAGAGGAGGGAGAGGCTATGTGGGGAAGAAGAACCATAACCGCTGCTTGCACGATTTTAGTCTGGCTTACAGTCATTGGGGTGTCTTTAGGAGTTGCAAAGCAACAAAAGGCAAAGAAGACCGGCTCTCACGTAGCGGGGCGTGCCGTTATGTGGCGCGAGCCGAGTGACATTGGCCGCCGCAACCTTTTTCTGGGACCGGGCGGGGCCGCGATGCAACCAGACCTGCGCAGGATTACGCTGATCAAGGAAGAGAAGAGCGGAGGTTACTCTAAAAAGTATCGAGTAGTAGATGCCTCGGGTCGTGAGTGGGTAGCCAAAATCGGCAAGGAAGCACAGTCGGAAACCGCTGCGACTCGTCTCCTCTGGGCAGCCGGCTATTACACCGATATAGACTATCTCGTACCATCTGTACACATTGAAGGTCTAAACAAAAGGCTGCGTAACGTTAGATTCGGGGCGAGGCCGAAGGAGGAGGACCGTAGCGAGTGCTGGAAATGGAAGAGCAATCCCTTCGTCGGGAGGCGGGAATTCCAGGGGCTGAAGATAATGATGGCCTTGCTGAATAATTGGGACACAAAGGATGCAAACAACAAGATCGTGGTCGTCCACGACAAAGACGGACAAGTCGAGTCCCGCTATGTAGTTCACGACGTCGGCGCCTCCTTTGGCAAGAAATTAAACTGGTTAGAACGCAACTTGCTCTTCAAACGCGACCGCAACAATCCCAAAGGTTATGCGAAAGCCCAGCTGATCAAGGGCGTGAGCGGTGATTCGGTGAAACTCAACTACTGGTCGAAGAATGGCGGGATACTCAGTAAGGTCAGCGTGGAGGATGCACGCTGGATAGGCCAGAGACTCGCGCGTCTGAGTCCTGAACAAATTGAGGATGCCTTTCGCGCGGCTAGTTATTCATCTGACGAGGTGCGCCTAATGTCTCGAGCCGTACGCCAAAGGATTAGAGATATAAATAACCTGCCGAGAAGTTCCCAGTTAGCGCGGGAATAGATCCGGCGCTGAGTACCCCACAGTTATGTGCGAAAAAAACGCCGGTCGCAGCTTTATCGCTACGGCCGGCGATTATAACTTTGGCAAAGAGTAAGCTTTAGTTCTGTTGTGTGCCTGTTGCTTTGGCTTCCGTCGCCGTTGCCGCAGTCTGCATCTGTTGCCAGTAATCCTGGACGTACTGTTTCATGGCTCCGTGGCCGAACCGCGTATAAAAATCATAACTCTTCATCTCGGCATAAACCTGATCGTAATTCCAATGATCATTTGTAAACCGATAAACAGCCCCCATCACCCCGGTGCGGTGACGGCCGCCGGCACAGTGAACAAAAAACTTGCCCGTGGAGGGTGCGCTCGTCAGCTTAAGGAAGGTGTCAATTTGTTCCGCTCGGGGATAGCCCTTATCACTCATCGGGATATTCACATAATGCATTCCCAGAGCTTCGACGTCCCTTTTTTCGTAGGATTCGGGATCGTCACGCAAGTCAATCACGGTCGTGACGCCGAGCGCCGCGAGATCCTTATAATCCGTTTCCTTCGGTTGCGCCCCGCGAAAGAAGCGCTCGTCCATACGGCCAAAATTCTTGATTTTGATGGATTGGAAATTACCGCTTTGTTCCTGAGCTAAAGACATTGCGACCGTGCAAACAATGAGCACTACGCTGGCCAGGAGTCGCAGCACAAAATTATCTTTTCTCAAATTTTTCATCGTCATAGATCCCCAAAACAAGATCCAGGTTTTTGATATCCAGTTGTGATTCAGTCCGGCTGCCGGGCATCGGCCAGCGAACGACGTCCGGGGTTAGGATTCACGCCTCAGCCGCTGGGTTGCAACTTTGGTCTGCACTAAATCACGAGTAGATTCGGGCAATTTGCTGTCCCAACTCGCTACACTCCCTGCGGTTGTTGGGTGCTGTCTTCGAAAGGCGCTAGCCGGCCCGATCCGGGAACCATTCGCAGCTTCACCACGAAAGT
>Ga0209798_10000818_pt1 | contig 19048 bp, 19 predicted proteins | sample DOMMetBare3Fresh_FD_187475 | JGI IMG/M metagenome (GOLD analysis project Ga0209798, IMG submission 187475) | Wetland sediment microbial communities from St. Louis River estuary, USA, under dissolved organic matter induced mercury methylation -... | ecosystem: Environmental > Aquatic >...
CGACAACGCAGCCAAGGAGCCCGCCGCCACCCGCGCGCGGCTGGCGCGAATGATCGGGCTGGACGCGCGCGACGGCAGCGACGACGAGTGGCGGGCATTTGCCCATCGTTGGCGCGAGCAGCAGGTCGCCGAGTTGAGCAGCCAGCTCGGTCGGCTGACGGCCGCGCACGACCTGCGTGCCCCCGCTGTGCTGGTCGGCGCCGGCTGCGGCGCCTTCCTGCTGCCCGACCTGGCGCCACCGGGCTGGCGGCGTCTGAGCTACGGCCGCGACATTGCGCACATCGCGGCGCAGGCGCCGCTGGGCACGCTTGACTGGGCCGAGGTGTGCGCACCCAGCGTGGCGGTTGCCGCGCTGTTCGACAGGGATCAGCGCTGATGTGGGTCGTCAAGCTTGGCGGCAGCCTGAATAACGATCCGCGACTGCCCGACTGGCTGGAGCTGCTGGTGCAGCTGGGCGGCGGCCGCGTTGCCGTGGTCTGCGGCGGCGGCAGCTTCGCCGACGAGGTGCGCCGATCGCAGGCGCACTGGCGCTTCGACGATCTGCCGGCGCACAACATGGCCGTGCTCGCGATGGCGCAGACCACCTACCTGGCGCAGGCCTTGAACCCCAGGCTGCACCTGACCACCAGCAAGGACGGTATTCGCAAGGTTCTGCACGGCGGCCACACAGCGCTGTGGTTGCCGCTGGAGCTGATGCGCGCGCAAGCCGACACGGACACAAACTGGGACGTGGCCTCTGACAGCATTGCGCTGGACCTGGCGCGCAAACTCAATGCCGAGCGACTGGTGGTGGTGAAGTCGTGCACGATCGATCCGATGGCCAGCCTGGTCGAACTCGTCCAGGCCGGTATCCTGGACCGCCGCTTCGCGACGCTCGGCAGCGGCACGCCCTTCCCGATCGACATCGTGCACAGGGACGACCTGCCGCGCATGCGTTCGCTGCTGCTGGCCGACGGCAGGCCGACCGGCGACTAACCTGGGGACTGAACACGCTGCGGATGCCGGGGTCGAGCCCGCGCCCGCGGCCACTGCCATCGCATCACGCGGGCTGTGCGTGACGCATGGTGTCGATCAGCTCGCGCAGGCGCTGCGCATCGAGCGCGCCGCTGCGCTCACCCGCGCAGGCGGCGCTGCGAAAGCCCGCGAAGTCGGGCGCCAACCGGGCCAGTGCCCCGGCATGCGATCGCCGCAGGGCGCCCGCCAACCCGACCATTGCACCGGCTGAGCGCGCGCCATCGACAAAGCGGCGCAGTGCCGCTGTCGACACTGCGTCAAACAGGCTGCCGGCGCGCTTGTCTGCCGTGTCGGCCATCCATGCGGGAAAGCCCAGCGAAGCGGCACGGGCGACCAGCGCCTCATCGAGCCCGCGATCGGCGATGAACACCGGCACCACCGGCCAGCCGCAGGCGGCCAGCCAATCGAGCACAGCGCTCGCCGCGGGGTCGCGATCGATGCCCACCTTCACGTAGTCGACGCCGCAGGCCCCGACGGCGCCGACGCCCGCGCGAATGTCGGCCAACGCATGCATGGCCAGATCGCCGATCGTTGCGCTGACGGGCAAGGCAACGTGATGCGCGCGCAACTGCGCGACGATGGCGGCGATGGTCGCCACCGGCAGCGCACCCAGCGCGCCGCGCCCCGGCTCCTTCAGGTCGATCAAGTCAGCACCTGCTTCGGCGGCCAGCATGGCCTCGTCGACGCTGCGCACGCTGACCAGCAGCCGCATCATCGCGCCGCCTTGGCACGATGTGCGGCGATCGCCTCACGCAGCCAGCCCCAGGCCTCGCGCTCTTCAGGGCCGGCGGTCTTGTCGATCGCGATCTGCAGATAAGCCATCTCGGTGTCGATCTTCTCGTGCGGCAGCATGTTCAGCCGGCTGACCAGCACGGCTCCTTCGACAACCGCGTGCTGGGCGCGATTGAGGCCCAGGAAGGGCGCGTGTGCGACCTCATGCACACGCGCCATGCGCAGCACCGGGCGCTGCGGCTCGTCCAGGTGCTCGTCGAGCGCGAGTTCAACGTGACCGAGCGCGCTGGCCAGGCGCACGCCGGCTACTCTTTCGGCGGGCAACGTCGGCCAGGTGCGACGGCCGGTGACGCAACCGGCGAACACGCGCGAGTCGGTCAAGCGGTTCAGCACCGCATGCCTGGTGGCCAGCACGTTGTCGAGCGTGGTCGAGGGCTTGAACGGCATCAACACCACCCAACTCGACTGGTAGCGCACGCCCATCGGCGCGACATGCACGCGGCCGTCGGCGGCCACTGTGGTGACAACGGTCTCGAAGATCTGGTCGTTCACCGTCGGCTCGTGGGCTTGTGGCCCGGCGCCAGCGTCGCACCCGGTGCACGCCAGTCGCTCTCAGGCAAATGTGGCTCTGCCACTTTGCCTGAACCCCCACGGGGGGCGGGCCGGGTTGACCCGGCCCTGGGGGCGCTCAGATCCTGTTGCGAGGTCTCGACCGCGCAACCCCAGTCCAGCGGCTGGTCCTGTACATAACGCTTGCCGAGCCGCCACGCGAGCTCGGCATGGGCGAGTTCCACACCCATGTAGAACGCGTGTGCGGCGTCGCCTTGCAGCTCGAGCTGCGGCCAGAGTTCGAATGCACCCTGCCCCAGGCGCAAGCCGTCGCGGTTGTAGACATGCACGCCGGCACTCGACACCTGGACCCGGAAGTTCGGATCACGCACCTGTGCGGCGATGGCAGCGATCTCCTCGGGTGTGTCGGGGAACGGGTGCTTGGCGTGCACGGTCATCAGCGCATCGTTCAGGCCCTTGGGCAGCATGTGCCCGCGCGCTGCGGCATGCATGATGCGGCGCGCCCAGTCGGCCTCGCGCACCGCGCGTCTCGCATGGGCGCTGACCTGAGTGGTCAGCACGGCGGCCATGTTCAACTCGGCCGCGATGCCGAACAACAGCGCGTTGATGCCGCTGGTGTCCGCCTCGGTCAACTCGGTGAGGTTGCCGATGCCCATCATGATCGGCGCGTCGGGGAAGCGCTGGCGCAGCCGCTGGTAACGCACGATCGACGCTGTCAGCCCGAACGGTATCGGGTCGAGGATCGCATCAGCCAGAAAGGCGCGACCGCGCGCGCGCATCTGCTCGATCGCCGCATACAGCGAGGCTTCGTCGGCAGGCAGGCGCGGGATCAGCACCGGTGTGGACGTCACCTCATCGGCGATCCACAGCGTGTCCTGCGTCAGGCTGAGCAAATAGTCGGCACCGGCGCGGCCGCCGCGCAGCAACTCCTGCGCATCGACCGAGTCGACGCTGACAGCCAAGCCCTCGGCCTTCAGTGCGTGCACGCATGCTTCGAGGTGGGGGAAAGGCGTTGCGGGCAAACAGCCCAGGTCGATCACATTGGCACCGTCGCGCGCCAGCGCGCGTGCGGCTTCGATGACCGCATCGACTGTGAGCCTCGGCGCGTCGACGATCTCCGCAAAGATCGCGACCTCGTACTCAGTCAAGGTCACCGGCCTGGCGGCACGATCGAAGTAGCGCGGCAGGTCCTTCAGCTCCTCAGGGCCGCGCTGGACGGGGATGCCGAAGTGCGCGCTCAAGGCCTCGATGTCGCCGCGACAGCGACCCGGCACCATCACGCGGTCAGCGCGCTGCGGCGGCCCACCCTCGCGCTCGGTCATCACCGGCACCGTGACCCGGCGGCGCACCATGTCGGCCGTCATCAGCGCGGCGACCTGCAGCCCGATCTCGCGCGCCTCCCAGGTGAACGGGGCGGCCTCCATGCCTGCCAGCACGCGCTCGAGCTGCGGCTTGGCGAGCCGGCCAGTCAGGAAGACGATGTGTTCCATGCCAGAGCAAGTTGCGTCAGCCGCGCCTGCAGCGCCGCCTCGAGTTCGGCGGGCGAGCACACAACCTGGCAGAACTCGATGGCGCGCAGGCGCTCGACATTGTCGAGCTCGATGCGCCGCGGGTGCAGCGTCACCCAATCGTGCGGCGAGCGGGTCACCACCACCGGCTCGGTATCGCACGCGAACACGATGCCGGGGATGCCGAGCTTGCCGGCCTGCGCGAACATGTTCGTCGGCAGCGTGTCGCTGATCCCAACCACGCATTTGGCGACCGTGTTGCTGGTGGCCGGTGCGATCACGACGGTGTGGTAGATGTCGTCATACAGCATGCCCACCGGCACCGCGCTGGCGGTCTTGTCGCGCAGCAGCCGGAAGCCCGGGCCGAAGCGGGGTCGCAATTCCTCGATCTGCAGCTTGTAGATCGGCAACACCTCCTCGGCCGCGTCGGACAGGAACAGGTCGAGCGCGGGCAGCCGCCCGGCCAGCGCGAGCGATTCCTCGAGGTAGTGACCGGAACCGGTGATGCACCAGGCGAACCGCAGGCGCGTGTGCCGCCGTGACGCAGCCTTGCCGCGGCCGGCAACCGGTTCACTCGGGGTGGGAGACTTCGATGTGAAGCTTGTGAAGCTTGCGGTAGAGGGTGTTTCGGCTGACATCGAGCGCCTTGGCAACATTGCTCACGTTCCAGCGGTACTGTTCGAGCAGTTGGAGCAGAACCTTGCGCTCGTTGGCCTGGATCGGGTTGAGTTTGACCGGCACGGCGACGTCGTCGGGCGCTTCGGCCTCGACGCTCGTGCAGCTCTCCAGAGGGCCGGGTGCCGAAACCGGCAGCGGCGAAGGTGCCGCCACGCTCGCCAGCGACGGCAGATGTTCGCGCTCGATCGGCTTGCCGTCGGCCAGTGCGGCAGCCGTGCGCAGCACGTGGCGCAACTCGCGGATGTTGCCAGGCCACGCGTGCTCGAGCAGCAAGCGTTTGGCATCGGGGCTCAGTACCGCAGTGCCACCGGATTCGCCGGCCAACATGCTGGCGATCAACTCGTGCCGGTCGCTGCGGTCGCGCAGCGGCGGCAGCACCAGCTCGATTCCGGCCAGGCGGTAGTACAGATCTTCGCGGAAGCGCCCATCGCGCACCCGCGCCGGCAAATGCTCGTGGCTGGCGCTGATGAGCTGGAAGTCCACCGGATGCGTCTCCTCGGTGCCCAACGGCGTGACCTGGCGTTCGTCCAACACCCGCAGCAGCCGGGCCTGCAACTCCAGCGGCATGTCGGCGATCTCGTCGAGAAACAGCGTGCCCCCGTCGGCCTGCAGGATCTTGCCGCGCCGGCCGGCGCGCTGCGCACCCGTGAATGCGCCGGCTCGGTAGCCGAACAACTCGGCCTCGATCAGCGACTCGGGCAGGCTGGCGCAATTGACAGCCACGAATGCACCCGCGGCATGCGGGCTCGCGCCGTGCACGGCGCGCGCGAACACTTCCTTGCCCGACCCGGTCTCGCCGCACAACAGCACCGGTGTCTGTCGTGCTATCACGCGTCGCGCCGTATCGAGATGGGCGACCAGCCGCGCATCATTGAAGGTGAAGGCGGCGGCGGCGCTTGCGCGCGGGGCAAGCGGCCGGCCGAACTGATGCAAGGCAGCGCCTGCGGATGCGGGAGTCGACTCGGCGACACCGCGCGCCATCGGCGCTGTCGCATCGGATGCCGGTCGCCGGGCCACGGCGAAAAAACGCAACGCTGCGTTGGCGCGGTAGGTGACCACCGGGTGGTACGACGACGACAGACTGCGTTGCAGCATGTCCTCGAGCGAAGTCTGGAACAGATCTTCGATGCGCCGCGAGCGGATGTCCTCCATCGATTGCAGCCCGAGCTGGAACAAGGCGCTGCGGTTGGCCGCGAGGATGCGCCCATCGTCGCGCACGGCCAGCTTGCCTTCGTGCAAGGTGTAGACGAACTCGGGCCGACTGTGGAAATGCAGTGGATGCGCGTCCCGGAAGCGCAAATCGATCAACCGGTTCTCGACCATGCGGGCGGTCATGCCCAGCAGAACCAGCAGGTGCTGCTGCATCAGGCTCGACCGGCTGGTCACGTCGAGCACGGCGGCGATTTCGCCAGAGGGGTCGTACACGGGCACCGCAGAGCAGGTGAGCTCGGCGAACTGGCAGAAGAAGTGGTCCTCGCGCCGCACGGTCACCGGTCCGCTGGCGGCCAGGCAGGTGCCCATGCCGTTGGTGCCCGCGGCAGTTTCGCTCCACATCCCGCCCACCCGCAGGCCCAGCGGGCCGACCTCGGCGGCAAACTCGGGCGAAGACACCATGTGCACGATCACGCCGTCGGTGTCGGTCAGCACCACCGCGGACTCGACGTCGGCCAACTGTTGATACAGCGTCGTCATCTCGTAGCGCGCGCAGGCGATCACGTCGGCGCGCCGCGTGCGGCGCTCGTCCATTTCGGCGCGCCGGATGAACATCGGTTCGCGCGGCTTGGCCGGATGCAGCTGGTACTCGTTGACGCATCGGCTCCACGACTGCCGGACCGCATCGCCGCCGTGTTCGCTGTGGCCGGCGCGAACCAGCTCGAGAATCCGGTCCGCGTGGCGGTGCGCCTCGCGCGTGGTCATCGTCATCGGGCACTCCAGAAAGCCTACGGCCACTGCAGCAGGGTGGACGCGCATTGTGATCTCAGGCCGGCAGGCGCCGCAAGCGGTAAAGTCCGAGGGTCGCCGCTGCGGGCCCGCATTTTGCAGCCTGGAGCAGGTGCGACATGTTTCGCAGGCAATCCGGGGACCCAGATCCATGCTCCCACGTCCCGCCCAGTCCGTGGCACCGCAGGCCCAGGCGGCCGAGCCGTTGGACTTGATCTTCATCGAGGGTCTGACCGGCAACACGGTCATCGGCATTCACGACAGCGAGCTGCACCGACCGCAGCCATTGGTGATCGACCTGCACGCCGGTGTGCCGCGGCCGCGCGCCTGCGACAGCGACCGCATCGCCGACACGATCGACTACAGCGTCGTGCACCAACGCGTGCGGCGCCTGCTGCGCGAGCACAGACTGCAGCTGCTGGAGGCCTTTGCCGAGACGATTGCCGACATCCTGATCGGCGAGTTCGGCGCCCGCTGGGTGAGGGTCAAGGTGGTCAAGCCGCGCAAGTTCGACGATGTGCAGGCGGTGGGTGTGCAGATCGAACGATTCGCCCCCGACGTCGAATCGGAAACCGGGCGCGCGCACCGTGCGGCGACGGTACTCCACTTGATCGGCGCCGGCATGGTGCCGGGTGCGAAGTAACGCCGGCGCGCAGCCACAAGCAAAACGGGCCGACCGGCAAACCGATCAGCCCGCCTTGACGCTTTGTCACAGCGCGCACCGCGGTCGGTGCGCCTGCCGCGTCACTTGGCCTGGAACGGGTGCGGCGACGACCCCTTCTTGGCCACCACTTCGGCGGCGGTCGGCGACCCGGTGACGGCGCGCTTGATCGACTCGCGCACGGCGCGGTAGTTGTAGTCCTGGATCTTCTTGTCGTCCTCGGCGAGCCAGTGGATGAACACCCCGACGCAGATGAAGATGTTGTCGGCCTCGGCCGATGGGATGGTGCCGTCCTCGACACTGTCGGCCACGGCCATGGCCACCGCACGCTGCGCCGGCCCGAACATCTGCACCGCCTGCTTGGCACCCTTGATGGTGACCTTGTTGAACATCACTGTGGCCGGCTTGGTCAGCAGGTTCGGCGCGACCACGGCCAGCAGCGAGGTGAAACCATCCTTGTTGTTGGTCAAGGCATTGGCGAAGGCGGATTCAACCGGGCTGCCGCGCGGGCCGATGATCAGGTCGATGTGGGCAACCTCGTTGCCGTCACCAACGAGGGACTCGCCGACCATCATGCGATCGATCTTTGCCATGATTTGTGGATCTCCTTTGGCTGTGGTTCTTGGAAAGACGACACGCTGAGCTGTGAACCAGCGCTTCGGACACCCTTTCACAATTCATGCCAAGCCGCGCTCGGCGCTCGCCAACAGATCGGCCAGAAGCACGGCGGCGACAGTCAGGTCGGCGCTGGTGCCGGGGTTGATTGAGTCGGCCTTCAGGGATTGATCCCAGGCTGCGAACGCCGGGTCGGCATCGGGCGCAGGGCAGGCCCGCCACGCCTGCGCCGAGCGCATGACAATGTGTGCCACGGATTCGCCGTGTTTGCGAACAATGTGTGAATCGGCCAAACGGCTCAGCAGCCGCAGATAGACGCCCTGCACCTGCGCGACTGTGCGCGCGTCCACACCCTGCCCGACCGGCGTCGGGATGGGTGTAAACCCAGGGTGCAGCGCAGGCAACGCCACTTCGAACAGATCCGCATAGCCGTTCGCGTACTGCCGCGCGATGCAGTCGCGCCCAGCGGCCAGCGCCATCGCGGCGCGCAGGTCGACGCTGGGCGGCGCGTGCACATCCTGCGCCGGCGCGTGGCCGAGCCCACCCGGATTGGCTCGCGCGATGGCGCGATAGGCGGCGCGGGCATCATTCAGGTCCAGACCGGCGAGCACCGCTTCGATGGCCGCCCGCAGTGTGGGGGCACTCACCAACGCATCCTCTCGCTCAACGGCCGCGGCGATCGGTGCGCACAGCAGCAAGATGCCGAGATTGGTGTTGCAGCCTGCTGCCGCCCAGCTGGCGGCGAGCGCGGCCTCGATGCGCGGCCCGACCCGTGCACCGGCCTCGAACAGCGGCCCTGCGGCCGCCTGCGCGCTGACAATGAACTGCTGCGCGTCCATGCCGTGGCCCGGCGACGCCAGACTGACGTTGCCGGGCTTGCGCACAGCGACGTCGAGCCAGCAGGCGCGCAGGAAGCAGGTCCGGGCGCGCTCGATGCGGCGCGCAAGCGTTTGGGTCACTGGACTACCCTTCGCGCTGCGCGCTCCGGCCGCGGAACCGGCTTCGCTGGGCCGCCTTCGGCGCCCCCCTGGGGGGAGGCGCCGAAGACGCTTCGGGGGGGATTCATGCTCGCCGCGCCGCCCGCCGCGGCCCTGCCTGCGCCAGTTTGCGGTCGAGCAGGTCGCCGACAATCATCGCGGCGATATTCGGGCGGCTGACGCGCTGCAGGCCTTGCCAGGCGGCCACGCCGTTGACTTCGATCACCTGCAGCGCATCGGGCGCTTCGGTGGGCAGGATATCGACGCCGGCATAGTCAAGCTCGAGTGTGCGCGTGGCGTCTTCGGCCAGATGCGCGAGTTCTGGCTGCAGCGGCGCGGGCTCACAACGCGCGCCCTGCGCCAAGTTGTGCACCCAATGCGTGCTGACCCGGCGCATCGCGGCGACCGCACGACCGCCGACCACCAGCACCCGCCAATCGAAGCCCGGTTCGGTGAGCGGCACGATGAAGCGCTGCAGGTAGGCCAGCGATCCATAGGGTCCATCCAGCGGCGGCAGGGCGATGTGCACGCCGTCGACCGCGCCGACCCGTTGCAGGCCCTTGCCCTGCGAGCCGAACAGCGGCTTGAGCACCAGCGCATGGCCGGCGGCGCTTTCGCGCATCACCAGGCGCTGCGCCTGCGCCGGCGACTCGATGGCCCAGGTCGGCGGCGTCGGCACGCCGGCCGCGTGCAGCAGCAGGCTGGTCATGGACTTGTCGACGCTGCGCTCGATCGAGCGCGCGTCGTTGTAGACCGGGACGCCGAGTTCACGCAGCGCATGCAGCACGCCCAGCCGCTTGGTCACCTGCTCGAAGCTGCCGCCGGCAATGCCGCGCACCAACACCGCATCGGGCAGCTCGCGGCCGAAACCAGGGATGACCAGACCATGCCACGCGGCCGTGGTGTCGACGCGGCACGCGGCGAGGTCGACGCAGCGTCCGAACGCGCCGCGCGCACGCAGCGCGGCCTGAAGCTGGCGCGTGTGCCACCCTATTGCGTCGGTCATGATGGCCACACGGGTCACGACCACCCCTGGCCCGCGCCGCCCGGCGCCTGGGCCCGCAACCCGCCGGTCACGGCTGCAGCCACAACCGCTGCAACAGCGCCATGTCGGCCTTGCCGCTGTGCCAGGACTTGCCGCTGTCGAGGTTGCTGACCCACACCTCGGCCGGCGCGAACAGCGCCGGGTCGATCTTGTAGAAGTCGTAGGCAACCTCTTTGAAGATCTCGGCGAACGAACGCCCATGGTCGCGCGAGTTGCACGACGGCAGGCGCTGCGCCAGATCGCGTGCCGCGGCCTCGCTGCCGCGCACGCTCAAGTGCACCAGCCCGCCGTACAGGATGGCGTCGTTGGTGCGGCCCATCGCTTCGACGCCGTCGGAGCTGGGCGCGGGCAACGGCGCGCAGGCCGCACCGTCAACGATGTCGGCCAGCGCGAACCCAAGTTCATGGGCCTTGTGCAGCGCCACCTCGAGCACACGTGCCACCACTTGTGTCGTGCCGGCGGCGCTCGTGGTAGGCGTGAGGATCACCGTCAGCGCCTCGGCCGCCAGCGCACAGTCGCGCAGCAGCTTGCGCAACACAACATCAGGCGGCGACTGGTCGACCTCGAGCACCAGCACGCCGCGCTCGGCGCGGTCGCGGTAGCCGAGTTCCTCGAACAGCGGCTCCTTGGCGGCAAGCGCGCGCGCCGGGCCTGAACCGAGCGCAAAGAACTTCTTCGCACCGGTCTCCTCCTTGCTGGCCGCCAGACTCCAGCCTGCGTACTGGCTGGCCAGGCAGGCGAGCACGGGCTGCGAACTGCGCACGTCGAGCCAGGTCGGCCAGCCATCGACGGCGCCGCAGCGCAGAGCGACCGTGCCGAAACCGGCCATGCAGATCTCGCCGATCAGCAGCCCGGCGGCGACGCTGCCGGGCGCCGCGATGCCGGCGTCGACAATGCAGGCGCCACAGTCGGCACGCCGCACCTGCACGCGCAGGGCATCGGCCTCTCGCAGCAGCCGATCGACCCAGGGTACGACATGTGCATTCACGCTCAGGGACAACGCCGCCAGCGGCGCGGTGGCTTGATTCATCGAACGGACTCCAGCATGTGCAGCACGCCCTCGCGCTGCCGCGCCAGTGCGATCTTGACTGAATTCGGGTCGGCCCCGCAGGCCGTCACGCTGCACACGGGATCGCAGGGCGCAAAGCCCGTGCCGGAATGAGGCAGGTCGTGCGTACCGGGACGCGAGGCGAGCGTGGCGGCTGCGGCGTCGTCGAGCCGCAGCGAACGCGGCGCAAAGACGATTTCGGTGCCGCTGACCATGCCCGTCGGCTGCGGCACGGGTGGCAACTCCCGTTGCAGGCAGGCACGCAGATGGGCGTGCAGCACACCCGCACCTCCGACATCCGGGTACAGGGCCATGCTGGCCGGCGGGCGTGGATTGAGCTCGAGCACCCACACGCGCTCGCCGTCGAGCATGAAGTCCAGGCTGCCCAGCCCGCGCAATCCGAAATTCGACGCGAGGGCGCGCACGGCAGAGGTTACTTCGCGGTCTACCGCTTCACTCGCCGGCACAGGGCCGAGCACACCGCAAAACACGAGCGGCCGGTCGCCGATCGGCCGCACGATTTGTTCATTCAGGCCGAGCAACACGGCGTCACAGCCGTTGGCCACGAAGGTCGCCGACATCGGAATGCCAGCTACTTTGCGCTGCCAGTAGCGCAGGGGCTCGAGCGGATCGTCGACGCACCCGGCCGCCCGCTGGATGTGCCAGCCGCCGCAGCCGCCGGCATCCTTGACGAGCCAACCCGAGACGTCGACCCTAGCCCCATAGCGCACCGGCGGGTGGCCGATTCCTCCTGCCTGCAAGAAACCGAAGAAGGTCGCGGGATCGCGCACACGGCGCACGTCGGCGCCCGCGGTGCCCAGCAGCGGCAGGTACGCCGCACCCTGCTCCAACAGCTCGGGTCGGCCATCGAAACCGGCGCCGGCCACCCAGCCCTGCACCCGGCCGCCTCGTGCCAGCGCCTGCAGCGCATCGAGCAGGCTGGCGGCGTCGATTTGCAGCGAATCGGGCCGGCCGATCGAAGACCACTGCAATGCGGCGCCGAGCGTGTCGCGGTCGCCAAAGAGATCGAGCGCCACAGCGCCGATGCCCTCACGCGCGGCAGCCTCGGTCAGCGGTCGGGCCGAAATCGCCGCGACGGCAATGGGGCGCACTTTGGCGGCCTAAGGCTTGGCGCCGGCCGCTTCGGCGACGATCGCGCGTGCCGTTGCGAAGGCCTCGGCGAAGCCCAGAGTGACAGCCTTCTCCGCGTTGCGCATCTGCACCAACAGGCGGTGCTGCGTCTGGTACTTGACGTTGCCGATCGCCAGCGCGCCGACGCCCACCGCCTGCGTGCCGGGCAGCGGCTTGCCATCGTCCATCACACCCACGCCGGCGATGCCCTCCGGCGGCACCGCGTTCAAGTCGGCCGCCACCTTCAGCCGCGTTGCGAACCCGAGATCTTCGGCCGAGATCACCTGCACGCCGGTCGCGGCGCAGGCAAGCACGACATCGGCATCGGCGAGCGCGCCGCGCAACTCCGCGCGTTGACCGCCCGGGGCACCGTGCAGCGTGACGCCGAAGCGCAGCCCGGTGGCGCGCGCGGCTTGCTCCGCCGCATCGATCCCGCCGCGGCTCGACAGCGACACCACGGCGCCGGCTTGAGCCGCGATCACGCCGGCAATTCGGCCGACCGGCCCGGTGCCGCCGACGATCAGCACGCGTTGTCCCGCCAGACCCTGCGGATCTGTGCGCAGCAGCGCCGCCTCGACCCGCGCCACCATCGCCGCCGACGTGGTGTAGGCCCCGCTCGGATCGGCCATCAGCGAGACAACGAAGGGTTTCATCATGGCCGCCTTCGAACGCTCGAGCATGTCGGCCGCAAGCATCGCGTCGCGCCCGCCGATGAAGATGCCGGTGCGCGCTGCACCCTTGGGGCCGCGCGAAAAGATCGTGTCCTGGGTCAGGGCGGCGATGCCGTCGGGGCCGACCTCGCAATACGGCACGATGATCTGATAGCCTGCGTCGGCGGCCATGTTGATGTCGAACGGGCTCATCTGGCGGCCCGGGGTGAACATGTGCAGGATGTAAGGTCGTTCCATGGTGAAGGGCTTTCGTGAGGCTGAAGGAACCGATCAACGCAGCTCGTGCTCGTCGACCACGGCACCCTGATTGCGGCCGGTGACGACACGCAGGCCGAGCGCCGCGTCGATGACGCCTGCCGCCCGTGCGGCGTCGACCAGGGCCTCAGCCGCCGCGGCCGACGGCGTGATCGCGAAGCCGGTCGGGCCCCACGAACTCTGGCCGATCGCGACAGCGTCAGCCGCCGATGCCTGCAACCACTGCATCAGCCGGGCAATCGCCGGGCTGGTCCAGCGGCTGCCCGACTGGGCCGGTGCGAAGTGTTCGCCCAGTATTCGCTGCACGCGGTTGATGCCAGCCGCGAAGGCGGCGAACTGCGCCTCGGCCGCGCCGGGTAACACGCGCATCAGCACCTGATGGCAGATGTCTGCGGCCAGTGTCTGCGGCAGAGGCGGCAGAGCGGCAATCGCCTGACGCTCGTCTCGACCCGACAGGCCGCGCAGGCGTTCGTCCATCACGACGATGATGCGCCAGGACGCGGGCAGCGCTGCACGTGCAATCAGCGGCGCGGGTGTACCGTCGGCGCCAGGCCCGCCGTCGACGAGCAGGCCCCCTTGGTCGAACCCGGCGATGCCGATTCCCGAACGTTGGCCACGGCCCAGCCAGTGCGCGATGGTCGCAGTGGGCACGTCCAGGCCGTACCAGCGCACGAACGCGCCTCCCACGGCCAGTGCGAGCTGCGTGCCGGAACCGAAGCCGGAATGCGCCGGAAGCACGCGGCGCAGCCGCAAACCGAGCGGCGCATGGCGGCCGGTGCGTGCTCGCAGGCATTGCACGCAAGCCGCTGTGCGATCGAGCTCGGCCCGGGCGGCCGGTGTGTCGGCACACAGTTCGTCGGCGCGCGCGGACCAGATCTCGACCTCGGTTTCGAAGCCGTCGATCATCAGGCCCAGGCTGCCGAAGTGTCGCCCGAGCGAGCCCGAAGGATCCAAGAACCCCAGGTGCAGCCGCCCAGGCGCCCGCACGCTGATCGCCCTGAGTGAATCGGTGTGTATCGGCGGCGACGGGGAGTCAATCATGGTGCATGGATCGTGACTCGGACGGGCGAAGCATAGGGTCTAGCAAGGCCCGTTCCGCGGCGTTGACCATCGTGCGTCGGGCGCTGCGCGACGCACGATGCGCTGGGATGTTCCGTCCGAGGCACATTCTGTCAGCGCATTGCACGCCGGGCCGAGCCCTCTCAAGCAAATGTGGCTCTGCCACTTTGCTTGAACCCCCACGGGGGGCGGGCCGGGCTGGCCCGGCCCTGGGGGCGCTCAATCGTACTTGAGGTACTTGAAGCGTGGATCGTCGGGCGTGCCCTCGAGGACCGAGCCCTCCTCCTTGCCCGGCTGCCACATCAGCACCTCTTCGATCTTTCGCGCCAGCGCAAAGTCCTTTTCGGTGATGCCCTTGGCGGCGTGGTTCATCAGCTTGACCGTGACGAAGGCAAACGACACCGTCAGGTCCGGGTGATGCCAGGCGGCCTCGGCCAGATGGCCAACTGCGTTAACCACCATCAACGTGCCCTTCCAGCCGTTGGTCTTGTACTTGCGACGTATCCAACCGTCCTCGAGGTACCACTTCGGCAGCTCGTCCTTGATCCGCTGCTCGACTTCTTCGGGCGTGTAGACCTCGTTCGCTGATTTCGTGCGCCATTGCGTCATGTTGTGCTCCTATCGCCACCGGTTCCCGGGCGGCGGCACGATCTCACGTCGGCCGCCGGGCTGCAAGCATCGAGGCGTTCGCGTTCGCCGCAGGCAAAGTCGCATGGCCCCGCGTTGTGCAGTCTGCACCGGATCGTAAGATTCGAACCGGCGATACTTCAAGCCGGCGCCGGATCGAGACGCACGGCCTGCTGCTCGACTCTTGATGAGCTGGCGCAACGAATCGGAAGAGACGATGACCGACGGTTCCACCCGAACGATCGAGACGCCAGGCAACCTGATTGTCGTGGCCGCGCCCAGCGGCGCCGGCAAATCCAGCTTGGTCAATGCGCTGCTCGAACTCGATTCTCACCTTGCGGTGTCGATTTCGCACACGACGCGCGCACCGCGGGGCCAGGAACAGGACGGTCGCGAATACTGGTTCGTCGACGAAGCGACGTTTCGCGCCAAGATCGCGCACGGCGACTTCTTCGAGTGGGCCGAGGTGCACGGGCACCTCTACGGCACGTCGCGCACGGCGATCGAAGCGCGCCTGATGGCCGGCGAGGACATGGTGCTCGAGATCGACTGGCAGGGCGCGCTGCAGATCAAGCAGCTGTTTCCCTACGCGGTGTTGATCTTCATCCTGCCGCCGAGCTGGGACGAGCTGCGCCAGCGCCTGCAACGCCGCGGCGAGGATGCGCCCAACGTGATCGCGCAGCGCATGGCCAACGCGCGCGTCGAGGTCTCGCATGCCCGCGACTTCGACTATGTGATAATCAATGCCCTGTTCGAGACGGCCCTGTTCGACCTGAAGACGGTCGTGCACTCGCAGCGCCTGAAGTTCGCCGCGCAGCGGCGCAACAAGTCCCAGGTGTTCCATGCCCTCGATCTGCTGTAGAAAGGTTGCCCCCGCCATGGCCCGCATCACCGTCGAAGACTGCCTGCAAAAGATCCCGAACCGCTTCCAGCTGGTGCTGGCCGCCACCTACCGTGCGCGCATGCTGAGCCAGGGCCACGCGGCCAAGATCGACAGCAAGAACAAGCCCGGCGTGACCGCGCTGCGCGAGATCGCCGCTGGCGAAATCGGCATCGAGATGCTGCGCCGCGTGCCCGCGGCCTGAGCCGCTGCGCGGCCGCCGGCCTCGAAAGGTTTACCTGCCTGAGGGCGCCGCGAGGCGCCCTCGTTGTTTCCTGGTCGGTCGCCGTGCGGGGCTACCGCGGGCCCGAGCCGCTCGAAAGTCGAACCGCGTTACAGTGGGCGCATGGGCATTCGATCGTTCGCCGCCGAATTGCTGCCATCCGCGCTGATCGGGCTGCAGCGTGCGACCTCCGGTGCGCCCCCCGCGCCCAAGCCCCAGGCGGTGTCGTTCGACGCGCTGACCGAGAAACTCGGCTATCTGGGCAAACCCGAGCTGAAGCTGATCCGCGAGGCCTACAAGTTCGCCGACGCGGCGCACCTGGGCCAGTTCCGCGCGAGCGGCGAGCCCTACATCACGCACCCGATTGCGGTGGCCGGCCTGGTGGCCGACTGGCGGCTCGATGCGCAGGCGGTGATGGCCGCGCTGATGCACGACGCGATGGAGGATTGCGGCATCACGAAAGCCGAGCTGATCGAGCGTTTCGGCGCCGCGACCGCCGACCTGGTGGACGGCCTGACCAAGCTCGACAAACTTCAGTTCTCCACCCGCGAGGAAGGCCAGGCCGAATCGTTTCGCAAGATGCTGCTGGCGATGGCGCGCGACGTGCGCGTCATCCTGGTCAAGCTGGCCGACCGCCTGCACAACATGCGCACGATCCAGGCCATCGCGCCGGAGCGGCGGCAGCGCATCGCACGCGAGACGCTCGAAATCTACGCCCCGATCGCGCACCGGCTGGGCCTGAACCAGACCTTCCGCGAGCTGCAGGAACTGTCGTACGAATCCCTTCACCCCTGGCGGCATTCCGCGCTGACCAAGGCGCTGCTGAAGGCGCGTGGCCACCGCCGCGACATCGTCGAGCGCGTGCAGAAGGAGGTGTTGCAGGCCTTCGCCGCGGCCAAGATCAAGGTGCAGGTCAGCGGCCGCGAGAAGACCGTCTACTCGATCTATCGCAAGATGCGCGAAAAGCACACCAGCTTCGCGCAGGTGAGCGACATCTTCGGCTTTCGCATCGTCGTCTCGACGCTCAACGAGTGCTATCTGGCGCTCGGAGTCCTGCACCAGCTGTACAAGCCGGTGCCCGGGCGTTTCAAGGACTACATCGCAATCCCGAAGCTCAACGGCTACCAGTCGCTGCACACCACGCTGGTCAGCCCGCTCGGCACCGCGGTGGAATTCCAGATCCGCACCGCGCCGATGCATGCGGTGGCCGAGGCCGGGATCGCCGCGCACTGGCTGTACAAGAACAAGGACAAGGATTCCGACGAAGCCCAGCGCCTGGGCACGATGTGGCTGCAGTCGCTGCTCGACATCCAGGACGAGACGCGCGACGCCGCCGAGTTCCTCGAGCACGTGAAGATCGACCTCGTGCCCGACGCGGTGTACGTGTTCACGCCGATGAGCAAGATCCTGTCGCTGCCGCGCGGCGCAACGCCGGTGGACTTCGCCTACGCGATCCACTCCGACGTCGGCGACCACTGCGTGGCCGCGCGCATCAACAACGAGCCGGTGGCGCTGCGCACCGAGCTGCGCAGCGGCGACGTGGTCGAGATCGTCACCGCGCCCGGCGCGCGCCCCAACCCGGGCTGGCTGAACTTCGTGCGCACCGGCCGCGCGCGCTCGAAGATCCGTCACCATCTGAAGACCATGGAGCTCGAGGAGTCGCGTGCGCTCGGAGAAAAGCTGCTGGCGCAGGCGATGCGTGCCGAGGGCCTGAGCCTGCCGTCCGGCGATGCCGACGACGGCGCGGCCAACGCGCTGTGGCAGCAACTGCTTCGCTGGAGCGGCAACCGCACCCGCGGCGAGCTGCTCACCGACATCGCCATCGGGCGCAAGATCGCGATCATCGTCGCCAAGCGCATGGCGCAGATGATGGCCGAGCGCGGCACGCGGCCCGACGCTGTGACACTGACGCTCGGGCGCTACTCGAACGATGACGCCGCGCCGGCTCAGGGACTGGTGCTCGTCGACGGTAGCGAAGGTGCCTCCGTGCAGCTGGCCACCTGCTGCCGGCCCATTCCTGGCGACGACATCGTCGGCTACCTGGGCCGAGGCGAAGGGCTGGTGGTGCACACCGCCGAGTGCCACTTCGGCAAGCGCCTGGCCGAGCGCGACCCCGAGCGCTGGATGCATGTGGAGTGGGCCGAGGAGCCGACGCGCACGTTCGAGACCGCGATCACCGTCCTGGTTGGCAATGGCAAGGGCGTGCTGGCGCAGGTGGCCAGCGCCGTCAGCGCCGCGCAGGCCGACATCACGCACATCGACATGGGCGAAGACCGTGCGGCCGAAACCGCCGAGCTGCGCCTGCTGGTCACGGTGCGCGACCGGCAACATCTGGCCGACGCGCTGCGCACGATCCGGCGCTGTCCGCCTGTGCTGCGGGTCTGGCGCGTGAAGCCTTGACCGTTCTTGGACCACCCCCGTAGCGGCCTGGCGGCCGCCTCCCCCTCAAGGGGGCTGAGCCCGGACGTGAAAGGTCCAGTGGACCTTTCACGCCTGGCGAAGGGCCGGGCCCCGTGGCCCGGCGCGGCCTGCAAGGCACACCTGCGGACCGGCGGAGCCGGATCCGCGGTGTCCACTTGGCCCGGCGGTCAGCCCGCCTGCGCCGGTTTCGGGTAGCGGACTTCCAGCACCTCGATCGTCTCGGTGCCGGCCGGCGTCGCCAGCTTGACCTCGTCGCCCTCGCGCGCCTTCAGCAGCGCACGGGCGATCGGTGCGATCCAGCTCACTTCGCCGGCCAGACTGTCGGATTCGTCGATGCCCTTGATCGTGATCGTGCGTTGCTCGCCGCGTGCGTTGGCGTAGGTCACCGTCGCGCCGAAGAAGATCTGATCATGCCCGTGGTGCCGTGAGGGGTCCGCCACCTCGGCGAGCTCGAGCCGCTTGGTGAGGAATCGGATGCGCCGGTCGATCTCGCGCAGGCGCTTCTTGCCGTAGATGTAGTCGCCGTTCTCCGACCGGTCGCCATTGGACGCGGCCCAGTGCACCACCTCCACCACCTTGGGCCTCTCGTGGTCGATCAGCTGCATCAGCTCCGCGCGCAGGTGCTGGTAGCCCTGCGGGGTGATGTAGTTCTTGGTACCCGCGGGCAGCGCCGGCACGGCGGCGTCGCGGTCGTCGTCGTCCTGGCTGTCGCTCTCGCGGGTGAAGGCCTTGCTCATATCGCGCCATGTTAGCGGCGCGCGCCGCGTCTACAAGCGCACGATCTCCACCCGGCGATTCTGCGGGGCCAGCGGATCGCTCGGCAGTTTCGGACGGCTCGATCCCAAACCGACCGCCTGCACGCGGTACGGATCGACGCCCCGCTCGATCAGGAACGAGCGGATCGCGTCGGCACGGCGCTGCGTGAGCAAACGGCTCTCCTCGCGCGAACCGGAGGCGTCGGTGTGGACCTCGATCCGCACGATGGCGTGTTG
>Ga0209798_10000820_pt1 | contig 19013 bp, 20 predicted proteins | sample DOMMetBare3Fresh_FD_187475 | JGI IMG/M metagenome (GOLD analysis project Ga0209798, IMG submission 187475) | Wetland sediment microbial communities from St. Louis River estuary, USA, under dissolved organic matter induced mercury methylation -... | ecosystem: Environmental > Aquatic >...
ACCGCTCCACGGGGAGGCCCGAGTTCGAGGGCGCCCATATTCCGGAGGTCGTATGCCGAACCGGACACCGAGCTGGCAACGCTCTGTCCCGACGGAGTCGGCAGCCGTCACCCATGCCGACGGCTCCGGCGTTCACGGCCGCGATGCGACCCGCAGGCGTCACCATGTCGCATCCGGTCGTCGCCTGTGACAACTGGGCGTCGCTGCCCGCCAGCGTCTCTGGCGGGCTGCGAACTCGGCCTCCTGGACGTCCGCGTGTCGATGGCGGGATCACGGCCTGGTCCGGGGCCGGACAGCCGATCCAGTCAGGGCCGAGCGCCCCTGAAACGGGCGACTTCTCCCCGTCCGGCCCGGCGCAGCTCGCCTCCTGGGCGCCACGGAAGCCGCGCGGTATGCCGAACGACGCCTCCTGCTGGAGGCTCGCTCTACCAACCGGTTCCGCGGGGGAGAACGAGAACATTGACCCTGTTGCCAGGCATATCCCCGGAGCCGTCAGCACGCCCGCGCTCGCCAAGGTCGACACCAGCGGGCGTTTCCTGTCCGCCGGTGAGCTGGCCGTTCGTAGCGTCTGGCACACAGCGCGGTACGCCCTGTCGAGGTCCCGTGCTGAAGGATCCCGTCTAGACGCCCGTCTCGGCTCCCCGGCTCGGATCGGAGGTGGTGACAGCGGCTGCCGACATCCTCGTCAGGGCGAAGCCGACCAGGGCGAACAGGACCCCGAGACCCATCACAAGGGCAGCGACACCGAAAGCGACGACCGAGGTGAAGAGCGAAGCACGCAGGAAGGACCCGTTCATCGTGGAGTCGCGGGTTTCGGCAAGAGCAATGACGTCCGGGTTCTTTGCGACCTCCGCCTTGCTGAGTCCGCTGGCCTCAAGCTTCGCCTTGAGGGCCTTCGCGTCGTTGCCGATCTGGGCGTAGGTCCGTCCACCTGCCCCATCGAGCGCATGGTGGTTGATGGCGGCAGCCTGGGCATAGGCGGTGAACGGGCCGGCAACCGGCTTGCCGGCCAGCCTGCCGGGGCTCTCCGGGGTCACCGGTGCCACGACAATGCTCTCGGCCCGCAGTTGTGAGGACACCAGGCCCCAGGTGACGCCCCCGGCGACGAGCATGAGGGCGCCGGCGATGACGATGAGCACGCCGATGAGCTTGACTTTCGGATTTGCTGTGGTGGTCGACATGCCAGCAGTTCCCTTCGCAAAACTGATGTCTGATGCCGATCGACATCAGAAGGGTAAAGCATCTTATCGTACAGCTTTCAACCGAATACCACCTGGACTTTGGTGAGGTTGCCCATCAAGCACGACGGCACTCAGCAGGTCGCGCGCGAGGTCCTGAACCCGCAGAAGACAGGCCGCTGGATCGGCTCACCCAAATCGGACGGCGGCGCGTTCGCGCGCCCTCCCGGCCTCGACCTCACGATCCCGCGGCGGGGCCGACGTCACCATGGTGTCCAGCAACCGCTGGGTGACAACGGCCACCTCGGCCACGGCCTGCTCAAAAGCACCCCTGTTCGCGGCGGATGGCTTGCTGGCGCCACTGACCTTGCGAACGTACTGCAGGGCTGCGGCATGAACCTCCTGACTGGTCGCCGGCGGCGCGTAGTTGTACAGGGTCCTGATGTTGCGGCACATGCTGACGAGCCTGCCACGGGCCAGGTCGCCACGGAACCGACTCCGTTCACAATCCTGCGGCTCCGCCGCGCCAAGACCTCTAGGGACGTACACCGATCCCGGCTGCACCTTTCCTGGGAGCGCACCCGGTCGGGCCAGCTGGATCTGAAGCTCTCACCCGTCCACGAACTGGGCTGCGAGCACGTAGTTGCCCCAGTGAATTGCGGGGTTCGCCGGGGTGCGAATGTCAAGACAGTGGGCGCGGTCCTCCACGACGGCACCCTGCAGGGCAGCGATCATCAGGTCGATGCGGTAGCCGAGGGACCGCAAGGTCCACCGATCAGCCGCCTGAGACCGACAGCTCGGCCTCGGCGATCACGGCAGCCGACGCCTCGTTGAGCTCCTGGGAGTCCAGCCACCCGTCCGGCAGGGCAACCCGACGCGGTGAGCCGGCCCGTCCTCGCTGGCCCTCGGCCGGCTCACCCGGCCATGGCGCATCGAGGTCGAGCGCCGAGATCAGGTCATCCAGCGAGCCCATCGAGTCGACCAGAGCCAGTCCCTGTCGGAGATCCCGGCCGGCCGGGAATCCCTTGAGGTACCAGGCGATGTGCTTGCGGATGTCCCGGCAGGCCTTCAGCTCACTGCCGTGAAACTCTGTGAGGTACTCGGCATGGCGGCGCATGGTGTGGGCCACCTCTCCCAGGGTGGGCCGGACCCGCGCAGAGGTCCCGGCGAACGCCGCAGCGAGGTCGGTGAACAGCCAGGGCCGGCCCAAGCATCCGCGACCCACGACAACTCCGTCGCAGCCGGTCGCCACAACCATGTCAAGCGCATCCTGCGCCGACCAGATGTCGCCGTTGCCCAGCACCGGGATGGTGGTGACCACCGCCTTCAGAGCCTTGATGGCCGACCAGTCTGCCTGGCCCGAGTACCCCTGTGAGGCGGTCCTCGCGTGCAGTGCCACCGCCGCCACGCCCTCGCCCTCGGCGATCCGGCCGGCCTCCAGGAAGGTCAGGTGGTCCGAGTCGATGCCCTTGCGCATCTTGACGGTGACTGGGACCCCATACGGCGCGGCCTCCCTGACGGCGCTGCTGACAATCGCCCGGAAGAGGTCCGTCTTCCAGGGCAGCGCCGCGCCGCCGCCCTTGCGGGTGACTTTGGGGACCGGGCAGCCGAAGTTCAGATCAATGTGATCGGCCCGGTCCTCGCTCACGAGCAGCCGCACGGCCGCCGCCACGGTCACCGGATCCACGCCGTACAGCTGGATCGACCGGATGCCCTCGTCCAGGTCGTGCTCGATGAGCTGCATCGACTTGGGCGTGCGCTCGACCAGGGCACGAGACGTGATCATCTCGCTGACATACAGGGAGGTCGCACCGGTCGCACCGGACCGGCGGAGCCCGGCGTCGCCATACTCCCTGCACAACCGTCGGAATGCGCGGTTGGTGACGCCAGCCATCGGAGCGAGCACCACCGGGGACCCGATGGTATGACGGCCGATCTGAAGCGCGGGCAGCACCGGCGGCCCCGGCGCCACCAGTGATGCCGTGAGCCCAGGTGACCCCGGGAAGGCAGGTGAGGCCGCGGGCGAAGGTGACCTCGTGACAGCAGGTGAGGCCGCGGGCGCAGCGGTCATGTCACGATCACTTGCACCTCAGCAGCCCAGGAGGCGGGTCGCCAGGTAGGTCTCGACCTGGTCGAGCGCCACCCGCTCCTGAGCCATCGAGTCGCGCTCACGCACGGTGACCGCCTGGTCGTCGAGGGTTTCGAAGTCGACCGTGACACAGAACGGGGTGCCGATCTCGTCCTGGCGACGGTAGCGGCGACCGATGGCGCCGGCGTCGTCGAAGTCGATCGACCAGCTCTGGCGCAGCTGGGCGGCCAGGTCCCTGGCCTTGGGGGTCAGGTCGGCGTTGCGCGACAGCGGCAGGACCGCGACCTTGATCGGGGCGAGCCGCTTGTCGAGCCGCAGGACGACCCTCTTGTCCACGCCACCCTTGGTGTTGGGCGCCTCGTCCTCGGAGTAGGCATCGAGCAGGAACGTCATCAGCGAGCGGGACAGGCCTGCCGCGGGCTCGATGACATAGGGGATGAAGCGCTCGCCGGTGGTCTGGTCGAAGTAGGACAGGTCGGCGCCCGAGGCCTCGCCGTGCGTCTTGAGGTCGAAGTCGGTGCGGTTGGCGACACCCTCGAGCTCGCCCCACTCAGTGCCCTGGAACTGGTAGCGGTACTCGATGTCCACGGTGCGCGTGGAGTAGTGCGAGAGCTTCTCCGGCGCGTGCTCGTAGTGGCGCAGGTTGTCCTTGTTGATACCCAGGTCGACGTACCACTGGGTGCGTGCGTCGATCCAGTACTGGTGCCACTCCTGGTCACTGCCGGGAACGACGAAGAACTCCATCTCCATCTGCTCGAACTCGCGGGTCCGGAAGATGAAGTTGCCCGGGGTGATCTCGTTGCGGAAGCTCTTGCCGATCTGGGCTATGCCGAACGGTGGCTTCTTGCGCGCGGAGTTCATCACGTTGGCGAAGTTGAGGAAGATGCCCTGCGCGGTCTCGGGGCGCAGGTAGTGCAGTCCCCCCTCGTCCTCGACGGGCCCCAGGTAGGTCTTGAGAAGGCCCGAGAAGGCCCTCGGCTCGGTCCACGAACCGCGGGTACCGCAGTTGGGGCAGGCAATGATCGCGAGCTCGATGCTGTCGGGGTTGATGTCCGGGCCGTTCTTGCCCTTCTTCTCCGCCACAGCCTCCTGCAGGTGGTCTGCACGGTAGCGCCGGTGGCAGGACAGACACTCGATCAGCGGATCACTGAACGTGGCCACGTGGCCAGAGGCCTCCCACGTCCTGGTGGGCAGGATGACCGAGGAGTCCAGGCCCACGACGTCGTCGCGCTGCTGGACCATGGACTTCCACCACTGACGCTTGATGTTGTCCTTGAGCTCCACGCCCAGGGGCCCGTAGTCCCAGGCGGACCGGGTGCCTCCATAGATCTCCCCGCACGGGAAGACGAAGCCCCTGCGCTTGCAGAGACTGACAATGGTATCGATCGTGGAAGTGGCAGCCATGAGCCCTAGCGTATCTGGGTCCCTCGCCCCCCTGTCCCGCGCTGGCTCCCGTAACCTGACGTGGTGTCGAACACTGTGCGCCAACGCATCGATCAAGCCAGCCTGCCCCTGATGACCAAGCTCAGCCAGCTGCCCCGGCTGGTGCCATTCCTGCTCCTGATGACCCTGCTGATCGCGGGCGTGGTGATCAGCGGCCCCGTCGGGTTCGCCCTGATGAGCCTGGCCGCCGCCTTCGTGGGGTGGGTGCTCTACCTGTCCTGGCCACGGCTGAACGGAACGGAGCGCATCATGCGACTCGCAGTGCTGCTGCTCGCGGTCGCCCTGGCTGTCGTGCAGCTCTTTCCCCGCCCCTGAGCTGAGATACTTTTGACAACGATTCTCATTACGCTTGATAATGTGATCATGAGGTCACGAAATTCGGCGGTGGTGGCTTCCCTGCTCATCTGCGCCCTTGCGCTGAGCGGCTGCGGCGTTGGCCGGCAGGGCGGTGCCGGCACAGGCCGGGTGAACGTCGTCGCGTCGTTCTACCCGCTGCAGTTCGCCGTCGAGCAGATCGGCGGTGAACATGTCGCCGTCACCAACCTGACCAGGCCAGGCGCCGAGCCCCATGACGTCGAACTCACACCAAGAGACGTAGGCACGGTGAGCAAGGCCACGCTCGTGGTCTATGAGAAGGGCCTTGCGGGAGCGGTCGACGACGCCGTCGAGTCCCAGGCGGGCGACCACAGCCTCGACGTCGCCCCGGCAGCCAAGCTCGATCTGTCGCTCTCCTCGGGCACTGCCGATCCTCACTTCTGGCTGGACCCGCAGCGCTACTCCGGGGTCGCGAAGATGATCTCTGCTCGGCTCTCGAGCGTTGACCCGGCCAACGAGGCCGACTACGCGAAGAACGCCAGGGTCTTCGAGAACAGGCTCGCCGCGCTCTCTGCTGAGTTCAAGACCGGCCTGGCCAACTGCAGGCGCAGGGACATCGTGACCAGTCACTCCGCCTTCGGCTACCTCGCCAGACGCTTCGGCATGAAGCAGATCGCCATCAACGGCCTCTCCCCCGAGCAGGAGCCCAAGGCGGCCGCGCTCGCCGCGGTCAGCACCTACGTGAGGGCCAACGGCGTCACGACGATCTACGCCGAGACTCTCGTGAGCCCGGCCATCGCGGCTACCGTTGCCCGTGAGTCCGGCGCCTCCATGGCCACCCTCGACCCGCTCGAGGGCCTGACCAGCCAGTCGGCCGGCAGCAACTACTTTGAGGTCATGCACTCCAACCTCAAGGCTCTGCGAGCTGGTCAGGGGTGCTCATGACAGGGGACCCGCGCCTTCCCGAACGCGGCCCGCAGGGCCTCGCCCCACCAGCCGTCGCCCCACCAGCCATCGTGTCGATGAAGTCGGCCTCCTTCGGGTATGCCGACCGTGCGGTCGTCTCCGGGGTCACCCTGGACATCCACGCCGGTGAGGTCGTCGCGATCCTGGGCCCCAACGGTTCGGGCAAGTCGACGCTGGTCAAAGGGCTGCTCGGGCTCAACGACCACCTCAGCGGCCAGGTGGCGCTCTTCGGCGCCCCGATAGACCGCTTCCGCGACCATGCCCGCCTGGGGTACGTCCCGCAACGCCATACCCTCTCAGCGTCCGTGCGGGCGACCGCCGCCGAGATCGTCGCCGTCGGGCGACTCCCCCGCCAGGGCTGGCTGGGCCGCCCGAACCGGGAGGACCGGCGAATCATCCAGGAGTCCCTTGCCGTGGTCGGTCTCGAGGACCGCGCCAATGTCGACGTGAACACACTCTCCGGTGGCCAGCAACGCCGCGTGCTGATCGCCCGCGCGCTTGCCGCCCACCCCGACGTCCTGGTCATGGACGAGCCCACCGCCGGGGTGGACCTGGCCAGCCAGGAGGTCCTGAGCCAGGTTCTCACCCGGCTGGCCAGGCGGGGGACCACCATGCTGATCGTCACCCACGAGCTCCAGGCCGTGAGTGGAGCGCTCACCCGGATCGTCCAGCTCAACGGGGGCCGAGTCACGTTCGACGACTCACCCGCCGGCCATGCCCGCGCCATGGGGTCGTCCCAGACCACCGGCCATGACGGACACCATGACGACGAGGGAGGTCCTCTCACCTCACCGGCAGCCGGACCGCTCGACCACCTTGCGGGAGGCCACGGTGCCTGACATCCTCACCTACGACTTCATGCAAAGAGCGCTCCTGGCGGCGTTCATGGTGGGCCTGGCTGCGCCGATGGTCGGGGTCTTCCTGGTCCAGCGCAGGCTGTCCCTGATCGGTGACGGCATGGGCCACGTCGCGCTGGCCGGTGTCGCGGTGGGCGTCTTCACCGGCCAGGCACCGGTCCTCACCGCCCTGGCCTTCGCCGTCGTGGCCGCGGTGGTGATCGAGCTGGTGAGAGCCCGTGGCCGGACCAGTGGCGACGTGGCCCTTGCCGTCATGTTCTACGGCGGCATCGCGTTGGGTGTCGTCGTCATCGGCATGTCCACGAACGGCACGCCCACCAGCCTGGACTCCTACCTCTTCGGTGCGATCACCACCACGACCGACACCGATCTCAAGGTCTTCGCCGGGCTGGCGGTCGTGGTGGTCGGGCTCACCTGGGCGCTGCGTCCCCGGCTGTTCGCGGTGGCCAACGACGAGGAGTATGCGCGGGCCACCGGCCTGCGGGTGACCGCCCTGAACATCACCCTGGCAGTGCTCACCGCGGTGACCGTGGTCGTGGCAATGCGCGTGGTCGGTCTGCTGCTGATCAGTGCGCTGATGATCGTGCCGAACGCCACGGCTCAGCTGATCGCCGGCAGCTTCCGGTCGGCGATCCGGATAGCAGTGGTCATCGGGGCGTTCTGCGCTGTCGGCGGGGTGACGACGTCCTTCTACGCCAACACGCCCTCGGGCGGCACCATCGTGCTGCTGGCCATCGGGCTCTTCATGCTCGCGGCGTCATACAGCGCACTGCGGGGCCGGGTCACGGGCAGGCGGCACCAGGAGGCTGAACAGCACGAACACGAGCACGGTCCGCAGTGCGGCCACCCCACTATCGAACATGATCATCATGTCGACTATCTTCACGATGGACACCGACATGCGCCGCATGAGGGCCACTATGACGAGCACGACCCGCTAAAGACCCATGAGGATACGGTGAAGCACTGATGTCCGTAACGTTCCGACGGCCCACCCGACAGCGCGCCGCGGTTGAAGCCCTGCTCGTGAACATCGGCGACTTCATGTCGGCCCAGGACCTCCACGCACGCCTGCGCGCGCAGGGTCAGGGCGTGGGCCTGGCAACCGTGTACCGCACGCTCCAGGCCATGGCCACCGACGGCAGTGTGGACATGATGCGGACCCGCGACGGCGAGGCTGTCTACCGCCGATGCAGCAACGGCCACCACCATCACCTGGTCTGCCGCGGCTGCGGGCGAACCGTTGAGGTCGAGGGACCCGCTGTCGAGAGCTGGACCGACAAGATCAGCGCCGAGAACGGCTTCAGCGACGTGCACCACACCCTGGAGATCTTCGGTCTGTGCTCGTCCTGCACAGAGTGAGACCGTGGCCCTGGCGACTGCAGCCCAGGCGACTGCAGCCCAGGCGACTGCAGCCCTAGCGACTGCAGCCCAAGCGACCGTGGCCCATGCGACCGTGGCCCGAATGACTGCGGCCCGAGTGACCGACCCGTGACCACTGTCTGACGGACTCAGCCGGGACCCTTCGAACGGTCCACGGCCCCGCCATACCGCCGGTCGCGATCGGCATAGATCTCGATGGCCCGCCACAGGTCGAGCCGGTCGAAATCGGGCCAGAGCGTGTCCAGGAAGACCATCTCGGCGTAGGCCGACTGCCACAACAGGAAGTTGCTGGTCCGCTGCTCGCCGGAGGACCGCACGAACAGGTCGACATCGGGCATCGACGGCTCGTCGAGGTGCCTCGCGATGGTGTGCTCGTCAATGTGGCTGACCTTGAGGCGGCCTTCCTTGACGAGCGTGGCGATCCGGCGGGTGGCATCGGCAATCTCGGCCCGGCCGCCATAGTTGACGCACATGTTCAGCGTCATCACGGTGTTGCCTGCGGTCATCTCCTGGGCGACCTCGAGCTCCTTGATCACCGACAGCCACAGGCGCGGGCGCCTGCCCATCCACCGAACCCGGACACCCCAGTCGTTGAGGATGTCGCGACGGCGCCGGATGACGTCGCGGTTGAAGCCCATCAGGAAGCGCACCTCCTCCGGCGAGCGCTTCCAGTTCTCTGTCGAGAAGGCGTAGGCCGAGACGTTCTTCACGCCGATCTCGATGGCTCCGGCCACCACGTCGAGCAACGAGGCCTCGCCAGCCTCATGGCCCTTGGTGCGCGGCAGGCCGCGTGCGTTCGCCCAGCGACCATTGCCGTCCATGACGATCGCGACGTGGCCGGGGATCAGCTCCGCAGGCAGGACTGGCGGGTGTGCCCCCGACGGATGCGGGAACGGCGGACTGCTCATGCCCGACAACTCATCCTCATACCCGTTCGACAAGTCGCAGGGATCGCACGCCACGCTCGAGGTGCCACTGCAGGAAGGCGGTCACCAGGCCACTGCCCTCACGACGATGCTGAGGAAGGCTCTCGTCGGCGATGTCCCAGTCGCCGACGAGCAGAGCCGCCAGCAGCTCGAGGGTGGCCAGCGCCGGCAGTGCCGAGCCGGGCGTCCGGCAGGACGGGCAGACGGTGCCGCCGCTGGCGAGGTTGAACGCACGCTGGGGTCCCTCGGCGCCGCACCGTGCGCAGTCATGGAAGCTCGGCGCCCACCCCGCCACGGCCAGCGACCGCAACAGGTAGGAGTCCAGCACCAGGCCCGCCTCATGGTCGCCACCGGCCAGTGCGCTCAGCCCGCCGGCCAGCAACAAGAACTGCTGCATGGCGGGCTCGCGCTCCTGGGTCAGTCGTTCTGCGGTCTCGAGCATCGCCGTCGCCGCGGTGTAGGCGACGTAGTCACGGGCGATCGGATCGCCATACGGGGCAAGGGTCTCTGCCTGGGTCACGGTATCCAGCGAGCGTCCCTCGTAGAGCTGGACGTCGACGATCATGAACGGCTCGAGCCTTGCGCCGAAACGCGACTTCGTCCGGCGCACGCCCTTGGCAACGGCCCTGACCTTGCCGTGCCGGCGGGTCAGGAGCGTGACGATGCGGTCCGCCTCACCCAGCTTCTGGGCGCGCAGGACGATCGCGGCATCGCGGTACAGGGCCATACGCCCATTGTCCTACGCCAGGATCAGAACGCCGGTATGCCGTGCCGGTCACCCTGGGACTGTGCTTGGGAGAAGCCCGCGAGGGAAGAGCCCGCGAGGGCGAGGGTCCCGACCACCACCACTATGGCGAATGCTGCTCATCCTCACGATCGCGGTTCACCGCGTCACGCTCTGCGCGGTTGACCGCGGAGATGACCGCCTTGAGGGAGGCGATCACGATGTTGGCGTCCAGGCCAACCCCCCACAGCACCCGCTCACCGAGCGCGCACTCCACGTAGGCGGCAGCCGTCGCGTCACCGCCGGAGGAGAGAGCGTGCTCGGCATAGTCCAGGACGCGCACATCGACATCGAGGGTCGCCAGCGCCGCCACGAAGGCCGCGATCGGACCGTTGCCGATCCCATCGACGGTGATCTCCTGATCGTGGTCGGTGAGCGTCACCGAGATCGTGTCGGCACCCTCCACCGTTGAGTCCGAGCGCATTCGCAACAGTGAGAACCGGCCCCACTGCTCCCCGTTGGCCGCGACGGCCTCTGCCCGGGTGACCGGAAGGTACTCATCCCGGAAGGCCGACCACAGGGCCGCGGGCGAGACCTCACCGCCGTCGGCGTCGACGCCCCTCTGGACCACACCGCTGAACTCGATCTGCAGCCGGCGTGGCAGCTCCAGCTGGTGCTCGCTCTTGAGGATGTAGGCCACGCCACCCTTGCCGGACTGGCTGTTGACACGCACCACCGCCTCGTAGGACCGGCCGATGTCGTGCGGGTCGATGGGCAGGTAGGGCACACCCCAGATGAGGTCGTCCACCGAGGAGGCCGCGGCGCTGTTCGCCAGGTCCTTCGCCATGGCGTCGAAGCCCTTCTTGATCGCGTCCTGGTGCGAGCCGGAGAAGGCCGTGAAGACGAGGTCGCCGCCGTACGGATGACGCTCGTGGACCGGGAGCTGGTTGCAGTGCTCGACGGTGCGCCTGATCCCGTCGATGTCCGAGAAGTCGATCTGCGGGTCGATGCCCTGGCCGAAGAGGTTCATGCCCAGCGTGACCAGACACACGTTGCCGGTGCGCTCACCGTTACCGAAGAGGCAGCCCTCGATCCGGTCCGCGCCGGCCAGATAGCCCAGCTCAGCCGCGGCCACCCCCGTGCCACGGTCATTGTGCGGGTGCAGCGAGAGGACGATCGACTCGCGGCGGGCCAGGTGGCGCGACATCCACTCGATCGAGTCGGCGTAGACGTTGGGCGTGGCCATCTCGACGGTCGCCGGCAGGTTGATGATCACCTTGTGGTCGGGCCTGGCGTCGAACACCTCGGCCACCTCGTTGCAGATCCGCAACGCGAACTCGAGCTCGGTCCCGGTGTAGGACTCCGGTGAGTACTCGTAGAAGACGGCCGTCTCGGGGATGCTCTCCTCGAGCTTGCGGCACAGGCGAGCGCCCTGGAGCGCGATGTCGACGATGCCATCCTTGTCGAGCCCGAAGACGACGCGGCGCTGCAGCACGGACGTCGAGTTGTAGAGGTGGACTATCGCCTGCTTGGCTCCGCGGATCGAGTCATACGTGCGCTCGATCAGCTGATCGCGTGCCGGTGTCAGCACCTGGATGGTGACGTCGTCGGGGATGTGCCCGCCCTCGATCAGGATCCGCACGAAGTCATAGTCGGTCTGGCTCGCCGAGGGGAAACCGACCTCGATCTCCTTGTAGCCCATGCGCACCAGCAGGTCGAACATGCGCATCTTTCGTTCCGGGCTCATCGGGTCGATCAGGGCCTGGTTGCCGTCACGCAGATCGACCGCGCACCACCGCGGCGCCTGGGTCATCCGCCTGGTGGGCCAGGTGCGATCGGGCAGCTCCACCGAGATCTGCTGCTCGAAGGGCAGGTACTTGCCAACCGGCATACCGCTGGGTCTCTGAGGGTGAATCATGTTCTCGCCTCTAACGTCTGGTTGCATTCGGTGAGGCCGGGCAACTCAAACTCCGCGACGAGGGCGGCCGTCTCAGAGGGCCTCGCCGCGGCAGCGAAGCAGGAGCAGAGCTCCGGAAGCGATGCGCACATCACAACGATATGCCGTAGGGCCTCGTCGCGTCCACGAACTGGACAATAGTCCCGCATGGTGGATCCGTCTCACCGAGCGCGGCCACCGAGGTCGACAAGGGTCTCGCCGCCGCAGTCCGGCTGTGGTGGGGCCCTGCTGTGGTGGGACCTCGGGTCTAGAAGCCCAGCCGCTGCAGCTGTTTCGGATCGCGCTGCCAGTCCTTGGCCACCTTGACGTGCAGGTCCAGATAGATCCGCTGACCCAGCAGCGCCTCGATACCCTTGCGGGAGGTGGTGCCGACCTCGCGAAGGCGCGATCCGCCCTTGCCGATGATGATGGCCTTCTGGCTCGATCGTTCGACGAATACGTTCACCCGGACATCAAGCAGCGGGGACGACTCCGGCCGGCCCTCGCGAGGCAGCATCTCCTCGACGACGACCGCCAGGCTGTGCGGCATCTCGTCGTCGAGGCCCTCGAGGGCGGCCTCGCGGACCAGCTCGGCGATCATGATGATCTCGGGCTCGTCGGTCAGCACGCCGTCCGGATACAACATGGGCGAGAGGGGGAGGTAGGACGACAGAAGCGCGGTGACCTCGCCGACCTGATCACCGCGGGTGGCTGAACACGGGATGATGGCAGCCCACTCACCCAGCTGGTCGATCGCAATCAGGTGCTCGGCCAGGCGCTGCTTGTCGACCCGGTCGCTCTTGGTCGCGAGCGCCACGACAGGGGTGCGCTTGGCCGCCATCAGCTCGGTGAGCTCCCTGGCGATGTACGAGTCCCCTGGACCGATCCGCTGGTCGGCGGGCAGGCAGAAGCCGATCACGTCGACCTCCAGCAGCGTCTCGCGCACCATGTCGTTCAGGCGCTGGCCCAGGAGTGTCCGGGGCTTGTGCAGGCCCGGGGTGTCGACGAGGATCAGCTGCCCCATCTTGGAGGTCACGATCCCCCGGATCGTATGCCGCGTGGTCTGCGGCTTGCTCGACGTGATGGCGACCTTCTGGCCGACCATCGCGTTGGTGAGCGTCGACTTGCCGGCGTTCGGGCGGCCCACCAGGCAGGCAAAGCCGGCCCTGAAATCCTCGGTCACGACGCTTCCTCCTGCATGCTCTTGCGTTTCTCCGTCTTGGGTTTTCCCGTACCGGGTTTTCCCGTACCGGGTTTCTCCGTACTGGGTCTCTCCGTACTGGGTCTCTCCGTACTGGGTCTCTCCGTCGTGGGTGTCCGTGTGTCAGCCAAGCGTCGCACGATCACGGTGTCGATGCGGTTGCGCCGCCCGGCCATCCGCTCGGCTGTCAGCGACAGCCCGGCGACCTCACCACGAGAACCAGGGATCGGAACCAGCCCGATGGCCTTGCCGAGCAGACCACCGACGGTGTCGACCTCGTCATCCTCGAGGGTGACGTCGAAGAGCTCGGCCAGGTCGTCGACGTGCATCGTGGCGGGCACCCGGGTCGAGCCGTCCTCGAGCTCCTCGACGCCAGGGGCCTCGCGGTCATACTCGTCGTCGATCTCGCCCACGATCTCCTCGAGGATGTCCTCGAGCGTCACCAGGCCTGCGGTTCCGCCGTACTCGTCGATCACGACGGCGAAGTGGTTCTGGTCCCGCTGCATCTCCCGCAGCAGGTCGTCCACCGGTTTGCTCTCCGGGATGTAGCGCACCGGGCGCATCTGATGACGGGCCGGCAGCTTGGCAGCCTTGGCGTCGCCGTAGACACGTCGGGCGACGTCCTTGAAGTAGAGCAGCCCCAGGACATCGTCGGGGCCGTCCCCGACCACCGGGATGCGCGAGAACCCCGATCGCAGGAACAGCGACATGGCCTGACGCAGTGTCTTGTCCTGGTCCATCGTCAGCATGTCGGTGCGCGGCACCATCACCTCGCGGACCACGGTGTCGCCCAGCTCGAAGACCGAGTGGATCATCTGGCGCTCCTCGGCCTCGATCAGCAGCGCCTCCTCAGCCATGTCGACCAGATCGCGCAGCTCGGCCTCGGAGTCGAACGGCCCGTCGCGAAAACCACGGCCAGGTGTCACGGCGTTGCCGAGCGCGACGAGAAGGTGCGCGACCGGGCCGAGGACCCGGCGCAGCTGGACCAGGATCGGGGCCGTCAGCAGCGACACCCGGTCGGCATGCTGCCGGCCCAGCGTCCGCGGTGAGACCCCGACCAGGACGAAGGAGACCACCGCCATGACCCCGATCGAGGTCAGCAGGGCGGGCCAGAAGTCATCGACCGAGTTGACCACGGCCAGCGTGATGAGGACGGCCGCAGCCGACTCAGCCAGCACCCGTACGAAGGCCGCCACCGAGAGGTATCCCGCACTGTCGGCGACGATGATGGCCAGCGACGACGCACCGCGCCGCCCCTCCTCGACGAGCTCGGCGGCCCGATGGCGGGAGAGTCGCGACTGGGAGGACTCGGCGGCGGCGATGACGAACGCGACCAGGATGCTGACCAGTGCCGCGACGATGAGCTGGGTGACCATGGGTTCTCTTGGGCTGCGCAGAGGTCAGCGGCCGGCGTCGCGGCCGCGGCCGGCGAGGAAGGTCAGCAGCAGCGTGCGCTGGAGCTCGAACATCTCGCGCTCCTCCTCGGGCTCGCCGTGATCGTAGCCGAGCAGGTGAAGGACGCCGTGGGTCAGCAGCAGCAGCAGCTCCTCCTCGGTCGCATGACCCGCTCCCGCAGCCTGGCGCGCCGCCACCGAAGGGCACAGCACGATGTCGCCGAGAACGCCCTCGGCGGGCTCCTGGCCATCCCTGCCGGGTCGGAGCTCGTCCATCGGGAAGCTCATGACATCGGTCGGACCGGGCAGGTCCATCCACTGCACGTGAAGGACCTCCATCGCCGGCTCGTCGACGAGCTTGATGCACAGGTCAGCCTGTGGGTGGACCCTCATCTCGCCCATGACGTACCTGGCGCAGGAGACGAGCTCCATCTCGTCGAGGGAGAAGTCGGTCTCGTTGAGGACGTCGATGCTCATGGCTCACCGCCTGCTTCTGGACGAGGCGGTCCTGGCTGAGGCGGTCCTGGTCGACCCGCTGGTCAGCTGGTCCCAGCGCCCGTAGGCCTCCACGATGGACCCGACCAGGGCGTGGCGCACCACGTCATGGGCGTTCAGCTCGGCGAAGTGGACGTCCTCGACCCCGTCCAGTATCTCCTGGACCACCTTCAGGCCGGACGGCATCCCCGAAGGCAGGTCGATCTGGGTGACGTCGCCGGTGACGACCATCTTGGAACCGAAACCCAGCCGGGTCAGGAACATCTTCATCTGCTCCGCCGAGGTGTTCTGCGCCTCGTCCAGGATGATGAAGGCGTCGTTGAGGGTCCGGCCTCGCATGTAGCCCAGCGGCGCCACCTCGATGGTGGCAGCGGCCAGCAGCCGCGGGATCGACTCGACATCGACCATGTCGTGCAGCGCGTCATACAGCGGTCGCAGGTAGGGGTCGATCTTGTCGCTGAGGGTGCCGGGCAGGAAGCCGAGCCGCTCGCCGGCCTCGACCGCCGGCCGGGTCAGGATGATCCGGCTCACCTTCTTGGCCTGCAACGCGGCGACCGCCTTGGCCATCGCCAGGTAGGTCTTGCCGGTGCCAGCGGGTCCGATCCCGAACACGATGGTGTTCTTGTCGATCGCGTCGACGTATCGCTTCTGGTTCAGCGTCTTGGGCCGGATCGTGCGACCGCGGTTGGACAGGATGTTCATCGTGAGCACGTCCGCGGGGCGCTCCTTGGTGTGCGCACGAAGCATCGAGACCGAACGTTCGACCGCGTCGCGGTTCAGCACCTGACCGGTCCCCAGGACGACCAGAAGCTCGTCGATCGTGCGCTCGAGCAGCGCCACGTCGGCTCCGGCCCCCGACACATGGAACTCGTTGCCGCGGACCAGCAGGTCAAGGTGGGGGAAGGAGTGCTCTATGGCGCGTAGCAGCTCGTCCCGCGGCCCGAGCAAGGTCACCATGGACAGCTCGGGCGGAAGAACGATGATGTGCGTGGGCCGTCCGTCGTCTGTCATCGTGAACTCAGTCTACGTGCCCTTTCTGCGGTCCACCCCTTTCTGCGGTCAACGGAGCTCAGCCCGGAGGCCACGTCATAGCCCGACCTCCCAGCACATGCACGTGGGCGTGAAACACCTCCTGCTGCGCCTGGGCGCCGGTGTTGAAGACACTGCGGTAGCCAGCCTCCAGGCCAGCCAGACGCGCCACGGCGCCGACCGCCTCGAAGAGCTCCACCACCCCCTGCGGCGACGAGCCGCCCAGGGCGACGACGTTCGGCTGGTGCTCCTTGGGAATCACCAGCAGGTGGGTCGGCGCCTGCGGCTTGATGTCGCGAAACGCCAGCGTGCTCGCAGTCTCGTAGACGATGTCGGCAGGGATCTGTCGGGCGATGATCTTGCAGAACAGGCAGTCGCTCGCGGCAGGGGCGTCATCGATGCTCATGGGCCAAGCCTACGGTCCCCCCGGGCGCCGAGCCTGAAGCCGGACACCGAACCTGAAGCCGGACACCGAGCCTGAACACCCAGGTCAACCGTTCGTTGCTGCTGAGCGTCCTATGTGCGTGAGAACGTTGACTATGGCCCAACGCGGGGTGGCCGGGTCGGCTGACGGGATGTGGGCGGCCGATCGGGCCCTCACCGACCTGTACGCCGCCCACTGGCGCTCACTCGTGCGCCTTTCGTGGCTGCTGGTCAGGGACCAGCAGCTGGCCGAGGAGACGGTCCAGGATGCTTTCGTGGCAATGCACTCCCGCTGGTCCCAGCTCCGAGACCAGGATCTGGCCCTGGCCTACCTGCGACGGTCCGTGGTCAACGGCTCACGCTCCGTCCTGCGCCACCGCAAGGTCCAGGACCGCTACCTGAGCGCCGAGACCAGCGCACGGACCGCCCACGGCAGCAGCCTGGAGCCCAGCGCAGAGGCCCGCGCCCTCGATCGCGCGACCGGTGAGCGGCTGGTTGCCGCTCTGGGGCGCCTGCCCCGACGACAGCGGGAGGTGCTGACCCTGCGCTACTACCTGGACCTCAGCGAAGCCCAGATCGCCGATGCGCTGAGCATCTCCGCCGGCTCTGTCAAGGCTCATGCGCACAGGGGCCTGAGCGCCCTGCGATCCGATGTGGAGGCCATGTCATGAACCGCGACGACGCGAACACCGACGACCTCGAGCCCAGACTGCGTGAGGTCCTGCACCAAGATGCCAACCGAATCCAGCCGCACGAGCGCAGAACGGAGATCCTGGCCATGATCCAGCACGAGAAGAGGAACGGCGAGCCCGCACGACGGTGGCTCATCCCGGTCTCTGCAGCGGCTTCGGTGGCCCTCATCGGCGCCGTCGTCTGGGGTGTGTCCAACACCGGCGGCAGCCCGCGGACGACACCTGCGGCGGGCTCCGCGTCGACGTCAGCGCCCGCGGGTTCCCCCAGCGCCGTGCCCAGGCCGCAGACTCTGCCCGTCCCTGGCCCGTCACAGGGCCAGACCCCGAACGGGAGTGTGGTCGCTACCACCGCCCGGGTGGTGCTGCCCGCATACTTCGTCGGCGCCACCTCGCAAGCCGGCAAGAGGTTCGGCCTCTACCGGGAGTTCGTCCGGACCGTCGTCCCGGTGCGCGCCACCCCTGCACAGAAGGCCAGAGCCGCCGTGGCGGTGGCGATGAACGCCGAACCGTTCACCAGCTACGAGCCGTATCTGGAGCCATGGTCCGGCACATCGGCCAAGGGCGTCACGGTAACGCCCAGCCGGATCACCGTCACGCTCAGCGGGCCCGGTGCCCCCGGCTTCACCGACGCCCAGACCAGGCTCGCGGTGCAACAGCTCGTCTGGACCGCACAGGGGGCCGTCGGCCGGGGGAATATCCCGGTGAAGTTCATTCTCGCGAACGGCTCCCGCAGGCTGTTCGGGACCTACCCCACCACCGCGACGTACAAACGACCCCCCAAGGACCTTCAGTATCAGGTGCTCGCGCCTATCTGGATCACCTCTCCCGTGCGCGGGCAGGTGTTCCCGGCTGGGGCGCCGGTAGTCGCCGCAGGCCAGTCCTGCGCCTTCGAGGCCACCACGCAGTGGCAGCTCAGGAAGGGCAGGGCGATCGTGAGGTCCGGTTTCACCACGGCCTCCAGCGGATGTCCGACCCGGGGCACCTGGCAGGTGAGGCTGGGGGTCCTGAGGGCCGGCAGCTACACCTTCCGGATGTACGAGGTGAGCATGCAGGACGGCACGATCTTCGCCGAGACGTCGAAGCCCTTCACCGTGAGGTAGGTCGCCGGTCGCGCGAGTCCTCCTACGCCTGCCGGCAGCCGCCCTGGCGCCAGCGACCGGCGGCACTGAGCACCGCCAGTGCCGCCGGTCCGGCGCTCGATGAGCGCAGGACGTTTGGGCCCAGCCGCACCGACACCGCTCCGGCGGCGACGAACCTGGCCAGCTCGTCCGGGGCTACCCCGCCCTCGGGACCGACGATGAGCACGACGTCCCCGACGTCGGGCAGGTCGATCCCGGCCAGCGGCTGTTGTGCCTCCTCGTGCAGGACGAGCGCCAGCGCCGCAGACTCGATCCGCCGGATGACGGCTGCCTGGTTCGCGGGCTCACCCACCAGCGGCACGCGAGTGCGACGCGACTGCTTGGTTGCGGCCAGGACGACCGACTCCCACTTGCGCAGGGACCTGCCCGCCCGCTCGCCACGCCAGATCACGATGCTGCGGGCGGCCTGCCAGGGAACCACCTCGTCTACCCCGAGCTCGGTGGCGGCCTCGATGGCCTGCTCGTCCCTGTCGCCCTTGGCCAGCGCCTGGATCAGCACGAAGCGCGAATCAGGTTGCCGCTCCTGCGTTATCGCCCGTACGCGCAGGTGCAGCTCCCCCACCCCGACACTCTCGACCTCGGCGTCTGCTCGGTTGCCGACGCCGTCGGTGAGCAGGACCTGCTCACCGACGCCGATCCGTCTCACCGTCGCCCCGTGACGTCCTTCGGCACCATCCAGGACCAGCTCAGAACCGGCCGTGGCTCCGGCGAGCCGATCCGCGGACACGAAGAAGAGGGGAGCAGTCACCCGGAGACCCGCCTGGCCTACTTGCCCAGGAACGCGTCGCGCAGCTTGCCGAACATCCCGTGGGAGGCAAGAGTG
>Ga0209798_10000821_pt1 | contig 19009 bp, 17 predicted proteins | sample DOMMetBare3Fresh_FD_187475 | JGI IMG/M metagenome (GOLD analysis project Ga0209798, IMG submission 187475) | Wetland sediment microbial communities from St. Louis River estuary, USA, under dissolved organic matter induced mercury methylation -... | ecosystem: Environmental > Aquatic >...
CGGGACGAGCGAGAGCGCCAGCACAAGAGTCTGAATCGAGCCCGATCGGTGCCCCATAGGTCCCCCCTGACACCAACGATTGGTGCCGGCAGAACGATACTCTGCCTGCCCGGTACACGGCCACACCAAGTCGGCGCGCGGTCGCGCGCCTCCACAATCCGATTCCGCCTTGGCCTGATCGGCCGTGAGCAGGGCCGGGAGTAGAGTGCCGGCCAACGCGGCAGGTGTACGGCGAACTGGTCTTCGGCCTCGGCTGGGCGCTCACGGGCGCGTGCCCCGGCCCCCTGTGTGCGGCAACACCCCGATGAGGCCCGACCACCGCACGGCGCCCGCGCAGTTCCTGCTCGCGCATGGCCGTGACGACGTTGCGCCGGGTAGTCCGTCGACCGATCGCATCGCAGCGGTGACGGGAAACGTCGGTTCCCAGGCACACCTGCCCGTGAAGATGGGACGCCTTAGACCCGGTCCACCGATGTCGAGGCCGCTCTCGTCCAGAACTCTTACATTCATGGCGGGAGCAGGCCGGTAGGATCGAGGGCAGAGGTTGTCCTCATGGTGCCCCATCCAAAAGGCACGCGCGCGCGCATTCTGCTGTCGTCCGTGTTCAAGCCCTTCGCGCAAGATGATGCGTTCGGCAGCCGGACCATCAATCCGGTCGAGCTCTACCACAACCAGGTCACGCGCGAGCAGGGCCCATTCTCGCTCAGGATGTTCCACCGGACCTGGGGCCTCATGTTCCTCCAGCAGAACATCTCCGCTCCCTGCACGGTGCTGGACTTCCCGACACGCGCGCGGTTCATCCGCGAATTGACCTCGCACGACTACGACATCGTCGGGTTGACGGGCATCATCGTGAACATCGGCAAGGTGCGGGAAATGTGCAGGCTCGTGCGCGTCCACTCGCCGCGATCGGTGATTGTGGTCGGCGGCCACGTCACGGCCATCCCCGGCATCGAACGGACGATCGATGCGGACCACATCGTCAAGGGCGAGGGCGTCGCGTGGCTGCGCGAGTTCCTGGGAGAGGACACGGCGCGGCCCATCGAGCACCCCGTGATTCCGTCGGCGTTCGGTTTCCGGCTGATGGGCCTGCGGCTACCGAGCGGGGGCGGCAACGCCGCAGCCACCATGAACCAAGTCTACAGAACCACCGAGACAAATCAGCGACAAACCACTAGTGACCATTGCGCAGCGGCCCAGCAAGCAACCCGCGGCGAAACCGCCACCGATCTGGCCGCTCTGGACTCGAGGCACGAGGAGTCTCAGCCGAACCCCTTGCCAGAGAGCGGAGCCACGAGCGAGCGTCCGCTGGGTCGGGTTCGAGATCGTTGAATTCTCGAGCTCGCGAACTCTTGACGGTGCATGATCCTATGCGGAATCGTTCCGACGCCGGGCACATCAGCAATTCTGGACAGGTGACCGGTCGGCATTCTGGACAGGGGGAGGGGCCATGCACCACAGGCTGACGCAATCGATGGTCGTGGCGATGGTGGCCGCTGCAACGGTCGCGGCCGGCGCTGCGCCGGCGACCGCGGGGACGACGCAGATCTCGGGAACCGGCGTCTTCGACACGACCGGTGCATGTGGGCCGCCGCCTGCCGGTTACGAGGACTTTGCCGACTACCCGCCCATCGTCATGACGGGGAGCCTGGAGGGGTGCTGGTACACGGACGTGCAGACGGTCCGAGACAACGGCGCCCCCAGCGGGGTGTACCTGGAGCGCGGTGAGGAGGTCTTCGTCGGCAGCCTGAACGGAGGGCCCGTCGGCACCTTCGCCACGACGTACCTCTTCAGCTCCCGGTGGTCGCCGGACGTCTCCTCCGGGACGGAGGTGCGAGGTCGGTGCCAGCACCCGATCGCGACCGGCAGCGGGACCGGTGGCTTCGCGGGGGCCACTGGCCGCCTCGACTTCAAGGACGACGTCGTCACCGGCACCTACAACTGGCGAGGCCACATCACCACGTGAACGGCAGCGAGGTGCGTGCCGTCCTCGGACGACGGGCTCCGATCCGAGCACCGTCGGTCGGCCGACGAGATCGGCATGAGCAGATGGGTGCCGGCCCAGCATGGCCGGTGACCACGTGGGTAAGAGCGGGCGATGCGCAAGTCTCTGTGGGATTTCACGGTCGGCGTCGTGCTGACCGGGTTCCTGCTGGTCGGCGCGGCCACGGTTGCCGCGGCCGCGCCACCCGAGCGGGAGACCATCCGAGACCTTTGCGGATGAGTTCCTGACTGAGACCTGTGGCGTCCCCGTCACCACCACCGTGACCGGTCATGTCACAGTGCTGACATATGCGGATCGGGCGGTAGGCCCCCAGGACCTCGTCTCGATCCATGAGAACCTCCAGGCCACGGCCGGCGGCAACGTGGTGCGATTCAACAACGTCGGGATCGACCTGGTCCGGATCGAGCCCGACGGCACCGCCATCCTCATGATCGTCGGCATCGCCCCGTTCCGCTTCACCGGGGTCCAGAAGATCGACCTCACCACTGGTGAGGTCATCCTGGAGCCTCAGCACAGCCTTGACACCACGCGAGCCTGCAGTCTGCTGACCCGCTGATCCTGGCGCCCGAGACCACGGTGGCGTCCGGATACTGGCTACATCACCGGCCCCGTCGGTTCCGCCTGAGATTCTGCGACCATGCGGACCTGGCGGCGGGTTCGGGCTGGTCGGCGAGAGCCCGGGCGGAGCTCTTGCGGTCCTTGCGCCGCGTCGCGGCCGTGGACCGGGACCGGTCGCCAGCCCGGTCGGTGGTCTCGTCGGGGCCGGTGGCGGCGCGGTGCAGGATGCCGGTGACGGCTTGGGCGAACTCGGTTTCGGTGACCGGCTTTCCAGATGAACGGCTTCGGGTCGGTGTTCCAGTGCCCCGCCCAGAGGTCGAGCGCTAGCCCGGCCGGACCGAGGGCTACACCGTGAACAGGGTCGGCGCGCCGCCGGAGACGAGGAAGACCACCGGGCCGGGCACCGTGCCGGCCCGGGCCGCGGCGAGCAGCCCCGCCATCGCCTTGGCCGCGAACACCGGGTCGAGGAAGACGCCCTCGGTCCGGGCGACGAGCTCGGCCGCCTCGTCGCCGGCCGCCGAGCGGGCCCCCTTCGCCGGCCCGAGGAAGCCGTCGACGACGACCGGCGGGCCGCCCTGGCGGGGCGTGCCGATCAGGGCCGCGGCCTCGTCGGCGATCCGGCGGACCCGTTCACGGCACTCCGCGGCCGGCCGGCTCACCGTGACCCCGACGACCTCGTAGCCCGGCCGCAGCCACGCCTGCGCCGCGCTCAGCCCCGCGTGCGTCCCGCAGGAGCCGGTCGCGAGCCACAGCTGCGCCGGCCGCAGGCCTGTCCGGTGCAGCTGCCCGGCGAGCTCGAGGCCGGCGGCGACGTAGCCGAGGGCGCCGATCCCCGTCGCGCCGCCGCGGCCGACGGCGTAGGGCGTGCGGCCCTGCGCGCGCAGGTCGGCTGCGACCTCCCCGACGACTCGGTCGACCGCCGACCGGTCGTCGTCCCCGGTGAACCGCAGGGTGGCGCCGGCGAGCTCGGCGAGGGCATGGTTGCCCACCGGCGGCACCGGCCGGCCGAAGCTGACGAGGACGCAGTCCAGGCCCCGGGTCCGGGCGGCGAGCGCGGCGAGCATCGCCCAGTTCGACTGCGGCCCGCCGCCCGTGACGAGGACGTCGCAGCCCGTCCGCTCGGCGTCCGCGAGCACGTACTCCAGCCCGCGCACCTTGTTGCCGCCGAGCCCGAAGCCGGTGAGGTCGTCGCGCTTGAGCCAGACCTCGGCTCCCGCCGCGGCAGACAGCCGCGGCGCCGCCTGCAAGGGGGTGGGCAGGGTGGCGAGCGGCACCCGGGGGACGTCGAGCAGCCCGGTCACGCGGAGCCCGGTGCCGGGGCGTCCGGTGCGGCCCGGCCGGCACGACGCAGCACCCGGTCGACGAACGCCGTCGCGGCGCCGAGCGCGCGCGCCGGGTCGAGCGCCTGCGTGAGCTCGTCCTCGGACACGCCCGAGGGGCCGACCAGCCCCGCGGCACGCAGCGCCGCGGCGAGGTCGTCGCCGGAGTCGAGCCCCGCCATCGCCGCGGCGTAGACCGCCTCGTGCGCGGCGTGCTTGCCGATCCGGGCCGCGAGCAGCCGCATCACCGGCTCGGACAGCGGGTAGCCACGCTGGGCGTCGAAGTTGGCCCGCATCCGCGCGGGGTAGACCTGGAGCCCTTCGAGCAGCCGGGCGGCGAAGCCGAGCGCGGCCCCGGTGAGCAGGCTGCTCTCCGGCAGCAGCAGCCACTCGGCCTTCCAGCCGCGGCCGTCCCGCTCGTGCAGCGCGACCATGCCCTCGACGGCGAGCCCGGCGTTCGACCGGACGACCCGGCCCAAGGTGTCGAGGTGCTCGGCGAGCTCGGGGTTGCGCTTGTGCGGCATGGTGATGCTGCCGACCTGGCCGGGGGTGAACGGCTCGCCCAGCTCGCCGAGCTCGGGTCGCTGCAGCTCGTAGATCTCGTTGCCGATCTTCCCCAGCGTGGCGGTCACCATCGCGAGCAGCGTCGCGAACTCCGCGACCCGGTCCCGGGCGGTGATCCACGGGACGTCCGGGACGCCGAGCCCGAGCCGGGCGGCGAACGCGTCGAGCAGGTCGAGCGCGTCGTCCCCCCAGAACTCCATCGTGCCCAGGCCCCCGCCGAGCTGGACGACCTCGAGCCGGGGCCGTGCCTGGGCGGCCCGCTCCCGGTGCCGGGCGAGCTCGGACGCCCACACCGCGGCCTTGAACCCGAACGTGATCGGCAGTCCCGGCTGGCCGTGCGTGCGACCGCTCATCAGTGTGTCCCGGTGCCGGTCGGCGAGGTCGAGTGCGGCCGCCTCGCAGCGCGCGAGGTCGCGCTCGACGACGTCGAGCACCCGGCGCATAACGAGCGCGAACCAGGTGTCCGTCACGTCCTGGACGGTGGCGCCGTAGTAGACCCACTCGGACGCCGAGGCCGGCAGCAGGGCGCGCAGGCAGCGGATCAGCCCGAGGGTCGAGTGCCCGGACGCACGGGTCCCGGCGGCGACCTCGTCGAGGTCGAGCAGCTCGACCCGGGCGTGCGCGCGGATCGCCTCGGCGGCCGGCGCAGGGACCAGCCCGACCGCCGCCTGCGCCTCGGCCAGCGCGGCGAGGACGTCGAGCCAGGCCTGGGTACGGCCGGCGTCGTCGAAGACGGCGTGCAGCTCGGGGGTCGACCACAGGTGCCGGTAGACGACCGAGTCGGTGACGTGTGCGGTCATCGGTCGTCCTCAGAGCAGCAGCTTGCGCAGGCCTTCGCGGACCTCGTCAAGGTTGGCCCCCCACGGCACGACGGCCAGGTCGCCGCTCACCTCGAGCCCGCGCTCGATCAGGCAGCACTTGGTCAGGGTAGCCCCGGCGGCGCCCTCGGACTCGACCCGTGCTCTCGGGCACAGGTCGACCCGCTCCGGCTCGTCGCCGTAGAAGTGCCGGTGGAACTGCAGGGACCGCTCGCAGCCGATCATCGTCCAGTCGCCGCGCTCGGCCGGGTGGGTGTCGAGGAACTGGACGGGGGCGCCGAGCTCGGTCCCCGACCCGCGGCACGGCAGCAGGTAGGCGGCCGCCGGATGGGCCGCCGCGAGGTCGTGCACCTTGACCGCGTCGAGCACGAGGTCGACCGGCGGCAGGTCCTCGTCGTAGGCGACGGCCTGCTGCGCCTGGGCGAGGAGCTTGGGCGGGAGCGGCGGGACGACCTCGGTGACCCGCACGGGGACGGGCGCGGGTTCCCAGATGAAGTTCACGTGCTCGAACCGGCCGAGGACGACACTCGCCCGGGCCCCCGGCGCGGCGGCCGCGGCGAGCGCCGTCGCGTTCCCGACGTCGGTGTCCGCGGACTCGACCCACGCCGTCTCGTCCGGCCCGGCGAGCACCCGCGCCTCGACGACCGGCGAGAAGAGCGGGTCCAGGCTGGCCTTGCGGACGGCGACGAGCGCGGTGTCCGCTCCCGACCGCAACGCCAGGAAGTCGGTGCGGCGGTAGACCTCGCGACGGGTCAGGTAGTCGAGGATCGCCCGCTCGGTGAGCGGGAAGTCCATCTCCTGGACCGACAGCCCGCGGTAGGGGTTGGCGCGGGTGTTGGGCGGCGGGAGCGGGATCACGGCGGGCCGTCCCTACAGGTCGCGCAGGGTCTGGTTGCCGGCCCGGAGGCGGGACAGCTGGATGAAGTGCTCGGGGTTGAGGAACAGCTCGTTCATCCAGCCGAGGGTGTCGATCGTCAGTCCGTCGGGCGAGTGGATGAGGTGGTCGAGGTACTGGAAGGCGTCCTTCGCGCCGTAGCCGACGTGGTGGGCGCCGACGACCTTGCGGGACGCGCCGTCGACGACGAGCTTCTGGAACCCGGACAGCTCGGGCTTGCTGAAGGCGTAGAGCATCGTGCCCTCGGCGCACGGCAACGGCAGGTTCGGGGTGTCCAGCCCCTCCACCGTCGGCGGCATCTGGATGATGATGACGTCGTCGAAGCGCTCGCGCGCCTCCGCCTCGGTGAGCCCGACCCAGGTGACCTCGTACGTGGTGTGGAAGAAGTCCGGGAACTCGGTGTAGTCGAACTCCAGGTCCTCGCCCATGATGTTGCGGGCCGCGGTCACGCCGGACTTCCGCGCCTTGAACATCTCCATCGGGCCGTCGATCATGTCGCCGATCGCGTAGACCCCGGGGACCGAGGTCTGCATCCGCTTGTTGACGGCGACCCGGCCGGTCGGCCCGACCTCGATGCCGAGCGCCTCGCGGGCCTGCGCGACGGTCGGCCGCTCACCGGTGCCGAGGAAGACGAAGTCGGTGTCGAGCGTCGTCTCCTCGCCGGTCGAGAGCCGGACGGTCACGCTGCTCACCCGGCCGTCGACGCCGTTGACCGACACCGGGACCGCCTGGTCGATGATCGTCATTCCGCGCTTGCGCATGCCCTCGACGACGTACTGGCGCAGGTCCTCGTCGACGTGGTGCAGCGCCTTCGTCCGCATCAGCTGGGAGCGGGAGACGATCGTCGTGTCGCAGCCGGTCGCCTGGAAGAACGAGCCGTACTCCATCGCGACCTTGCTGCCGCCGATGATGACGCAGCGGGTCGGCTCGTAGTCCAGCTCCTCGACGAGCGACACGAAGTCGTAGACGCCCTCGAGGTCGAGGCCGGGGATGTCCGGCAGCACCGGGCGCGCGCCCATCCCGAGGACGAGGTTGCGGGCGGTGAAGGTGCGGCCGGCCGCCGCCACCGTGTTCCGGTCGACGATCGTCGCGTGTGCGTTGAGCACGAACTCGACGTCGAGCTGCTCCTTGGTCTGCCAGTTCATGAACGCGTGCGCGCTGCCGCGGCCGGCGAGGAACAGCTTGACCAGCGCGAGGATGCTCGCCCGGGAGGGGTCGAACTTGGGGAAGAACAGCTCGTCGGAGAACCACTTCATCCGGTCGAGCTCCTCGGCCGCCTCGGAGAAGAGGTGGTGCGGCACGCAGGCCTGGTGCGGGCAGGACCCGCCGAGGAACGGCCAGGCGTCGATGATGAGCGACCGCCCGCCCATCGCCTTCATGTACGCCGAGCCGAACCGGCCGCCCGCGCCGCCACCGACGAAGATCGCGTCGTAGACGGGGTTCTCATCGCGCTCGAGGTTGAGCAGCGGCTCGGAGTCCGGGTCGGACAGGCAGCTCTCGATCAGCTGGTTCCACTCGCCCAGGTTGTAGTGCTCGTCGCGGATGTCCACGGCTCCACCTCTCGGATCACCAGTGATCGTTCACTGCTCGCGGTCGCCCTTCGCCTCGGCCGTCGCCCAGAGGGCGGCCTCGGCACTGCGGTGGCCCGCCCGTCGGCGGGCGGCCTCGGCGGCCGACGCGCGGGCCGCGGCGAGGCAGTCGGCGGCCATCGCCCGGACGACGTCCGGCGCGCCGCCCCCGGGGGTCCGTCGGGTGGCGACGATCGCCGCGGGGTCGAGCACGTCGTGCAGGTCGCGGCCGGCCATCCCGAGCGTGCGGACCCCGAGCTCGAGGGCCGCGGCGTCGAGCCGCTCGCCGGTCAGGTCCTTGCCGCACAGGCCCTCGGCGGCGGCGCGACGCACCGCGAGCCCGACGACCTCGTAGGCGGTCCGGTAGTCGACGCCGCACTCCTGCATGACGTGCTCGGCGAGGTCGGTGGACTGCGAGAACCCGGACTCCAGCGCCTCGTACATCCGGGCGGCGTTCACCGCGAGGCCCTCGACCACCCCGGCCATCAGCCGGGTCGCCCGCCCCGCCAGTACGAGCGCCCGCGGCACCTCGCCGTAGGCGAAGATCAGGTTGTCGCTGCGGGCCGACGGGGTCTTGCAGACGGCGAACAGCCCGGCGAGCCGGCCGATCAGGACGCCGGCCTCGCCGCGGACCATCGACAGCGCGTAGGGGTTGCGCTTCTGCGGCATCATCACGCTGCTGCGGGTGTGCCCCGCGGCGAGCTCGACGTAGTCGAACTCGTTGCTGCTCCAGATCTCCAGGTCCTCGGCGAGCTTGCTCAGCGTCGTCACCAGGCTGGCCGCGCTCGACAGCGCCGACAGCAGCCCGTCGGTCTGCCACATCGCGTCCCGGGTGTGCTCGATGACGCCGTCGAAGCCGAGCAGCTCGGCGACCCGCGCCCGGTCGTAGGGCAGCCGGCCGCCGTTGACGCTGCCGACCCCGCCCGCGCTGCGGTTGACCCAGTCGAGGTCGGCGAGCAGCCGGTCGACGTCGCGCTGGACGGCGTAGACGAACGAGAGCAGGTAGTGCCCGAACGTCGAGGGCTGGGCGTGCTGCAGGTAGGTCTGGTCGGCCATGTACGTCTCGGTGTGCGCCGCGGCCTGCTCGGATGCCGCCGCCGCGAAGCCCGACGCGGCCTCGACGAGGTCGACCAGGTCGGCCCGCAGCCGGATCCGCAGCGCAACCCGGACGGCCTCCCGGCGGGTCCGGCCGGCGTGCAGCCAGCCGGCGTCCCGGTCGATCATCGCCGCGAACCGCCGCTCGCGGCAGTTGTAGGTCTCGCCGTACTCGGGGTCGTAGCCGAAGTCCTCGACGGGGGTGCGCTGCGCGTCGAGCAGGACGGCGTAGAGCCGCTGCGCGGCGTCCTGCGGGACGACGCCCTGCTCGCGGAGCACGACGACGTGCGCGATGTCGGCGAGGTTGAGGCCCTCGTGGAGCAGCGGGGCGTCGGCGACCTCGATCGCAAAGCCGCCCTCGACGAGCTCGGCGGAGTACCTGCGCCGCGCGGCGGCGTCCGTCGTCACCGGCCGACCGCCGTCGGGGTCAGCGAGGCGAGCAGCCCGCGGGTGCGGCGCAGGCTCGCGACGGGGTCCGGGCCGACCGGGAACGGGGTCGCCCAGAGCTCGTTCACCCCGGCCGCGGCGAACCGTTCGAGCCGGCGCAGGACGTCGGCCTCGGGGCCGACGACGGCCAGCTCGCCGACCGACGTGACGCCCTCGCGGTCCAGGACCCGCTGGTAGTTCTCCAGCCCGCCGTAGCGGGCGAACGTCGTCGCAGCCGCCGCCCGGCCGTCGTCCGGGTCGTCGCACACGGCGACCGGGATCGCCGCGACGACCCGCGGCGCGGGGCGGCCGGCGGCCGCGTCGAGCAGGGTCGGCACGACGACGGTCTCCAGGCTGCGGGGCCCGCAGAGCCAGGTGACGACGCCGTCGGCCGCCTCCCCGGCGGCCCGGACCATCCGTGGTCCCAGCGCGCCGACGACGACGCGGACCCGGCTGGTCCCGGGGACGTTCGCGCCGCCGTCCACCTCGAAGTAGCGGCCGCGGTGCGTCACACTGCCGTCGCGCAGCAGCGGGACGAGCACCGCGAGGTACTCGCGCAGGTGCGCAGCAGGGCTGGTGTACTCGAGCCCGAAGAGCCCCTCGATGACGGGCCGGTGCGAGACGCCGACGCCGAGGGTCAACCGGCCCGAGCAGAAGGCCTGCGCGGTCGCGGCCTGCTGGGCCAGCGCGAGCGGGTGGCGCGGGTACGTCGGGACGACGCCGACCCCGAGGTCGATGGTCGACGTCCGGCTGCCGGCGACGGCGAGGACGCCGAGCGCGTCGACGCCACGGGAGAAGTGCACCGTCCAGGCGGAGGCGAACCCGTCGGCCTCCGCGCCAACCACCTGGTCGACGAGGTCCATGGGTGGCACCGGGGAGCCGACGAGCTCTCCGCCGATGTTCATCGCTATCCGCACGGTGCCAGCATCCGGGTTCACCCGCGCCAGCGGCATGTCCTCGATGGACGAACCGCTGCCCGGTCTTTGTCTCGAGAGGCCGCGGCGGCGGCGACCGCAGGCGGACCCGCCCGGGCGCCGGCGATCGACCGGTACCCGAAGGCCGTGATCGCGCAGGTCGCGAGGTTCGTCCGGCCAGGACAGTGCCCCTGGTCTTCGGCCGGGGCTACCATCCGCGACACCTCGTCACCGGGGCGGCGACCAGCATCGTCGGACGGCGGCGCGGCGCGTCGCGGGCGAGCCGAGAGGACAGTGCCGATGACGACCGACCGCATGACGTCCGAGGGCACCGGGGTCGAAGCCGGCAACAGGTTGGAGGGCAACCGGAAGTTCGTCTGGTTCACACCGGCCGGCCGGTTCGCCACCGAGTACGAGATGTTCACGATCGGCCAGCAGTCCGGCCCGACCGGGTGGCTCGACGTCGACTGGCCGCTGCGCTTCGACGACGGCCGCCCACCGTACAGCGAGGGGTCGACGGCGGTCCGGTGTTCGGACTGGGAACGGTTCCGCGACCCGGCGCAGCTCTGGTACCGCCCCTACGTGGCGGCGACGAACCAGGAGGAGCAGGCGCTCGAGCGGCTCGTCGGCGCCACCCTCGCCGGCGGCGTCGCCGCCGGGATCGAGCTGGCGTGGGTCGAGAACGTGCTGGAGAAGTACTACGCCGCCTGGCCTTTCGTCGAGTACGGGCTCTTCCTGGCGCTGTGCCACCCGGTCCGGGAGGCGCTCGGCGACTCCGTCATGTTCGTCATCGCGTTCCAGGCGGCGGACAAGATGCGCCACCTGCAGGACATCGTCCACCTCACCTTCGACCTAGCCGAGGAGCTGCCGGAGTTCGACGACACCGGCGCCCGGGCGGCGTGGATGACCGACACCGCGCTGGTGCCGGTCCGGGAGACGCTCGAGGGCCTGCTCGTGTCCGACGACTGGATGGAGGTCTTCACCGTCGTCAACCTCGTCTTCGAGCCGCTCGTCGGCGCGCTCATGACGACCCAGTTCCTCAGCCGGTCCGCGGCCCGCAACGGCGACCCGGTCACGCCGATGATCGTCGCGAGCAGCAGGCGGAACACCGAGCGGCACCTGGCCGGCGCGAAGGAGCTGGTCGGGGTGCTCGTCACCGACCCCGAGCACGGCGCTGCGAACCGTCAGGTGATCACCGGCTGGGTCGACGCCTGGGCGCCGCGGGTCGACGCCGCCGCCGTCGCGCTGTCCGCGGTGTTCGCGATCCCCGGGGTCGACTCCCCGGACGCGGCCGAGGCGCTCGACATCGTGCGCCGGCAGTTCGCGGCGATCCGCGCCGAGCTCGACGTCTGAGGGGAGAGCCTCGTGACCGTGAACGCAGGGGTGCCGGGACGCCCTCCGGCCGGCCGGGACACCATCGGCATCACGCTGATGACGAGCGCCGACACCGAGGCCGCCGTCGCGATGATCCGCGAGGAGCAGCCGGACGCCCGGATCAGCTTCCGCGGCGTCACCTACAAGATCGAGTCGGACGACGTCCTCGTGTTCGACATGGCACGGCTCGGGGAGCGGCTGGGGCGCCCCATCGACACCGACCTGTTCCTGGTCAACATGAGCACCTACTACGGACGGATGGAGGTCAGCGACGACCTCGTCCGGATCCACTCGGACATCCGACCAGAGCGGTTCCAGTGACCACTGCGCGAAGGGATCCGGGCATGACGAAGAAGAAGAGCCTGGTCGAGGTCCACGAGAAGTCCAAGAGCTACGACTGGGACTACCCGGAGCCAGATCCGAAGTACCCGTCGCGGTTCATCATCCCCAAGACCGGCAAGGACCCCTTCCGGATGCTCGTGCGCGACTACGTGCGGATGGAGGAGGAGAAGGACGCCCGGACCTACGGCTTCCTCGACGGCGCGCTGCGCATGCAGGTGGCCGAGAAGACCGAGCCGCGGTTCATGGAGGCGCTCAAGCTCACCCTGCCGGACCTGACGAACGCCGAGTTCCAGGCGGTCGCGGGGGTCGGGATGATCGCCCGCGGGATCGGCAACCAGGAGCTGCGGCAGGGCTACTACGCCCAGATGCTCGACGAGGTCCGGCACACCCAGCTCGAGATGAGCCTGCGCCGGTACTACGTCGAGCACGCGCCCGACCCGGCCGGCTGGGACATCGCGCAGAAGGCGCTCTACCAGCACCCGGGCGGGCACGTCTCGCTGGCGCTGTTCCAGAACTTCAACACCGGCGACGTCATCGACGCGGTGATCAACCTCAACGTCGTGGTCGAGACCGCCTACACCAACATCCTGCTCGTCGCGACGCCGGAGACCGCCGTCGCCAACGGCGACCACGCTCTCGCGACGACGTTCCTGTCGATCCAGTCCGACGAGGCCCGGCACATGGCGAACGGCTACGGGACGCTGTTCGCCGTCCTGCAGGACGAGAGCAACGTGCCGCTCATCAACGAGGCGCTCGAACGGCACTTCTGGCACTCCCACCGGGGTCTGGACGCCCTCGTCGGCTGGCAGTCCGAGTACGGCGCGGTGCATCGGCCGTGGGTCTACAAGGACCAGTGGCAGGAGTGGGTGGCAGACGACTTCATCGGCAGCTACGTGGACAAGCTGACCGAGTTCGGCGTCGAGCCGCCGACCCGGCTGGCCAAGGTGGCGCAGGACGTCTCGTGGATCCACCACAGCACCGCGCTCGCGCTCGCCGCGATCTGGCCGCTGAACTTCTGGCGGTCCGACGTGATGGGCCCGGCGGACCTGGAGTGGTTCGACCGCCACTACCCCGGCTGGGCGCAGGTGTACGGGCCGTTCTGGGCCGGCCATGCCGCGATGGCTGACCCGTCGTCCGGCCGGCTCATGCTCCAGGAGCTGCCGTCTCTGCCGCCGTTCTGCCAGGTCTGCCAGCTGCCGTGCATCATGCCCCGGCCGGACCTCAGCGAGATCCGGGTGTTCGAGCACGGCGGCCGCAGCATCGCCGTCTGCAGCGAGGGCTGCGACTGGATCTTCCACCGCTGGCCGCAGGCCTACGAGGGTCGCAAGAGCTTCTGGGCCAAGTACCACGGCTGGGACCTCGCCGACGTCATCCTCGACCTCGGCTACGTCCGGCCGGACGGACGGACCCTGATCGGCCAGCCGAGCGTCTCGCTGGAGACGCTCTGGACGATCGACGACATCCGCCGGATCGGGTTCGAGATCAAGGACCCGCTGGCCGGGTGAGCGCCGCCGGGTCCCGCGCCACCACGCGCGGCACCAGCAAGGTCACCGTCCTGCCGTTCGGGCACAGCTTCGAGTGCCCGGACGGCGAGTCGATCCTCGAGGCGGCCCTGCGTCAGGGGCTGTTCCTGCGCTACGGCTGCCGTCACGGCGGCTGCGGGACGTGCAAGGCCGTGCTCACCGACGGGGACGTCGAGGGTGAGGGGTCGTCGTTCGCCCTCTCGTCGCAGGAGCGGGCCGAGGGGGTCGTGCTGCTGTGCTCGGCGCGCCCCGTCGGTGACTGCACGGTCGACGTCGAGGCGATGGAGCTGACCGACGAGGAGTTCCGGGCCGGCGACCAGGTCGGGGCCTTCGACACCGAGGTCGTCGCGTTCGAGGAGCTCACCCACGACACCCGCGGGCTGACCCTGGCGCTGCGCGACCCCGGCACGATGACCTTCGGCGCCGGGCAGTTCGTCAACCTCGAGATCCCCGGCACCGACGAGGTCCGCTCGTACTCGATCGCCAACGCCCCGCACGTGTCCGACCGGATCGAGCTCGTCGTCAAGCTCCTGCCGGGCGGCACCTTCTCCGGCCACCTGCGGTCGCGGCTCGCGGTCGGCGACCGGCTGCGCGTCTTCGGGCCGCTCGGGGAGCTGAAGCTGCGGCTGTCCCACCGCAGGGTGCTCATGGTGGCCGGCGGCTCCGGGCTCGCGCCGTTCCTGTCGATGCTGCGGCACCTGGAGGCGCGCGGGAAGCCGCGCGACGTCGACCTCGTGTACGGCGCCCGCCGGGTCCGCGACCTGTACCGGGTCGAGGAGCTGGAGCGGCTGGCAGCGGTGCTGCCCGGTGTCCGGTTCGTCCCCGCGCTGTCGGAACCGGAGGGCGAGCCGTGGGCGGGCGAGCGCGGGCTCGTCACCGACGTGATCGCCCGGACGTACCCGACGCTCGAGGGGTACGACGCCTACCTCGCCGGTCCGCCCGCCATGATCGAGGCGACGGTGCCGGTGCTCACCGGGCTCGGGGTCCGGCCGGCCAACGTGCGCTACGACGCCTTCGTACCGGCCCGGGCGTAGCCGCACGGTCTGGCCGGCCGCCGCGCTCACCGCATCGTCGGGGGCGGCCCGGAGCCCTGCAGACCAAGGCGTCGACCGTTACCGGGGTCCTCGTCGGGCCCGGACGTTCGCCTCTGTCACCTCGGACAGCGGGTTGCGATGCTCGAGTCATGCGATCTGCCGTGGTGCAGAACGGGGGCCGGTCGGCCGAGCGGGGCACGTGGGGTTGCTGTTCAGCACCTCCGTCGGCTGGCAGCCGGACTCGTCGTGGTCGCACACCCCACCTCCCTCTGGTCCCCCGTCCCGCTGGTCGGCTGGGGACCGGACCAGCCGCCCGACCGACAGGAATGCCATGAACAAGCGTGTGGCCACCGTCCCTCACCCGACCGTCACCCCGAGGACAGACCTCGACCATCCTGCGGATCGTCGTCCGGTGCTGCGTGGCGCCGGCTTCGCCGGCATCAGCGGAAGCCTGCTGATGCTGGCTGCCTTCGTGGTCGTCGGCACGCTCGGCCTGCCAGACACTTCGGGCGCTGAGAGCCTGCGGCGTTTCAGCGAGATCCAGCAGGCGCGGGTCGTGGAGAACCTGCTCTACCTCGCGGCCGTCGTGCTCTGGGCCGTTCAGCACGACCTGCTCCACCGACTGCTGAGCGCCACCGCGCCGGTGCTGTCCAGCGCCGCTCGGACGGTCGGCTTCCTCGGCGTGGCCGCACTCGCGGCCTCGGCGCTGCTCAACGTGTCGACCGCGCCGATGTCCCAGGCCTACCAGCAGGCCGGCGAGGCCGACCGCGACGGTCTCGTCCTGGCCTGGACCGGCGCGCAGGCCGTGATGGACGCGATGCTGACCACCGGTGCACTGCTGCTGCCGGTGACGGTCGTCCTGTTCGGCGTCGCGTTGCGCCGCAGCATGGGCCCGGTCCTGGGCTGGAGCGCCGTCGTCGTGGGCATCGCAGGAGTCGCCGGCGCCGCCGTCGCCGCTGCAACGCCGCCGTCCTCGTTCGCAGCCGTCAGCATCCTCGGCGCGCTGGCCTTCCATCTGGTCGTGGGCGTTCGCTGCATCCGACTGTCCCGCAGCTGAAGGACGCATCGCCCGGCCCTCCGCCGCGGCACGCGCCATCCGCTGCGGCTGTGTCGAGGACGCAGACCGTGCGCTGGCCAGGCTGCGCGGATGCCGGAAGACCGGGACGGTCGCGCTGAGGAGATGGCGTGGTGGGGCCTGGTGTCCGCCACCGCTGATCGATGGCGCGTCCACCGCTCACACGATCTGCGCAGCCGTCGCCTTCGGATCGCTCGCGGTCTGGCCGGCAATGCCGTCGCAGGACGGCACCACGCAGGCGGGGCTCCCCCGGTCCTCCGGACAGGGGCAGCCGACCCGGTCCTGTCGAGCACGGCCGTCGACACCTGTGCGGCGCCCGGTCCGGATGGCCGCCGCCGGGGTGCTCGTCGGACGGCCGTCGGCCCGGCCCCGTGGTCAGCGGCCCATGCTGAAGAACTCGTCGTTGGGCCTGAGCGCGAACAGGTGCGCCAGCCGGTTCGAGGCGGCGAACAGCGCAGTGATCGACCCGACGTCCCAGATCTCGTCGTCGGTGAGCCCGGCGTCGCGGGCGGCTCGCAGGTCGACCTCGCCGAACGAGGCGGGCTCCTGCGAGAGCTTCAGGGCCAGGTCGACGATGGCGCGCTGCCGGGGCGCCAGCTCGCACCCCCGGGGGTTGACGGCCACGTAGTCGGCCAGGTGCGGCTCCTTGGACCGGATCCGCAGGATCGCACCGTGCGCGACCACGCAGTACGGGCAGTCGTTCATGCCCGAGGTCGCGACGACGACGAGCTCCCGCTCGGCCTTCGACAAGCCCTCGTCGGAGGTCATCAGCGCGTCGTGGTAGTCCAGGAACGCGCGTAGCTCGTCCGGACGCTGCCCGAGGGCCCGGAAGATGTTGGGCATGAACCCCGAGCGCTCGACGACCGGAGCGAGCCGCGCCCGCAGGTCGTCGGGCAGGTCCTCCAGCTCGACCGTCCCGAAGCGGCTGACCGGCCTGTCCGTCTCCGTCCCCATGACCCGGATGCTATGCCGACCGACCGACCGACCGACCGACCGACCGACCGGCGCGGCCGGAGCGGCGCCTGCGGGTGCCGACGGCCGTCGCGCGGGGTGGTGCGACCGCCGCCTCGAGCGTTCAATGACTGCCAGCGCTCCTCGACCGCCCACCGACGCCCCAGCCGCCGCACGACAGGAGGACCACGTGGACCCGCAGGCCGACATCGGCGTCACCGGGCTCGCCGTCATGGGCCGCAACCTCGCGCGCAACCTCGCGCGGCACGGTTGGAAGGTCGCGGTGCACAACCGCAGCCCCGAACGCACCCGCTCCCTCGTCACCGAGCACGGCGACGACGGCGCGTTCGTGCCGTCGGAGACGATCGAGGACTTCGTCGCGAGCCTGCAGCGGCCGCGCCGGATCGTCGTCATGGTCAAGGCCGGCGAGGCGACCGACGCCGTCGTCGACACCCTCGTCCCGCTCCTCGAGCCGGACGACATGGTCGTCGACGCGGGCAACGCGCACTTCACCGACACCCGACGGCGTGAGGCGGCACTGCGCGAGCGAGGCCTGCACTTCGTGGGCGCCGGTGTCTCGGGCGGCGAGGAGGGTGCGCTCAACGGACCGTCGATCATGCCCGGCGGCTCCGCGCAGTCCTACGCCGCGCTCGGCCCGATCTTCGAGTCCATCGCGGCGACGGTGGACGGCGTCCCGTGCTGCACGCACGTCGGGGAGGACGGCGCAGGCCATTTCGTGAAGATGGTCCACAACGGCATCGAGTACGCCGACATGCAGCTCATCTGCGAGGCGTACGACCTGCTGCGCGCCGGTCTCGAGGCACCCGCCCACGAGATCGCGAAGATCTTCGCGCAGTGGAACACCGGCGACCTCGAGTCGTTCCTCGTCGAGGTGACCGCCGAGGTGCTCGGCCACGTCGACGAGGCGACCGGCAGGGCCTTCGTCGACGTCGTCCTCGACCGGGCGGGCCAGAAGGGCACCGGCCGCTGGACCGTCCAGAACGCCCTCGACCTCGGCGTCCCGGTGACCGGGATCGCCGAGGCGACGTTCGCCCGCGCGCTGTCGAGCGGCGTGCCGCAGCGCGAGGCGGCCCGGGCCGCGCTGCCCGCGCGGACGACGGACGCGGCCGTGGAGGACCGCGACGCCTTCGTCGAGGACGTGCGGCTGGCGCTCTACGCATCCAAGGTCGTCGCGTACTCGCAGGGCTTCGAGCAGATCGCGGCTGCGGCGCAGGAGTTCGGCTGGGACATCGACCGGGCCGCGCTGGCCCGGATCTGGCGGGGCGGCTGCATCATCCGGGCCCGCTTCCTCGACCGGATCACCGAGGCGTACGAGCGCGACCACGACCTGCCGCTCCTGCTCGCCGACACCTACTTCCGCGACGCCGTCGCGGGCGGACTGCCCGCGTGGCGGCGGGTCGTCGCCCGGGCTGCACTCACCGGCACACCGGCACCGGCTTTCGCGTCCTCGCTGGCCTACTACGACGCCGTCCGCGCGGAGCGGCTGCCGGCCGCGCTCGTCCAGGCACAGCGCGACTTCTTCGGCGCCCACACCTACCAGCGGGTCGACCGGGACGGGACCTTCCACACCCTGTGGTCCGAGGGCCGCTCCGAGGTCCCCGCCTGACCGGCGCCCGGCCGCGACACGTCCGGCCGGGCCCACGGATCTGCCGCGGGGGCTTTCCCTGCTGCGAGCGCTCCGCGAGAGCCCGCGGTCAAGGGCAGGCCCGTCGGCTCCCCCGGCCGCTCCTGCGGTGCGGCTGCTCGGCGCCGGCGACCACGGCACGCGCGACGGCTGCGGCGAGGGCCAGCGAGGCGGTGGCGCCGTTGGCGTCGCCCTTCTCGAAGTCGTCGTCGGCCACGGCCATCGAGTTGGTGACGTGCGCCAGGCAGACGACGTCACGCGCCCGGGCGGCGGCGTACGCGTACAGCGCGGCCGCCTCCATCTCGACGCACACGGCTCCGGCAGCGACGGCGGAGGCGATCGCGGTCTCGGTCTCACGGTAGGGGGCGTCGGTGGTCCAGGATGCGCCACGGCGCAGCACCCCGGACGACCCGGCCGCCGCTGCTGGAGCGCCGGGCTGGACGTCCGAGGGGATCGGACCGGCCGTCAGGTCGGCCAGGGCTGCGGCGAGGTCGACCGCGAGACGGGCCCAGGTGGCGGCGGGTTGGTAGTGCAGGCTCGTGCCCTCGTCGCGCAGCGCCTTCTCGAGGAGGACGAAGTACGGCGGGTGGGCCGTGTCGAGGCTGGCGAGCCGACCGGCAGAGGTGATGCTCACGACCAGGTCCGCGCCGCTGGCCGCGAGCTGCTCCGCGACCAGGACGGCGAACGGTGCCCCGACGGCGTTGCCGACGACACCCAGGTCGACGCCGTCGACGTGGGTGGTCCACAGCTGGGTGTGGTAGCAGGCCCACCCCGGGTGGAGCCGGCCCAGGCCGCTGCCGGCGAGGTAGGCCACGACGTCCCCGTCGGGGTCCAGGAGGCAGGCCGCGGGGACCGGCTCGTCGGACAGCTGCTTCTGCCGTCGCGCCTCGCGCAACAGGTTCT
>Ga0209798_10000822_pt1 | contig 19008 bp, 22 predicted proteins | sample DOMMetBare3Fresh_FD_187475 | JGI IMG/M metagenome (GOLD analysis project Ga0209798, IMG submission 187475) | Wetland sediment microbial communities from St. Louis River estuary, USA, under dissolved organic matter induced mercury methylation -... | ecosystem: Environmental > Aquatic >...
ACCCGGCCGGCGACGATCATGAGATCCGCCTGCCGCGGCGATGCCCTGAACACCTCCATCCCGAACCGGGAGAGGTCGTTGTGGGCGGCGCCGGTTGCCATCATCTCGATCGCACAGCAGGCGAGGCCAAAGGTGGCCGGCCACATCGAGCGGGTCTGGGCCCAGCGGGCGGCCTTGTCGATGGTGGTCATCAGGAAGCCTGGGGGAGAGGCGACTCCGGCCATCAGGCGGCCTCGGCTTCCGGTCGGAGGTAGCGGGCCCGGTGTTTGACGTTCCAGTCGAGCGCCCCCCGCTTCCAGACATAGACGAGCGTCTCGAGGACGAAGGCGGTGAAGATCCCGACGGCGGCGATCCCGTACCAGCCGAACCTACCGAACTGCGACGCCCAGGCAAACAGAAAGATGATCTCGACGTCGAAGATCACGAACAACATCGCGACCAGATAGAACTTGACCGGGAACCGCTGGGCGGCCTCGGTTTCGGGAAGGATCCCGCATTCGTAGGGGGCGAGTTTCTCCGGGGTGGGCCGGTTGGGGGCGAACAACCGGGATACGAGCATCGATACGCCGACAAAGATGACGGCCAGCAAGAACATCACTGCGATCGGCAGATAATCGGCGAGCATCGGCAGGTCGAGATTAGAGAGGCGAACGCCGCGAGTGAAACCAGTGCCCGATCGAGGGGCGGCGAGACTCCGGTCCGGGACGGAACCGTTCACCTCACATGCGGTCCGATGGCCGTCCGACAGGTGGCTTCCGACCCTAGACGCCACCCGGCCGGCCACCTACGGTTGGGCCCGAAAGGAGGCGGATATGAACCGCTCACGCTTGCTCTTCGGGGCCTCGGTTGTAGCCCTGGGCACGGTGTTCCTGCTCGAGGCACTCGACGTCGTCGACAACGGTGGAGACATCGTCGCAACCTGGTGGCCGACCGTCCTGATCGCAGCAGCACTGTTGATGCTCCCCACTTCACACTGGATAACGCCGGCGGCCGTCGGCGGGGTCGGAGTCCTGCTCCTGCTCGCCACCACCGACGTGCTCGATCTCTCCAGTGAGGTGGTCTGGCCGATCGTCCTGATCGTGATCGGCCTCAGCCTGCTGGTGAGGACGCGGAGCCCCAAGTCGGTGAGCGACGACAGAGTCAACGCCTTCGCCGCCTTCGGAGGAACCGAGATGGCGAGCCATTCCTCCCACTTCGAGGGAGGCAGCATCGGGGCAGTGTTCGGTGGAGCAGAGATCGACCTACGTGATGCCTCGCTCGCCGAGAACGCCCATCTCGACGTGTTCACCGCCTTTGGCGGGACCGAGATCAGGGTCCCCACCGGGTGGAAGGTGATCACCCGTGGGCTGCCCCTGTTCGGAGGCTTCGAGAACATCACCACCAAGGAGCAATTGCCGGAGAACGCGCCGGTGCTCGACATCACGGCCACCGTTCTGTTCGGCGGGTTGGAGGTCAAGCACTGAAGCCATCGGCTGTCGGCTGTCGGCGATCGGCTAGCAGCGGACAGCGCGTTGGAGGCTTCCGGATGACGCCTGCTGGCCGATGCCCGACAGCCGATAGCTGATAGCTGCTTGACGCAGGACGCATGACCCACCAGGGGGTTCATCCCCCTGCAATCAGCACTTGGGGGGTGCCGGGGGGTCATCCCCCTGCAGTCATCACAGTCGGACCGTGCCCCCCTCCCCCCCTCCGGGGTACTCCCCCCTGCGGAGGGAGAGACAGAACGGGTCTCCGGTCACCTTGCTAGCTGATACCTGATGGCTGACAGCTGATAGCTGACAGCGCAGCTGTCAATCGATCGGCGCCGCCTTGACGGCCGTCGCCAGCAGGTCATAGGCCCGTTCCCCCGTGTGACGGTCGGCGTCGTCGAGCAGATTGGACATCACCTTGAGCGTCCACTCCATCAATGGACGGTTGCGCAAGCCGGTGTGGGCCAGGGTGCGCATGACTGCCGGGTTGCCGATCGCCTTCACGAAGACGCGGGCCATCTTGTAATAGAGGCCGTATTCGTCGGCGAGGTGGTCCGGATAGCGATGCAGCAGACCGAGGTCGTCGGCGCCTACCGCCTGGGAGACATAGCGAGCGGCGATCCTGCCGGTTTCGTAGGCGTACGAGATGCCTTCCCCGTTCCAGGGGTTGATGGCGCCGGCGGCATCACCGACCATGACCCAGTTGGGGCCAACCAGGGGGCCTTTGGCAAACGACATGGTCAGCTTGCCGCCGGTCGGCTCGGACAGCTTGGCCGCCTCGGTCAACGCCCAGTAGTCGGGAGCAACCCTGACGTAGTCACGCATCATCTTGGTGGTGTTCACGTGCTTCCAGCGCTTGAAGGTCGACAGGAGACCGACCCCGACGTTGACCGTGCCGTCGCCCAGAGGGAAGATCCACCCATAGCCCGGCATCGAGGCGCCGGTCTCATCACGGATGTCCAACTGGCTCTCCATGAACCCGTCGTGAGATCTGGGGCTGGAGTAGTAACCGCGGGCAGCGAGTCCCATCGGGTAGTCCTTGCGTCGGGTCGTCCCCAGTTCCCGCCCGAACCGATTGAGCGAACCGTCGGCGATCACGACCACCCGGGGATCGACCCGCTCTACCTCGCCATGCGATTCGAGTTCGACACCCTCCATCCGACCATCGACGACGATCGGCCTGGCCTCGGTGTTCTGGCGGATGGTGACGCCCTGCCCCCCCGCCAATGCGGCGACCTGGCTGTCGAGATCTCGTCGCCGAATGATGCCCCCCCAGTTGGGAAACCGGGTGTGGTCGGGCCAGTTCATCTCGAGCATGAGGTGATCACCGGCATAACTCCGCAGACCGGTGATCTTGTGAAACTCCTGGGCGGAGAAGTCGAATCCCATTTCCTGCAACTGGAGGATCGCCCGGGGCGTGAGACCGTCACCACAGGTCTTGTCGCGCGGAAACTCCTTCTTCTCGACGAGGAGCACAGAATGCCCCTCTCTGGCCAGCCAGAAAGCCGCCGAAGCCCCAGCGGGACCGCCGCCGACAACCAATACGTCATGTGACATGAGGCGATTGTATGGACCACGCCATCACACCCGTAACCGGGGGTCCTTCGGCACGCGATATCGTTGCCGGGTGGAACACCAGATCCCCACGGCCACCGTGGCCCGGTTGTCCCGATACCTGACCTCGCTGGAGGTGACCACCACCAGTTCGGTGTCGTCGGATGAGCTCGCCGCCAAAGCGGGCGGCAACGGTGCCCAGGTCCGCAAGGATCTCTCCTTCCTCGGGACGACCGGGACCAGAGGAGTGGGATACGAGACGGCCGCCCTCCGCAATGAGATACGTCGGGCGCTCGGCCTCGAGGCAGTCAGGCCCGTCGTGATCATCGGTGCCGGTCATCTGGGATCGGCCCTGGCCGGATACCCGGGCTTCGCCCGGCGCGGCTTCCGAATCTGTGGCCTGTTCGACCAGGCGCACGATCGGGTCGGGACCACCGTGGCAGGTGTCAGGGTCTCCGACATCGACCAACTGACTGATGCGATCCCGGACCCGGCGACGGCGATCGGTGTCATTGCGGTGCCGGCCGAGGCCGCCCAGGCGGTGGCCGATCTCCTGATCGGAGCCGGGTTCCGCTCGATCCTCAACTTCGCCCCGGCGCTCCTCACGGTGCCGCCTTCAGTCGAGGTGCGCCAGGTCGACCTGGCCTCGGAGCTTCACATCCTCAGCCACCACCTGGCCCGCCGGTCAGGCTGACAGGGAGGGACACAGCGCATGGCGCATTGCGCATCGCGCAACTAGAGGTGGGCCTTCTCCTGGCTCTTCTCGTACTGGTCGAGAGCGACCACGAACATCACGAACAGAATCGCCGAAGCGAACAGGAACGTGAGTGCCGGGATGCGGATCTCGAACGCATTGAGACCTTCGATCTCGGCAGGCCGAGGCCCACGCGGGGCATACATCACGAACAGCAGGCTCCCGATCGTGTTCCAGGCAAAGATCCCTGCGCCCGTGACCAGGAAGGCGAGTTTCTTGCCGAGGTTGGTGTAGTTGAGGAGATACACGGTCCCGAAGAAGACCGCGATCGACGCCACGAACAGGAGCACCCCGGTCACGAACAGGTTGGCCGACAGCAGCTCGCGGAAGAACTCTCTGATCATTGGTCGCCCTTTCCGGTCAGGTCGCCGGCCCGCAGCCAGATGGCCAGGTCGAGCAGATCCTGTTCGGAGAGGACCTCTCCGAAGCCAGGCATCCGCCCGCTCCCGAACCCATTGACACCGTAGGGCTTGTTCACGACCGCCCCCACCACCAGGAAAGCGGCCAACTCCTCATCCGAGAGGAACTGAACCGCGGGACGGCCCTCCCACAAGGCAGGGCCGAAGCCTCCCGAGCCGGCCGGCTGGGCGAAGGGGATCCCGGCCGAGAATCCCGAGGTGTGACAGCGGGCGCAGTACCCGTTGTAGATCCCGACCACGCGCTCGGCCTTGTCGGTGTCACCGCCAAAGTTCTTGGCGGCGATCGCCTCGACGTCGAACTCCCACCGTTTGGCCTGCTGAGCCTCGAGAAGCTCGTCCAGCGTCGCTTCCGCCGCAGACAGGAGTCGGTCCCGGTTGTCGGTGTTGATCTGGGCGTTGAGGGCCACGGTCCCCAGGCTCGACACTGCGGTGGCCGCCGTCACCTTGTCGTCGGTGTCACCTTGGGACTGCGGATCGGCCGGATCCAGTGCGGTCGTCACAAACCCTCTCGGCAGGACGGCCGCCTGGGCTTCGTCCACGAAGGCGGACAACTGCGCCTCGGCGGCGTCGGCGATGCCGTCGCCGTCACCATCGTCGCCTTCGGTAGCGAGGGCAGCCTCGACCTTGGCCGCCACCGGGGTCAGAATCGGGGCGTCGGAGGCGGCCAGGGTGGTCAGCACCTCGAGGAACTCCTGGGCCGATTCGAGGTCCGGGCTGGCGCCGGTCTGGGGATTGGCCGGGTCGAAGGAGCGATCCTCCAGTCCCGGGAGCAGGAGGAACGTCTTGGCCTCGGCGGTGATGGCGTTGATGCCCACCTCGGCGGAATCGGAGACGCCGTCGCCGTCGGTGTCGATCCCGACCGACTCCCCCTCGAGGATCTCCTGGGCGCGGTCGGCGATGTCGGCGGCGATGGTGACGAGATCACCGGCCCGCTCGATATCGGCGATCAACTGCCGCTGAGTGATGACCGCGGTTTCCATCGCCGCCTCGCCCCCGGCCAGGTTGGTCAGGGCGCTGTCGATCCGCTCCTGGACCTTGGTGGCCGCCTCCGCCTGGCTGATCTGGTTCTTCTCCAGGTAGTTGACGACGTCGTCCACTTGCTGGGACGTCATGGGACCGCCTCCCGGCGTCCCCCACGCCGGCATCGGGCTGTTGCCCCGGCCGTAGACCACCCAGTAGACGACTTCGGCACGGTCGTACCGATAGAAGATGTCGTTGAGAGGCGGGGCCGCCCACAGCACCAGTGCGCCGCTCCGCTTCTCCGTGTACGAGGCATTGCCACCCGAACCCTCCGGGCCGTGGCAGCCGTAACAGCCGTACTGGACGACCAAGGCCTCGCCCCGGGTCACGGACTCCTCGTCGAACTGCTCGACGAAGGACTCCTGGCGGGGGGTCTCGAACAGGTAGTAGAGCGGGAGGCCAACCGCCAGAAACCCGGACAGCATCACTGCCGCGATCTGGGTACGTTCCAGGCGTTTGGTCTCGAGAACGTCATCGGTCATCCCGGGGGCGAGATTGCTGGCCACCTGCTCGGGACCCCGACCGCGCAGGGCGGACACCGCGATGAATGCCAGCCATCCGATCGCGACAAGCACCGCCAGCGTCGTCACCAACGTGGGACTCATCAGTGTTCTCCCACCGGGGCGGTGGCGGCGATGCAGGAGGGGCCCTGCGGGTATCTCACCGAAGACTCGGGGGCACGAGGGCTCTGATAGATGGACCCGGTCTTGACGATCAGATCACCGGCGAGGTTGACCTCGAGTTCGAATCGATCGAGGTTACGGGGAGCAGGCCCGTCGAAGTACTCACCGATCCCGTTGTACTTGGAACCGTGGCAGGGGCATTCGAACCCCTGTGAGGGCTGGCACCAGGGAACGCGGCAGCCGAGATGCACACAGCGCTGATACAGCGCCATCAGACCCTCGGCGTCGACATTGGCGCCTTCGTACTGGGCAGAGATCACCGAGGGAGCCGGAACGATGTAGGCCCGGGCTTCGGGGATGAACACGGGAGTGACCGAACCATCGTCGTTCACCGCCTGGGCGAGGAGGTCTTGCGGCTTGCCGACGTTGACGTCGGCCCCGAACCCGCCCGAGACCTTGGGCCACAGGAAGGCGAGCATGTCGAGGGCGAGGACACCGACGAAGGTACCAAAGGTCGCCCCCAGCGCCCGGTTGAAGAAGGTGCGCCGGGTGATCCCGGCCTCTTCGGCCGAGACCTCGACGAGCCGTTGGGCGCTGGCCACCGTCACCCCCGCCGGTTCGAGCTCGGCTTCGTCTTCCTCCGGCTGTTCCACCGATTCCGGCTCGAGTGCCGGCGGTACCAGCTCCTCGGATGGTCCACGATCGGCTTTGACTGCGTCACGTTCGACCTTGGCCCGCCAATCGGGTCCCGCCGACCGGCGGAAGGTGACGACGAAGGCGGCCAAGGCGGCCAGGATCGCCACGCCGGCGACACCGACCAGCACCAGGGTCTGACTTGTCATTCGAAGTTCACCCAGTCTTTGAGGTCATCGAAGAAGATCCCATCTCGCCAGGGATATGAGAAATTGAACCCGCGGCCCCGGAAGAGCACCCCGAGTATCGACAGCGTCGCCGCCCCACACATGAAGATGGTGTAGAGCATGATGGCGAACTTCCGATCCGACGGTTTGGTCGACGGGTTGCGATCCACGTACGGGATCATCATGAAACCGACCAGGCCAACGATGGTGGGAACGGTCACGCCGGCGATCTGCGGGTCGAAGTAGGACAGCAGCTCCTGCAACCCGAGGAAGTACCACGGGGCCTTCGAGGGGTTGGGGGTGGCATTCACGTTGGCCGGCTCGAGCAGCGGTGAATGGATGATCACCGACAGCACGAGGAGCAAGGCGGTTATCGCCAGCAACGCCACGAACTCGATGAGCATGAGATGCGGCCAGGTGTTCACCTTGTCGGTGGGTTCGGACTTGACCTGCTGGATCGCCCTGGCCTTGACCACCGTGAGCAACCGTTGGGTTCGCACCCCTTCCGGGGTGTTGGTGGGGGGCGCCAGCGGCCGGGGGGAGACCGTGGCCGCCACCTTGCCGGAGCCGTTCCCGGTCGGTGAGGCGGGAGAAGGAGCCGGAGGTTCGGCGAGGGCAATCGCGGTGGCAGCCGGCGCCGGCGCCGGAGTCGCCTCCACCGGAGCAGCTGCGGGGGCAGGTTCCGGTGCGGGGGCGGGTTCGGGCGCAGCCGCAGCCGGGGCCGGGGCGGAAGGGGCAGGGGTGGGGGGCGCTTCACCGCGCATCTCGGCCAGGATCTGTTCGACCGGAACGCCCAGCGCCTTGGCCTTCGCCTCGGCAGAGCGCCGCAGGAGACTCTCGGGGATTTCAGCCATGACTAATGCCTCCTCACAACGGACCCGAGATTCCGCCGTCCTTGCGGACTCGCCAGAAGTGGACGGCCATGAAGATCACGATGATGAACGGGAAGAACAACACGTGGAGAACGTAGAACCGCAACAACGTGTTGGCCGACACTTCGGCCCCGGCCAGGAGCCCGAACTTCACCTGGTCGCCCACCACCGGGACGAATCCGGCCATGTTGGTGCCCACCGTGACCGCCCACAGGGCCAGCTGGTCCCAGGGGAGCAGATACCCGGAGAAGGAGAGGAGCAGGGTGAGCAGAAGCAGAACCACGCCCACCACCCAGTTGAACTCGCGAGGCGGCTTGTAGGCGCCGTGATAGAAGACGCGGCTCATGTGCAGGAACACGGTCAGCACCATCAGGTGCGCACCCCAGCGGTGCATGTTGCGGACCAGTGACCCGAATACGACGCTGGTGGAGAGGGCGGCGACGTCGGCATAGGCCCGGTCGGCTGTGGGGGCGTAATAGAACATCAGGAAGATGCCCGTGATGGTCAGGAGGATGAACAGGAAGAAGCTCAGGCCGCCGAGACAGAGGGTGTAGGAGAGCCGCACCCCGTGCCGCTTCACCTTCACCGGATGGAGGTGATAGAGCACGTTGTTCATGATCACGTACGAACGGTTGCGGGGGCTGTCGGTGTACCCCTTCTTGAACGGCGAACCAGGGCGGAGGATCGACTCGAGCACCTGACTGGCCCGGAGCCGTTCAACCTGATCGTTGACCCGTTCCTTGATCGTCGCCACGCTTCCTCCTACCAACGCATCCCGTATGCGTACCCGTTCTTGAAATCCCGCTGACCGGTGTCCACGTCCCACGGTCTGTCGTCCAACCCCAGTTCCTGTGCCTGCGCTGCCAGCGAACCCTCGAACTTGCCGAGCGAGATCACCCCGGTGGGGCACCGGTCCACGCACAGGGCGCATCGAGTGCATTCGTCCTCGTCGACCACGAAGAAGCCGAGATTGGTCGGATCGTCGTTGGGATCGGAGACCCCGAGGCTCTCGGTGATGGCCGAGACCGACAGGTAGTGGATGCACTTCCATGGACAGATGTCGACGCATCCCTCACACAGGATGCATTCGGACTGGTCGATGTGGAGGAACTGCTTGGGTCTGAGTTTGTCCTTGAAGTAGTCGCCCTCCACCAGGGCCAGCTGGTAATCATCCCGGAAAGGAGGGGTCTCGTCAACAACGCCTCTCGGCATCAGTCCTCCTTCTTGCGAACGAGGGGACGGCCATAGGGCGAGACGGGCGCGGGCTCGGCCGGCATCGGCTTGCCGAGGTCCTGCAGCTTGTAGGCCAGCACAGCGCCCAACCCCAACATCACGAGGTGGTAACCCATCGATACCGAGTCCTTCACTGCGGCCTGACTGATGGACACCTCGTTGCCCAGCACCAGCCATCGGGGAAGGGTCACCGCGATCTTGGCGGGTGACATGTCGAGATCGGTCTGGCTGAAGTTGAGCCATTCCGAGGGAACGATCCCGAAGAGGATGACCAGCTCGATCCAGGCGATGAAGGCTCCCACCGCTGCCCTGGCCCAGGTGGACGGCTTGTTCAACACCCACAGGAACAGTCCGCCGATCACCATGAGCTGGCTCGCCCCGAGCGCAATCAGATAACCGGCGAACTTGACCCAGATGTTGTCGGGGATGATGTCGCCGATCGGCCCGACGTCGATGGCCGTGCGCACTCCCCCCTCGACGGCCTCACGCGGCACCTGGGCGTAGTGGACGATCACCACCGCCAGCGCCAAACCCACCGTCCCCAACGCCAGCATTACGCCTCCGGCCCGGAGACGCTTCCCGTCGTCGAGGGAGCCCAGGCGGCTCATCAGTTGGCTGAGCTGCTTCATGCGTGCGAAACCGACCTGTCTGTCGAGGGCGAGGTCATCGTGGATGCAGGACCGATTTCTAGCAGATCGGGACCACTCCACGAAGTCTGTAGCGGACACACTCCGACGTTCGGTTTCAGACGCGACCGCGATCCGTCTGCTCGCTATGCTCGGGCCGTTCCACGAGCCGAAGGACCACAGTGGCCGCCACCGGACAACGCGAGGAGATGCGAGAGACGTCGCCAGCCACCGAACGGGTGGCGTTGTCGCATCTGGTCTTCCCCGCCGGCTTCCTGGCACTGGGTGCTGTCCTCGCCGCCCTGTCGGTGGCCTCTATCCGGTTTCCCTCCCTGTTCTCCGGGCCGATCTCACCCGGCCGTCTTCGTGCCATCGCCGCCATCGCCCTGGTGGTGGGATGGCTCGTGCCGGCCGGGAGCGGCGTCATCTACTACCTCCTGCCCCGCCTGACCGGGACTCCGCTGGCGAGCCAGAAACTCGCCGAAGGCGCCGGCCCCCTCTCTGCGCTCGTGGCCGTGGCGGGGATGGTCGTGGTGGCGTTGGGCGGAGGTGATGGCCTCGCTCCCCTGCTGCTCCCCTGGTGGCTCGACGTGGCGGTGGCCACCATCGCCACCGTGCCGCTCCTGGTCACCCTGCAGACGTTACGGGCCCGGAACGAACAAGGGGTGTTCGTGTCCGTGTGGTTCGTCGCCGCCGCCGCGGTGTGGCTGCCGATCCTCTACGTCGCCACCAATCTCCCCGGATTCGCCTCGGTGGGACGGGCATTGCAGGAGGTCGCCTTCGACGCCGGCTTCACCACGACCTGGATCGTGGCGATCGGCATCGGAGGTGGCCTGTATGCGGTGACCAAGACGACCGGGAACCCGCTGGGCAATCGCCAGATGGTGAAGGTCGCGTTCTGGTCGCTGGCCTTCGCCTCGGTGTGGGCAGGCCCCGCGCGCCTGGCGTTCGGAGCCACCCCTGACTGGCTCGACCGGATCTCGGCGGTGCTCGGCCTCGCCCTCCCGGTAGCGATCATCGCCGCCACCGCCGGCATGGTCGCCACCATCGATCGATCGTGGGCTGAGGTTCGCAGCGATCCCGGGTTGATGTCTCTGGCGAGCGGGATGTCCCTGGCGGTCCTTCTCGCCGTCCTCGGAGCGGCCGCCGGATTCCGATCTCCGGCCGGAACTCTCGGGTTCACTGCGTTCTGGGACGCGATCGACTACGGCTGGACCCTCGGGGTGGCGACACTGCTCTTCTCGGGAGTCATCCTCCAGGGGCTTCCGGCCATCGCCGGCCGCCGGCTGGCCGATTCGGGCTCCTCGATGCGGGCGATTCGTCTGACGGTCATCGGCACCCTCGGTGTTGTCATCAGCGGGGTGATTGCGGGGCTCCTCACGGGTTTCGTCTGGACCGGGGCGTCGTTCGTGGGTGGCACCTACGCCGGGCTGGCCGAGACGTGGACGGCCGGGCTCGGCCCGGCCTTCGTCTTCATCGGGTTCATGGCGCTGTTCGGCGTGGTGGCCGCCATCGGCCAGGTGATGGTGGCTCTCGCCATCCTCCGCACCCTCACCTCCGGTCGCGCCGGCATCCAGGAGGTCCTCGTGACGGGCGAAACCCTGTGAGCCAGCTCTCGGCCGCCGCCCTGGCCCTCAACGCACCCGAGTCGATCGTACAGCGATCGGCCGAAGCACGATCCAAGGCAACCGGTGTTCCCGTCGAGGACGTACTCGCTGCCTGGGCGGGCGGAGGCGCCGCCCCGTCCGGCGCTGCCCCACCGCCGCCCTCCGTCACGCCGGCGTCCCCCGCCACTCCGCCGGCCGCCGCTCCCCAGCAGTCACAGCCGGCCCCGGTGGTGACACCGCCGGTGGCCATGCCCGCAGCAGTACCAGAGACCCTCACCACCCGTTCGGTGATGGTGGCCGAGCCGGTCGATCCGCCCATCCTCGTCGGTCGCCGGGAGAACCCGTTCACCGTGATGTTGGGGGCGGCGGCGTTGCTGTTGCTGGCGATCGTGATCGGCGTGTTCGTCCCGGGCCAGCCCGAGCCGGGAAACGGGGTGCGAACGTCCAACCTCGCCCTCTCGACGGAGGCCCTCGCCGGACGGGACCGGTATCTGGCGGAGAACTGCGCAGCCTGCCACACCCAGCAGGTGCGGCCGATCGCGGCCGATGCCGGCGAGACCGAGAAGGTGTCTCTGTCCGACTCCAACCAGGTTCTCGGGTCCCGTCGTTATGGACCGGACCTGGCCAACGTCGGAGCCCGCCTCGATGCCGGGACCATCGAAGGGATCCTCGAAGGGGCGAACAACCACCCCTCGTACGCCTCCCTCGACGCCAACGAGATGGCCGGCCTGATCGCCTATCTTTCCGAGTCGAAGTGACATGAGCCAGTTGTCAGCAGCCGCCCAAGCCCTCAACGCCCCCGAGTCGATCGTGCAACGATCGGCCGAAGCACGATCCAAGGCGACCGGGGTCCCGGTCGAGGACATCCTGGCGGCCTGGGCGGGCGGTGGGGCTGCCCCCTCGGCCGCGGCTCCGGTGGCCGCGCCTGCCGCCGCCACCACGGCAGCAGAGGCCGTGCCGGCTGAAGTGTCTCCTCCGGCGGCCGCCCCGGCCCCGATACCGGCGGCAGTCACCGGTGTCCCGGCGGTAGCAGCCATCACCCCGCTACCTCAACCGGCCACGGTCACCCCCGAGGAGGCCCTCGCCTACCCGGTGGTCATCTCGGTGCCGACGGCGGGTCTCCGGGAAAGAACCACCTCCGCCCTGCCCCGCTGGCTGGCCGCCGCCTTCCTGATCATCCCCGCTTTCGGGTTGCTCTACTTCAGCGGCAACGCCGGCGCCGGCGGCTGCGTCGAAGGCGGATTCGAACTGGCGGTGGATCGGGTGGCCGGGGTGGTCGAAAACTGCGACGGATCCGACTACGAGGGCAAGGGCGGAATCGGTGGCGGAGCGGGCCAGTTCCTGGCCGAGGGCGCCGAGATCTATGCCACCTGCGCCGGGTGTCACGGTGCCGGTGGCGCAGGGGCCGGGGCGTTTCCGGCGTTGACGAACGTAACCAACGTCTTCTCGAGATGTTCCGATCACATCGAGTGGGTCACCTTGGGAACGCTCGGGTTCCAGACCGCCGGGCGGGCGACCTACGGGGACACCGCCAAACCGGTGGGTGGAAGCGGTGCCGTGATGCCTGCCTACGCCACCAGTCTCACCCCCGAGCAGATCGCATCGGTGATCGCCTACGAACGAGTCTCCTTTGGTGGCGGCGAGGCCGAAACCGTCCTGGCCGATTGTGGGCTCGCCGAGGGAGAAGAGGCAACGAGTTCCACCACCGGGCCGACCGAGACGACCGCCGCCCCCAGCGCCGGCCTCACCCGGCACAACGGGTGATCAACGGGTCCGGACAGCCCGCCGGGTCGAACGGGTCCTGAGCCGGGATGGAACTCGAGCTATTGACCAGGCAACGATGCCCGCTCTGTGACGAGGGAGCGGCGACCGCCCGCCGGATGGCTTCTCTCACCAGAACGAAGTTGCGGGTCGTCGACGTGGACACCGACCCGGAGCTGGCGGTCGACTACGGGCTGCGGGTGCCGGTGGTGCGAGACGGCAGCGGGAGTGTCCTGGCCGAAGGGCACATCCACCCCTGGCGCCTGTTGGCGGCCATGATCCGTTCCCGGGTCGGTTCGAGACGCTCGAGATGACTTCAAGATTCCTGTTAAGTCGGATTCGGAATCGACCGAAGTAACATGGCGACAGGGTCGCAAGACCCTGCCGAGAGAGAACAACCGATTCGTCACGTCATGCCATGGGCACGTTCAGACCCAGGTGTGATTGGATAGCCTCCCAGCCCGCCCCCGACGAATCGGGCTCTCTCGATAGACGAAGCCCCCTTGCCCCGGGGGCTTCGTCGCGTGGGGGGTGCGCCACCGGCCTCACTCAGCCGGTTGCATGCCAGAATCGAGGGATGCGCCCCGCCACCGCCGTCGTCATGTTCGTGCTCGCCGCCCTCATCGTCGGGGGCTTCATCGGTTGGTGGTTCTGGGTCCAGGACCTCGCAGGGTGACGGCCATCCCCGGCGCCAGCCGGAGGGCCTCCTCGACAGCTCCGGCGTCGGAGCCGATGGTCATCAGCCCGTACTCGTCGACATAGACGAAGGCGTCGCCGTCACCCCGGTCGGGGCCAACCCCCCAGGAGAGCGAGAAGAGGGAGGAACCCACCTTGAGCGTGCCTGTGAGGCCCTCTCGCCATCCGGCGACCTCCAGGTCGGCGGAGCCGATGTTGGTCTGGATGTGACCGGAGCCGTTGACCCACCAGGCCTCGCCCACGACAGCCCCCTCATCGACCTCCGGCAGAGGGAGCAGCAACGGCCACACCGAGCCGGGGTCGACCGGGGGGCCGAGATCCATCAGGCCCGCCTGCCCCGAGGCGAGGACCGCCGCCGCCGGCCCCAGCACGTCTCGCACCATCGAGGCCGCTCCCGGGCTGGGAATCCGGAACTCCGGGTTGGTGATCTCCACGATCACGGTGGCGCCACCGACCATCGCCACCGCCGGGGAGAGCAGGCCGTTGTCCGGACCCACCACGATCCCCGAGGCGGTGGCGGCGGCAATCGCCCTGACCGGATCCGGCCGGAGCGTGTCTACGGCGGCCAGCACCACTCCCTCCGGCAGATACTGGATCGCCCGGGTGAGGGCCAGCGCTCCACCCCGGATGTCGCCGGGACCGATCGAATGGGTCAGATCGATCACCCGCACCTCGGGAGCGATCCGGCCCATCACACCGTGGGCGAGTCCCACCGACTCGTGGCCGGTGCCGAAATCCGAGAGAAAGGTGATCATCGTCCCAGGTTACGTGGACCCATCAGGCGACCGGTACCATCGCCCACGTCATGACCGAACCATCCGTCGAACGCGCCATCGAGTCCGCCGCAGCGGCATCGTCGCTCATGCTGATCGGGGCGATGGACACCGGCAAGACCACCATGGCCAAAGCGGTGATCGAGGCGGCGCTCGACAGGAAACGAACGGTCGCCTACATCGATGCCGACATCGGCAACTCCACCGTCGGCCCACCCACCTGCGCCGGCCTGAAGATCATCCGTCAGAAGGACGATCTGAACCACCTCGACTCCGCTGACCGGCTCCATTTCGTCGGTGGCATCAGCCCCGATCGATTGATCCTGCAGGCGGTCATCGCGTCCGCCGCCCTCGCCGCCGAGGGAGCCAAACTGGCCGACCTGGTGGTGGTGGACACCACCGGGACGATCTCGGGGGTGGCAGGGGAGACCCTCAAGTACCACAAGGCCGAGCTCATCCGCCCCGACCAGGTCATCGCGCTGCAACGGGGCGGAGAGTTGGAACCGATCATCGGGATGTTGCGCCGGTTCTTCTCGTGCCAGATCGACACCGTCCCGGCGGACACGCGAGTGATTCCGCTCGGCCCCGACCACCGGGCACAACAGCGAGTCGACCGGTTCGCGGCGGCGTTCGCCCCACCGCTGGAACGGTGGAGGGTGCGGCCCACGGTGTTTGCCCCCACCCTGCCGGTCGGGCTGGACCTGCAACGGCTCGACGGCATGCTGGTGGGTGTGCAGGACGGCACCGGCGAGTGCCTCGGTCTCGGGTTGCTCGAATTCGCCGAAGATCACCTGCGGGTGGTCACCAATGCCGGCGAAGGGATGCAGGGGCTTCGGCTGGGGTCGCTCCGCCTCGATCTGGATACGTTCACCACCCGCTCGGTCAACCTGCGCGAGATCATGTTCGGGTTCTGAGAAGTACGCCGAATCACACCCACCGCGAGACGCGATCACTCTCGGTGAGGATTTCTCTCAAGCGGTCGGGCGCCAGGACCGATATCACCTCCATGCGCTGGAGAATCCTCGGTCTGGCGGCGACGATCGCAGCCACCACCCTCGCCCCGGGAGCAGTGGCTCTCGCCTCCCCCGGACAAGAAGCGGAATTCTTCTCACTCATGAACTCGGCCCGGGCCTCGGCCGGACTTGCCCCCCTGGCCTCGGACTCGGCCTTGATCGGGTATGCCCGCAATCACACCGCCACCATGATCGCCAGCGGGACGATCTTCCACTCGAGCGGTCTCGGTTCGATCACGACCGGATGGACCCGGATGGGCGAGAACGTCGGATACGGACCCAGTCCCTCGACTATCCACCAGGCCTTCATGGCCTCACCCGGGCACCGGGCCAACATTCTCGGTGACTACAACTACGCCGGAATCGGGGCAGATACCGCCCCCGATGGGCGGATCTACGTCACGGTGGTCTTCATGAAGAAGGGGGAGACAGCCGCCACCACTACCACCACCACTCAGGCTACTCCCACCACCCAGGCCCCCACCCCCACCACCGCCGCCCCGCTGCCGGTCGTGACCCAACCGGCGGCACCCGCTCCCGCCCCCCGGTCGACAACCCCGACCGCGGCGCCGGCAGCTGCACCTGCCTCCGATCCAACCCCGGTGGTACCCGTGGTACCGGTGGTCCCACAGCTCAGCACCCCCGACCTGTGCGGTTCGGAAACCTCTGGACCGATCTGTCTCGACTGAACCGGCTCGACTGAACCGGCTCGACTGAACCGGCTCGACTGAACCGGCTCGACAGGTTCGACCCAGGCGTCCACGTGAGAGGACGCCCGACAAACCGGCCACCGGCGCACCCGCACTTCCCCGAACGGTCTACTCCGGAACCAGCCCAGCGGGCGTCCTCTGCCATCCGACCGTACACCACCGCCGACCGACTATCAATCGCTTCGTCGACCGGGATTCACCCCGATCTCTGGAGCCGGACCAGAGTCGGAAAGGTGAGCTCGACCAGTTCGTAGATCTCCCCCAGAACTCGATCCAGCTCGGCGGCGGTGACATGCTCGTTGGCGACACGAGCCCGGATCACGATGTCCCCTTCTCGATCGACTGCAATCCTCGATCGCCAGGTGCCGGCGTTGCGCGCCAGACAGAATCGATAGACCTCCTCGACCTGGCGGGCCGGCGCCGGAAACAGATATGCCTCGGCCTTGACGCTTCGCTCTCCCGCCCACCACCAGACGGTGGTCGCCTCGCGCACCGACTGTCGCATCCGGGCCGCCCACCGCCCATCGAGCTGCTCCGAGTAGACGACGTCGGAGTCGGGATCGGCCACCCAGCGGGCGATGACCCCGGCCAGGATCTCAGCGGGCCGAGGCACGCGCCACCGCGCCGCTGTACAGCTCCAGGAACCGGTTGGCAGTGGCATCCCAGCTGAATCGCTCCGACCACTCGAGGGCGCCGCGCCCGTACTCGGCCGCCCGGGCGCCATCGGTCAGCACTTCGAGAAGGGCGGCGGCGTGGTCCGCCGGTTCCCATCCGTCCACCAGTACTCCGGACACCCCATCCTCGATGGCGTGGGTGAGACCGCCGACCCGGGCGGCTACCACCGGAAGCCCGCATGCCTGAGCCTCGGCAGCCACCAGCCCGAACGACTCGCTGCGGGAAGGAACGTGCAGCACATTCGCCGCCCGGTAGTAATCGACGAGCCCGGAGTGGCGCACGGGCGGGATCATCGCCACTCGCTCCTCCAACCCCATCTCCCCGATCGCCCGCTGGATTCGACCCAGCTCCTCGGGTCCTTGCGGGCCGCTCGGCCCCCCCACCACCAGCAGGCGGGCATCGGGCAGACGATTCGACACGAGCCCGAACGCGGTCAGGGCGACATCGAGGCCTTTGAGAGGCTGGATCCTCCCCACGAAGAGCATGATCGGGCCATCACCCAGACCGAGACGCCTGCGAGCGGCGCTTCGATCACCGGGCGAGAAGACATCGTGGTTGATACCGGGCGGGGACATGCACAGCCGGGCCGGATCCGCCCCGTAATGGGCGAGAAGGTCTTCCGCCTCGAGCGGGGTGGAAGATACGAGGCAGTCGGAGCCCTCGATCACCTCGTGCTCGGCTGCGATCCGCAGCAGGGTCTCGGGAGGTTCTCCGTCCCTCCGGGTCAGGTCCTTCACCCGACCGAGGGTGTGGAAGGAGTTGGCGAGGGGTACGCCGAGTTCACGTTTGACGATGAGCCCGGCCCAACCCGAGAGCCAGTAATGGCTGTGAACCATGTCGGGGTGCTCTCCCGCATTGGCGTAGTACTTCAAGACCCCGACGGCGTATTCACGGACGAAGATCGGGAGTTTGGAGGTGGGCACCGCCGACACCGGTCCCGCCTCGACGTGGTGGACCCGGTAGCCCGGTGAGACCTCGACGACCTCGGGAAGGTCGGGCCGGTCGCGCCGGGTGAACACGTCAACCGCAACCCCCCGGGCGGCCATGGTCTCTGACAGTTCATGAACGTAGACGTTCATCCCGCCGGCGTCGCCGACGCCGGGCTGCAGGAGCGGGGAGGTGTGCATGCTCAGATAGGCGACTCTGCGGATCACGTGCCCACCCTCACCCGGTAGAGCGGCCGCCGGGTTGCCCCCAGCCGGAACTTGTACTCCTCGGTCCCTTTGAGAAAATCGAACCGGGGGAGGCCGGCCCGGATGCTCGCCTCGATCGCCTCGGCCAGGAGGACGTTGCCGGGGGAAGAATCGCCAAGGTCGGGGTCGAAGGAAGAGTTGTACAGGAAGTACCCCTCCTCGTCGACGTAGGCGAAGAGGCAGGCGGCCGCCCGCTCGGTGCCGGGGAGTCGCAGCAGGTCGATCTGCCAGCCGGGCTGCGCCAGGAGGCGGGCGAAGAATCCTTCCATCGTCGCGGTCATGAAGCCCGCCTTCTCTCCCGCCGCCAGACGGTGCAGGCGCACGAACTCCGACAGTGCCCACCCGCCCGAACGATGTGTCTCGAACCCGACCGGGCCGAGGTGCTCCTCGAACCGCCTCAGCTTGCGACGGAGCTCGTGGCGTTGTTTCTTGCCGAGTAGCCCCAGATATTCCTCGAAGGTCGCGGGAAGAGGGAGGACGAGGGTGGCGGAGTGTTCCTCGATCTCGGGGTCGAGGCCGGCTACCGCCAGTCCCTTGGAGAGAACCTCGGCCGCCTCGAGCGGGAGGCTGTCAAGGTCGATCCGATACCCACTCCCCAACTCACCGGCGAATCCCGCCATCAACTCCATCGCTCCCGGCCCGAGCGGTGTGTGGTAGTCACACAGGTCGGCGTGGCCACCCATCGAGATGGCGGACTCCCCCACCTCCATCAGCATCCAGGCGTCGGACGAGTGGAGCTGTCTGGCCTCGCCCTGCGGTGCCGTGCTCGTGACCTCGGCGAGAAAGGCGGGACGCGCAAAAGGACCGGTGGCCGCAGCGACCGGACGGAGACCTGTGGTATCGGGCTCCCGGCTCAAACACGCTCCAGTTGGACGTCAGGCAGCACCGTACCGACAGGCTGCTCTCTACCCAACACCGGACGGGAGGCCATTTGTTCCATCACCGGTCGCAAACCTCCCAGAACTGCAGCTTCTATCCTCGCCGCAACTGCACCGACCGGAGGATCCCGATATGCCCACCGCCGCCTATCCCTACCTGGCTGGAGCCTTCACTCCCGCCAGCTCCGATGCCGCGTTCGGCGTGGTGTCGCCGGTGACCGGCGAAACGCTGGCCGAGCTGTCCTTGGCGAGCGCCTCGGACGTCGACCGTG
>Ga0209798_10000823_pt1 | contig 18997 bp, 13 predicted proteins | sample DOMMetBare3Fresh_FD_187475 | JGI IMG/M metagenome (GOLD analysis project Ga0209798, IMG submission 187475) | Wetland sediment microbial communities from St. Louis River estuary, USA, under dissolved organic matter induced mercury methylation -... | ecosystem: Environmental > Aquatic >...
ACCTCTGCCGTCAACGGTCGGCCCCTCAGGTCGTCCAGGTCGACGGGCTCCCCTGTCACCAGGTGGAAGGTCCGGCGCGGGAAGAGCCGGAACCGCCTGCTGTACGGCGCCAGGACGGCCTGCGGTCCCCACTGGGCCACCGGGATGACCGGGCAGTCCGTCGTGAGGGCGATCCGCGCCGCCCCGGTCTTGCCCCGCATCGGCCACAGCCGCGGGTCTCGGGTGATCGTCCCCTCGGGGTAGACCAGCACGGCTTCGCCTCGGCGCACCGCGTCGACGGCATCACGCAGGCTGGCCCCTGCGTCGGTCGTCTCGCGGTAGACGGGGATCTGACCGGCACCCCTCAGCAGTCGACCCACGAAGAAGACGCCGAACAGGCTCGACTTGGCCAGCGCCCTGGGCGGGCGGTCGTTGTCCCAGAGGTAGTGCGCCACGGCCAGCGGGTCGAGGTGTGAGGTGTGGTTGGCCACCACGACGATCCCGCCCGTCCGTGGCAGTCGGTCACGGTGCTGCCAGTCGCGCCGGGCGACCAGCAGCAGCAGCGGCTTGAGGACGACGACCGCCAGGCGGTACCAGAAGCCCACCCGCTTGCGCGCCACGCTCGTCCCTTCACGTCGTCGTTCCGGTCGCAGGGACCGAGTGTGACAGGCGACTGGCAGGATCGGGAGCCGTGCCGGACACCGCCTCGGACGAAGTCGGTTGGATGCTGGTCGTCCCGGTCAAGCGGCTGGCCGTCGCCAAGACCCGGCTGCGTCGCGTGGCCGGGGCACGGCGGGAGGACCTCGCGCTGGCGTTCGCCTGCGACACGGTCGCCGCAGCCCTTGCGGTTCCTCGGGTCGGCGTGGTCGTCGTCACCGACGAGCCGGTCGTGCGCGACGAGATGACGGCGCTCGGCGCGCTCGTGATCGAAGACTCGCCGGCGGCCGGCCTCAACCCGGCGCTGCTGTACGGCGCCGCAGCGGCCCGGTCCGCCCGGCCTGCGGCCGGTGTCGGCGCGCTGGCGGCGGATCTGCCTGCGCTCAAACCGGCCGAGCTGGCGTCGGTGCTGGCCGAGGCGAACCGTCACCGGTGCTCGTTCGTCTGCGACGCCGAGGGGATCGGCACGACCGTCCTGCTCGCTCGCGAGCCGGCAGACTTCCAGCCCAGGTTCGGGCGCCGTTCCCGAGCCGCCCACCGCGCGAACGGCTGTGTCGAGCTGACCCTGGCCGACATCCCCAGCGTGCGGCGGGACGTCGACACGGAGGTGGACCTGCACGACGCGCAACGGCTCGGCCTCGGCCCACTGAGCCTGGCGGTGGCCGGCAGCCTCGGGGGGCAGTCGCCGCAGACGTGACGACGTCCCGGCTCCCAGGGGAGCCGGGACGTCGTCGACGGTCCCGGGTCAGGCCTTCTTGGCCACCCGGCGAGCCGGAGCCTTCTTGGCCGGAGCCCGCTTGGCCGGAGCCTTCTTCGCGACCGCCTTGCGGACGGGCGCGGCCTTCTTCGCCACCGTCTTGCGGGCCGGGGCGGCCTTGGTCGCCACGGCCTTGCGGACGGGAGCGGCCTTCTTCGCCACCGTCTTGCGCGCCGGAGCGACCTTCTTCGCGACGGCCTTGCGGGCCGGCGCCGCCTTCTTCGCGACGGTCCGCTTGACCGGCGCCGCCTTCTTGGCGACGGCCTTCGCGGGGGCAGCCGGGCGAGCCGGCGCCTTCGCGACCTTCTTCGCGCCGCTCACGAACGCCTTGAAGTCAGCGCCCGCGCGGAACTTCGGCACGGAGGTCTTGCGCACCCGCACGGTGGCACCGGTGCGCGGGTTGCGCGCGGTGCGCGCGGCCCGCTCGACCTTCTCGAAGATGCCGAAGCCGGTGATGGCCACCTTCTCGCCTCGGGCCACCGCGTGCTGGATGGCGTCGAGGACGCCGTCGACAGCGGCCTGCGCATCCTTCTTGTTCACGCCGAGGCGTGTAGCCAGAGCGTCGACCAGCTCGGTCCTGTTCACTGCTTCCCCTCCGGGAGTCCGGGTGCCGGGCCGTTGCCCGGATCGCTACAGACGTTATTGCGTCGGGACACCCTGTGACAAACATGTCGACGTCACGAGCGCCGTTGTGTCGAAAGACCTTTCGGTCCTTACCCGCTAGGAGAGCGGGCGTACGCGAGGCAGGAACGACGGCCGGCTCTGCTCGAACCTGGTGATGTCGCTCTCGTGTCGCAGGGTCAGCCCGATGTCGTCGAGCCCCTCAAGAAGGCGCCAGCGCGTGTAGTCGTCGAGGTCGAAGCCGACGCAACGCCCGGCCCAGCTCACCTGTCGTTGCACCAGGTCGACGGTGACCTCGGTCGCCGGCTCCGCCTCGGCGACGTCCCACAACTCCTCCACCACGTCCTGCGGCAGTTCCACGGTCAAGAGCCCACCCTTGGCCGAGTTGCCCCGGAAGATGTCCGCGAACCGTGACGAGATGACCACCCGGAAACCGTGGTCCTGCAACGCCCAGACCGCGTGTTCGCGCGAGGAGCCGGTGCCGAAGTCAGGGCCGGTCACGAGGATCGTCGCTCCGGTGAACTCGTGCCGGTTGAGCACGAAGTCCGGGTCGGCGCGCCAGGCCGCGAACAGCCCGTCCTCGAACCCGGTGCGAGTGACCCGCTTCAGGTAGACCGCCGGGATGATCTGGTCCGTGTCGACGTTGCTGCGCCGCAACGGCAGAACCCGACCCGGGTGCACGGTGAACGGCTGCATGCTCGCCCTCTCAGTCCAGGTCGGTCGGCGAGGCCAGCCGCCCGACGACAGCAGTGGCGGCCGCGACCTGCGGCGACACCAGGTGGGTGCGCCCACCCTTGCCCTGGCGTCCCTCGAAGTTGCGGTTCGACGTCGACGCGCTGCGCTCTCCCGGGCCGAGCTGGTCGGGGTTCATGCCGAGGCACATCGAGCACCCGGCATGGCGCCATTCCGCCCCCGCGTCGACGAAGACGCGGTCCAGGCCCTCAGCCTCGGCAGCCAGCCGAACGCGCACCGAGCCCGGAACGACGAGCATCCGGACCCCGTCGGCGACCCGTCGACCACGGATGACGTCGGCGGCCGCCCGCAGGTCCTCGATCCGCCCGTTGGTGCAGGAGCCGACGAACACCGTGTCGACGGCAACGTCCCTCAGCGGCGTACCGGGGTTCAGTCCCATGTACTCGAGGGCGCGCTGCGCGGCCACCTGGTCGGACTCCTGCGGGAACGACGCCGGATCCGGCACGACGCCGGACAAGGGGGATCCTTGCCCGGGATTGGTCCCCCAGGTGACGAAGGGCGAGAGGTCGGCCGCCTGGACGACGACTTCCCGGTCGAACACCGCAGCCTCGTCCGTCGCCAGGGTTCGCCACCACGCGACAGCGGCGTCCCACTCCGCGCCGGCGGGCGCGTACGGCCGTCCGTGGAGGAAGGCGAAGGTCGTCTCGTCAGGGGCGATCATCCCGGCGCGGGCCCCGGCCTCGATCGACATGTTGCAGATCGTCATCCGGGCCTCCATCGACAGCGCCCGGACGGCCTCCCCGCGGTACTCGATGACGTGACCCTGACCGCCGCCGGTGCCGATCCTCGCGATGACGGCGAGGATGAGGTCCTTCGCCGTCACGTCTGCGGGCAGCCGACCCTCGACCGTCACCGCCATGGTGCGGAACGGGCGCAGGGGCAGGGTCTGCGTGGCCAGGACGTGCTCGACCTCGCTCGTGCCGATCCCGAAGGCGAGGGCGCCGAACGCGCCGTGCGTGCTGGTGTGCGAGTCGCCGCACACGACCGTCATGCCCGGCTGGGTCAGACCCAGCTGCGGCCCCACCACGTGGACGATGCCCTGCTCGACGTCGCCCAGGCTGTGCAGCCGGACGCCGAACTCGCTGCAGTTGCGCCGCAGGGTGTCGACCTGCTCCCGGGACACCGGATCGGCGATCGGCCGGTCGATGTCCAGCGTCGGCACGTTGTGGTCCTCGGTGGCCAGGGTCAGGTCCGGCCGGCGGACGGGGCGACCCCCCGCACGCAGACCGTCGAAGGCCTGCGGGGACGTCACCTCGTGCAGCAGGTGCAGGTCGACGTAGAGCAGATCCGGCTCGCCCTGCGCCTGACGCACGACGTGCGACTCCCAGACCTTCTCGGCCAGCGTGCGTCCCATGACCTCTCCTCCACCGGCAGGCCGCGCTCGGCTTGCTTCTCACTATCCGAGACGCCAGTATCGCTCCATGGACAACTCTAGCGGAGTAGGCGTCCTTGACAAAGCGGCTGCGGTCCTGGGCGCCCTCGAGCCGGGCCCTCTCTCGCTCGCCGGTCTCGTCCAAGCCACCGGCCTCGCCCGGCCCACGGCGCACCGGCTCGCCACCGCCCTGGAGCACCACCGTCTGGTAGCCCGCGACGGTCAGGGGCGATTCATGCTCGGCCCACGGCTGGCTGAGCTGTCCGCGGCCGCAGGGGAGGACCGCCTGCTCGCATCGTCCGGACCAGTGCTGGCGTGGCTGCGCGACGTCACGGGCGAGAGCGCTCAGCTCTACCGGCGCCAGGCCGACCAACGCCTCTGCGTGGCCGCGGCCGAGCGGCTGCAGGGCCTTCGCGACAGCGTGCCGGTGGGGACGGTGCTGTCGATGCAGGCGGGATCGGCCGCGCAGGTCCTGCTGGCCTGGGAGGACCCGGACCGGATGCATCGAGGGCTGGCCGGGGCTCGCTTCACCGCGACCACGCTGGCCGCCGTGCGCCGACGGGGCTGGGCGCAGAGTGTGGCTGAGCGCGAGGCCGGCGTGGCGTCGGTCTCGGCGCCGGTGCGTGGGACTTCGGGTCGGGTCGTGGCCGCGGTCTCGGTCTCGGGACCCATCGAGCGGCTGACCCGCACGCCCGGCCGGGTGCATGCGCCGGCCGTCCTGGCCGCCGCGCAGCGGCTCAGCGACGCCCTCACCCGCGGCTGACCTGGGCAGCACCCTCACGCTGCGAAGGCCCTCTCCCAGCGAGGAGGGGCCTTCGCAGCCAGGTAGCCCCGACGGGATTCGAACCCGCGCTACCGCCTTGAGAGGGCGGCGTGCTAGGCCGCTACACAACGGGGCCTGGTGGTGCGTCACCGGCGAGATCCACCGGCGGCCGGAATCGTACCGGAGGTCCTTCGGAGCGGACCACTCGCGCTGGGGTACCAGGACTCGAACCTAGACTAGCGGAGCCAGAATCCGCCGGGCTGCCAATTACCCCATACCCCAATGGCATGCAGGGACCTCGACCTGCTCGGCGAGGATAGCCGATCCGCCAGAGGCGCTCCAAACGCCAGGGGCCCGCTCCGGGCGGTTTCGAGACCCGCGTGCGCCGGTGCCGGGTCAGGTCAGCAGGGCCGGGAGATCCGCCAGCCCGGCGATCCGCTGGACGCCGTCCGGCGAAGGCGTGGCGTCGGCGCGTCGGTCCAGCCAGATGGCCCGTAGCCCGGCGTTCCGCGCCCCCTCGGCGTCCTCGGCCCGCTGGTCACCGACATAGACGGTGTCGCCGACCGGCACACCGAGCCGCGCACAGGCCAGTCGGAAGATGGCCGCCTCGGGCTTGCCCACCGTCACCTGGTCGACGCCGACGACGACCCGGAACCGGTCGAGCACGCCGACCCGGTCGAGCTTGGCCGACTGGTAGGCGGTGTCGACGTTGGTCACGACGCCGAGCGGTAGGCCGGCGAGAGTGTCCAGGCACGGCAGTGCGTCGTCGTGCAGCCGCCAGCCCGACTCGAACCCACGGCGGTAGGCCAGCTCCGCCACCTCGGCCGAGGCGTCGTCGAGGCGGGGTTCGTCGAGCATGGCGAGCAGGTCGTCGAAGCGGTGGCGGCGCTGCTCGGCGAAGTCGATCTCGCCACGGGTGTACCGCGCGAAGTGCCCGCCCTCGTCGGCCACCCAGCGGGCGAGCGCCCGATCGACCACAGCGGTGGACACCGGCAGGCCGCGTGAGCCGAGGAACGCCTGCAACCCCTCCCGGAACGACCGTCGGGTGTCGAGCAGGGTGTCGTCGACGTCGAACAGCACCGCCGCCGGGAGCATCGGCTCAGCCGGCCAGGGCGAGCGCGGCCCGCAGCCGACCGACGGTGACCTCCCGGCCGAGCAGCTCCATGGACTCGAACAGCGGCGGCGACACGAGCCGACCCGTCACGGCGACCCGGACCGGCGTGAACGCGGACTTGGGCTTGAGGCCCAGCCCGTCGACCAGGGCCGAGCGCAGTCGGCTCTCCAGCTCGGTAGCCGTCCAGTGCGGGACGTCGGCGACCGACTCGGCCGCGGCACGAAGCGTCGGTGCGGCCGCCTCGCCGAGCGCCCGAGCCGCGGCCTCGGGCTCGACCGCGAAGGCGTCACCGACGAACAGGAAGCCCAGCATCCCCGCGGCCTCGCCGAGCGTCACCATCCGTTCCTGGACGAGCGGGGCCGCCGCCGCGATGAGCCGCTGCTGGTCGACCGTCGGTGGGTCGGGCACGAGCCCAGCCGCCGCGAGCGGGCCAACGAGGCGGCGGGCCAGGTCGTCGGGCGCGAGCCTGCGCAGGTGCGCGGCGTTGATCGCCTCGCACTTCTTCAGGTCGAACCGGGCCGGGTTGGCGCTGACCCGACCGAGATCGAAGGCCGCCGCCATCTCGGCGAGGGAGAAGATCTCTCGGTCCTCACCCATAGACCAGCCGAGCAGGGCGAGGTAGTTCATCAGACCCTCGGGGAGGAACCCACGCTCCCGGTACAGGTTGAGCGACGACTGCGGATCGCGCTTGGACAGCTTGCGGTTGCCCTCACCCATCACGTACGGCAGGTGCCCGAAGCGAGGCACGGTGCCGTCGGTCACCCCGAGGCCCGCCAGCGCCTCGTACATGAAGATCTGGCGAGGGGTGGACGAGAGGAGGTCCTCGCCGCGCAGCACGTGGGTGATCGCCATCAGCGCGTCGTCGACGGGGTTGACCAGCGTGTACAGCGGCTCCCCGTTGCCCCTGACGATGACGTAGTCGGGCACGTGCTCGTGGGCGAACGTGATCGGCCCGCGCACCGAGTCGTCCCAGGACCAGTCGCGGTCGGGCATCCGCATCCGCAGCACGGGCCGCCGGCCGGAGGCGCGCAGCTCGGCCTTCTGCTGGTCAGTGAGGTCGCGGTCGTGGTTGTCGTAGCCCAGTTTGGGGTCCTCACCCCTGGCCCGTCGGCGGGCCTCGACCTCCTCCGGCGTCGAGAAGGACTCGTAGGCGTACCCGGCGGAGACCAGCCGGGCGGCGACGTCGGCGTAGACCTCCAGCCGCTGCGACTGCCGGTACGGCGCGTACGGCCCCCCGACCTCGGGGCCCTCGTCCCACTCCAGACCGGTCCAGCGCAGTGCCTCGACCAGCTGCCGGTAGCTGTCCTCGGAGTCTCGCGAGGAGTCGGTGTCCTCGATCCGGAACACGAACGTCCCGCCGGTGTGCCGGGCGTAGGCCCAGTTGAACAGGGCCGTCCGCAGCATCCCCACGTGGGGGTTGCCGGTCGGGGACGGGCAGAACCGCACCCGCACGCCGCTCGTGGTCACGCCGCCACCACCCGGTTCGTCAACGTGCCGATCCCCTCGATGGTCACGGACACCTCCTCGCCGGCCGTCAGCGGACCCACGCCGGCCGGCGTCCCGGTGAGCAGGACGTCGCCCGGGAGCAGGGTCATCACGGCGGAGACGTAGGACACCAGCTCGGCGACGCCACGCAGCAGGTCACGGGTCCGCCCCTGCTGACGCAGCTCGCCGTCGACCCTGCACTCGACGCCCAGGTCGGCGTCGGAGAGGTCGGTGACGATCCACGGGCCGAGCGGACAGAAGCTGTCGAAGCCCTTGGCCCGGGTCCACTGCCCGTCGCTGCGCTGCAGGTCGCGGGCGGTCACGTCGTTGGCGCAGGTGAGACCGAGCACCGCCTCGCGCGCCCGCTCGACGGGCACCTCGCGGACCAGCCGGCCGATGACGACGGCCAGCTCCGCCTCGTGGTGCACCTCGTCGGAGAGGGCCGGCAGCACGATGGCGTCGCCCGGGCCGACGACGGAGGTGGACGGCTTGAGGAACACGACCGGCTCCGCGGGAGCCTCGCCGCCCATCTCGCGGGCGTGCTCGGCGTAGTTCTTGCCGATGCCCACGACCTTGCTCGGCAGAACGGGCGCCAGCAGGCGGACCTCCGAGAGCGGGAAACGGGCGGTGCTCAGCTCGAAGGCTCCGAAGGGGTGGCCCTGGATCGCCGTGACGGTCGAGTCGGCCGAGCCCAGCTCACCCTCGACCACGCCGAACGCCACCTGGTCGGCGACGGAGAAGCGAGCGATGCGCACGACGGCCAGGCTACCGGCCGGTCAGACGGCGTCCCGCCCCGCTCTCAGCAGCCCGTACGCCACCGCGTCCTCCAGCGCCATCCAGGAGGCCGCGATGACGTTCTCGTGCACGCCGACCGTGTCCCACTCGGTGCTGCCGTCGGTGGTCTCCACGAGGACGCGGGTGACCGCGCTGGTGCCCTGCGAGCCCTCGAGGATGCGCACCTTGTAGTCGACCAGCTCGAGCCGTTCGAGCTCCGGGAAGGTGCGTCCCAGGGCCTTGCGCAGCGCCTGGTCCAGCGCATTGACCGGCCCGTTCCCCTCGCCGGTGGCCACGATCCGCTCGCCGCCCGCGTGCACCTTCACCGTCGCCTCGCTGAGCACGGTGCCGTCGGGCCGCTGTTCCACGATGGCCCGCCACGACTCCACGGTGAAATGGCGCCGGCGCTCACCCTGGATCTCGTCCCGCAGCAGCAGCTCGAACGACGCGTCGGCCGCCTCGAACGTCCAGCCCGCCGCCTCGAGGTCCTTGACCCGGTCGACCACCCGGCCGAGCACCGCCCGGTCGCCAGCGAGGTCGTAGCCCAGCTCCTTGCCCTTCAGCTCGATCGAGGCCCGCCCGGCCATGTCTGACACGAGCATCCGCATGTCGTTGCCCACGGCCGCGGGGTCGATGTGCTGGTACAGCGCCGGGTCGACCTTGACGGCACTGGCGTGCAGGCCCGCCTTGTGCGCGAACGCGGACAGCCCGACGTAGGGCTGGTGCTGGTTGGGGGTCACGTTGGTGACCTCGGAGACGGCGTGCGCGATCCGGGTCATCTCGCGCAGCGACCGTTCCGGCACCACGGGACGGCCGAGCTTGAGCTGGAGGTTGGCGACCACGCTGAACAGGTTGGCGTTGCCGGAACGCTCGCCGTAGCCGTTCGCGGTTCCCTGCACGTGGGTGGCCCCGGCCTCCACGGCCGCAAGGGTGTTCGCGACGGCGCAGGCCGTGTCGTCGTGGCAGTGGATGCCCACCCGGGCTCCCGTCGTCCGGACGACGTCGGCCACCACCTCAGCGAGCTGTGGCGGGAGCATCCCGCCGTTGGTGTCGCAGAGCACGACGACGTCGGCTCCCGCCTCGGCCGACACCCGCAGGACCTCCAGGGCGTACGCGCGGTTCGAGCGGTAGCCGTCGAAGAAGTGCTCGGCATCCAGGAAGACCCGTCGGCCCTCGGCCCGCAGATGCGCGACCGTGTCCCGGATCATGGCCAGGTTCTCGTCGAGCGTGGTGCGCAGTGCGAGCTCGACGTGCCGGTCGTGCGCCTTGGCCACGAGGGTGACCACGGAGGCGGCGGAGTCGCGCAGCGCGCCGACCACGGGGTCGTCGGCGGCCACCGCACCGGGCCGCCGGGTGGACCCGAACGCGCACAGCGTGGCGGTGCGCAGGGTGAGCTCGCGCTGCGCCCGGGCGAAGAACTCGGTGTCCTTGGGGTTGGCTCCCGGCCACCCGCCTTCGATGAACCCCACCCCCAGGTCGTCGAGATGCCGAGCGATCGTCAGCTTGTCCGCGACCGACAGCGCCAGGCCCTCCTGTTGGGCGCCGTCACGCAGGGTGGTGTCGTAGACGTGGAAGGCGTCGTCGACGGGAGGCATCAGCGGTCCTTGCTGCTCAACGGAAAAGGCCCCCCGCGGGTGCGGGAGGCCTACGCGCCGGGAGGGTCACCCTGCGCGCTACTGGGTAATGTCGTGACCGAGCACCCGCTCAGTGTCGCACAGCCCAGGCAGCGGCACCTGCACCGGCGGCACGGTCAGGGGCGGCGCCGTCAGGGGCGAGCGTCAGGCCGGCAGGAGGGTGTGCACCCAGCCGCGGGCGTCCGCGGCGGAGCCGGTCTGGATGTCGAGCAGGGCCTGCCTGATCCGCAGGGTGACCGGGCCTGCCTGCCCGTCCCCGACCGTCCAGTCGTGGCGAGCGGAGCGCACAGCGCCCACGGGGGTGACGACCGCGGCCGTGCCGCAGGCGAACACCTCGGTGATCGCACCGGAGCGGTTGCCGTCGAGCCAGTCCTCCGTGGAGATCCGGCCCTCCTGCGCCGACAAGCCGAGGTCCCCGGCCAGCTCCAGGATCGAGGCCCGGGTCACCCCGGGCAGCAGCGTCCCGGAGAGCGCCGGCGTGAGCAGGCGCGCCTCGTCACCCGATCCGCGGACGAAGTACAGGTTCATCCCGCCCATCTCCTCGACCCAGCGGTGCTCCACCGCGTCGAGCCACACCACCTGGTCGCAGCCCTGCTCCGCCGCCGCTGCCTGGGCCACCAGCGAGGCCGCGTAGTTGCCGGCGAACTTCGCCTCCCCGGTGCCCCCGGGGGCCGCCCGCGTGTACTCCTCCGACAGCCACACGGTGACCGGCTTGACGCCGCCCTTGAAGTAGGCGCCGGCGGGTGAGGCGATGAGCAGGAAGACGTAGGAGTCGGCCGGGCGGACGCCGAGGCCGACCTCGGTCGCGAACATGAAGGGCCGCAGGTACAGGCTCTGGTCGGCGCCCTGCGGCACCCAGGCCCGGTCCTGGGCGACGAGCGCCTCGATCGCCGCCATGAACAGCCCCTCGGGCAGCTCGGGCATCGCCAGCCGACGCGCCGAGCGCTGGAATCGCCGGGCGTTCTCCAGCGGTCGGAACAGCGCCACCGACCCGTCGGGGTGCTGGTAGGCCTTGAGCCCCTCGAAGATCGCCTGACCGTAGTGGAAGACCATCACGGCCGGGTCGAGCGCGAGCGAGCCGTAGGGGACCAGTTCGGCGTCGTGCCACCCGCGACCCGCTGTCCAGCGGATCGTCACCATGTGGTCGGTGAAGTAGCGCCCGAAGCCGGGGTCGGCCAGCCGGGCCTCGCGCTCGGCCGCCGCGAGCGGGTGACTCGTCGGCTTCAGCTCGATCACAGCCATGCCGGAACGGTACCGTCAGCCGGCCGCCAGCGCGGCCAGAGCGTCGCCGATCTGGCGCGTGGTGCGAGGTGGGCCACCGGCGCGCCCGAGCAGGTCGGCGGCGACGGCTGACTCGACGCGGGCTGAGGCTTCGGCCAGCCCCAGGTGGTCGAGCAGCATCGCCACCGACAGGACGGTCGCCGTCGGGTCCGCCGTCCCGGTGCCGGCGATGTCCGGTGCCGACCCGTGCACCGGCTCGAACATGCTCGGGTGCGCGCCGCTGACGTCGAGGTTGCCGCTCGCCGCGAGGCCGATCCCCCCGGTCACCGCCGCAGCCAGGTCGGTGACGATGTCACCGAACAGGTTGTCCGTGACGACCACGTCGAACCGCTCCGGCGCGGTCACCAGGAAGATGGTCGCCGCGTCGACGTGCAGGTAGTCGGTCGTGACGTCGGGGAACTCCTCGGCCACGGACTCGAAGACGCGGGTCCACAGGCCGCCGGCGAACACGAGCACGTTGTTCTTGTGGATGAGGGTGAGCCGGCGACGGTCCCGACGTCGCGCCCTGGCGAACGCGTCCCGGACGACCCGCTCGACGCCGAACGCCGTGTTCACGCTCACCTCGGTGGCGATCTCCTGCGGCGTACCCCTGCGCAGGGTGCCGCCGTTCCCGACGTACGGCCCCTCGGTTCCCTCACGGACGACGACGAAGTCGATCGCCCGGTCTCCGAGCAGGCCGGCCACCCCTGGGTAGAGCCGGGCGGGGCGCAGGTTGACGTGGTGGTCCAGGGCGAAGCGCAGCCGCAGCAGCAGCCCCCGCTCGAGGACCCCGCTGGGCACGGTCGGGTCCCCGACGGCGCCCAGCAGGATCGCGTCCTGCTCACGCAGTTCGGCCAGCACCGAGTCGGGCAGGGTCTCGCCGGTGGCGTGCCAGCGCCGGGCGCCGAGGTCGTACTCGGTGCGCTCGACGGAGGCGCCCGCCAGGGGCGCGACAGCGTCGAGCACCTTCAGCCCCTCGGCGACCACCTCGGGGCCGATCCCGTCGCCGGGCACGACGGCCAGCCTGATCGTGCGGCTCACGGCGTCAGTCGGCCAGGTCGACGGCGCGGCCGGAGTGCGCGCCGATCTCGGTGACGATGTCGGCGAGCACGGAAGCAGGCACGACCGAGTCCACGGTGAGCGCCATGAGGGCGTGCCCACCCTTCTCGTCGCGGCTCACCTGCATGCCGCCGATGTTCACCCGGGCGTCGCCGAGTAGCCGGCCGACGGCTCCCACCACACCGGGCTTGTCGTGGTAGCGGAAGAACAGCATGTGCTCGGTCGGCACCAGGTCGATGTCGAATCCGTCGACCTCGACCAGCTTCTCGACGCGTCGGGGGCCCACGAGGGTCCCCGAGACGGAGACGACCTCACCGCCTGGCATCGTCCCCCGGACGGTGAGCAGGTTGCGGTGGTCGGGGCTCTCCGCGCCGGTCACCAGGGCGACCTCGACGCCCCTCTCGCGGGCGAGCAGCGGGGCGTTGACGAACGAGACCGACTCCTCCACCACGTCGCGGAACACCCCCTTGACGGCCGCCAGCTCCAGCACGGACACGTCGTACTGCGCGATCTCCCCACGGACCTCGACGTCGACCCGGGCGGCCACCCCGCCAGCGAGGGCCGTGAAGATCCGGCCCAGCCGTTCGGCCAACGGCAGGCCGGGCCGGACGTCCTCGGCGATCGCGCCGCCCTGGACGTTGACCGCGTCGGGCACCAGCTCACCCGCCAAGGCCAGCCGGACCGACCGGGCGACCGCAAGGCCGGCCTTCTCCTGCGCCTCGTCCGTGCTGGCGCCCAGGTGGGGGGTCGCCACCACGGACTCGAGGCCGAACAGCGGGCTGTCCGTGCACGGCTCGCTGGCGAACACGTCCAGGCCGGCTCCGGCGACCCGGCCGTCGACGAGGGCGTCGTAGAGCGCAGCCTCGTCGACGATGCCGCCCCGGGCGGCGTTGACGATGTGGACCGTGGGCTTGACCTTGCGCAGCGCGTCACCACCGATGAGTCCGACCGTCTCGGGGGTCTTGGGCAGGTGGACCGAGATGAAGTCGGACTCGGCCAGCAGCTCGTCGAGCGGGACCAGCCGCACGCCGATCTGGGCCGCCCGCACCGGTTGCACGTAGGGGTCATAGGCGATGACCCGCATGCCGAACCCGGAGAGCCGCTGCGCCACCAGCACCCCGATCCGGCCCAGCCCCACCACGCCGACGACCTTGTCCTGCAGCTCCACCCCGGTGTACCTCGACCGCTTCCACTCCCCGCCACGAAGGGCCGCGCTGGCGGGCGCGATGTGCCGGGCGGAGGCGATCAGCAGGCCCACCGCCAGCTCGGCGGCGCTGACGATGTTCGACTGGGGGGCGTTGACCACCATGACGCCGGCCTGGGTGGCCGCCGGGACGTCGACGTTGTCCAGGCCGACCCCGGCCCGGGCGATGACGGTGAGCCGCTTGGCCACACCGATCGCCTCGGCGTCCATGCGGGTGGCGCTGCGGACGAGCACGGCGTCGACGTCGACGAGCGCGGCCAGCAGCTCGGCCCGGTCGGCGCCGTCGCAGGAGCGGATCTCGAAGTCCGGTCCGAGCGCCTCGACGGTGGCGGGAGACAGCTCCTCGGCGATCAGGACGACCGGCTTGCTCACGACAACCCACGCTCTCAGGGTTCGGGACGATGGTCGACGACCGCCTTACTCTACCGGCGGCTTGTGAAGGGCTTCACAAGGGACGCGCGCCCACGCCCCGCTGGTGACGTGCCCGTTTTGTCCGTCGGCCGATCGGTCAATCTGCGCCACCAGCCGGTCACTCTCGGTCACGAACGGCCGGTCGGACGCGTTCCCGCCCCTACCGTGAATCCGGGACCTCACCGGGTCCCGCGGGGGAGGGGACGCACGTGCGGATCAGCACCAGGGGGGCGGCGCTGGCCGTCATCGCATCGATCCTGTCGACCACGACCGTCCTGGTCGCGTCGCCGGCGGCCCGGGCGGACGCCGACGTCCACCGGGGCACCGTCTCCGCGCGTCCGGTCGACCGGGGGATCCACGTCGTCGACGGTGTCGTGCACTCGATCGCCCAGGTCGGGTCGACCGTCGTGCTCGGCGGCACGTTCACCCAGGTCGGTCCGGGACTGTCCGGCGCGGCCGGAGTGGTCGACGTCGCTGTGGCTCGGTTCCGAGCCGGTGTCCCCGCCATCGACGGCGTCGTGCGGGCCTCGGTCGCCGACGGATCGGGCGGCTGGATCGTCGGTGGCACGTTCAGCACGGTCGGGGCAGTGACCCGCACCGGTCTGGCCCGGCTGGACGCCACAGGGGCGCTGACGGCATGGGGGCCGCAGGTCGACGGTTCGGTCCACTCCCTCCTCGTCTCCGCCGGAGCGCTGTACGTGGGTGGCGACTTCAGCACGGTGGGCGGCATCCCGGCGGCCGGCCTGGCCAAGGTCGACCTGGACTCCGGCTCGCTGGTCTGGGGGGTCGGCCTCGTGGGAGGCGCGCGCGCCCTCGCCGTGTCGGCGGACGGCTCGCGCCTGTTCGTGGGTGGGACCTTCAGCCGCGTGTCCGGCGTGTTGCGCAGCCGGCTGGCCGCGGTCTCCACCGCCGACGGTGCGCTCGACCCCACCTTCGTGCCCGGCCCGGTCAACCAGACCGTCACCCAGCTCGTCACGGTGGGATCGGCGCTCTACCTGGGTGGCGACTTCACCAAGGTCGGCGGGCTGACCCGTCTGCACCTGGCCCGCGTCGACAGCCTCACCGGGGCGCTCGACAGCTTCGTCGTACCAGTCAACGGCCGAGTGACGGCCATGGTGGCCGATCCCACCGGCACCCGGCTCTACCTCGGCGGCGGGTTCGCCACGGTGGGCGGGCTCGCGCGACCGAAGCTGGCGGTGGTCACCCTGACGACGGCGACCGTGGGCACCCTCTCACTGGCGGGGTCGACCGGCGGCGACGTCGAGGCCATCGCGCTCGACGGCGCCAGCGCGCTGACCATCGCCGGCGGGTTCACGCTGCAACCGGAGCGGACCAAGCCCGCCGTGCTCGCCCGAGTGGACCTCGGGACCGGCGCCACGACCAGCGTGGTCCCCTACCCTGCCACGCCGCGATCCCTCTCCCGCGCGCCCGCCACGGGTGCCAGCCGAGCCCTCACCGTGGCCCGGGCGGGCGGCGACCTCTTCGTCGGTGGGGACTTCTCCGACTACGGCGTGGTGGCTCGGTCGCACCTGGCCGCCTACGACCTGGCCACCGGAGCGCTGCGGCGGGACTTCGACCCGGCCCCCGACGGCGAGAACGTCGCAAGCGTCAAGGGGTCCGCCGACGGCACCGCGGTCTTCGTGGGGGGCTCCTTCGACGCGATCGGCGGAGTCGCCCGGCACAACCTGGCGAAGGTGTCGGTCGTGGACGGCACGGTCGACCGCGTCTTCGCCCCCGTGCTCGACTCCTATGCGAAGGACATGGCGGTGCGCCCCGACGGCTCCGCCCTCTACGTGGGTGGCAACTTCGCCATGGTCAACGGCGTTCCGACGTCGAAGCTCACGGCACTCGACCCGGTGACCGGGGGCATCCTGGCCGGGTTCCAGATGCCGCTCACCGAGCCGACGAACGACGTGTCCGAGGGCGGCGCCCGGGCGCTCGCCCTCTCCCCCGACTCGAGCCGGCTCATGGTCATCGGCAACTTCCGCCGGGTGGCCGGTGTCGAGCGACCGCTCATCGCCCAGATCGACGTGTCGGACCACACCGCCACGGTCACCGACTGGCGCACGTCGCTCTACGACCAGGGCTGCGCGCGCTCCCGGGTGGGCTGGATGCGCGACGTCGACGTGTCGCCGGACGGATCGACCGCTTACGTCGTGAGCTCGGGGCACTTCTACTACCCGGCCTGCGACACCGTGAACGCCTTCCCGATGGTGCCCGGGGGCGACGTCCAGCCGACCTGGTCGACCAAGATCGGCGACACGATCGAGGCCGTCGCCGCCACCGGTGACACGGTCTACATCGGTGGTCACTTCCGGTACATCGAGACCGAGACGCGGACCCAGCGCCGGTTCCAGCTGGCCGCCCTCGATCCGTCGACCGGCGCCGCGCTCAACTGGGACCCCAACGCCGGCGGGTTCCTCGGCGTCAAGGTCGTGGAGTCCGAGCCCGCAGGGGTCTTCGTGGGCTCCGACGGCGACGCGATCGGCGGAGTGGCCCACGGCCGGATCGGCCTGTTCGCGTCACCCTCTCCCGGCATCGACCTGCGCAAGACGACCAGCACCCCGTGGGTGCCCACGCCGGGCGCGACCGTCACGTTCACGGTGCGCGTGGTCAACACGTTCACCGACCGCCCAGTCACCCTCACCGCGCTGGACGACCAGCGACTCGGCTCGCTCGCCGGGAGGGGCACCTGCTCGTTGCCCCAGACCATCGCCGCGAACGGCACCTACGCATGCGTCGTCACGGACCCGGTCTCAGGCTCGGCGCTCACCGAGGTCGCGTCTGCCCTCACCGCGACCGCGACCGACGGCTCCCAGCAGGTGTCGGACACCGACACCTCGACGGTGGCGCTGCTCTCGGGCGTTCCGGTCCTGCGGATGCGCAGCTCCGTCGTGCCTTCGACGGTTCCGTTCCCGCAGGGCGACGTCGGGTTCGGGCTGACCGTGATGAACCTGTCCCTGACCCAGCCGGTCACGCTGACCGCCCTGACCAGCCCGACCTACGGCACCCTGACGTCGGCCTGCGGCCTGCCGGTGACCGTGCAGCCCAACCGGCTGCTCTCGTGCCACCTGACCCGGCCGGTGTCCGGCGACGTGGGCGCGCGGCCCAGCATCTCGTTCTCGGTCACCGGTTCCTCAGCCCAGGGCGCCCAGTACGCGTCCGCCTCGTCCACCGTCACGATCGCCCCGCCGCCGGCCGGGACGCCGGTGGCACTGGTGGTCGCCGACCCCGCGCTGCTGACCCCGTCGGAGGCGAAGCTCAAGACCCGCCTGGACCCGTCGTACGACGTCCACGTGGTCGACGACGGCGCCGTGACGCCTGAGCTCGTCGCGGGCATGTCCGTCGTCGTGCTTGGCGGCTCGGTCGACGAGAGCTCGGTCGGGGCCCTGCGCACGGTCGCGACCCCCATGCTGGTGACCCGCAACCGGCTGCTCGACGAGCTGGCCATGGCGCCAGCGGCCGACCAGGGACAGGTGACCGGCACCACGGTCGGCGTCAGCACACCCGTGCACCCACTGGCGGCGACGCTGACCGGAACGGTCACGGTCAACAACAGCGCGAAGCTCCTCTACTGGGGCCGGCCGGCGCCGGCGGCCACGGTGATCGCGGAGGCCGGCCCGGGCCAGCCCGTGCTCTTCGCCTACCGTCCTGCCGCCACGCTGACCGACGGGAGCGCGGCCGCGGAGTGCCGCGTGTACTGGTCGGCCGCGCAGGCCACCAGCTGGACCGCGCAGGCCGGGGTGCTGTTCGACCGCGCAGTCGCGTACGCGGCAGCCGGCTGCGGGCGCAACATGCTCTGGACCGCGATCGGCAACGGCGGCAGCACGTGGGCCGGGGACGGCACGGCGGCCACCGCCACCGGCTTGAACCAGCCCTGGGGGGTCGCCGTCAGCCCGGCCGGTGAGGTCTACGTGGCCGACCTGGGCGCCCACGCGGTCCGCAAGCTGACCGCGGCGGGAACCATGGTGACCGTCGCCGGTACCGGGAGCGCCGGCTTCTCCGGCGATGGGGGGCCGGCCACCGCGGCGCGGCTCAGCTCGCCGGCCCGCGTGGCCTTCGACGCCGCCGGCGCCCTCTACATCGCGGACTCGGGCAACAACCGGATCCGCAGGGTGTCCCCCTCGGGCACGATCAGCACGGTCGCGGGCACGGGCTCGGCCGGCTCCGGCGGCGACGGGGGCCAGGCCACCTCGGCCCAGCTGCGGACGCCGTTCGACGTGACCGTGGCGAGCGACGGCACGCTGTACATCGCCGACCGCGGCAACAACAAGGTGCGCAAGGTCGCCCCCACCGGGGTCATCACGACGGTCGCCGGCACGGGGAGCAGCGGGTACAACGGCGACGGCATCCGCGCCACGTCCGCCCGCCTCACCTCGCCCTTCTCGGTGGCCCTGGGTCCCGACGGCACGCTCTACGTCGCCGACTACGACAACGAGCGGGTGCGCGCCGTCGACCCCTTCGGGTACATCTCGACGGTCGCCGGCACCGGGGTCGCCACCGCGGCCGGTGACGGCGGCCTGGCCACCGATGCCGGCCTGCACAAGCCCGCCCACGTCGTCGCGCTGCCCAACGGCGACCTGCTGATCAGCGAGGTCAACAACAACCGCGTGCGCAAGGTGCACGACGGCCTGATCGAGACCTTGGCCGGGACGGGTCAGTTCGGCTACGTCGGCGACGGTGGACCGCCGATCTACTCGACCTGGCAGCGCCCGGCCGCGGTCGCGGTGGACGCCCAGGGCACCCTGTGGGTGGTGGACCGCAACAACCGCCGGGTCCGCGTGGTCAACGCCAGCTGACCACGACGGGGCGGCCTCGCCCGCCGCCGGGTCAGCGTGAGGCGGTGCCTTCCGTGTAGTCGGTGTCGCCGCTGTCGACCCACGCCATCAGCTTGCGCAGCTCGCGTCCGGTCGCCTCGATGGGGTGCTGCTCGCCCTTGGCGCGCAGCGCCTTGAACTCCGGCGCCCCTGCGTCCTGGTCGGCGATGAACCGCTTGGCGAAGCTGCCGTCCTGGATGTCGGCCAGCACCGCCTTCATGTTGTCCTTGACGTGCGCGTCGATGACCCGCGGGCCGCTGACGTAGTCGCCGTACTCGGCGGTGTCGGACACCGACCAGCGCTGCTTGGCGATCCCGCCCTCGTACATCAGGTCCAC
>Ga0209798_10000824_pt1 | contig 18991 bp, 7 predicted proteins | sample DOMMetBare3Fresh_FD_187475 | JGI IMG/M metagenome (GOLD analysis project Ga0209798, IMG submission 187475) | Wetland sediment microbial communities from St. Louis River estuary, USA, under dissolved organic matter induced mercury methylation -... | ecosystem: Environmental > Aquatic > Freshwater...
ATCTGGAACAGGTCTACCGGCGTCATTGTCTTTGACACGCAAATGGGCGCCAGCGATGCCGCTGATCCCACGACACCAGTGGGCACGGGCAGCAGCATCATCATTCAGAAGTAGCTGCCTACTTTCGCACCATGACAAAGAGGCGCCGGCATTTTTGCCGGCGCCTCTTTTTGCAGTTCCCAGTCACCCTCTCTGCTATCGCTAGAGCTTGTCCCAGTCCCACAAGCCCCACTTCAATTCATCAGTGAGCTGGTGTCCGGTTTGTTTCAGAGTCGCCTTTAGCAATTGTTTCTTTCCAGGCGTCTCGCCCTTGATAAAATGCGATAGGTTTGCGGAACGATTTGTTTTGGAAGTGATCTCGGCAAAGGCCAACCGCACCCCATGTACGTGCGCCAGTTGTCGCGCCACATCGCGACCACCGCGCGTCGATAACGTGGCCGGCAGGGCATCGTCGGACAACGCAGCGAGCAGCTTCACTGTGACTCGATGATTGATCTGCCAGGATTCGACAAGTTGTTCCAGCATATGCTCAGCATCCTTTGCCTCGCCTGCGCCCAGGACAATGATGAGGCACTGGTTGGGAGAGCCAAGTTTACTGCGAAATGCGTCCGCGCCGGAAGGATTGCCCGGTTAGGCAAAGGGCTGTCACAAAGAAAGCTGCCTCTGCACAGTCAGTGGCTGAGACACATAGAGGTATCAGAGCGGCGCGAGCATGAACCTCATAACTGTCCTTCCCAACACGGAGCTTTGATGAAATACAGTTCTTGTTTACCGGCGATCCTGCCGCCTGGCAGGTTATTGTCGCTTCTTAAAGAACTCGTCGGCTGCGGCCTGCGTTTCTTCTGGCGTCTGCTCTTTTAATTGCTGGTTGATGCCCCAGGCGTGGCCGAAAGGATCGATGATCTGACCGTAGCGGGCGCCCCAGAACATGTCCTGCACGGGCATAACGACGCGCGCGCCGCCGGCGACTGCCCGGGCTACGACGGCATCGGCGTCGTCGGTCATGAGCATGATGCGCACGGAGGTTCCGCCCAGCGTCCCGGGCGTCTTGCAGATCCCGCCTTCGCTGTCAGCAAACTCGTCGCTGATGAAAAGCTTGTGACCGTCCAAAACGATCTCGCCGTGCATCAGCCGCTTGCCGTCGGGCGCCATCATCTTGTCGCCCAACTCAGCGCCAAAAGTATCTTTGTAGAACTCGAGGGCGGCGAGCCCGTCGCTGACGATCACGTGGGGAATGAATTGATCCTCTCTACTCATGTTTCCTCCTGTTCCTACACCAAAATTTTTGGGTGTCAATGTCACTTGCAGGAAAACGGTCTTAGTCCCGTAGGGACGAAATGTTTATAGACAATGGGCTCCCAAACAATTGGGCAAGCTCGTTGGGTCGGCGGTTGCTATAAACATCCGGCTCCTACGGAGCCAAGCGTGGCCCGCTATCGCGGGCCCGTTGACTGCTTTCCTTTTGGTTGCCGCAGAAAGCCGCGCTGCGTCTCTGCGGTGAGCTGTTTCCCTCAGACGCAGCCGAGATTACTCAGAGAAAACATATTTTCCCGGCAGCCTCCCCAGCGTCCCGATCTCATTTCTCCGGCCCGGCCGGCAAATTGTCGCGCAGGAACCGGGTCAGGAGTTCGTAAAGGTGCCGCGTCGTATTGGCTCCCGAACTGATGTCGTGACGGCGGTTCGGATACTCCATCATCGTAAAAGGCTTGTTCGCGGCCACTAGTGCGTTGACCAGCTTCTCCGTGCTCTGGAAGTGAACATTATCGTCACCAGAGCCGTGCACCACCAGGAGCTTGCCCTGCAAACCGTCAACATAAGTAATCGGAGAACCCTTTTTGTAGTCTTCGGCATTGTCCTTTGGCAGGCCCATGTAGCGCTCCTGGTAGATCGTGTCGTAAAGGAGCTGATCGCTAACTGGCGCCACTGACATACCCACGCGGTAGATGTCGGGGTAGCGAAACATCTGGTTCAAAGTCATGGAGCCGCCCCCACTCCAGCCCCAAACGGCAATTCTCGCAGGATCCACAAAAGGCCAGCGCTGAATCGCCCGCGCGGCGGCCGCCTGCTCTGGTGGCGCGAGGATACCGATCTGGCGATAGACCGCTTTTCTCCACGCGCGCCCACGCGGCGAGGGAGTACCGCGGTTGTCCACGCTGACGACGATGTAACCCTGCTGCGCCAGCATCAGGTGCCAAAGGGTGTTGCTCCCTCCCCAGCGATCCAGGACCGTCTGCGCAGCCGGTTCTCCGTAGACGTAGAACAAGACCGGATAGCGTTTGCCGGGAGTGAAATCGGGAGGCTTGATCACCCAGCCATCGAGTTGGATGCCATTGCCGATATCGACCCGAAAAAACTCGCTGGGCCCCTTCTTAAGGTTTTTCACCTTCGCGATCAGAGCCGCGTTCGCCGCCAGCGGTCGTACCGTCGTGTGCTGCGGTAACCGTACCAGATCAATTGCAGGGGGAGTGTCGAAATTCGAGTAAGTGTGAAAAGCCCAGCCACCATGGGGTGAAATGTCGTAACTATGTGTCCCAGGTGACGTCAGTGGACTAACTCTCTCAGCCGGGCCCTGTCCATCCAGCCGCCCGCGGTAAAGATAACGCTGCGTGGGGTTCTCCGGCGAAGCGGTGTAGTAGAAAGAGCCGTCCGCCTCATCAACATTATCGACGCTCGTGATGTCGAAATCCCCGGGAGTAACCAGGCGCACTTCCCTGCCGTCGCGGGATACGATGTAAAGATGGCGCCAGCCATCGCGTTCGCTGATCCAGGTAAAGCTCTTGCCGCCGGAGAGCCAGCGCAGATCGCTGACGCGCAGATCCACCCAGGCCTCGTCTGTTTCCGTGAGGATGGTGTGCACTTTTCCGGTGCGGGCATCGGCCAGCATAACTTGAACCTCGTTCTGCCGCCGATTGAGGTGTTGCAGCATGATCTCGGTCGAGTTACCGGCCCAGTCCATCTCTGCGATGTAGTTGTTGCGCGGATCGCCCGGCACTGCCAGCCAGCGAGTTGCCCCGCCCAGCGCGCTGACCACGCCAACGCGCGCGGAGGAGTTTGTGGTCCCCACCTTCGGATAGGGAATCGGAGTTAACTTGGGATAGAGTGAGTCCGTGTTGTTGATGAGGTTGAACTCGCCAACGCCGGTCGAATCGAGCTGCCAGTAGGCAAGCGATTGGCTGTCCGGACTCCAGCGCCAGCCATCGCGCAAGTCCAATTCTTCTTCATAGACCCAATCGAAGGTGCCGTTGATTAAGGTCGGCGAGCCGTTGCTGGTCAGTTGGCGAATGCGGCCAGTCGCCAGATCCTCAACATAGAGGTTGTTGCCACGCACGTAACCTACGCGCCGCGCATCTGGCGAAAATTTCGCAAACATCAGCGTCGCGGCCTCGGCTTTGCCACCCAGCTTCCTGAGCCGCTTGCCGGCAAGGTCCGCGACCCAGTAATCGCCCCGCGTGCGCTGCCGCCAAACTTGTTGTGAATTGGTAAATACCAGCAGCTGTTTGCCATCGGCTGACCACGCATAGTCATCAATCTCGAGCGCCTTGGTTGCGCCGGGCGGAACTAATGTCTTTGCACCCACCAGCACGCTACGTGCTCCGGAGCCGGCTTCGTAACGAATGATGTCCTGGCCCTCCTTAATATCGGTTGAAGGCTCAACCGTCGTGTAAGCTTTGCCGTCCTCCAGCCAGCGCGCAGGGCCGAATCTCTCTGTGCGAAAGTCACGATCGGTAAATATTCGCTTGAGTGTCAGGACGGACGGATCGGTCTGTTGAGCAAACAGTTGGCCGGCGCAAAGTGTGGCCAGCAGAACGAGCAGCAAAACGCGACAGGCTTTCATCAATAATCTCCTCATGCTTTTAGACGACAAAAATTGGTTCACCAAGAATTTCAAAACGTGGCTTGATCCCCAGGCCTGGCTCTGAAGACGCCGCCAGCCGCCCATTTTTTCTTTGCGGCGCTCCGGCCGCAATGCTCACCGTAACGTAACTGTTGAAGTCCGTTGACGAGAACAGCAAAGCGGGCGGCGTACTGTGGGCCAGATGGGCGATTGCGGCCGTTACTATGTCTCCACCCCAGGTGTCTTCGATGGTCATTGCAATTCCCAGGCTTACGCACAGGTCGCGAATCTGCCGCGCCTTGGTCAGCCCCCCAACCTTGGAAATCTTCAGATTGATCACATCCATGGCCTGGTCCGCGAATGCCCGTACCACCATGTGTACATCGTCGATCACTTCATCAAGCACAAATGGACGCGAGGTGTGCCGGCGCACTGCCAGACACTCTTCGTAGCTCAGGCAGGGTTGTTCAAGATAGACGTCAGTGTGCCGTACGGCATCAGCGATGCGCATCGCCTGGTGCTGGGTCCAACCGGTATTCGCGTCGGCAATCAGCACGTCACCAGGCGCAAGTTCTTCGGCCGCCGTTCTGATGCGAGCAATATCAGTGTCCGGATCACCTCCGACCTTGAGTTGAAATTTGGTGTAGCCCTGGGCGCGGTAGGTATGGACACTCGCCGCCATGGCTGCAGGCGTGTCCTGCGAGATTGCGCGGTAGAGCGGGAAGTCTTCGCCGTAACGCCCGCCGAGCAGAGTCGATACCGGCTGGCCACTGGCCTGACCCAGGATGTCCCAACAGGCCATATCCAGCGCAGATTTAACATAAGGATGGCCGCGCATCGCCTGATCCATGCGCTGATTGAGCAAGCCCAACTGCGTTGGGTCACACCCGAGCAGGTGCGGCGCCAATTCAGCGATCCCCGCCCGCGCGCCGCTGGCGTACGCCGGCAGGTATGCCGGGCCGAGTGGGCAAATTTCGCCATAGCCGGTGATTCCAACGTCAGTCTTGACGGCCACGACTGTCGAGTCGAACACCGACACGCTGTTGCCCCCGGACCATTTGTAGCTGCCTTCGTGTAAAGGCAACTCGACGCGATAGGCGGATATTTCCGTGATGTGCATTAAGAGACTCCAGTCACAGTTACGACGTCAACAGTAGTGGCTTGCAATTCCCGCAGTGCGTTCAAATCGCCGTGCCCCGCGCAAACGTTATTTCATTTCTTTGATGCTGGCGTTTGGAAGCTCGATCCCGACCAGCCGGAGCTGTTAGCTGTAGCCGTCGGCGCCGCCTCAAACAAGCGCTATGTGTTTGTCGTTCTGCTGGCTGATAGCATACATGAAGGAACCGGCTCCTTAGTTACTGCTTGATCGAGTCCCAATCCGCTGTCGGCCTGCCGAGCCAAACCCACGCAATGTAGTCTACCAGCGGCGGCTCTCCGCCAACCTCGCGCAAGCGCGCATTGATCTGCCCTCGATGGTAAAGCGTGTGGAGGGTGACCTGAAGCGCCGTTTCGCCAATCGTAGTACTGTCGGGAGCTCGGCCGAGTCGCTGCTCCACCATTGCCGCCCAGGGGACCGGCAGCGGTTTTGATATCTCCTCGTCAGTCAGTGTTCCGAGGTGAGTCAATGCTTCGGCATAGTAGCTCTGGCCCCAAAGCCTTAGGGATTGCGCGTCGGCAAACGACGGATACGGCGTCTCGCGCGGCTCGTTGCGCCATGTTCGCAAGAACGCACGCTGAACCATGTGAAGGTGATAGAAACACTCGCGAATCTTCGCGTCGCCTGGCCCATCCTTGGCAGCGAGCGCCGCTCTCCAAACTTCGGCATCGGCCCATTCCATGTGCCGGAAAAGATCGTTAAGGAGGTTAAAGGTAATCAATTCCGCTCCTCGCCTTTTTGGTCGTTCGCTTCAGAGCACTCAAGCATCATCATCATCCGTGGTCGTTCGCCCACGAATCGTTGCCAGGAACTCCGCCGTGCCCATAGGGCCGGTGACCTCCAACCAGCACTGGCGTTCAGTTATCTTTGCCACTGCGGTCAGAGAGTCGGCCGAGGGCGCAAATCGCCAGTAGAGCCCATTTGTAATACTTACAGTTTCTTGTGCCAGCGCCAACAGACCAGGCAGCAATCCTTCACGACGATTGTCTAACTCTGACGGAGTAAGCTCGTTAGCGAATGGAAGGCCCTTCTCCGCCTTGCCCTCCACTATTCCGTTGTCAGTCTGTTTCCAAACAACGGCCGATTGGCGAGCGTCACTTTGAATCCGTAGTTGCAAAACGCAAGGACCAGACAAAGTCGAAGCCCCCGCATCACTCTTTCAGTAGCTTCCCGGAGAACACTTTCTGCCCACCCAGTGACGTGTAGCATCCATAAGCGCTCAGCGCGACCATCACCCCGATCGCAAACAGCGAGTTGCCCGCGTACCAGTTTGAAAGATCCAGCGTGACCGGGTATCCGAAACTCAACCAGAAGAACAAAAAGTAGACTATCGTGGCCAGCAGTCCGAAACGCGAGACCGTGATGACAACCGCCGCTGCCTGAATCAGATACATCAACCTGAGGGGCCATGAGGTCGCGAAGAACAGACAAATGAATAGGTAAAAGAGTAACCACAGCGTCGCCGCGGCCAGCCATTCCCTTCGCGCAAAGATGTAGATCAGCAAAAGCAGCAGCATCATTGCCAATCCGGTAAAGACTTGGGTTGGGACACCGGAAAGAAAATAGGCGAACAGATGACGTATCCCGCTTAACGCGAATGGCCTGAGGTCTCCTGATGGGGACGAGGTGATGCCCACGGCTTGCTCGATGAGTTGGCCGACCGAGATCGTCAGCGGATGGCCGATCAGTCCCAACAGCCCGCCCAGTAAAATGTCTCGTCCGACCATTGGGTCGCGGAAATCGCCCGCGAACAGACGCGTCCATGAGATCAGCAGCTTTGGCCAATACCGGCGGACATACGGTTCCAGCGCCAGATAGCACAACCAGCCCAGCACCGAATAGTACACGGCAGCGGCAGCGGCTTCGCCGAGGATTCGCAGCTCAGCGTTAGTGGGCACGTGATGCGCGCCGAGCAACATGCCGAGCAGGCTGAGCGCAAAGATAACCAGCGCCAATTTGAAGGCGCCTTTACGGTCGCCGCGGCCCTGTTGCAGATTGCGCCGCGCCAGCAGCAAGGCGCCAAGTACGACCGCCAGGAGGACGCTGATGGACAGGATGGTCCCGGCCTTTCTGCCAGTGCTAACCACCGGTGCTTCCTGCCGTCGCGCTTTGTCCCATGGCGCAACGATTCTGAAATAGACAGCTTGTCCATGCCACGCGGCGGCCTCAATGCGAATTGGCACGTCGGGGTGATCGGGATGCTGGCCTTGCCAGGCGAACTGTTTGTCAGCAAATCCAGGCGGGTTCCATTGCGGGCTGGTGGCGGTGAATTTCGCGAAATCCAGACCGGCTTCCGAAAACAGCAGCGCCCAATCGGGTTGGGCAGTAGCACTCTCAGTCGGAATCACTTGTGGTGGGACCGCCTCAAACTCAACCAGCCGTCCCAGCGGATCGAGAATCATGCTGACCATTCCCGGCACATCCGGCGTCGGATCTCCCAAAGAAGGGTAGTCGGATGAGGATCGCTCGACAGCCAGATAGCGCGGACTCTGGCGATACCAGAAATAGATGGTCAACGGTTGACCAGTCTTGATCCGCTCCCAAAAACCAGCCGGCGCTTTTGTCTCGAAGGCATACTCCAAATAGTTTCGATCGAGAGCAAACCCAAAAGCTCGATCAGCGGGCGCGGCACTATAGCCGAAGTTTCGAGTAAGATTCTGCGCGCGCTCAGCCAGCACTTCAGGGGATTTTTTCAGCGGCACACTCTCATGCAGCATGGTTGTTTTCGAGGTCAACAACAGGAAGGCCAGCAAGAGCAGCGTAGCCCCCAAACACGCCAAAGCAACCGCCGGTTTCAGCGCGCCTTCCGTCGGCGCAGCCGCGACCATTTCAGGTGAAGGCGTCTCGCCCGCTGCCAGGGCCGCCGCTAAAGGATCGCCGCCCGGCAACATCGCCGCCACCTGCAGCGCCGACGCGGGACGCTGTTGCGGATCCTTTTCCAAACAACGCAGGATCGTCTTTTCTACGAGCGGATCAATCTCCTTCACAACTTCCGAAGGGTTGCTGGGCGTTGTCGTTTGATGTTTATTTATTAGTTCGCTGATGGAATCAGATTGAAACGCCGGTCTGCCGGTGAAGAGTTCGTAAAGCACCAGACCCAGCGAATAGATGTCGCTTCTAGTCGTGATCTCGCCGCCCGTGATCTGTTCCGGAGACATGTAGGCTGGTGTGCCGGCGATCACTCCGCCTTTCTTCAATTCTTCTTCCAGGCCGGCGATGCCGAAATCCGTGATGCGCGCCTTGCCGCGTCCGTCAATCATCACGTTCGCCGGTTTCAAATCGCGGTGCAGCACGCCCGCGCCGTGCGCCGCGGCCAGGCCGGCGCAAATCTGCCGGGAAACTTCCAGCGCCTTGTCCGCAGGCAGATGCCCTATGCGTCTCAATAACGAAGACAAGTCCTCGCCGTCGATGAACTCCATCGAAAGAAAATGCCGTCCTTCGAACTCGCCGATATCAAAGACGCGACAGACATTTTGGTGCGTGACTTGTCTGGCAATGCGCACTTCCGTGTGAAAGCGTGTTAAGGCCGCGCTGTCATTGGCAAAAGAATCCGGGAGGAATTTTAGCGCGACCTGATGATCCAACTTGAGATCTTCGGCCTTGTAGACTTCACCCATGCCCCCACGGCCCAGCAGCGCCACGATGCGATAGCGCCCATCGAGGACCGTGCCCGCAATGAAACTTCCCTGACTTAATGAAGTCGTGGTCACTGAGCCGGGTGATTTGCGCTGGCCCGCAGGAACAGCCGGAAAAGGTTGTTTGAGCGTGGGCTGCGCGATGGTAAGCGAGGCGCCACAAGCCGGGCAACGGATTGCGTTTCCGGTTAAGTCGGCAGAGCAGACAGGGCAGTGGTCCATCGGGATGGGGATTCTATCGCAAACGATACAATCGGTGCATTGTTTCCGTGGCAAGTGTTTAGAGTACCGCATGTAGGCGGGCTTTTGGTGGCCGTACTAGATCCGCTCCTGGGGACCCTCGGAGGTGGGTTTAAAGAGGCTGTAAGACGGCGCGAAAAGCCCGACTAAAGTCGTACTCTGAACGCCTGTCGCTCGACGAGTTTTCGACGAGTTTTCGTTGACAGGGCAGCTATCCTCGTATTAATCTCTGCGCACTCGAATTGCTCAGTTCTTGCGGTCCAAATTGAATCTCCGGCGATCACTGGATTAAGATCGCCTAGCGTGCGGTGTTGACGCTTGACGTCATCTCAACGAACCAGGGGGCAGCATTAGGAAAAATCGTACTGGAGAACACCATCCCAACGCAGTGCGGCGCTTGGTTTATGACGATTCGCCACTGAAATCGAATAACAACTCAAAGGTTATCGGCCTTGGACCCAAGGTACCTCCCAAGGTCTGCGGACAAGCGGTATTGACTGCTGGCCCCGGCCGATCTCCCGGTTCACTTCTACTACACTGGAGGTCCGATGACATTTCGCTCCTCCTTAAGGCTTCGGTTCTTTAGCGTTAATTAGAGGCCGCATCGGCCTGGATACTGACGACCGCCGCGGGTCCCAAACCATGCGGTGGTTAACAAAGTAATCGTGGGCAGGCACTTCAAAACCCCCTGTTCAGTATTTCGACTGAACAGTCAGTGTATCCGGAGGACAAGAACGATGACAAACTTTAGTAGATGGCTATTTCTGTTGCTACTGGTTGGTATGGTATCGCTATTGCTGCTGCCGACCAGCAGCGCGAGCCGATTCCAAAATAAACCTTCCCGAGAAGCGAAAGCCGAGACCTCAACCCCGGCAACCAAAGTTAACAAGTCAACCCAACGCAAGTCGGCTGCGGGTAACGCGTCCGCGCGTTCGTTTGCCAAAAGCAGGGCGGCGGCCTTGCCGCAAGCCGCCAGTCCGACGCCGGTAAGTTCCGCGGCGGTCAATTTCGCCGAATCAGCTCCCTTGAGCCAGATCGCGACCGAGTCAGCCGCAGTCGAATTCGATCAAGAGGAAAACGAAGCCGCGGAAAACAGAACCGTTCGCGATGTGACCGCAGCTGCTATTTCCCGGGCACAGAAAATGTCGACATCCGAGGCCATGAAGGGCGACGCAGCGATCCAAACATCTGCTCCGACGCTGTCGATACCAAGCCCGATCACTACGTTTGAGGGGCTGGGCCGCAACGAAAACATTGCCGCCGGCTTTGGCAATCTGTCACCACCCGACACGAACGGATATGTTGGCCCCAATCACTACGTCCAACAAACCAATTTGCTCGTGCGGGTCTGGAACAAGGCTGGTGTGCCGCTGACTGCTCCCTTCCGGTTGAGCAGTCTGTTTGCGCCGATGGGCGGGCAATGTGCCGCGCCCGACGCTGGCGATCCCATAGTTTTGTACGATCCCCTGGCTGATCGCTGGATCCTGAGCCAGTTTGCTTTCACCGCGACCAATGCTCCTCCTTACCACGAGTGCATCGCGGTCTCAAAGAATGGGGATCCCACCGGCTCCTATTACCTGTACGACTTCGTCACGCCGGGAAACGAGTTTCCCGATTATCCCCACTTAGGGGTTTGGCCTGACGGTTACTACATGATGGTCCACCAGTTCACCAATGGCGGACCTTTCAATGGCACTGGCGCTTATTCATTCAATCGCGCCAAGATGCTGGTTGGTGATCCGACTGCGAACTTCATTTACTTCAATCTCAATCTGACCAGCCATCCGGAAGGGATTGGCGGCGGCCTTTTTGCGGATCTGGATGGGCTTAACCCGCCACCAGCCGGCGCGCCGAATATATTCGCGTATCTTACGGCTACGGACTTTGCCGACCCGGCGAATGGTATCCGGCTCTTTAATTTCCATGCGGACTTTGCCGTACCTGCCAACTCGACTTTTACCGAGCGGCCAGAGAGCTCTTACGCTGCCCCCGTACCAGTTGCTGCCTTCAGTCTGGTTAATCCGTCGGGCAGGCGAGACGTTCCCCAGCCGGCTCCGGCCTCGGGTGTAACTATGGCACTGGATTCGATCTCTGATCGCTTCATGCACCGGCTCCAATACCGGAACCGCGGCGGCGGCGTGGAGACACTAGTGCTTAACCACACTGTCGGCGCACCAGGTTCAACCGTATTCGGAACCTACCGCGCAGCGCCGCGTTACTACGAGCTGCGCAACACGGGTTCGGGCTACGCGGTCAACGAACAAGCGACCTTTGCCCCGGCCGATGGCGTAAGCCGTTGGATGGGCAGCGCGGCCGAAGATAATCAGGGGAATCTTGCCATAGGCTACAGCGCTTCCAGTGGCGCAGCGGGTGGCAACGTGTTTCCCAGCATCCGTTACGCAGGCCGGCTCGCAACTGATCCGCCGAACGGCTTGTTCCAGGGTGAAGCTACGCTGATCGCCGGCACCGGCGTACAGACAAGCACCGGCAATCGCTGGGGCGACTATAGTGCACTGACGGTCGATCCGACTGACGACTGCACCTTCTGGTACACACAGGAGTACTACACTGCGGCAGGCCAGGCAGCGAGCGCAGTGGGTTGGCAGACGCGCATTGGCAACTTCAAGTTCGCCCAATGCACGGCGCCGGCGATGGGCACGCTCTCGGGAACTATCACCTATTGCGAGGGCGGCGCTCCCGTTGCAGGTGCGATCGTTCAACTTTCCGATGGCCATTCAGGGACGACGCTGGCTGACGGTACCTATTCGATCAAGGTTTCACCGGGAACCTACACAGTCCAGGTTTCCGCAGGGAACCAGAACTGCATGAGCAGCGCTTCCGCTAGCGTGTCGATATCCGATGGCGGCACGACAAGCTATAGCACCTGCCTCAGCGGTACGCCGAAGCCAACCATAACTTCGGCCATGGTTTCAGGCGGCAACGGCGATGGTGTAATTAACTTCGACGAGTGCAATATGCTGAACATCAACCTGGCCAACCCTGGTTGCGCCGGGGCCACTGGTATTTCGGCTGTGCTTTCCAGCACCACACCGGGCGTTACCGTGGAGCAGCCAAACTCGCCTTATGCGAATATACCTATTGGCGGCAATGCCACCAATATGGTGCCGTTTGAGTTCAGCACTTCGCCTACGTTTGTTTGCGGTACGATGATTAACTTCACGTTGACCGTAACCACGGCTCAGGGCGTCTTTGTGCTCAACTTCAGCAAGCCGACCTGTGGGTCTGCACCGATTAATCTCTCGGGAAGCATCGGCGCGGGTGATCCAACGCAGACGGGTCGGCTCTTCAGGAACGGCGTCGCCAGTAGTTGCGCTGTTCCCAAAGCGACCCCAACTCTGGTGGATTCAGTAGCGCGCCGGTACGACGCGTATTCGTTCACCAATACAACCACCTCCACGACCTGCGTAACGGTAACCGTAACTTCAGGTTGCAGCACTAACCTTTACTACGCCTCTTACCTGGGTAGCTTCAATCCGTCTAACATTCAAACGAACTACCTCGCCGACGCAGGAGCCAGCTTTGCTGGCACGGCAACGTTCTCGTTCAACGTCCCGGCCGGTCAAACCTTCGTGCTGGTTCTTCACGAAGTTGCTACCACTGGATGCGCCAGCTACACGGCCACCGTTTCGGGCCTGCTCTCAGGCACGGATGGCGGCGGTGTTTGCCAGGCGTGCATGATCAATCCGCAAAGCAACATCACCGTTAACAACGATCCCGATCAATGTGGAGCAGTGGTCACGTTCCCGGCTGCAACATCGACTGGTAGTTGTGGTGTGTTAACGACCTCGCCGGCTTCCGGTTCATTCTTCCCGGTTGGCACGACGACGGTTACAACCACGTCAACTTCGGGGGCCAGCAGCAGCTTTACGGTGACCGTCGTAGACAACCAACCTCCGGCAGTGAGTAGTCCGACGGCGACGCCGGCAATGCTCTGGCCACCCAATCACAAGATGCGGGATGTGATGGTCAACTACACCGCCAGTGACAACTGCCCGAATCTGAACTGCGTCCTTTCGGTGACCAGTAACGAGCCGGTCAACGGCACCGGTGACGGCGATACTTCTCCCGACTGGGAGATCGTCGATGCCACTCACGTCCGGCTACGCGCGGAACGCGCCGGCACCGGCAGTGGCCGCATCTACACCATCAAAGTCACCTGCACTGATGCCTCAGGCAACATGACGATGAAGACCACCACTGTGGTAGTGGCCCACAACATCAGTGCACCAATGAGCGGCGCCTCCTTCAAGATAAACACTCCGGTGAACTTTGCGGGCACTTTCTGGGATCTTCCTGGAAAGCGACATACTGCTCAGTGGGTCTTTGATGGCCTGACCACCACCTCCGGCACGGTTGTCGAACCGAGTGGCCTAACCAGCGGCACGGTGAGAGGGACCTACACCTTCACCACGCCCGGCGTTTACGCAGTCACCATGAAGGTAATAGACAATACTGGTGTGACCAGCTCGGTGGCCACAGCCGGAGATCTCGAAGCCATCGTGGTGATTTACGACCCGAACGGAGGCTACACAATTGGTGGCGGATGGGTTCCGGCAGCCGCCGGCTCTTATCCCGCGGATCCATCGCTTAGCGGCAAGCTCAGCTTTGGGTTCAACTCCAAGTACACAAATGCCACTAATCCCAAGGGTGAAACACAGATTCAGTTCGCGTTGGGTAATCTTGATTTCAACGCGCTTAACTACGATTACCTGGCCATCTCCGGAGCCCGGGCCCAGTTCAAGGGCGCCGGCAAGTTCAACGGCGATGGCGGTTACAACTTCATTCTGACCGTGTTCGACGGCCAGGCAACCGGCGGTGGCAGCGTAGACAAGTTCCGCATCAAGATCTGGAACAGGTCTACCGGCGCCATTGTCTTTGACACGCAAATGGGTGCGAGCGATGCGGCTGATCCGACCACCCCGGTGGGAGACGGCAGCAGCATCATCATTCAGAAGTAGCGGGTATTCCCCGCTCCCTAACAAAGCGGAGGCACAGGTCCCAAGCCAGTGCCTCCGGCTTCTTTCGTTCCACCCTTTGTTGCAGGTTCACGCTTTTTGCCGAAGCGTCATCGTTCGCTTCGTACTCGTGATTATGACCATTAACAGATTAGAACTCTGAGGACCACCCATGAATAAAGCAACAAGATTGGCTCTACTATTAAGTTTCTTCGCGATTTTTTTGGTAGCAGGCTGGAACTTTACCCCACCTACTTCCAGTCATGACAGCGCAATGGTTGAAGCTGAAACCGCAGGCTTAGCCCCAAAATCAACCGGCAACGCTCAGATTTCCTTCGCCCCGAAAACGCTGAACGGAATCCTCACCGAGAGCATTAATGCTCCCATTCCCCAACCAACGGTTACTGTCGAAGATCCCGTCGAGGGTGATGACGATGATCCCGATCTGCCGCCTGGCATGGCTGGCAGGATTGACAAGGAAGCTTACTTGCGCGCCCGCGGCGACTACTTTGACATGTTGCGTGGCAAAGACCAGGCCGTGCCGGAAGGAGCCCGCGAAGCAGCCATCAAACTGATGGAAAAGCAAGAACTTCAGATGAAAACAAGCGGGCGATTTGCCAATAACTCGCCGACGGTGGACACCACTAATTGGGCTTTCATTGGACCGAACCCAATACCAATGGGACAAACCCAGACGACGCGAGTCCCGGTAAGCGGACGAACAATCTCGATAGCGGTACACCCAACCAATCCAGACACTGTTTATGTCGGCACCGCGCAAGGCGGACTTTACAAGTCGACGAATGGTGGCACCAATTGGACCAAGCTATTTGAATTTCAGCTTGAGACGCTCGCAATCGGCGCGATCACCATTGACCCTACCGACTCCAGTATCGTTTACGTGGGAACGGGCGAGAACGGTCAGTCAGCCGACAGCTTCGCAGGCAAAGGACTCTACATAATTCGAAACGCGAATTCCGTGACGCCCACCTTGAACGGACCGTTCCGCCTAAACGGCCTCGGCGCTGATATTTTTAGCGGCCGAGCAATCGGTCGCATCCTTGTTAATCCGCTCAACAACAACACCATCTTCGTGTGTACGGCGAATGGAACGGGCGGCAACCCTAATACGACCACTGTGCTGCAGCCGCCCAGAGGCGTCTACCGTTCGACTAACGCTCAGTCTGCCACGCCGACCTTCGAACAACTGGCGGTTACGGGCGTTGCTGGCGCCGATCGCAGCACCATCGACATCGAAATGGATCCGGCCAATCCTAACTTGTTGCTGGCCACGGTCACAGGAGTCACAAGCGACGGTGGCATTTGGCGAACTGCGAATGCGCTAGATCCTGCGCCTACATTCACACGCACGCTGGCGTGGGCCAATGGTCTGCGCGGAGAGCTGACCGTTACCAGAAACACCGTGCCGGCCACAACCTTTTACGCGGCCACCGGCGAACAATCGACCGCCACCCTGGGCGGCCCGGCTTGCGGTGCAACTCAAGCTGGCATACTCAGGCGTTCCACCGATCTCGGCTTGACCTGGTCGGGCCCTGGCGCAATGCCGGCGGCGACGGGCTTTTGCGGGGGTCAGTGTTTCTATGACATCGCTGTTGCCGTTACGCCCGACAATCAGACCATCCACCTGGGTGGCGCAGCGGGCAATTCAGCCGCGAACTGCGGTTCCAACGTAATGAAGCGCTCGCTCAACGGCGGCACCACCTGGGCCAGCAATAACGTCACGCTGCATGCTGATGAACATGCTATCGCCATAGCCCCGTCTAATCCGCAAATAGTTTATACGGGCAGCGACGGCGGCATTTGGCGCTCCACGAACAACGGCACTACCTGGCTAACCCTCAACAACGTCGATTTCAGCGCCACGCAGTTTCAAGGCGTTGCTTTGCACCCATACGACAGAAACTTCCTGATTGGCGGCACGCAGGACAACGGCACCATCTGTTGGTCGGCAAACGGAACGGTCTCGCACTGTCGCGACGGTGATGGCGGTTATGCGGTCATTGACGACAACGCGCAGGATACATTCAACGTTTTGATGTATCACACCTTCTTTAACCAAACGAATAGTCAGATCGGCTTCGAGCGCGCCAGCAATACTTTGGCAAACGCTGACGGTCAACTTTCCGGTTGGACGTTTAGAGGCTGCTCCGGAACCACCAGCAACAACGGCTTCCGCTGCGCCGACAACGTGTTGTTCTACGCGCCCATGAATCAGGGACCAGGCAGTCCTTTCAATACGCTCTACTTCGGAACTGACCGCTTGTATCGATCTACTAATCGTGGCGACACGATGACTCTGGTGAGTCAGGGACCACTGGTTCCGTCAGCCCCGGCCGGCTCAGGAGTAGTTGTCACTTCTATTGGCATTTCGCCGCAAGACGACAATGTCAGGCTGGTGGGCATGCGCAATGGTCAAGTATTTGCCACCACCACTGGTTCCGCCGTCATGACCGACGTCACCGGCGGCAACTTTCCGCCGCCGAACCCGATTGACCTGGCCAGAAACTCAATCGGTGAAACAGTCATCGATCCCAACAACAAGTTTACGGCGTACATAAGCTTCACCAGCTTTTCTCCTCCTGCCGGTCAACAGATCTTCAAGACGACAAACTTGAATAGTCCGACTCCCACCTGGACTGCTTCCAGCAACGGCATCCCCCAGGTCCCAGTCAGCTCAATTGCCGTGGATCCGCAGGATTCGAATTCGCTTTATGCCGGCACAGATATCGGCGTTTATCACTCAAGCGATGGTGGGGCAAACTGGACACCTTTGGGTCTTGGCTTGCCGCGCGTGGCGGTGTTTGACGTAAAGATTTCCAACGTGCAGCGTTACCTGCGCATTGCCACTCACGGACGAGGCATCTGGGAGATTGGCATTCCCGGCCGGCAATTGCCGGTGCTTCGCAACGGCGGCGCGACTTTGGTCGCGGAAGGTTGTCAACCCGGCAATGGTGTTATTGATGCCGGCGAAGACGTAACAATGAGTATCGCGATCAACAACGTTGGAGCCGGACCCACCGAGAACCTCGTCGTCACGCTGCTGCCAACTGGAGGTGTAACCTTCCCCAGCGGACCCGAAAGTTATGGCGTGGTAAACGCGGCCGCCACTGCCGCCAGGGATTTCCACTTCTCGAATAACCTGGGTTGCGGCGACACGATTACCTTGACTTTCCATCTACAGGATGGGGCTCTTGATCTCGGCAATTTCAGCATAAACTTCACTCTCGGCGTACTGCAGACTGGCGTGCCAGCCTTCGCTGAAAACTTTGATGGTGTTACCGCGCCGGCACTGCCTGCGGGTTGGACCACAACCAAGACTCCGGCGACTGGAAACCCGCCGCTATGGGTTACAAACATATCGCTAAGAGATACGCTCCCGAATTCAGCTTTTGGCGCCGGCTCGACAACACCGGGCGAGACCGTTCTGACTTCGCCGGTAATCCCGATTCCCAACGCACCGCCAAGCGGAGGTCATGCCGGAGTACAACTAGCCCTTAAGACCAACTACAACACTGAAGCTGGCTTTGACGGCGGCGTCCTTGAGATCAGCATCAACAGTGGCGCCTTCCAGGACATTCTTGCGGCGGGCGGCACATTTGCCGCCGGTGGTTACAATGGGACCATTGGACCTACGGATAGCACACTAAACTTGCGACAGGCCTGGACCGGAAACTCGGGTGGTTTCATCTCAACCATCGTCAATCTGCCGGCCACCGCCTACGGTCAAAACGTCCAGTTCAAGTGGCGTGTGGCCTATGACACCGGCACGAGTCCGGCCGGCGGCGGACTACGCATCGATACGATCTCCATCTACACAGTGACCTACATTTGTTGCGACGGCGCTTGTGTCCTAACCTGTCCATCCAACATCAGCGTGCCAAACGATGCCGGACAGTGTGGCGCAGTTGTCACCTATGACATGCCTACCGAAACTGGTAACTGCGGCGGCGTGGTTACTTCCGACCATCCTTCTGGCGAAGTTTTCCCGGTGGGGGTAACCACAGTCACGCTAACCGACACAAAGCTTGACGGCACCACGGCCACCTGTACGTTTACCGTTACCGTAAACGATACGGAGTTTCCGGTGGTCAGTAACCCATCGGCCTCTCCGGCGATGCTGTGGCCGCCCAATCACAAGATGCAGGATATAACGGTCAACTACACGGCCAGTGACAACTGCCCGAATCTGAACTGCGTCCTTTCGGTTGCCAGTAACGAGCCGATCAACGGCACCGGTGACGGCGATACCTCTCCCGACTGGGAGATCGTCGATGCGACTCACGTCCGCCTGCGCGCTGAACGCGCCGGCACCGGCAGTGGCCGCATCTATACCATCACCGTCACCTGCACTGATGCTTCAGGCAACGCTACAGTTAAGACAACTACTGTGGTGGTGGCCCACAACATCAGTGCACCAATGAGCGGCGCCTCCTTCAAGATAAACACCCCGGTGAACTTTGCCGGCTCCTTCTGGGATGTGGCCGGAAAGAGCCACACGGCGCAGTGGCTCTTTGATGGCCTGACCACTTCCGGCACGATCGTCGAACCGAGTGGTCTGTCTAACGGCACGGTGAGAGGGACCTATACCTTCACCACGCCCGGTGTTTACAAAGTCACCATGAAGGTAACCGATAACTCCGGCGTGGCCAGTTCGGTGACCACCAACGGAGATCTGGACGCCATCGTGGTGATTTACGACCCGAACGGAGGTTACACGATTGGTGGCGGATGGGTTCCGGCAGCCGCCGGCTCCTATCCGGCGAACCCACTGCTGAGCGGCAAGCTGAGCTTTGGCTTCAACTCCAAGTACACCAACGCCAACAATCCCAAGGGTGAGACGCAGGTTAATTTCGCGTTGGGAGGTCTTGATTTCAACGCGCTTAACTACGATTACCTGGCCATCTCCGGAGCCCGGGCCCAGTTCAAGGGGGCCGGCAAGTTCAACGGCGATGGCGGTTACAACTTCATTCTGACCGTGATCGACGGCCAGGCAAACGGCGGTGGCGGCGTGGACAAGTTCCGCATCAAGATCTGGAACAGGTCTACCGGCGTCATTGTCTTTGACACGCAAATGGGCGCCAGCGATGCCGCTGATCCCACGACACCAGTGGGCACGGGCAGCAGCATC
>Ga0209798_10000825_pt1 | contig 18989 bp, 18 predicted proteins | sample DOMMetBare3Fresh_FD_187475 | JGI IMG/M metagenome (GOLD analysis project Ga0209798, IMG submission 187475) | Wetland sediment microbial communities from St. Louis River estuary, USA, under dissolved organic matter induced mercury methylation -... | ecosystem: Environmental > Aquatic >...
GCGCTCACCCAGGTCGTGGGTCATCAGCCGGTGGTTGACGAAGTGCGGCTTGCCGCACGCGAAGACGGTGCGCACCGCGTCGAGCAGGTAGTCGTCGGGGGTGCGCTCCGGATCGACCCGCAGGGTCAGGTTCGGGACCACCTGCAGCAGCTCCCGCTCCAGGCGCAGCACCGCCCGGCCCACCCGGCTGTCGTCCGGCCCGATGTCGGTGTGTGTGAAGGCGTCCGGCAAGATCCGGTCCAGGCTGATCCAGAACAGCCTCAGCCGCCGGTGCAGCTCCTCGTCGGTGACGCCCTCGAGGTAGGGCGCGAGCAAGGCGTCCAGGTCACCCAGGTACACCGGGTATCCGGTGATCGACGGGACGTTGGTGTAGAGGATCAGCAGGAAGGCCAGCGCCTCGTCGAGGTCGCGGGCGGGCGGCAGCTCCAGGAAGGCTGAGCCATTGCGCAGGGCGACCGCGTAGTCGGGCAGGACGTAGCGCGGCCGGTAGGGCGCACTGCCTTCGTACATGTCGCAGATGACCCGCTTGTCGAGGGCGCGCGCGCAGGCGTCGGAGACGGCCGGCGGGGCCAGCGCGTTCTCGGCCAGGGCCGCGAGCTGCTGCACCCGCTGGCGATAGGTGAGCGCGGGGTCCTCGACGACGCGCCGGACCTCGCTCTGTAGCTCAGGGGTCTCCATCCTCGCAGGGTAACGACCCGTTGCGGAGCACCCGAGGGCCCAAGGTCCCAGGGTCAGCCGCCAGCGTGCCGCTCGGCCGCCTTCGCGGTGAGGTAGGCCTGCACCTGTTCGGTGAACCTCGACCCCTCGAGCCCCAGCCCCGTCTGGCGGGACTGATGACGGAGGGTCCGCTTCACCTCGTCCTGGTACTCGGGCGGAACCGGCCCCACAGGGTCGGCCAGCAGCTCCTGCGCGCAGCCGGGGCTCAGCTGCCCCCACCAGTCGTCGAACGGGTGGCCGCACTGCTCCACGAAGGCCTGCCGGTCGGCGGCCGACCAGTGGTCGACGAGGTGTCGCTTGTCGCGCAGCCGGCGGACGTCGTCCCAGCTGGAGACCTCGACACCCGGCTCCCCGCGGGTACCGGCCAGGAACCGACCGTCCGGCTGACGGACGACCTCGAGGACCCGCTCGGACATGACCTCAGCCTACGGCCAGGAGGGGGTGGGGCACCGGCGGCCACCAGCCCCACCTAGGCTCGTGACGTGACTTCGCGCAGTCGAGTCTCTGCGTCGCAGCAAGCTGAACGCCAAGGGGCGACGGTGTGGCGGGAGCGCGCGAACCAGCTCGGCTGGGCCCTGCTCCCCCTGCGGCTGTTCCTGGGCGTGACCATGGTGTACGCCTCGCTGGACAAGCTCCTCAACCCGGCCTACCTCGACCCGAACGCGACGGGCGGGGTCAAGCGGCAGATGGAGCTCGCCACCGTCGGCAGCCCGATCAGCTCGCTGGTGTCGTTCAGCGCCCACCACGCGACGCTCATGGGCCTGACGATCGCCTTCGGCGAGCTGGCCGTCGGTCTCGGACTGCTGCTCGGGCTGTTCACCCGGCTGGCCGCGTTCGGCGGGGTCCTGCTCTCGCTGTCGTTCCTGCTCACCGTCAGCTGGACCACCCGGCCCTACTTCTACGGTCCGGACATCGCCTTCCTGTTCGCGTTCACGCCGCTGGTGCTGGCCGGTGACGGCGGAGTGCTCTCCTGGCAGACGGCGCTGCGGCGGGCCACGCGCCGGCAGATGGGGCTCGCGGCCGTCCCAGGACCCGGCGAGCAGGCCTCAACCGCCGCCGAGGTCGACCGCAGGACGCTGGTGCGGGCCGGAGTCGCGGGAGCCGGTGTGGGAGTAGCCGCGATCCTTCTCGGCACCATCGGCGGGGCAGTCCGGCGACGCGGCTATACCCGAGCAGCAGCGCCGACCCCGACCCCGCCGGCGACTCCCACGACTCGTGCCTCACCGACTCCCTCGCCGAGCGGATCCACCAGCGCCAGTCCGTCGGCGACGCCGACGGCGACCGCACCGCCGGGCGGCACCAAGATCGGTTCGGCTGGGGCAGTCCCGGTCGGGTCGTCACTGGCGTTCACCGACCCGACCAGCGGCGGACCGGCCTACGTGGTGCAGCCGAAGGCGGGCACGTTCCTCGGCTTCAGCGCGGTCTGCACCCACGAGGGCTGCCAGGTCACGGCCGCGGGGAGCGAGTTCTCCTGCCCGTGCCACGGCGCCCGGTTCAGCGCGTCCCGCGGCGACGTGACCAGGGGCCCCGCCCGGACGCCGCTCGCGCGGATCACCATCGTCCAGGCAGGCGGAGACCTCTACGCGGTGTGACACCAGGTCAGCAGGACCATCCCCACGGCCACCCGCGGCCAGGGACTGCCCTCCTGGTCGCACCGCACCGATCCGCTCGCTGTGGTGGAGCAGACCCTTCCCGGCCCGGACCGGTTCAGGTCGGCGACCCAGAGCCGGGGAAGGCCAAGGCCCGACACGAGCCCCGGCAGACCCGCAGACGAGCCCCGGACGCTCAGCGCCCTCACGGTGGCCAACGCGGCCACGGGCAGGATGAACACCCCGATCGTCAGGGCGCTCAAGAGAGCGAGAGCGTAGAGACCGCCGACCACCAGCCAGGCGACGAACCACCAACCGTTCCCCCGTCGGGCCGACTCGGGAGTCACGCGTCCACCTCCTCGGGCCGGCGACGCGAGTGGTCCTGCAGCGGGAGGAACTCCAGTCGGTTGCCGAACGGGTCGTCGGCGTAGCAGCGGTCGTGACCCGGGAACTCGTGGTCCCACCGCGCCGCGACGCCGTCGGGCTCCAGCCGCAGGGCTCACTCAGTGAGGTCCGACACGACGATCCCCGGGTGACCGGCGGGTTGTCCACTTCGGTGAGGCCGAGCGTCTCACCCCCGAACCGGCGGCAGGCGTCCTCACCGCCGACCGGGATGGCCAGCTGAATGTGGTGCACCCGCACGGAGAAGTCACTCCCGGGCCCGGTCACGGTGTCCGCCTGTCAGCGTCAGCGCCCAGCTCGACCCACCCGGCGCGCGCGGACCCTCAACCGCTGGTCAGCGCGAACAGGTCCAGGCCGGCGCGAGGCCGGTCCCCGGCGCGCCCGAGCACCGACCCGCCGGCGCAGCGGATCCGCCACCACGGGCCGCTGCGGTACGCCGCCACCTCGCCGTCCGGACCGAGCAGCCCCACCAGGTCGGCCGCGTGGGCGGCGCGCAGCGGGGCGCCGCCCACGACGGGACGCTCCCAGACGTCGGCCGCCACCGACTCGAGGAACTCCGGCGAGCGCAGAGGCGGCGCGACCGGGTCGACCCGGCGGCGGAACGCCTCGACACCGACCCGGACGGCGTCCACGACGACACCCGCCGGCACCTCGGCGACCAGCTCCCAGCCGGACCGAGGTGGCAGCAGCCCGGCCCAGACCAACCCGGGGACCGACGGCGGCACGCTCACATCTCCGCCAGCGTCGAGCCCGTCGAGCAGGCGCTGGGCGGACACGGTGGCGTCGACCCGGACCGGCCCCGCGAGCGCCACGGGACGCAGCGTCCACACGCCGAGTGGCGGGCCGCCCCACACTCCCAGCACCCCGCCGTTCGCCTGCAGCCGGACGGCGGCCGCCCGGTCCAGCTCGAGCAGCCGCTGCAGGTAGCGGCGCAGGCCGAGCCGCTCGTCCCCCTCGGGGACGGCCAGCGCGGTCATCCGGGCGGCTCGAGGTACCCGGCGAGCCACTCCCGCTCTTCGGGCGTGAGCCGCCGCGGCCGTTCGGCTGCGAAGTCGTACGGCACCATCGTCGAGGCAGCCGTCGCGTAGACCGGGCCGGCTGCGTCGTCGTGCACTTCGTAGGAGAGGTCGAAGGACGCCGCTCCGATCCGGGTGACCCACACGTCGATCGGCACCGGCGCGTTGCGGTGCAGCAGCGGTTTGCGGTAGCGGATCTCGTGGCTGGCGACGAGGATCCCGGACGCCACCTGGTCGACCCCGGACAGCGGCACCGCGTGGAACATCTCGACCCGGGATTCCTCCAGGTAGGTGAGGAACTGGACGTTGTTCACATGGCCGTAGGCGTCCATGTCCGACCAGCGCATCGCCACGCGAGCGGTGAACCGAGCCACCGTGCGCCGCCGCTCAGCCGCGAGTCAGCTTGCGGTAGGTCGCCCGGTGCGGGCGGGCCGCGTCCGGTCCGAGCCGCTCGACCTTGTTCTTCTCGTAGGACTCGAAGTTGCCTTCGAACCAGAACCACTGCGAGTCGCCCTCGTAGGCGAGGATGTGGGTCGTCACCCGGTCGAGGAACCACCGGTCGTGGGAGACCACGACGGCACAGCCGGGGAACTCCAGCAGCGCGTTCTCCAGGCTGCCCAGGGTCTCGACGTCCAGGTCGTTGGTCGGCTCGTCGAGCAGCAGCAGGTTGCCGCCCTGCTTGAGGGTGAGCGCCAGGTTGAGCCGGTTGCGCTCTCCCCCGGAGAGCACGCCGGCCGGCTTCTGCTGGTCCGGCCCCTTGAACCCGAAGGCACTGACGTAGGCCCGCGACGGCATCTCGACGTGGCCCACCTTGATCCAGTCCAGCCCGTCGGACACGACCTCCCACAGCGTCTTCTTCGGGTCGATCCCCGCCCGGCTCTGGTCCACGTAGGCGATCTGCACGGTCTCGCCGACCCGGACCGAGCCACCGTCCGGCTGCTCCTCGCCGATGATCATCTTGAACAGCGTCGTCTTGCCGACGCCGTTCGGGCCGATGACGCCGACGATGCCGTTGCGGGGCAGCGTGAACGACAGCTCGTCGATCAGCAGCCGGTCGCCGTAGCCCTTGCTGAGCCCGGACGTCTCGACCACCACAGTCCCCAGCCGGGGACCGGGCGGGATCTGGATCTCCTCGAAGTCCAGCTTGCGGGTGCGGTCGGCCTCGGCGGCCATCTCCTCGTAGCGCTGCAGCCGGGCCTTGCTCTTCGCCTGCCGCCCCTTGGCGTTGGAGCGGACCCAGTCCAGCTCGTCCTGCAGCCGCTTGCGCAGCTTGGCGTCCTTGGCCCCTTCGACCTTCAGCCGGGCGCCCTTGGTCTCCAGATAGGTCGAGTAGTTGCCCTCGTAGGGGTAGGCCCGGCCGCGGTCCAGCTCGAGGATCCACTGCGCGACGTTGTCCAGGAAGTACCGGTCGTGGGTGACCGCGACCACCGTGCCGGGGTACTTCTCCAGGTGCGACTCGAGCCACTGCACGCTCTCGGCGTCCAGGTGGTTGGTCGGCTCGTCGAGCAGCAGCAGGTCCGGCTGCTGCAGCAGCAGCTTGCACAGGGCGACCCGGCGCTTCTCACCGCCGGACAGCACGGTGACGTCGGCGTCGCCGGGCGGGCAGCGCAGCGCGTCCATCGCCTGCTCCAGCTGACTGTCGAGGTCCCAGGCCTGCCGGTGGTCCAGCTGCTCCTGCAGCGTGCCCATCTCCGCGAGCAGCCGGTCGTAGTCGGCGTCCGGGTCGGCCAGCTCGGCGGAGACCGCGTTGAACCGGTCGAGCAGCGCCTTGGTCTCGGCCACGCCGTCCTCGACGTTCTCGAGCACGGTCTTCGTCTCGTCCAGCTGGGGCTCCTGCTCGAGGATCCCGACGGAGTAGCCCGGGGAGAGGATCGCGTCGCCGTTGGAGGCGGTGTCCAGCCCGGCCATGATGCGCAGCACGGTCGACTTGCCGGCGCCGTTCGGCCCGACCACGCCGATCTTGGCGCCCGGGTAGAACGCCAGCGTCACGTCGTCGAGGATGACCTTGTCGCCGTGCGCCTTGCGCGCCTTGCGCATCACGTAGATGAACTCCGCCATGGCGGACAGCCTACGGGCCGTCGGGCCGCGGCCGGACGCCGCTCGTCGGCCGTCAGGGTCGAGCGCGGTCCATCGCCTCGACGGCGAGCCGCAGGCGCCGCCATGCGTCCAGCTCTCGGTCCAGCGGCTGGAGCACCACCTGGTCGGCCACCTCCCCGACCGCGGAGAGCAGCCTGCGGCGAGCCCGCCGGGCGCGCCGGCCGGCTCCGGCCCGGACCAGCAGGCGAAACACGCCGGCGGCCAGCAGCCCGAGCAGCAGGCCACCGGCCAGCAGCAGGGTCGGCAGGGCGAGCCGGCCGACCCGCGCCGAGGGCAAGGCGGGCAGCTGCAGCCAGGCGAGCACCACGTCCAGCAGGAGCCAGCCGCCCCCCACGACGGCGACGAGCAGGACGAGCCACTGGACGGCGTTGCCCAGGGACCACCAGCGAGGCGCCTGGGCCATCCCGAGGTCGGTTCCGGCCATCGCGGTGTCCAGCCGGTCGGCCAGCGGCTCCGTCTGGGCGCGGAGCACCGCCCGTGCACGGGTGATCTGCTGCTCGGGCAGACCGGCCGTGGCCGAGTCGGCCAGCCGGCGCAGGGCGAGCTCTACTCGGCTGCGGGCCACGGACGACGACGCCGGCAGCGACGTGCGGCCCACCGGTGAGCCGGCGGCGGCCGGCGGCCGGTCAAGGTGCAGGCGGCGCAGCGGGTCAGCACGCAGCCGGCGCAGCCAGCGGGTCGGTGGCCAGCCGGTGGCCGCAACGCCACGGGCGCGGTGCGCCGCAGCCACCGCGCCGACCACGGCGTCCACCCCGGCCACCTGCGCGAGCGCCGCCATGATCTCGATCCGGTCCGCCGGCCCGGGCTCGCCTCCGCCCGAGCCGGCGGGCACCGCCGACCCGAGCGCCCGGGCGAGCCCGTCCAGGTCGGCGGACAGCCGCTCAGCGGCCGCCAGCCGACGACTCACCGCGCCCGCCAGCCGCGCGCTGAGCTCGGCCACCCCCAGGCTGGTGGCCGCGGACACGGGCAGCACCTCCACGTCGCTCAGGCCGTCGTCACCCAGCAGCCCGGCGAGGTCGACGAGGCAGCGCGCTCGGTCCTCGTCGGAGAGCCGATCGACCTGGTTGAGCACGACCAAGGTCACCGCGGCGTGGTCGGCGAGCCGGCTCAGGTACCGCTCGTGCAGGGCCGCGTCGGCGTACTTCTGCGGGTCGACGACCCAGACGAGCAGGTCGACACGGGCCACCAGGCGGTCGACCTCGACCCGGTGGTCGGTCGCGGTCGAGTCGTGGTCCGGCAGGTCGAGCAGCACCAGCCCGTCGAGGGCGGGCTCGTTCGCGCGGCCCGCGCTGGGGCGCAGGCGACGGCCCACCCGAAGCCAGTCCAGGAGGCCGCTGGGCTCGTCGGCGCCCCAGACGCAGGCCTGGGTGGTCGAGGTCGTCGGGCGGCGCACCCCGACCGGCGAGAGCTCGGCCCCGGCCAACGCGTTGAACAGGCTGGACTTGCCGCTTCCGGTCGCCCCGGCCAGCGCCACGACCGTGCGCGTGCCGGAGAAGGCCAGCCGCTCGCCGGCTCGGGTCCGCAGGGCCGTGGCCGACTCGACCAGCTCGCTGTCGAGGCGGGCCTCGGCCAGCACCAGCACGTCGTCGAGCGCCTCCAGTCGGACCGGCAGGTGGTCGGCCGGGGAGGGTGCGTCACCCCTCCGGGTCCCGAGGATCCGCACCGCTACACCGCCTCCCGCGCGGCCCGCACGGCGACGGCGGCCCGCTCGAGGGCCGCCGCGGTCGCCGGATCGGGAGCGACGGCGTCCACCAGCTCGTCGAACCGGCGTCGCTCGTTCTCCAACAGGTCGACGACGCGTCCGTGCAGCAAGGCGCGGGCCCGTGCGGCGAGCGTGCGCACCGCCTGGTCGCCGAGCAGGGCCTCGAGCAGCTTCTGCCCGACGGCGGAGGTGCCGAGCGCGATCCCGCCCTCGGCACCGGTGAGCCCCCCGGTGTGCGCGAAGACGGCCAGCATGACGACCAGCCCGGTGCCGTTGACTCCGTAGGAGAGGAACCGGGCGGTCGACCGGCGGCTCGCGCCCTCGGTCCGGACCAGGTCGAGCACCTCGCCCTGCCAGTCCCGCACCGACCGTTGGGTGCGTTCGGCCAGCTGGGGCGACGCCGTGGCCAGCGGCGCCGACTGCGCGCCGAGCAGGGCGACCCCTGCGGGCATCTGCCGCCAGGACTGGACCACCCGGTCCGCGGCGTCGTCGGCCCGCGCGAGCACGAGCGCCTCGACCCCCGACTCCAGCGCGCCGGCCAGGTTCGCCCCGGGCGCCGGGCGACCGCGCAGGGTGGCCGACACCCGGTCGCGCAGCCGGCCGAGACGCGACTCCAAGGCCCTGAGGAACTCGCCGGTCCCCACGAACTCCTGCCAGCGGGCCAGCACCTCACCGCGCAGGAGCGAGCCGTCGGTGACCGCCGCGTCGACCTCGCGCGCGGCCGTGGCGTAGGCGTCGTCGACGGCCAGGCGGAGCCGGTCGGCCGCCGCTGCCTGCTCGTCGACCGCCGCCATCAGGGTCGCGCTCCGACCGTCCAGCGAGGCCAGCGCACCCACCAACGTCCGCCGGACGATGTCGGCGCGGACCTGGGCGTCCGCGGCCAGCCCCACGACGAAGTCGCGCACCGGTGCGACGGCGAGGGCGGGCAGCAGACCGCTCTCGGTCAACGCGACGACCTCGGGGACGACGAGCAGCGGGGCATCGCCCAGGCCCTGCGCGGTCAGCATCCCCGCCAGGTCGTGCCGCAACACGTCGACGGCCGTCTCGGGGACCCGGTCGAGCACCACGGCCACCGAGGTGCCCCGCTCCCGAGCCGTCCGCAGGAACTCCCACGGCACCGCGTCTGCGTACCGGGCGGCGGTCGTGACGAACAGCCACAGGTCGGCCGCCGCCAGCAGCTGGGCGGCCAGCGTGCGGTTCGCGGTCACGACGGAGTCGATGTCCGGGGCGTCGAGCAGCGCCAGCCCGACCGGGACGGTCTCGCAGGCCACCAGCTGCACGGTGCCCGGGTCCGACGAGGGGGCGACGCCGCGGGCCAGGCCGGGCAGGACCCGTTCGCCGTCGAACCAGTGTGCGTCGTCGGGGTGGTGCGCCAGCACCGGTGACCGGGTGGTCGGCCGAAGGACCCCGGGCGTGGTGACCGCTCGGCCGAGCAAGGAGTTGACCAGCAGCGACTTCCCCGCGCCGGTCGACCCGCCGACGACGACCAGCACCGGGGCGTCCAGCCGCCGGACCCGGGGCAGCAGGTAGTCGTCGAGCTGGTGCAGCAGCTCGACTCGGCCGCTACGGGCGACCAGCGCCTGCGACGTCTCCAAGGGAAGCCGCAGCGCCGCGACCGCCGTCCGCAGCTGCTCCAGGGCGCCGAGCAACCGGGGCAGCTCACCGCTGCGGTGCTCGGTCATGACGGTTCCGGTTCGTCGCCGACCGCGGACCGACCCAGTGCCAGCACATCTGCGGCTAGGGCGCTCACGGCCAGCACGACGAACGCCACGCCGGGCATGGAGTATCGAAACGACGTCGGGACGCCGTTGACCAGGTTCAGGATGAAACCGGCGGCCATCGCGCCGATCACCAGGTGACTCTCGACCTGACGCCAGCGCCAGACCGCAGAGACGACGCAGAGCGTCAGCAGCACGGCCAGCGAACGGTCATAGAACATGAACGCTCGTACGTCCGTGCTGACGATCTTCCCGGCCAGACCAGGAGCGGCCGCGAACGCATCCCCGAGCGACGTCGTGCCCGTGGCCTTGAGGAACTGCGCGGACGGCGAGACGTCGCCCCACAGCACTGACTGGACGATCTGGGTAGCCACCAGGACCACGACTGAGACCAGCGCGAACGCGGCCCAGTCGTTGCGCACCCGTCGTTGGCGCCAGCTCGCGAAGAACCAGGCGCTGACGATCGCAGCCACCGGGATCAGCGTCACCTGCCGGGTGAAGGCGACCGCCACGAGCAGCAGCGCGCAGGCGAGCAGCACCTTCCAGGATCGTGGACCGCTCAGTGGCAGGGTCAGCACGAGGGCGGCCACCCAGGCCGCGGCGAGGCCCTCGGTGAGCATGGCCGTGGAGAACCACATGAGGTAGGAGCTCGTCACGACCAGGACCACCCCGGCCGCCGCCGCGGGCCAGCCGTATCGCCAGGAGCACACCAAGAACATCACGAGCGCGAGGGCGAGCGTGGCTGCTGCCGGAACGACCAGCATGCCGTTGATGCCGAGCACGGCGGCGAAGGGAGCGGACAGCAGCGGGTAGATGATCCGCGGCTGCACCAAACCCCAGTCGAACAGCCGATCGAGCGGAGGCGTCTCCCACCCCGCCTTCGCGTCCTGCTCCGCGACGAGGCTTCGGGCCGACTCCTGCGACTCCCCCCCGAAGTGGAAGGCCATGGCCGCGTAGTAGCGGGAGTCAGGGACGTACTGCGCCCTGACCCAGAGGGAGCCCGCGTACATGCCGACCAAGAGGACAGCGAGCAGCAACCACACCGACCACGGAGCGGCCGACCTGACCTTCAGTCGGAGCGAGGTGAGAGCGGACCCGATCACGCGTTGACCCCCTCCTGTCGTCGCCGCTGATGGGACCATGCGACCTTGGCAGACCGGGCGCCTTCCTGGACGGACACGCCGAGGTCCGCTGCGAGAGCGCTCACGGCCAGCACGACGAAGGCCACGCCAGGCAGCGCGTAGCGGAACGCCGTCGGCGTGCCGTTGGAGAGGTTGAGCAGGAGCCCGGCGGCCATGGCGCCGATCACCAGATGGCTCTCGGCCCGACGCCACCGCCAGACCGCGGAGACGACGCTCAGGCCCAGCAGGACCGCAAGCGACCGATCGTGGATCAGGAAGAACCGTACGTCGTGGCTGATGATCCGTCCGGCAAGGTCCGGGACCGCGGCGAGCGCCTCGGACGTCGACGACGTCCCCGTCGCCTTCATGAACTGGTCGGACATCGAGAACCCTGACCAGACGAGCCCCTGGCCGACCTGAATGCCGACGGCGACGACGACCGCCACCAGGGCGAAGCCTGCCCAATCGTTGCGCAGTCGGCGCTCGCGCACCGCCGCGCCGAGCCAGGCGCAGACCAGCGCCGTCGCAGGCACCAGCGTCACCTGGCGGGTGAACGCCACCGCCAGCAGCAGCAGGCCGCACCCGGCAACCGCTTGTCGAGAGCGGGGCCCGCCCAGCGGCAGCGTGAGCACCAGCGCGGCCACCCACGCGCAGGCGAGTCCCTCGGTGAGCATCGCGGTCGACCACCACAGGACGTACGAGCTGGTGATCAGCAGGCCCGACCCGACGGCGGCCGCCGGCCAGCCGTAGCGACGAGCGCACACCACGAAGGTCGCGACCACGAGCACGAGAGTGGCGAGGGCAGGCACCACGAGCATGCCGTCGATTCCGAAGATCGCGGCGAACGGCGCCGAGAGCAGGGGGTAGAGGATACGCGGCTGCACCAACCCCCAGTGGAACAGCGTGCTCACCTCGGGCGTCGCCCAGCCGTGCCGCACGTCCTCTGCGGCGACGAGGGCCCGGGCGTCGGCCTCCGACTCCCCCGAGTAGTGGAAGGCCATCGCCGCGTAGAAGTGGCTGTCGCCCAGGTACTGCTCCCGGACCAGCTGCGAGCCGATGTACATGGCGACCAGTACGCCCAGCAGGATCGACCACGCAGGCCAGGGGGCGGCCCCGGCCCACGTCCGCAGGGTCGAACGGACCCGCGCGCCCAGGGTCGGTTTCGTCATCCGCAGAGTCGGTCTCGGCACCGAGCGGTCGGCGCTCACTGGGGCCGACCCGGGCTCTCCTGGATGTCGAGCATGGTGGCCGAGATGAGCAGGTGGGTCCCGGTGAGGATTGGCGCCACGGCGAGCAGGACGGTGGCGGTGCTCGCGGTCTCAGGGCCGATGGAGTTGACCACGACGAAGACGCCGAACGCCGATCCGATGAGGCACAGGGCCAGGCCGGTGAAGAAGAAGAGCGCCACGGGCGAGAACGACGGCATGACGTACTTGCGGATCATGCGGGACCAGAAGCCTCGGACGAGCGCACGGGTGATCGCGAACGACACGCGCCCCAGCCGGATCCCTGACACCTCCTCTCCGTAGACCGCGGGAATCGGCACGTCACGCGCGGGGATCCTGCGGATGTTGAGGTTGATGAGCAGGCTGTTCTCGAACTCGTACCCGGTGGCGATCTCGTCCAGGTCGAGCCGGGCCAAGGCGTCCCGGTGGATCGCGGTGTAGCCGTTCTGCGGGTCGAACAGGTGCCAGTAGCCCGAGGCCGCCTTGGTGAGGAACGAGAGCACGACGTTCCCGATGACCCGGTGGCGTGGCATCCCTTGGTAGGACTGCTTGGAGAAGAAACGGTTGGCCTTCGTGAACTGCGCCTCACCGTCGACGATGGGCGTCAGCAGCGCGCCGAGGTAGTGGGGGTCCATCTGGTTGTCGCCGGCCATGACGACGCTGACGTCGTAGCCCTCCGCGAGGGCGAGCCGGTGCCCGTCGAGGACCGCGCCGCCCACTCCTGTGTTGACCTCGTGACGGATCAGCCGGACGCGGGGGTCACCCGCAGCCCGTGCGGCTTCCGAGGTTCCATCGGTGCTGGCATCGTCGACCACGATGACCACGTCGACGAAGTCGGGCATCGTGCTGATCGTCCGGCCGATCAGCCGGGACTCGTTGTGCGCTGGCACAACCACGGCCACCGACAGGTCCCCGTACACCCTCAACTCCCGCGTCGTGGCTCCGGCCGGAGCGCTGAGCGGCGGCCGCCGCATCCCGCCAGGACCTCGGGCAGGCTAGCATCGGCCGCCCGCCCTCCTCGTCCCGGAGCCACCGTGTCCCGGCGCAGCACGTCCCCACAGGCGACCACCACGTCCGGCTCGCTCGTCCGGTTCCTGTTGATCGGCGGCCTCAGCTACGTGGTGGATCTGGGCGTCCTGCTCGTCGTGCGCGACCGGCTGGACGCGCCACTGGCGGCAGCGACCACTGCCGGGTACGCGACCGGCTTCGTGGTGAACTTCGGGCTCAACCGAGTCTGGGCGTTTCGGAGCAGCTCACCCGCAGGGCCTCAGGTGGGGCGCTACGTGCTCCTCGTGCTCGCGAACTACCTCCTGACGCTCGCGATCGTCCTCGGGCTCACCCGCCTCGGTACAGCGGTCGCCGTCGCGAAGACCGTCTCGACGGTGGTCCTCGCCGCCGTGAACTTCGTGGCCTATCGCTGGTGGGTCTTCCGCTGAGCGGACCGCTCTCAGGCGGCGGCCTCACCGGCATCGGCGGTCGGCAGCGGCTCCCTCGCCACCTCGAGGGCCAGCTCGTCGGCCACCGACCGGTCGGGCTGCTCGACCGACGGGCTGCGAGCCGCCCGCTGGAACGCCGACGTTCCCCGGTTCAGGTCGTGCCCGACGACGAAGGCCTCGACCTCGTCGCTGGTGCCCGACCGACCGTCGTCGGCCTCCCACGCGCGCTGGCGCAGCCGACCGGTGACGACCACCGGGTCACCCTTGGCGCAGGAGCTGGCGACGTGCTCGGCGAGGGCACGCCAGCAGACCACCGTGACGAACACGGTGTCGACGTCGGCCCACTGGCCGCGGCCGCGGTCGAAGCGCCGCGTGGTCGAGGCGAGGCGGAACGTGGTGACGGGGACGCCGCCCTTGGTCTGCGCGTGACGCAGGTCGCTGGCGATGTTGCCGATCATGGTCAGGACGGTCTCGTTCACGGCGACTCCTCACAAGTCAGGACGATCGGACAGTCACGGCATGGAAACGCCGTGCGACGACGGTCGCCGGACGGGCGACCCGGCGCCACACGCCTGGCCCGTCCTGTGGACGAGCGACTCCTGTGGATGCGGAGCGGCCCTCGCGTCGGGCGGCGCCAGGAGGCATCCTGGACGTCGGAGGCACCATGCCGGGACCGCTGCCCGATCCGCTGCTGCTCGTCCTGCTGGGCGGGGCGGCCGGAGCCTGGGTGTCCGGCCGGTGGCACCGCCGAGCGGCGTCCGGCCGGGACCTGGCCCAGGAGCTCGAGCGCGTCCTGGCCCTGGCCGCGACCCTGCACCGCCTGGAAGCAGAGATCGACTGGCTCGTCCACGCCGACCGCCGGCTGCCCGGCCGCCACCACCGCCTGGTCGCCGCCAGCCGGGCCTACGACGACACGCTGCTCGCCGGCTGCCGGCTGCTGGGTCTGTCTCCACCCGTCGAGCGCGCTCCCATCCCGGCGGTCGAGCGGCTGACCGTCGAGGCCGAGCTCGCCCGAGCGGGGGTCCGCTGGTAGCGCGGACGGTAGCGGGGACGGTCAGCGGTTCGTTCGCTGGCGGCGCTCGTAGTGCGCGCGCACCTTCGCCCGGTTCCCGCAGGTGCGCATGTCGCACCACCGGCGGGTGCCACCACGGGAGGTGTCGAGGAAGAGCCGACCGCACGAACCCTCGCCACCCGGGCACTGCTTGACCCGACGCAGGGGCGGTTCGGTGAGCAGGTCCCAGGCGTCGATCACCACCGGCCAGACGACGTCGTCGAGATCGCGACCGGGCAGCCACCCGTCGACCACTCCGCCGAACTCGCCGGGCAGCAGCACGTGGTGGGCCGTCGCGTCCCTCAGCAGGGCGTTCACCAGCGCCAGGTCCGCCTCCCCAACGGCGCGGCTGCGGACGGCGGCCGCCAGCACCCGGTGCAGGGCCTCGCGGAGGTCGAGGACTCGGCGGTGTGCCCCAGCCGCTCGCCCCGGGTCCCGGGCGGCTTCCTCCTTCAGGCGGCGTACGGCGTCGCCCGACAGCGCCCGGGCGGCGGCGACCCAGTCGACGACCGCGTCGAACGTGGGCAGGTGGTCGACGACCGAGCCCGGAGGGCCGAGTCGGGCCTCGAGCGTGTTCACGAAGTCCAGGCAGAGCCGACCCCCGACCCGCGAGGGCGAGCCGCTCGGGCCTCCGACTGCCGGCACCCCTCCACGATAGTCCTCGCTAACCTGCGACAGGCTCCTCGCCGGTTATCGGCGTCTCGCTCTCGCAGCGTGTATCTGCGCGGTCACGCCGGGGCTCTTGTCACCGATGAACGCCGTCGTCGTCACCTCCGTGGCCGAGCCGCTCCCGTCGGGTCGGGCGCTTCGGGCACCGCTTCAGACACCGGTTCGGGCACCGGCTCGGGCACCGCTTGAGGCACACTGTCCCCAGTGGTCCGACCCCCAGGGACCCGACGACGTTCGGGGAGCGCGCGTGAGCGATGTAGGGGCGCTGGTCACTGCCGCGGGGTCGGGCGACCAGGCAGCCTGGGACCAGCTCGTCGCCCGGTACAGCAGCCTGCTCTGGTCGGTGGCCCGCGGCTACCGACTGGGGGGAGCCGATGCCGCCGACGCCATCCAGACGACCTGGCTGCGCCTGGTGGAGCACCTGCACCGCATCGAAGACCCGGAGCGGCTCGCCGGCTGGCTGGTGACCACGCTTCGACGCGAGTGCCTGCGGCTCATCCGCAGGTCCGGCCGGGAACGGCCGATGGACGACGACGCCATGCCGGACGTCCCCGACGACTCCGATCCGCTGGACTCGGGCCTGCTGCTCGCCGAGCGCGACGCCGCGCTCTGGCGGACGTTCGAGGCCATGCCGCCTCGGTGCCAGCGGCTGCTGCGCGTCCTGATGGCCTCACCGCCGCCGTCGTACGCGGATGTGTCGGCCGCACTCGACATGCCGGTCGGGAGCATCGGCCCGACCCGCCAGCGTTGCCTCGACCACCTACGCAAGCTGGTCGACGGCAACGACGTCCTGTCCGATCCGGCGAGCAGGAGGGGCACGCCATGATTGACCACGAGGAGTTGGTGCTCGCCGAGCTGCGCCGGATTGCGGCGGAGGTCGACGGTCCACCCCATCTAGTGCTCGAGGCGGCCCGCGCGGCCTTCCTCATGCGCCGGCTCGACGCCGAGCTGGCGGAGCTGGTCGCCGACTCGGCCATCGACGACGGCCCAGTCCTGGTCCGAGGCGTCGAGGACGGGCTGCGGCTGCTGTCGTTCGAGACCGATCGGGTCTCCGTCGAGGTGCAGGTGACCGAGGACGGCGAGCGACGATCGCTGCTCGGTCAGGTCGAGGGCGCCTCGGGGGAGGTCGAGGTCGAGACGTCCGCCGACCACCGGGTCGTGGTCCTCGACGACTCCGGTCGGTTCACCGTCGAGGACGTGCCGTCCGGCACCGTGCGCCTGCACCTGGTCGCCGACGACGGCTCCCCCGTCACGACCAGCTGGGTCAGCCTCTGACGGAATCGTGGCCGCCGTGCCACAGTCGGTGCCGTGACCGACAGCATGATCAGGGCACCCGCCGTGGCCGCGGCGGCCGCCCTCGACCATGTCGGCACCGATCCGCACCAGGCGCTGTCCATGGCCGACGAAGCGCTGGCGCTCGCCCGACGTCGCCGTGACACCGCCGCCCAGTCCACCGCGCACCGCGCGGCCGGACTGGCGCTGCGGGCGGTCGGCGACCTGACGCAGGCGAGCGCCCGCGCTCGGCTGGCCGTGCGGGCCGGTCACCGGAGCGGCGTCCCGCAGGTGGAGGCCGAGGCCCGCATGAGCCTGGCGTTCGTGCTGCTCGTCCAGGGCCGGGTGAAGTCCGCGCTGGCCGAGGCCGACGCAGCGGCCGGCGCGCTGCAGGGGGTGCCGGCAGCCCGGCTGGCCTGCCAGCGGGCCCTGATCCTGCAGCGGGCCGGGCGCATGGACGAGGCGATGGCCGAGTACGCGCGCGCGCTCCCGGTGCTGCGGCGGGCGGGCGACCACGTCTGGGAGTCGCGGCTGCTGTGCAACCGGGGGATCGCCCGGGCCTACCGTGGTGAGCTCGCGGCCGCCGAGGCCGACCTCACCCGGTCGCTGGAACTCGACCGCCGGCTCGGCCACCACGCCGACGTCGCAGCGATGCTGGCCAACCTCGGCTTCGTGTCGGCGCGCCGGGGTGACGCGCCGGAGGCGCTGGCCCGTTACGACGCCGCCGAGGCCGCCTTCACCAAGCAGTCGATGCCGGTCCCCCACCTCCTGCTCGACCGGTGCGAGGTGCTGCTCGGCGTCGGGCTGACCGCCGAGGCCCGGCGGACGGCGGCGCGAGCCGTCGACGCGCTTCGGGCCGGGGGCCAGGGCGCCGACCTCGCCGAGGGGCTGCTCACCTTCGCGCAGGCCGCGCTCGCCGACGGCGATCCCGCCGCGGCCCTCGACGCGGCACGGGAGGCGCACCGCGAGTTCACCGCTCAACAGCGTGAGGGCTGGGCGCTGCTGGCCAGCCACGTCGCTGTCCGCGCCGACGAGCGCGCGGGTGTGCGCACCGAACGCGCCCTCAGCCGGGCGCTCACCGCTGCGGGCGCCCTGGCGAAGGCCGGCTGGCGGGTGCAGGAGCTCGACGCCCGACTCGCCGCCGCCCGGATCGCGCTCGACCTCGGCGAGCTGACGGTCGGCACCGAGCAGCTCGCCCTCGCGTCGGCTGCCCGGGGGTCGGCGCTGCCGGAGCTCAAGGCCCGGGCCTGGTACGCGCACGCGTTGCTGCGCCAAGCCCGGGGCGACCCGCGCGGGGCCGAGTCCGCCCTTCGAGCGGGACTGGCGGCCATCGCCTCCCACCAGGCCGCGCTCGGGGCCACCGAGCTGCGGGTGCACGCGGCCGCCCACGGCGAGGACCTCGCGCGACTGGGGCTGGCCATGGCGTTGACCCGCCGCGACCCGACCCGGGTGCTGGCCTGGGTGGAGCGGTGGCGGGCCGGGACCCTGCAGCTGCGGCGGGCTCGCCCGCCCGACGACCCCACGCTGGCGGGCGACCTGGCCGAGCTGCGCCGGCTCACGGCCGAGATCGAGCAGGCGAGACTGGCCGGGGCGATCCCCCGGGGTCTCGAGGCCGATCGGCGTGACGTCGAGGCGCGCGTGGTGCGCACGTCTCGTCAGGCGGCCGGTTCGCTGAACGGTCCGCTGCCCCGGCCGCCCCGACCGGGTGAGCTGGCCGTCCACCTGGCCGGGGGCACGCTCGTGGAGTACGTCGAGTGTGACGGCCGACTCCTCGCGGTGACCGTCTCGGGGCGCGGCATCGCCCGGCTGCACGAGCTGGGTCCGCTGGCTCCGGTGACCGTCGAGCTGGAGTCGCTGCACTTCGGGCTGCGTCGCCTGGCGACCGGTTTCGGGACGCCGGCCGGGCTGGTCCGGGCCCGCGACACCGCGGCACAGGCGGCCCGCCGACTCGCCGTCAGGCTGCTCGACCCGTTGGCCCGCGAGCTGGGCGCGGGTCCGCTCGTCGTCGTCCCGTCCGCTGGTCTGCACCCGGTGCCGTGGGGGCTGCTGCCCGGTTCGGCGGACCGGCCGGTCACGGTCGCCCCCTCCGCCGCCACCTGGGTGCGCGCACTCTCCCGACCGGGTCCCGAGGCCGGGGGGCGCACCGTGCTCGTCGCCGGCCCCCGGTTGGACGCCGCGCAGGACGAGATCCGGGCGATCGCGCGGAGCTACCCGGGCGCCGCGGTGCTCGTGGACTCCGCGGCCACCGTCGAGGGCGTGCTCGCCGCCATGGCCGACGCCCAGCGGGCCCACCTGGCCACGCACGGGCGGCTGCGGACGGACAACCCCCTGTTCTCGGCGCTGGAGCTCGCCGACGGCCCGCTGACCGTCTACGACCTGGAGCGGCTGCCCGTCGTGCCGAGGCTGGTCGTCCTGCCCGCCTGTCAGTCGGCCGTCACCGCCGTCCGAGCGGGAGACGAGCTGATGGGGCTGGCCACGGCCCTGCTCGGCCTGGGCACCCGCACGGTGGTGGCCGCCACGATCCCGGTGCCCGACCTCGCCAGCAAGGACCTGATGGTGGCGCTGCACACGCACCTGAGCGCCGGCCAGCCGCCGGCGCAGGCGCTCGCCCTGGCCCGGCAGAGCCTGGACACCCGGGACCCCACGTCCCTGGCGGCCGCGGCCGGCTTCGTCGTCCTGGGCGCCTGAGGCAGCCGGAGCCGGTCAGCGCGCCCGCCAGGCCCTAGCGGGTCAGGTCGACCGCCGGCTCGTAGAGCCGACCGAGCTGCGGCCATGGCGAGTCGGGCAGCTCGGCGAGGAGGTCGTCGGCGGCCTGCCGGGCGGTTCGTGAGCCGCCGGCCAGGACCTGTCGACGAGCGATCTCGGCGGCCACCAAGGGGGCCGCGAAGGAGGTGCCGCTCCACCGGGCACCACGCTCGAACACCCGGGCTCCGTCGGAGGCTTGCCAGGTCCCCTTGACGTAGCTGGACCGCA
>Ga0209798_10000826_pt1 | contig 18982 bp, 13 predicted proteins | sample DOMMetBare3Fresh_FD_187475 | JGI IMG/M metagenome (GOLD analysis project Ga0209798, IMG submission 187475) | Wetland sediment microbial communities from St. Louis River estuary, USA, under dissolved organic matter induced mercury methylation -... | ecosystem: Environmental > Aquatic >...
TGTCGGTCATGCTGATGTCAGCCTGCCCGAACGCTGCCAGTTGCTTGTCGGTTCCGACCCGCGGGCTTTCCACGTAGATGAAGCCGCCGCCGGCATCCGGCGGTATGCCGAAGTTGATCAGCATCTGCGGGTCATACACCTTGTGGCTCGTGGTCTCCTCTGCGTGCTGATAGAACAAGCCCGCGGTCCAGGTGACGCGCGTGTCTGGATCCGTCGATTCGAGCCGCAATTCCTGTGTCCAGTTCTCCTGGTTGTCTTCCCAGAAACCCGGTGCCTGAACATCCACCGGCTCGTTTACCCCGTCGGGAAAGAAAGGTGGAAAAGGAGGGAAGACGATCGGCGGGTATGGGCTTCCCAGGAAGATGGCCCGATCGAACTGGGTGTAGTCGGTGGTCGCGGACTGCTCGCGCTTGAAGTAGGACGTGCTGGAAATGAGCCGCACCTGGCCGAGGTCCCATTCAATCTTCAGCGCAGGCAGCACGAATTTGTCAGTGCTCGGCTGGGCGACCGCATTGCCCGTGCGGAACGGGCGGTCGAACTGCCCATTGGTCGGATCGGGCTCGCCTTCCCTTGGCGACCACCAGGCTGCCGTGTCGTCGACATCGCGCTTCTGGTAGAGGATCGACGGTGTGATCGACACGGCGTCATTCACTGCCCACTTGACCGCGAGTCGCGCGGTCATGGTGTCTGCCGAGTTCGCCGCATCGTCGACCACCTGTTCTGTGTGCCAGTTGACGCGATCGACGTAGCCTCCCTCGTGCCGGTACGAAACGCTCGCCCGGAACCCGGCCTTGCCATCGACAATCGGCCCGCCACCGGCGACGCCCAGTTCGTACAGTGGGTCGCCATCCTCCGTCGCAGCGGCCTCGGAACGCACGTAGGCGGAGTACCGGTCCAGGTCGGGCTCGGGAGAGATGAAGCGTATCGTGCCGCCTTCCGAACCCGCTCCGAACAGCGTGCCCTGCGGACCGCGCAGCACCTCGACGCGCTCGATGTCGAACAGCGCCGGGTAGGTGGTGAAGGAAGGAAATGAGAGATTCCGGCCCTGGATCGGCGTGTCATCGATGTACACGCCCGTGGTCGAGGCGCCGGCATTCGAGGCAATGCCGCGGATCGCGATGTTCGAGGATTCCGAGTTGTTGTTGTTCGCGCTGCGCACGAACGCCACGCCCGGGGTCAAACGCGCGATGTCGTCGATCACCCGCGTGCCCTGCGAATCCATCGCCGCCTGGCTGGAAACGCTGACGCTGATCGGCACCGCCTGCAACGACTCCTCGCGCCGCTGCGCCGTCACCATCACTTCCTCCAGGCCAACTACGTTGGCCGCCGGCTCGGCGGCGCGTGCCGGCGCGGACGGACTTAAGACCGCCTGGGTTGATGCCGTATACCTGTCCGTGGAACTCCCCTTGCGATGGCGGATGACTACGACCCCGGGGGCTTGCTCGCGTGCCTCCAGGTCGGTTCCGCGTAGCAGCTCGTCGAGTGCCGCCCGCGGCGATACCGTGCCACTGATCGGAGCCGCCGACCGGCCGGCGACCAGTTCGGCATCGAAGAGGATCTGGAGATTGGCCTGCCTGGCCAGCGTGCGCAGCGCTTCGTCGAGTGGCTGAGCCGATAGCGCGATGGGAGTGGCGGTGTCCAGCGGACCGGCCAGCGCCGGAACGCTCGGAAGCCCGAACAGCAGGGCCGACAGGGCGATGGATACGCAATACCGCAAGGCATGGCGAGATGAGATCTGCATGGAACCCCCCCTTCCCGGATAATGCTCCGATCGCGTCGCGGCAGCATTCCGCGCACGGCCTAACGTTATACGTTATACGCGCGAGCCATTTGGCTCCGCCAAACGGCGTGGCGGGCCCGGCCGATTCATGCGTATGTATGCGTATACTCGGTATGCCGATTGGACCGGCCCCTGGGGGCCGACGGTTGCATTGCATCATCGTGCTGAAACCTGCTGACACCCGGCCAGAAGACCACGTCTCGGACCCCACTGACGCCGCTCAGCGGGCGTTCCTGACGCTGCTATTCAACAAGTACCGCGGCGCGCTCCTGCGCCACGTCCGGCGCTTCGCCTCGTCACGGGAGGATGCGGCCGATCTCGTTCAGGACACATACCTCCGGGTGATGGGCCGGATCAGCATGTCGCAATTCGAGGGGGCCGCACGCGCCTACCTCTTCCAAACCGCCACCAATCTTGCCCGCGATCACTACCGTAGGCGGCGGTTCCGGTCGCATGCGTCGCTCGACGACGCACCCGAAGACGCGCTCCTCGCGTCTGACCCGACCCCGGAGCAGGTCCACGCGGCCAGCCAGGTAACCGCCGCGCTGCGCGCGGCCATCCTCGAAATGCCCGAGGACGCGCGTACGGTCTTCGTATTGGCGCGGTCGCGCGATCTGCCGTACGAGGAGATCGCTTTGCGCCTCGGCATCGGGCGGCGCACAGTGGAACGGCGGATGGCGGAGGCGATGGCGTTCCTAGCACGGCGCCTTCGGGGCAACTCATGATCGGTTTCCACCTGCGCCGGAGACGGCCCACATCCGCTGCGGAATGGTTCGCCGCGCGTCGCGGGGGCAGCAACCCAAGGCTCGACCGGCAGTTCCAGGCGTGGCTCGCAAAGGATGCCGCGCGCGGCGAAGAATACGCGCTGTGCGAGATCATATGGGAAGTGTCGGGCGAGGCGGCCCATCAAGTGCCGGAGCCGCGCCGATTGCCGCACGCAGCGGCAGCGCTCCACTGGCGCGCGGCGGCGCTCGCGATCGCCGCGACCGCGGCCGGCTTCATCATCTGGTTCTGGCCGTCGGCGACCCAGACTTGGGTCACCGCTCCCGGCGAGCAGCGAACGTTGCTGCTCGAAGACGGCTCGAGTGTCACCTTGAACACCCGCACCCGGATCACCGTGCGGTTCACGCATCGTGAGCGCGAGATCGCGCTGCAGGGTGGGGAAGCGTATTTCGACGTGGCAAGGGATGCTTCACGCCCCTTCACGGTCCGCACCTCACTGGGATCCGCACATGCAGTAGGTACGCGCTTCAATGTTTATCTCGCCGACCGTCGTCTCGCAGTCACAACTGAAGAAGGGCGCGTGCTCGTAGCCAACGCCGCCACGAACAGCGGCGTGCTTGTCGAGGCCGGCAGACAGGCGGAACTGCGCCCCGGCATGCCGCGGGCAATCGTCGAGCCCGCGGATTTGACCGCTACGCTCAACTGGCTGACGCGGCGCCTGGAGGTGGACGATGAACCTCTCGGGTCCGTGCTGGAAGACTTTAGTCGTTACACGACGATGTCAATTCGTGCCGACACTCCGTCGATCGCTGCGCTACGCGTGTCCGCGGTACTTCACACGGGGGATGTCGCGGCGCTGGAGGCAACGCTCAAGGGCGCGTTCGGACTCGTACTGGAGCGGCGTGGCAGCGAGCTGGTCGTGACCACCCCGGGCACTGACGAAGCGATGTCGCCCTGAGCTGCGCCAGACGAGTACCAAAGTGGGTCCGCAATCATCCGATTGCGCAGGCAATTAACCACCCTTCGCAGACAGCGGAGCGATTCTCGATGAACAAACTGATGTCGGTCTTCATGGTCATCCTGTCGCAAGCCGTTGCAAGCCTTGCATTTGCGGATGCCCCGCAAGCCAGGATAGAGAATCGCTGGTTCATGATGGTGACGACTAAGAGCACGGACCCGGCAAGGGAAGCTGAATTCAACGAGTGGTACGACAAGATAGACATCCCGGACGTCCTGGAAGTGCCGGGCTACATGCGGGCCCGCCGAGGACTGGGGCAGAGAGTTCCTGCATTCCCCCAGGCAGACCTGCAGGATGACGAGGGCCGGTATGTCGCGCTCTATGACATCGAGACCGGCAATATGGACAAGACGATCATCGACATGCTCATGGCGAGCCGCCGGATGGAAGAAAGGGGCCGCTCGACCAGCCTGTTGAAGGTCGTGGAGCGCGTCTACTATCGCCAGTACACCCCTGCCTACGAAGCGCCGAACCCGAAGCCGCCCGGGAAGGACAGCAAGAGCTACCTCTACCTCGTGAGGGTTACGTGCTGCAGCGACGTAGTCACCGAGAAGCGATTCGACGATTGGTACGACAGCACCTACCTACCCGCCATCATGAAGACCGACGGATTCGTGCGCGCCACCCGCTACGAACTCTATCGGGTGCTGATGACTGAGCCGAAGGAAGTGCCGCCTTTCCTGGCTGTTTACGAAATCGAAGCAGAATCAGCCGAACAGGCCTTGCGCGGCCTGGACAAGGTCGTGAGTAAATTGCGCAGCACCGGCCGCATGAGTGACCTATACGTGGAGGGCGGTGCCACGATGTACCTGAAGATCAATGACGTACGTAGGAATTAGCAGCTTTCGATCGGGTATCGACGGACGCTGCTCGAACCGGAACAGATTGCGACAGGAGGTGCGTGTGATTACACGGTTGATTGGACTCGCGATGGCCGCAATGATGGTTTGCGTCTCACCCACCATGGCAGGAACTCCCGAAGGAGCGCCGACATCCGCATTAGGCGGGGCTGCCGACCTGATCATGACCCACGGTCAGATCAGGACGTCGTCCGGTTGGGCGCAGGCGATGGCGATCCGGGATGGGATCATAGTGGCGGCCGGCGATGCAAAGACGATCGAGGCCATGCGCGACCGGAATACCCAAGTCCTCGACCTCGGCGGCGACACGGTTCTTCCCGGATTGCATGACTTGCATGTCCATCCGTTGTTCGGCGGTTTGAGCGAAAGGCAATGCAGGATTCCTCAGGGCTCAACGCTGAAGGATACGCAGGAGCGGCTAAAGGCCTGCGTGGAGCGGGCCGGCCGCGGCGCATGGGTGACCGGAGGGCAATGGGATGCGCCCGCCCTCGGGGAAGCGCCAAACCGCACGATGCTCGATGCAGTGGCTCCCGGCAATCCCGTGCTGCTGGACGACACGAGTGGCCACAGTTCGTGGGCGAATTCCAGGGCGCTCGAAGTGGCCGACATTACCAGCAAGACGCCCGATCCCACGGGCGGCATCATCGAGCACGATGCCTCAGGCGAACCTACCGGCGTTCTCCGAGAGGCGGCCATTGAACTGGTCCGAAAATATGTGCCCCCACCCAACCAGCAGGAAGTCCAGTCGGCGCTCGAGTGGTCGTTAAGCAAGATGCTGTCTTACGGAATCACTTCGTTTACTGAGGCTTCGGTGGGATTCTCCGCGGGAATGGAAAATGAAGTTAAGGCCTATGTGGTCCTGGCTGATGCGGGGATTCTCAAGCAGCGCACACGATTGTGCCTGACATGGGATCCCGGCAACGAGACTGCCGAGGCCATGATCGCTTCTCGAAATCAGTATGCGCGAGACCGATTGTCGCTGGACTGCGTAAAGATCTTTCTCGACGGCGTCCCGACGGACAGTCATACCGCGGCCATGCTGGAACCGTACGAGGGCTCTGTAGAGGGTCGTGAGGATGAGGCAAGTCGCAGCGGCATGCTGTTGGTGAAGCAAGACGTCCTGGACCAGGCAGTAATCCGTTTCGACCGGATGGGCCTGACCGTGAAATTCCACTCTGTCGGAGATGCGGCGGTTCGCGCCGGCCTGAATGCGATTGAAGCCGCGCGCAATACCAATGGCTTCAGCGGCCAGCTGCACAATACCGGGCACTGCACTTTTGTGGCCAAGGAAGACATTTCACGCGCCCGCGCCATGGGAGCGACGTTCGAGGTGTCTCCGTACCTGTGGTCTCCCACCCCGATCAACGACAGCATTACCGCAGCGGTCGGGGAAGAGCGCATCAAACGCGTCTGGCCGGTCCGTGAAATGATCGAGTCCGGCTCGCTCGTCGTTCCCGGATCGGACTGGGCGGTCGTTCCATCGGTGAACCCGTGGATTGGCATCGAAACTCTCGTGACGCGAGAGCGACCCGGCGGAAGCCAGGAGTCTTTCGGCAAGGCGGAGGCCATCCGGCTTGACCAGGCGGCTGATCTGTTCACGATCAATTCGGCAAGGCAGGAGGGCATGGCAGACAAAGTTGGTCGCATCGAGCCTGGAATGCTGGCCGACGTGATCGTGGTTGATCGGAACCCGTTCGAAGTACCGATCACCGAAGTGCATTTAACGAAGGTCAAGATGACGTTCATCGGCGGCGAAAAAGTGTTTGATGCCTCATCGCAGCCGAAGTCGACGACTCACTGACCGAGTAGTGCCTGGCTTTCAGTCTCGCTCGGCGAGAATGCCGCCGGGACACTGGCGGGAAATCGTGGCCAAGGGTGGAATTGAACCACCGACACGCGGATTTTCAGTCCCAGATTGAAATCTGCATCTTCAACTGCACCAACCGGTTAGCCGGGGCGCCCGATACACGTAATGCCCCACGATGCTGCACCGCTTGAAATTCCCGTACCTTGATATGATCTGCACATGGCGAGGAATTCGCCCATTCGCCCATCTTTTCTTAGCCTGATAGGCACGCCATGAGCTACACGCTGCCCGAGTTCCTCGCCCACGCCCTGGCCCTGGAACAAGAAGCCGCCGAGCGCTACCTGGAACTTGCCGACATGATGGAGGCGCACCGCAACGATCCCGTCTCCGTCGTGTTTCGCGACATGCACCGCTTTTCGCTGATGCATCACGAGGAAATCCGCAAACGGGTGGGCGACATCGAGTTGCCGCAGCTCAAGTCCTGGGAATACCGCTGGAGCAGCCCGCCCGAGAAGGGTGGCGAGGAAGCTTTCGACTACATGCTGGAGGCCTACAACGCACTGCGTTACGCGCGCGCGAACGAGCTACGCGCGATGGAGTACTACAGCTCGGTCGCCGCGAACGCGAAAGACCCCGTGCTTGCGCGCCTGGCGAGGGAGTTCGCCAATGAGGAGACTGAGCACGTCGCCGCGCTAGACGACTGGATCGCGAGAACTCCGAGGCCTTCGGCGACTTGGGAAGAGGATCCCGACCCGCTGTCACCCTCGGGCTGAGCAGTCCGGCTTTTCGGCTATTTTGGGCGACCGGAATAGACCATGGCCACGAGTGGAATTGAACGGTGCTGTCAGTGTAACTCCAAGCTTTCTCCCTTTCGGGGCAGAATTGCCCTCGAACTGAGGAATGCCAATGCAGCCAATCTCCTTCAACCGCCACAGGTTTCCGCCGGATGTCATCCGGCTGGCCGTTTGGCTCTACTTCCGGTTCACCCTCAGCTTCCGGGATGTCGAGGAGATGCTGGCGCAGCGCGGCATCGAGGCTAGCTATGAGACGGTCCGCTGCTGGACCCTGAAATTCGGCCGGGCCTTCGCACGGAACCTGCGGCGATCCAGACCCAAGCCGACTGATCGCTGGCACCTGGATGAGATGGTCGTAAAGATCTGCGGTAAGCACATGTGGCTGTGGCGCGCGGTCGACGACGAAGGTGAGGTCCTGGACATGCTCGTTCAGAGGCGCCGCCATACCGGTGCCGCTTTGCGTTTGCTGCGCAAGTTGCTGAAGCGAAACCGCATTCATCCTGAGAGTTTCGCCACAGACAAATTGGCTTCCTATCGAGCCGCGTTCCGAGAGCTTCACTGTAGCGATCGACACCGACCGGGACGCATGCTCGACAACAATCGAGCGGAGAACTCGCATCTGGTCATTCGACGACGGGAGCGAAAACAACAGAGGTTCAAGTCTCAACGTTCAGCGCAAAGGTTTCTCGCAACTCACGCCGCCGTCTACAACAACTTCAACGTTCAAAGACACCTGATCCGCCGATCGACCCTTCGCCTCTTTCGAGCCGAAGCCGACCGCACCTGGGCAACGGCGACCGCAGCCGCCTGAGCGATCGCTCCCTCCCCGCTCATTGCGCCTTTAACGACTTAACCTGACAACACCTGGAAATCAATGTTCGTGCCGGTGATGCGCGTCCGGGAAATGATGGTGCGAATGAATGATCGGCTCGTGCCGGTGTCGGTGAGCATGCCGAGTGCCCGGCGCGACGGGCGGATCATGCTCATGCTGGTGGTGGGGGTCACCGTCATGGACATGCTCATGATCGTGTTCCAGCGCCTCATGAATATGCTCATGGTCGTGCCGTTCGCTCAGGTGCAGCCACACGCCGGCAGCCATCAGTGTTCCGGCAACCAGCAGCTGCGGCGTGATGGGATCGCCAAGTGTCAGTGCGAGCAGCGCGCCGAGGAACGGCGCCACCGAGAAATAGGCGCCAGTGCGAGCGGTACCAAGATTGCGTAGCGCGACCACGAACAGGGCCAGACTGACTCCGTATGACAGCAGCCCGACGATCATCGCGCCGGCCAGATCTGGCACCGCAGGCATCTGCGCGCCCAGTCCAATCGCCAGCAACAGATTGACGGCTCCAGCCACCAGTCCCTTGATCGAGGCAATCCAGGTTGCATCCGTCAGCGAGACTTTTCGCGTCAGATTGTTGTCGACGCCCCATGCCAGGCACGCGCCGAGCACTGCCAGCGCGGGCCACAGGTCCGCAAAACGCACGTCGCCCGGCCAACTCAGGATTGCAGCGCCCGCCACGATTGACGCCATTCCCAATGCAATGCGGCGGTCAAAATTTTCCTTGAACACAAACCAGGCCAGCAGCGCCGTGAACACGCTCTCTGCGTTCAGCAACAGTGAAGCACCAGAAGCGGGCATGCCGGCGAGCCCGAACATCAGCAGTACCGGGCCAGCTATACCACCTGCCGCTATGGCGCACGCAAGCCACAAGATCTCCGATTTCACCATTCGGACCGGAGCCGCGCGGGCCAGCCAGCGATAGAGCGTCAGACCGAGGCCGGAACCGACATACAGCAGGCCCGCCAGCAGCCAGGGATCGACGGTCCGTAACAGGACCTTGGCCAGCGGCGTGCTCGCTCCAAACAGCAGGGCGGCACCCAGCGCTGCGAGCACGCCTGGTTGCAACAAGCGCTCTTGTAACTTCATCCGTGGCTGCTTGATCGACTTCATGACTTGATCGACGCGCCGGCTCGAACGTACGCCGTGTTACACCAGACTTTCAAGAGTGGTGGCCAGGGGTGGAATTGAACCACCGACACGCGGATTTTCAGGCAGCCCGAGCCGGCTGTCTTTCCGGCCCTCGAATCGAGTTAAGCTATCAAGGCCGCGGATAGGTTGCGGCGACTAATTCAGGCTCAGGTCCCGAAAATATGGCTGATGTGTTCATTTCCTACGCCCGCAGCGACAAGGCGCGAGTCGCGCCCTTGGTCACCGCGATCGAAGCGAAGGGCTGGTCGGTCTGGTGGGATCCGGAGATCTCGGCTGGCCAGCAGTTCGACGACCAGATCGAAGCGGCGCTCAATGCGGCCAAGGCCGTGCTGGTGATCTGGACTCCGACCTCCGTGGCCTCCCGCTGGGTACGCGGCGAGGCACGCGAGGCCGCCGATCGGGGCATCCTGGTCCCGGTACGATTCGAAGAAGCCCGCCTGCCGATGGACGTGCGCGCGCTGCATACCACCGACCTCGACAACTGGGGCGAGGATCCCGAGAGTCCGGTGTTCCAGGAAGTCCTGCGTGCGCTCGGTTCGATGATCGCACCTCAGGGTGCGAAGCCTGTGCCAGGCTCCACGCCCTCCGCTACCGCTTCCGATCCAACTCGCGTATCGATCTGCGTGCTGCCCTTCGCCAACATGAGCGGCGATGCCGAGCAGGAGTACTTCAGCGACGGGATCAGCGAGGACATCATCACGGATTTGAGCAAGGTCTCGGCGCTCGCTGTGGTTTCTCGCAACACGGCTTTCACCTTCAAGGGAAAAAACGTCGATGTTTCCCAGATTGCGAAGCAACTCAAGGTCAGCTACGTGCTCGAAGGCAGTGTGCGCAAGGCAGGTGGCCGCGTCCGGATCACCGCCCAGCTGATCGAGGGCTCAAAAGACAATCACATCTGGGCCGAACGCTATGACCGCGACCTGAGCGACATCTTCGCGCTGCAGGATGAGATTTCCGAGGCCATCGTCAAGGCCCTGAAGCTGAAGCTCCTGCCCGAGGAGAAAAAGGCGATCGAGCAGCGCGGCACGGACAATGTCGAGGCCTATAACCTCTACCTCATGGCACGGCAGTCCTACGCCACCGGCCATGAGGCCGATAACCGGCTGGCAGAGGCGATTGTCCGCCTGTCCAGTCGCGCTACCGAAATCGACCCCAACTATGCGCGCGCCTGGGCGCTCCTGGCCCTTGCGCAATTGGCATTGCGATTCGTCTATGGCAGGGGAGGCGATGACGGCCTGGCAGCTGCTGAAAGGGCGCTCGCGCTGGACGCCAATCTGGCCGAGGCCCATGCCGTGAAGGCCAGGATCTTGTCCCATTACGGTCGTCACGATGAGGCGTCTGCAGAAATCGAAATCGCCCTGCGCCTGGACCCCGAGTCCTACGAGGTCAACAGAGCAGCGGCGTATTTGCGATTCAGGCAGCACCGGCTGGAAGATGCCATTCGCTATTACGAAAAAGCGATGGCTTTGATGGAAACGGATCTGAATTCAGGTTCCATGCTAGTCACCTGTTACACATCTGTCGGAAATGTCCAGGCTGCTCTGCGTGTCGCGCAGATCACACTCTCCAGAACCGAAAAAACGCTGGCGCAGGATCGGAATAATGCCGCCGCCATGGCCTACGGCTCCAATGCGCTGGCGGCCCTTGGGGAGTCCGAACGCGCCAAGGAATGGATGAACCGTGCCCTGTTGATTGATCCGGACAACATGAACGCGCGCTACAACTTCGCCTGCGTTCTTACGCGCCATGTGAAAGATACGGACGCGGCGCTCGAGCTGCTCGGTCCGGTCTTCGAAAAGTTGGCTATTGGCTTCCTGAACCACGCGAAGGTCGATCCGGACCTCGATCTCCTCCGTGAGGATGCGCGCTTCAAGGCCATGGTCGCAGCCGCGGAGGCGCGCCTCGCGGCGGCGAGTGTCGGCGCTGGAGCGGTGACCGAGTGAAAGCAGGCGAGGCAGCGGTCCGCTCTTTTCCAAATACTCCAGCAGCGTGACGTATGTTTTCGCCTCCGTAACTTCCTCGTTTTTTCCGGACTAGTTGGAAGTGGACCGTTAACGGGATTGACGTTGGTCCGTTATTCGGACCGCTCAGAACAAGAATTCTGATGTCTTGTGGCCTATTTGCGGAGTGATTCAATAGTCATTGAAAAGGTGGTGGCCAGAGGTGGAATCGAACCACCGACACGCGGATTTTCAGGACGCCAGGGTGATTAGCCTGCATTAGCGGCCAGTATTGAATGGTGGCTGATAGGCCGTCCTGCCCAAGATTGGATCACGCCGGTTGACGACCACCGCCGCAGCCCATGTAGCAACCCTGCAGCAACCCACGGTCTAGCACAGCCCAGGGGCAGAGCTGCCCTACACCGTCGCTGCGAAGATCACTCCTCTTCCCGCGTCGCGGCGGCCGCCTGATCCGGATCGCGCAATCTGCGTAGCGTCTCGATCGCCGCCAGTTGCGCGCCGGCCCGGTCGGCGGCAGACCCGGCGATGGTTTCCAGCCCGGCGGCGCCGAGCGCCTTGTTGAGCTTTGGCAACTCATCCCGGACCAGGGCAGCGGCACGATCCTCCACGTCCTTCAACTCGCGTTCCAGCGTCTCGACGCGCGCAATCTGGTAGTCGCCCGGACGGCCTTCATAAGACAGCAGGGCTCCATAGACGTCATCGAGATGTTCGCGTAGCCGCTCCTCTCCCGTGACGGCACCGCCCTCTTTGGTAGCGACAATTTCCTTGCGTAGCTCGTCAGCGCCATCAGCAAATTTTGCGGCAAGCTCCGCCGTGTTTTTGGCAAGCTTCGGCGTGGCCTGACGCTCCTCGGCAAGGGCCTTCAGGCCGGCAAGCCGATCCGCAAGATCGGTCATGCGGCCGAATAGCGCATGCGCACGCATGGCCGCATGGAATTGCGCCGTGCGATCCTCGACCGTGAACGTAGCGCGACTGTCGAGGACGATTGGCAGTTGCGTTTCATATGCTTTGCCGGCCTTGGTCATACGCACCGTATACAACCCCGGCAAAAGGCGCGGCCCCTGCGCGGCCGAAAAAGCGGCCTGTGCTGCAGTCGGTACGCGCGGCGGCGGCACCTGTATTGTCCACAGCACGCGGTTGATTCCCTTGCGCTTGGATGCGGGCAGCGTGTCGATCACTTTACCTGTCGGATCGAGAATCTCGAGCTTCAGCCGCCCAAACACATGTCGCGTCTTCTGGTAGTAGCTGATAACCGCGCCCGCCGGAGGATTTCGCCCGGAAAACTTTGCATCGCCTTCAGCCCAGCCGCCGGAACCCCTGATGCGCTGCTGGGTGGGCCGCACGGGCAGAAACGCGACTTCGCTCGCAAGCACCTCGGGAGTCAATGCGCGCAATGGCGTCAAATCATCGATGATCCAGATGCCGCGTCCGTGTGTTGCAACGACCAGATCGCCATCGCGAGGCTGCACGACGATGTCTCGCACGGCCACGGCCGGAAAATTGCTGCCCTTAAATTCTGCCCAGCTGGCTCCTGAATCGACCGAAAACCACAGCCCGAATTCGGTGCCGAGGTACAGCACGTTGGGCGCCACCGGATCTTCCTTGATCACGTGCGCATAGCCACGCACGCCCTGCTCCGGCGATACGATGCGCGTCCAGCTGCGGCCAAAGTCATTGGTGCGATACACCCAGGGCGTCATGTCCCCGAATGTGTGACGATCAAAGGTTGCGTAGGCAGTACCTGCCTGCGATGGACTCGCCTCCACCCACGACACCCAGCTCGCCGCGGGCAACCCCTTGACGTTGCGTGTCAGGTTGGTCCAGTGCTCGCCGCCGTCGCGGGTCAGCTGCAAATTGCCGTCGTCCGTTCCGATCCAGATCTGCCGCGAATCCTTCGGACTCTCGGAGATCGAGTAGATCGTGGTGTGCATCTCGGCGGACGAATTGTCCACGGTGATGCCGCCGGACTCTTCCTGCTTCTGCTTGTTCGGATCGTTGGTCGTGAGGTCCGGCGAAATCCGCGCCCAGGACTGGCCGTGGTCGTGGCTGGCAAAAAGGAATTGTGCGCCGATGTAGAGCGTATCGCGGTTGGTCGGCGACAGTGCAATCGGCGTGTTCCAATTCCAGCGCAGCTTCTCCTTATAATCCGCCTGCGGCTGGATATTGCGGCCCCTCAGCGTGCGGCGATTGACGCGCCCGATATGCCCGCCCTGGTATTCGGCGTAGACAAAGTCTGCGTCCGCCGGATCGGAAAAAGTCCAGAAGCCATCGCCGCCGAACAAGTTCTCCCAGCGGCTGTTCGTGATACCGCCGGCATACGCCGAATCGCCAGCCCAGGAGCTGTTGTCCTGCAGGCCGCCGTAAACCTGATACGGATCCTTGTTATCGACGGACACGTGATAGAACTGGGAGACCGGCAGGTTGTCGGACTTCCACCACTTGTTGCCGCCGTCATAACTGATCCACAGCCCGCCGTCGTCGCCGGTGATGACATGCTTGGGATTGCTCGGGTTGATCCAGACGTCGTGATGGTCGGCGTGGGTGCCGTCGCTGATGACAGAAAAGCTCTTACCGCCATCCTCGGACGCTATCAAGGAGTAATTGGTCTTGAACACACGTTCCGCATTGGTCGGGTCGACAATCAGCTTCGAAAAGTAGAACGGGCGCCACACCATGCTTTGGCTGGCATCGCGCGCCTCCCAGGTCTTGCCGCCATCCGAGGATCGATAGAGGCCCGACTTCACGCTTTCGATGACCGCATAGACAATGTCGGGTGCCGATGGCGCAATGACGACATCGAGACGGCCCCAAGGCGCGGGCGGCAAGCCCTTCGCGCTTTTCTCATCGAGCCGCGTCCAGCTCTTGCCGCCGTCCTCGGTCAGGAACAGACCCGAACCAGACGGCGCCTCCGGACCCTGGCCACCCGAACGGAACGTCCAACCCTTGCGGCGGAAGTCCCACAGCCCCGCAAACAATCGTTGCGAATTGCGCGGATCCATCGACAGTCCCGAACATCCCGTCGAAAGGTTCGGGCCCTTCAAGACGAGTGACCAGCTCTCGCCGCCATCAGTCGTCTTGTAAAGGCCGCGATCGGCAGAATCCGACCATAGGGCACCCGGCACGCAGGCGTAGACGGTGTCGCCGTGCTTCGGATCGACGACGATCTTGTTGATGCGTTCCGATGCGCCAAGCCCGAGCTTCTGCCAGGTGTCACCGCCGTCGCTCGAGCGGTAGATACCATCGCCGATCGATACCGAATTTCGTGCCCAGGTCTCGCCCGTACCAACCCACACAACCTTGGGATTTGTCGGGTCGAGCGTGATCGCACCAATCGATTGCACAGGCTGCTTGTCGAACACCGGCTGAAACGTAGTGCCGCCATCGTAGGAACGCCATACGCCACCGGAGGCCGCACCGACGAACAGTGTCACCTTGCCATCGCTCTCCTGACGGCCGGCGATTGCGGAGATGCGGCCACTCATCGTCGCGGACCCGATGTTGCGAGCGCCGAGCCCCGAGATCGCCGCCGCATCGAGGACTTCGGCTGCATGACTGTCAGTCAATGCACCGAGCAGCGCCGCAAGCAGGGTCATCGCAAGAAATCTATTCATTCTGGCACTCCCGAACCCGCTCAACGGGCCGCCGGATAGGCGAACACGGCCGCATCGACGTCGATATTTGCCTCCGCCTTGTCGAACGCGAGCTTCTGTTTCTGCGAGCTGTCGGAGCTCTTCGGCCCGCTCTCCTCGGTCATGGGCACGTAGGCGCCATTGATCTTCTCGTATTCACCGTAATCCGTTTCGGTCTCCTGCTCGGCGCCGCGTACGTACTGCTTCTGCACGTCACGAATGACCATGAACGTATCCGGATCGATGTAGTACAGCACCTCATCGCCCGTCTTGAGGTGCACGCGCAACTTGTAGGCCGGCGTGCCATCGACCTCCTCTAGCCCCAGGTATTCCACCGTATGTCCCTTGGCCCGGTAATCGAGAAGCGGCGAGTCCATGTCGGACTGCAGCACCAATGGCTTAGCCTCGTCGGTCGACATGCGTTCCGGGTCCTTGCGGCCCTGGAACGGGTCGATCTTCCACGCGTCGCTGCCATCGCAGGCATTAACCAAAGTCAGGCCCTGGAGTGTGAATTCATTACGCACCTTGCCGCCACGCGCCACCAAAGTCGTCGCGCGGATATCGAAATTGGCGCCGGGCAGGATCAGGTGTCCCTCGCGCCTGAGACTCACAATTGCCTTCAACTGCTCGGCGCCACCGCGCGCATTGATGTTGCTGGCGATGATTTCGTCGGCCGTGACCGCAAAGGCGGGCACCGAGGCGCCGGCCAGCACACAGACTAGTAATGCAGACTGGAATCTATTGAGCACTGGATGCCCCCATGTCTTGGTTGCGCGTCATCATGGGTTCAGAGCGCTCAGCTCGGGACAACCCCATTCGGCGTCAATTTGTCGATTGCCTGAGGCAGGATTTGTGCAAGCTTTTGCGCAAGTTCGGGTACCGAAATACCCGCTTTAGCCGCTAACTGCTCCAGTGTGGTAGTACCGAGCGCCTGCTGCACCTGATCGGCAGAAACGGGCTTGTTCGCCCCGGTACTGACCCAGGACTTGACGGTCTCCCCAAGCCCGTTCTTCTCGAACTGGTTGACGATGCCTTGCACGCCGCCGTGCTTCTCGATAACAGCACTGACAACCGACATCATTCCGGCGCCGACGACGCCGCCAATTACTCCGTCTAATAAACCCATGACATGCTCCTCTTCGTGACTATTCGCAAATGTTCCAGCCTGCGGGCCGGCCATTCTCCGCAAGCCCATACGGGGATTCGGGCATTCCATACGACATCGTGAGGCACAGCAAGGGGGAGCTACCCGATATATTTTCGGCGTGGCTCCCGCCTCAAGTCACAGCGCAATGGGTGCTTGGACTTTGTGCTTGATGGGAATGGTGGCCAGGGGTGGAATTGAACCACCGACACGCGGATTTTCAGTCACAGGCTGAAATCTGCATCTTCAACTGCATCAACTGGTTAGCCGGGGCGCCCAAAGCGCCGGCTGCGCAACATTAGTGCGTATGTGAACGACTGTTCGGCCCCGGCAGGCGTACGGTGCCGCTCCTCCCGTTTTTGCAAGAGACTGAACGTTGATGCGAATATTCCGGCGATATCTTCCGCTGACCGTCGCACGACTGGCAATCCGCTGCATCGCTCTGGTCCGTCCGGCGCGAACCCGCCAATCAACGCGTGTCCGCCGATCCTCACAGCTTCCGCCGCGATTTGCGCATAGCGCGCGGCCTCGGTTGGATCAGTCAGAAAGTGGAACACTGCTCGGTCATGCCAGAAGTCAAAGCCGCCGGCCGGCAGCACCGCGTGCAGGACATCCGCGACATACCAGGTCACTTCTCTTGCTCGATCACCGAGTCGTTTTCGAGCCATGGCCAAGGCTTCATCCGAAACGTCCAGCACACTGACGTCACGGACGCCACGATCGAGCAAATCATCCACGAGCGTCGAGGCCCCGCCGCCAATATCAATGACTCGCGAATCCGCCGACAAGCCGGCCAGTCCCAGTAGCTCGATGGACACATCCAGATGCGGCCGATACCAGCTGACGGAATCGGCAGTCCTTGTTCGATAGACTTTCTGCCAGTGTGTTTGCCGGTCGATCGATTCTGCAGTCATCTTGATACTTGAGAGCGTCCCACCTCGGATGTCGGCGCGGTCAGGGCGGCAACCCCATCTTCTTTACCATCGCCGCAAATCGCGGGTCGGAGTGAAGTTGGGCGAGCAGCGGATCGAACTTGAGCTGGACGAGGATGCCATCGTGTTGCGCATGGGCACGCTCCAGCCAGGTGAAGGCCGCGTCCCGCTCCCCGCGCCAAGCGTATGCCTCCGCGACCTGGTATGCATTGGTCGACGCATACCCGGCGACCAGTGCATCCAGCGCTCGTTGCGAATCCATGGCGTGGCCGAGATCGTGCTCTGCCATCGCGACACCCGCCTCACGCCGTGCCTTGCTCGCCTTGCGGAACTCGGCCAGTGCCGCCTTGGGGTTACTCTCAAGCAACGATGTAACCCCGAGGTTGAACCAGGCGAACGCATGCTCAGGACTGATCTCGAGTGCCCGCGTCGCTGCCTTACGAGCCTCCGGCAGCCGCCCGGCGGCGTTGAGCTGGGTGCTACGCCGGAACCAGGTGTCGGCCGACAGGGGATCGAGTTCGATCGCCTTTTCGTTGATCTCGAGTGCTTCAGACAACCGTCCCAGGCTGGCGAGAAAACATGCGTAGCAGGTGTACGCTCGATATGAACCCGGATCGAGGGCGAACGCGCGCGACAGGTCGGCCTCGGCACCGGCCCAATCCCAGTTGATCGTGAATCGCAGGAAGCCCCGCGCTGCGTAGCCTTCCGAAAGCACCGGATCGATGGCGATCGCCCGGTCAGCCGCCGCCAGCGCCCGCTGCTGCCCGGCCAACACCTCTGCAAGTGAATTTTCAGGGTCATGCGACAGCTCGTTTTCCGCGACGGCGAGGCCGGCGTAGGCCGAAGCGTATTTTGGATCGAGCGCGATCGCCTGCTCGTAGGCCGCGACCGCCCTGCGGAAGTCTTCCGTGTTGGTGCGATTGAAGAACTGCCGGCCCAACAGGTATTGGGTGTGTGCCGCCGGGTTTTCCGTGCGGTTTCCCGCGATCAATATCTCGTGATTGGGCAGCAGCTTGAGCTTCAGCGCCCCCACCACGGCAGCAGCAATCTCATCCTGAACCTTGAAGATGTCGTCAGGCTTCCGATCGTAGGTCTGCGACCACTGGTGATAACCATCCGCGGCGCGGATCAGCTGCACAGTAATGCGCACCTGGTTACCGGACTTGCGCACCGAACCTTCGAGGAGATGCGCGACGTGCAGTTCACGCGCTATCTCCGCCAGCTTGACCGCCTTACCCTTGTAATAGAACGACGAGGTGCGTCCGGCAACCTTCAACTCGGGAATCTTGGAAAGCAGGTTCAGCAGTTCTTCTGTCAGGCCGTCGGAGAAATACTCCTGATCCTTCTTCTCACTCATGTCGACGAACGGCAGCACCGCGACCGACTTTTCCGGAATCGCGGGCGTCGACTCCACCAAAGACTTCTGCTCTTCGGCAAGCTTCGACAACCAGAACTTGTCGGCGAGGACGTAGATCAGGCCGACGGTTATCACGGCGAGCGCGGCCACCAGCGCTGGCTTACGCCAACGCGACGACCGTGTGCTTGGCGCAGGAGACGGCACCAAATTGGCGCGCGGGCGTACGGTGCCGAATGCCTCACGACCGGTCTCGCTGGCGTCCCGGCCGCGCACGGACTCGATGAGCGCCGGGAAGATCCGTTCGATCGGGCCGCCGGACGCATCCAGCCAATGGTTCGTGCTCAGGAAGTACTCAAGGTCTGGCGGCAATCCAGCGGCATCCATGCGGATCGACAGCACCGGCCGTCTCTTCGAACTGGCTCGCTCGACCTCGCGCAGCACGTGCGGAGATTCGATGGCGTTCTTCGAGAGGACGAGCACCAGCATGCGGCAGGAGTTGATCGCCTGCACGATTGCCGCGGCGTAGGACTCCCCTGCCAGCACGTCGCGCGGCGCGGTCCAGCACGACAGGCCTGCTGCCTCGAGTGCCGCGCATAACTCTTCCGCAACGACAACGTCCAGCGAGGCATAACTGATGAATACCTTGCCGGCCGTGGCCGCTGTGTGAGGCTCTGATCGATCCTTGGTTTTCGGCCCTAGGTCGTCGGTCACGTCAGCAACTTTACTCCAGTCGAGCGTAAGGACCCTAAAGGCAGACACGTCAGCGGCCGGCCTGGAAAGCGAAAGGGTCGAGTGTCGGTTTTGGGGCGGGCGTTTCGCGAGGCTGAACGTGCGTTATTCGCCGGAATGAGGCCGTCGCGGTTGAATACGGTCAGGCACTGAGTGTCCCAACCAGGTCATAGTCAAGACAGCTGAATTGCATCGGGACGCGAAAACGAGATGGTGGCCAGGGGTGGAATTGAACCACCGACACGCGGATTTTCAGTC
>Ga0209798_10000827_pt1 | contig 18979 bp, 16 predicted proteins | sample DOMMetBare3Fresh_FD_187475 | JGI IMG/M metagenome (GOLD analysis project Ga0209798, IMG submission 187475) | Wetland sediment microbial communities from St. Louis River estuary, USA, under dissolved organic matter induced mercury methylation -... | ecosystem: Environmental > Aquatic >...
ACTTTCACCACCTTGATGTCCTTGTAGACGCTGACCGTGGTCATCGCCGCGGCCGGGTCGCCGGCGTACTGCGCGGTGAAGACCACGTCGTCGGCGGTGAAGTCCTTGCCGTCGTGCCATTTCACGCCGCGCTTGAGCTTCCAGATCACGCTCTTGCCGTCGGCCGCCAGGCCGCCATTGGCGCGCGTGGGAATTTCGGCGGCAAGGAACGGGATCAGGTTGCCCTCGGTGTCCCAGCCGGCCAGCGGCTCGTAGAAGATGCGGCTGGCGTCCTGGTCCTTCGTGCCGCCGGCGTAGTGCGGGTTCAGGTGCACCGCGGCCTGCCAGTAAATGAGCTTCAGCGCACCGCCGCCGCCGCGCTTGGTGGGCTTGTAGGGGATGGTCGGCGTCGTCTGCGCCACGCCCTCGTGCATCAGCATCATCGACGCCATCGGCGCGGTGAGCCCCAGGCCGACCATCCGCTGGATGAAGCCGCGGCGCGGCAGGCGGCCGTCGCGGACGTCTTCGATCAGATGGCGCAATTCGTGTTCGAGCATGGTGAAGCTCCAGGAGGTTTCGATCCGGACCCTAAGGGTTTACCGGGGTACGTGGCATGCTATCGAGCCGTGTCGGGCGCGCCATCGGGTTCTGCCCGGACACGTGGTCACGTCCCTCGATCCGCGGGTGAGCCGATCGGTCGCCCACTGGGTTGAGCCAGATAGAACCATTCATGTCCCGGCGACGCGGCATGGTCGGGAAACACGATGTACCCGGCCTCGCTGGCGCGCACCTCGATGCCATCGGCGCGACGCGCGATCAGTTCGCCCGCGACCACAGGGTCGAAGCTTGTCCAGGTCTTCACGAACTGGTCGCCGTCTGCGTGGCGATCGACCACGCGGCCCAGCGTGAGGCATTCGATCGGCCCGCGGGCAGGCACCAGCGGGATGTCGGCAATGCCCAGCAGCGCAAGGGTCTGCCGGATCGCGTGGCGCGCGACCTCGGGCGCTGCCGCGTCGTCGTGCTGGCCGCATTCGAGCGTCACGCCATAGCCGCCGACCGACCGCATGTACTCGGTCGTGCCGATGCCATAGGCCGCATCTTCGTGCACGCCGCCCGGCGTCAGGCCGCGCTCACGCCGCGCCGACACCCCTGCCGCGTAGGCCGTCATCCAGCCGTCGACGACGCGGCCGACGCCGAGGTGGGCACACAACCGTTCCTCGGCCTGTGCGTGCGCAAACGGCTCGAGCGGGCCACGGTTGTCGGGCGGCCCGCGCAGCACGAAGGCCTGGCCCGGGCCGCGAAAGCTGTGCAGGTCGAGCAGCACGTCGTGTTCGGCCAGCAGCGGGCACAGCAGGTTGGCCAGCCGATCCTCGTTGTCCTGCGGCCGTGTACTGGGCAGCAAGCGTCGGTTGAGGTTGCGGTCGCCGAAGCGCTGTCCTTTCGCGTAGGCCAGCGGATTCGCCACCGGCAGGAACGTGACGCTGCCCCGCTGAATCGACAGCTCACCGCGCTCGATCTCGGCCAACACCCGTTCGATGCCGCGCGTGCCGGCGACCTCGTTGCCATGCACGGCGCCGGTGACGATGAGCCGGGTGCCGGGCTCCAGCGCCTGGAAGCGGTGCATGCTCAGGTGCTGCACGGCGGCGCCGACTTCACTCGTTGACGAAGATGCTGACTCGACCACGCGGCACTGTCTTTCGTTGTCGTGAAGGCTCATCGTAACGAGAGGCGGCACAGGCCGTTCGACTGCCGCAACCGCGCTTGCAAGCCATGTTCCAGCTCGATGTTGGAGGATACTTCGCGTTCGAGCCCGAAGAATCCACCGCCCCCGTGATCGACGACAGCGTCCTGATCGTGCACGGCCCGATGCAGCCGGGCTGCCCGCTGGTGCTCGATTCACCGCATTCGGGCACGCGCATGCCGGCGGACTTCGCCGCCACACTCGGCGCAGCCGAGCTGCGCGAGGGCGAGGACTGTTTCATCGACGAGTTGTACCGGCCCGCGACCGAGCGGGGCATCCCGCTGCTGGCGGCGATGTTCCCGCGCACCTACCTCGACCCGAACCGCCATGCCGGCGATGTGGACCTCGAGCTGCTCGACGAACCGTGGCCGCACGAGCATCGGCCCAGCGGCAAGGCGCGCATCGGCAAGGCGCTGATCTGGCGCACGCTGGACGACGGGCGGCCAATCTATGCGCGGCGCCTGAGCATCGACGAAGTCAGCCACCGCATCGCGCACTACCACGCGCCGTATCACCGCACGCTGCGTGCGCTGCTCGATGCGGCGCACACGCGCTTCGGCGTCGTGTACCACATCAACTGCCACTCGATGAACGCCATCAGCGGCGCGATGGGCGAAGGCGGCGCGGGGCGCAGGCGCTCCGATTTCGTGCTCGGCGACCGCGACGGCACCACCTGCGACCCGGAGTTCACCGAATTCGTGCGCTCGACGCTGGCGGGCTGGGGCTACGACGTCGCCGTCAACGACCCGTTCAAGGGTGTCGAGCTGGTGCGCGCGTACTCCGATCCGCTCGACGGACGGCACAGCCTGCAGCTCGAGATCAACAAGCGGCTGTACATGGACGAGGCGACGCTGCAGCCGCACGATGGCTTCGCGCCACTGCAGCGCCACTTGATGGAGCTGATCGACGGCATCGTCGACCGCTTCGCGAAGCCCGAATACCATGGCTGAGGTGCCGGCGATCGAACTCACGCCGCCCGACCTCACGGCCTGGCGGCGCGGCAACACCGATGTCGACTACGTGCACCGCTTCGACTCGGGACGTCCGGGCCCGTCGGTGATGGTGCAGGCGCTGACACACGGCAACGAGATCTGCGGCGCGCTGGCCCTGGTGCAGCTGCTGCAGGACATGCCGGCGATTCGCCAGGGCAGCCTGACCTTGGCGTTCGCCAACGTCGAAGCCTTCGCGCGCTTCGATGCCGCCGACCCGCACCGCTCGCGCTTCGTCGACGAGGACTACAACCGCGTCTGGGGCGACGACGCGCTCTCGGGTCCGCGCGACTCGGCCGAGCTGCGCCGCGCGCGGGCGTTGCGCCCGTTCGTCGACGCGGCCGACCTGCTGCTGGACATCCACTCGATGCACGAGCCGTGCCGGCCGATCATGGTGTGCGGCCGCGTCGACAAGAACGCCGCCTACGCACGTGCGCTCGGCGTGCCGGCCGACCTGCTGATCGACACCGGCCACCCGGCCGGGCTGCGCATGATCGAGCGCGGCGGCTTCGGCGACCCGGCGAGCGACAAACGCGCGCTGCTGATCGAATGCGGCCAGCATTGGGAACGCTCGGCGCGCGACGTGGCGGTGGACACGCTGATGCGTTTTCTCGCGCTCACCGAGGTGGTGGACCGCGACTGGGCGCTCGCGCGCACGGCGCTCGCGCCGCCGCCGGTGCAGCGCCTGGTGCGGGTGACCGAGGCGGTGGTCGCGCGCTCGATGGATTTTCGCTTCCTGGTGCCGCTGCAAGGGCTGGGCGTGGTGGAGCGGGCCGGCACACCGATCGCGCAGGACGGCGACCATGTCTGGCGTGCGCCGTACGATCGCACCGTGCTGGTGATGCCGTCGATGGGCCACCTGCGCCCCGGCAACACGCAGGTGCGGCTGGGGCGCTACGAGCCGATCTGACGCCCGACGCGGCCCGCCACCACCAGCCGCACACCGAGGAGACCACCACCATGCGCGCAGCGTTCTACGAAGCCGTCGGCCCCGCCCGCGAGGTGCTGCAACTCGCCGAGCTGCCCGACCCCACGCCCGCACCCGGCGAGGTGCGCGTGCGCGTGCAATGGTCCGGCGTGAACCCGTCGGACGTGAAGAGCCGCGGCGGCCTGCGCAGCAAGGTGATGGCGTTTGCGCGCGTGATCCCCCACAGCGACGGCATGGGCGTGATCGACGCGGTGGGCGACGGCGTGAGCGCCTCGCGCATCGGCCAGCGCGTGTGGCTGTGGAACGCGGCCTGGGGCCGGCCCCACGGCACCGCCGCGCAGCGGATCTGCCTGCCGCAGCGCCAGGCCGTGCCGCTGCCCGAGGGAGTGAGCGGCGAGGCCGGCGCGTGCCTGGGCATCCCCGCGCTCACCGCCATGCACGCGGTGCTGATGGATGGCGGCGTGGCCGGCAAGCGCGTGCTGGTGTCCGGCGGCGCCGGTGCGGTGGGCCACTACGCGCTGCAACTGGCCAGCCGCATGGGCGCCGCGCAACTGATCACCACTGTGAGCGGCGAGGCCAAGGCCATGCTGGCGCGCGCCGCAGGGGCCGACGTGGCGCTGAACTACAAAACCGAACCGGTGGCCGCGCGCGTGCGCGAGCTCACCCAAGGCCACGGCCTGGACCGCATCATCGAGCTCGACCTGGCGGTGAACGCCGCGCTCGACCTCGAGATGCTGCGCACCGGCGGCGAGCTGGTGGTCTACGGCAGCAGCCCGCTGCCGCTGAACCTGCCGTTCTTCGTGCTGCTGGCCAAGAACATCCAGCTCAAGTTCTTCATGGTCTACCACCTCGACGACGCCGACCGCGCGCGCGCCACCGACACGCTGCAGCGTCTGCTCGCGCGCGGCGAGCTGCAGCACAACATCGCACTGCGCCTGCCGCTGGAGCAAATCGTCGACGCGCACGAGGCGGTAGAGCAAGGCCGCGCGGTGGGCAACGTCGTGCTGCAGGTGGCCTGAGCCCATCGACTGCCGCCCTTCAGCTTCGATCGCGGCGTGCTACAACCCTGCAAACGACAAGAGGGGATAGGTGCACGCGTGCAGTCGTTGCCGGTGGTGGTGCTGGGGTTTCTTCTCGGGATGCTGCACGCGACCGATGCGGATCACGTCATCGCGGTATCGACCATCGTGAGCCGCCAGCGCAGCGTGGGCGGCGCGGCGCGGGTCGGCTTGCTTTGGGGCGTGGGTCACACGTTCACCGTGTTCGCCGTCGGCAGCGCCATCATTCTCTTCAACCTGGCGGTCCCCCCGCGGTTGGAGCTGGCGATGGAGTTTTGCGTGGCGCTGATGCTGATGCTGCTCGGCGTCGTCACGCTGTCGCGACTGAGCCGGCACGTGCGCGGGACCGTCACCGCGGCTCTCGCCGAAGGATTGTCGGAGCATTCGCATGGCGACCGGGTATCCGGTGCCCACTTGCATGTGCATGCGCACGGCGACTATGTCCACGCGCACAAGCACGGGCACGGTGCCGCCAACCACGGCCATGCGGACACGCCACTGAGCTGGCTCGATCGGCATCTGGGCGGCCTGAGCGCCTACCAGGCGCTGCGACCGCTGTCGATCGGCATCGTGCATGGTCTGGCGGGCTCCGCCGCCGTGGCCCTGCTGGTGCTGGCTCAGATCCGCGAGCCGCTCTGGGCCGTGGCCTATCTGCTGCTGTTCGGGGTCGGCACCACTGCAGGCATGATGCTCATCACCTCGATGATCGCGGTCCCGTTCGTCCGCAGCCACCGCCTGCCCTGGCTCAACCTCGTCCTGCAGGTGGTGGGCGGTACGCTGAGCCTGGGGCTTGGTTGCTACCTGGCGTGGAAGGTGGGGGTCGCCGACGGGCTGTTCATTGGGGCGACGCAGGATTGACGCTGCGGCGCGTAACGCCTAGATTCCGGCACTCGCCATGAGTGCCGCCAACGCTGCGCCGCGATCGCTGCGCCTGAACAACAAGACGCTCGCTCTCTGGGTGGTGGTCGCGCTGCTCGCTGGGTTCGTCGCCTATGCGGCGTTGCGGGAGATGCGCAAGGCCACGCTCGAGGTTCAACCGCAGGCAGCGACCCACGCGTTTTCAGACCGGCGCCCCGCCCACAGTGCGGCGGAGGAGCGGTTCGCGCAGGCCTTGTGGAATATCCACGCCGAGGTGCGAACCGCGGCGGTGCGAATGACTTTCGCTGGCCTTGCCTACAAGATGGGCGACGGCGATCGTGCGAGCGTGAACACCAAGGTGGTACCGCTCACTGCGGTGTTCCGCCAGGCCGAGTCGGAGTTGCGTGCGCTCGATGCGCCGGCTTCGATGCAGGAGACGCGCAACCGCTACGCGGGCGCGCTCCAGTTGTACGGCAAGGCTTCGCAGGTGATGGTCAAGGTGGCGCATGACGGCGACGATGCGCACCTGTTGAAGGCGCAGGAGATGTCGGAGCAGGCGTCCGGCATCCTTCTCGAGGTGAGTGAGCAGCTCTGGCCCGGCGAGATCAAGCCGAATTGATCAGGGAGCACGCGGAACTGTCGTTCAGTGCCGTGGATGAAGGGACGCAGGCCAGGGTGCAGCTCGTGGTTCAACAACCAACGATGGCGGGTCGACTATGAAGAAGCAGATGTTCAAGGCGCTTGTTGGCGCAGCTCTCGTGGCGGCTGGTGTGCTGAGCGCAGGCACTGCCCAGGCGCAGAATTGCTCGGTATGGCTGGTGGAGAACAGCCGCTTCATGAAGGTGCCGTTCGGCATGTTCCATCCGGACCGTTCCTACGTTCAGGGCAGCACCGACGCGCGCAACAACGTCAACACCGTCGACCTGCCGGTCAACGTGGGCGTCATCAAGTGCGGGCAGGAGCTGATCCTGTACGACAACGGCTGGAACCAGACGGACTATCACAAGGCGACGGGCACGGAACACTGGGCACCGTTGTCGCAGCAGATCGCGCAGCTGGGCTTCAAGGCCGCCGATGTCTCCAAGATCATCATCGGCCATGGCCACTGGGATCATGCGGGGTCGCTCGATGAATTCCCGAACGCGATGCTGTATGTGCAGGCCGAGGAGCTGCGCGGCATCGAGTGGGCACTGAACTATCCTGGGCACGAACGCATCCGCGCACACAACTTCGACAAGGGCGGCTGCAACCGCACGCCGGCGTGCGGCTATCCGCCGAAGACCGTGGACTCGATCTACGGCAAGGTCCTGCGCGGCAAGGCGGTGATCGTGAACGGCGACATGGAGATCATGCCAGGCGTGAAGATCCACGCCGCGCACCGGGCCCACACGGCGGGGTCGCAACTGCTGGAAGTGCCCACCAGCATCGGCAAGCTGGTATTCGGCTCGGACGCGTACTCCTCCTGGGAGGCGATCCGCGACTGGGAAGTGGCCAACATCCAGCAGACCGATTCGGTGCAGCAGTTCCTGGCCTACGAGAAGTGCTACAAGATCACCGGCGGTTATCAGAACTGCGTGGCTGCGCACGAGCCGCTGTCCTATACGGACAAGTACCCGCTGACCAAGAACTCATGGGTCGGCATGAACGGTGGTCGCCTGGCCGAGATTGCGCTGGCACCCGGAGAGGCCTCGCGCAAGAAGTGATGCAAGGCTGAATCCTGTAGCGTGTTGACAGCGAGGCGCCGGGGCGACCCGGCTCCTCGTTTTTTCTTTGCCTGCGATGATCGGTCCGTGCAAAGTCTCCTTCGCCTTCTGGCCGCGGCTGTGCTGATGGCGAGCGCCGCAGGCGCGCCCGCGCACGACCCGAGCGCATGGGGCGGGCTGTTCCGCTCGCGCGACGACGGCGGGGCCTGGCTGTCGGCCGATGCCGGCCTGTTTGTCGGGGCAGCCCTGGCGGTTGCGGTCAGTCCAACGGACGCCAGCCACCTCTTGTACGCCACCGATACGCGTCTGCTTCGCTCGCACAACGCGGGGCGCGACTGGGTGCCGGAGGCGCCGCAGCTTTTCAATGGCCCGACGCTGGCCGTGGCCTTCGCGCCCGACGGCACAAGGGCCTGGGCCACGACGCCCGCCGGCGTGTTCGTCGCCGCCGATGACGCCGCCTGGATCAAGAGCGATGTGCCCGCTGCCGCGATCCCGGGCCGCGCGCTGGTCCTTGGCTCGCAGCCCGGTCGCGTCTATCTGCTAGGGGCGCGTGGCCTCTACGCGAGCTCGGATCACGGACGCAGGTTCGTGCGCCTCGGGCAGGAGGAATTGCCTGACGCCGCGGGGCGCGCACTGGTGGCGGTGCCCGCGGCAACGCAGACGCTGTTCGCTGTGTTCGACGGGCGCATATGGGTCAGCGCAGACGATGGCAAGTCCTGGGGGCCGCGCGACGCGGGCCTGCCCCAGGGTCAGGTCGAGACGGTCACGGCCGACCGCGACAAGCCAGGCCGTGTGTGGGCCGCCTCCAGCAATCACGTGCATGTCAGTGACGATCTGGGCGCAACCTGGCGCAGCTGGGGCCGGCCGATCGGCGAAGGGAGCTTCACGATCCGCGGCCTCGCCACGGCGCAGGACGGCGCGCTGATCGTGCTGGCCACGCACAAGGGTCTGCTGCGCAGCACCGACGGTGGCAACACCTGGTCCCAGGTGGAGGGTGCATTGCCCGTCCACCTCGAAGCGGGGCCACTGGTGCGCGATCCGCACGACGCGCAGACGATCTACGCGGCGTTTTCGCTGGTGCCATATTCCGAGCTCTGGCGTCGCGCCGAGCAGGGTTCGAATCTGCTGTCCCAGCTCGACCCGGTGAGCGTGGCGGGCGCCGGAGCGTTCCTTGCGCTGCTGCTGATCGGCGGCGGCCTCGGTGCCCGCACGCTGGCGCGTGCATATCGCGACGCCTGATTCTTCATGTCTGCCACTCCGCCACCGACGCGCCCAGGATCTTCGTGGTTCGCAGCCCGCCCAGTGGCGATCGCTCTGCTGATCAGCGCGGCAGCCCTGGCGGCACTGATCTGGTGGCCTTTCGGTCCGCGTATCGCGAAGGTGATCGAATACCCGATGCTCGTGCCGACAGACATCCCGACCGCGGTGGCGGTGGCACCCGATGGCAGCGCATGGTTCAGCATCGATTTCTCGGATGCCGTGGGGGTGGTGCGGGGCGGGAAGGTCGAGCGCATCGCCAAGGGCTCGCGCAGTACCGAGCCGATCGGTATCGCGGTCGACACGAGCGGCAACGTGTGGGTGACCGATGCCGCAACGGTCTCGATCGTGACCGTGTCTTCGGCCGGTGAGGTTCGATCCGTCAAGCTGGGCACGCCGATCGCCCGCCTGGGTCGGATGGCCGCTGCGCCGGACGGGTCGGTCTGGTTTGCGGAGAGCACCTCCTACAGCATCACACGCCTGAAGAACGGCGAATTGACGCGCCATGCCATCGCCTCGGTGCGGGGCGGGCCCTACGGCGTCGCGGTGGCTGCCGACGGCGCGGTCTGGGCCACGTTGCAAAGCGCCAACTCGCTGCTGCGCATCGCCCCGGACGGCAAGATGACCGAGCACGAGATACCGACACCTGGCGTGTCGCCCACCGACGTGGCCGTCGACGGATCCGGCGCGGTCTGGTTCCTCGAATTCCGCGCCGACCGCATCGGCCGCTTCCAGGGCGGCAACTTCGAGGAGATTGCGCTTGCACAGACCAAGGCTGGCCTCACGGGCCTGGCGGTTGCGCCCGACGGCGCGGTGTGGTTCGGCATGTTGCGCAAGGGCCGCATCGGCCGGCTGCGCGATGGCAAGATCGTCGAGTTCACGCTGCCGCGCGAAGGCGCACGGCCCTACAGCATTGCGGTCGACAAGTCCGGCAACGTCTGGTACGCCGATATCGGCGGCTACGTGGGCATGTTGCCGGCCAGCGAGGCGGCGCGCTGAGAGCACCGTTCGCGGGGGCGGCAGATCACCCCGGCCCGCGAACACCCTCGACCGGTGTCATTTCGCCGACGGCGATGACGGTCAATATCACGCCCACGAGCACGATCAGCGCCGACATGCCGATTTGAAGGCGGGCCGCACGCGGCCCGGTCAGCCATTCCAGCAACCTCTTGCCGACGGCCGCCGCGACGACGCCCACCGCGACGAGGACAGCCGCGAAGCCGAGGCTGAACACGAACACGCCGATCAGCCCGACGATGACCTTGCCGTCCGTGAGCGCACGAATCAACAGACTGAGCGCGACCGGATCGGGCACCAGGCCACCCGCGATGCCGAGCCCGACGAGCATCCACAGGCTTGGCCGCCTGCTCATGACGCCAGTCAGGTCGTGGCTGTGCCGGATTCCGAAGCCGTGGCTGTGATATCCGGCGTGGAGGTCCGGATGCGCGTGATCGTGGCTGTGTTCGGGCAGGCCGTCGTGGCTGTGCACATGACGCTGCGCGTGCACCTGCCCGACCGGATCCGCAGGGCTGACGGGATGAACGGGCGCATGCGCGTGGTCGTGGTCGTGCTCGTTGTCCCGGCGCTCCGCGGGCACTGCCGCCACGCCCGCCACCTTGAACAGCGAGCGCTGCGTCCACAGGGTCCACAGGCCGATCGCGATGATCAGCACGCCGGTGAGCACCTTGAGCCACACCTCGATGCGCTTCGATTCCAGGCCCGGCAGCCCCAGCGATGCCAGCACGCCGACCAGCACGATGCCGCTGGTGTGTGAGAGCGTCACGAAGATACCCAGGATCCACGCGTCCACGGGGCGCCCGCGCGCACCGACGATGTAGGCCGCGGCGATGGTCTTGCCGTGCCCTGGCTGCACGGCATGGTAGGCACCCCACAGGAAGTTCGTCGCCAGCAGGATCAGCGCTTCGCCCATCGTCCCTGTTTCCCGAATCAGGGCCACAGGATAGCTGCAGACACCGGGAGTACGGGAAAGTCCAGAGGCGCCTCTTCTGCCCTGCAGTGCCCAGGTCGTGCGGTCAGATGCTCCGAAGCCACCTGTGGCCAACCAAACGGGCGCCGCTGGCGATCGCGGACACTTGCCCCAATCGCTCCTGGCCACGCTCGGCGCCAGCCTACGGACCGCGACCTCGCCCGACATGGCGCATCAACTCGCGCACGCCATAGCTCCACGGTGCCAGCGTCTCGCTCTTCTCGACGCGATTGACAAGTTCGCCCAGCTTGCCACTGCGGATGCGCACCACGTCACCCACGTGGTGCGTGAAGCCGCTGCCCGGGGCACCTCGGTCCTGCGTCGGCGCGAACAGCGTGCCGCAGAAGAGCACGAAGCCGTCCGGGTACTGGTGCATCGCGGTGGTCTGCGCGACGAGGTCCAGCGGGTCGCGGCTGATCTCGCGCATCGTGCTGCGGCCCTCGAGCACGAAGCCGTCGGCGCCGTGCACCGTGAGCGTCAGGTCGGCGCGGCGCACGTCGTCGAGCGTGAAGCTGTCGTCGAACAGGCGGATGAACGGGCCGATCGCGGTGGAGCCGTTGTTGTCCTTGCTCTTGCCCAGCAGCAGCGCGCTGCGGCCTTCGAAGTCGCGCAGGTTGACGTCGTTGCCGAGCGTCGCGCCGACGATTCGCGAGCGGCTGTCGACCGCCAGCACCACTTCGGGTTCCGGGTTGTTCCAGGCCGAGTCCCCGCGCACGCCGATCGCCACGCCGGTGCCGAGTGCCGAGAGCAGCGGCGCCTTGGTGAACACCTCGGCGTCGGGGCCGATGCCGACCTCGAGGTACTGGCTCCACAGGCCCTTGGCCTGCAGCGCGGCCTTCAGCGCCGCGGCCTGCGGCGAGCCCGGTTTCACTTCGCGCAGGCCGGTGCCGATGGCCTGCTGCACGTCGGCGCGCACGGCATCGGCGCGCGCCGGATCGCCCTTGGCCTGCTCCTCGATCACGCGCTCGAGCAGGCTCAGCGCAAAGGTCACGCCGGCGGCCTTGATCACCTGCAGGTCGATCGGTGCCAGCAGGTGCGGCAGCGTGCCGTCGCGCGAGGCCCGGGCAGTGTGGCGCACGATGTCGGCCAGCGCGCCGATGCGCCGGCCCGGCGTGGCGCGCACCGCCTGCGCGGGTTCGGCCTCGTCTAGCAGGTCGCTCATCAACACGAAACGCTCGCCGAGGTCGTACACGCCATCGCCGCGAATCGCCACCACCGTCGGGCCCGCGTGCGCGCCGGGCAGCCAGGCGCGGCCCACCAGGGTGCCGGCCGTGCCGTCGTCGGGCAGGCAGCGGGTCGGGTCGATCGGGATGTCGGTTGGGTCGGTCATGCCACGCTCCTCGCCAGCGTGGCGATCTTACGCACCGGCTCGCGCCGATGGCCAGGCCGTGCTACACGCGCTCGAAGATGCCCGCCGCGCCCTGCCCCGTGCCGACGCACATCGTGACCATGCCGTACTTGAGCTGCCGGCGGTGCAGCGCGTGGATCACCGTGGCCGAGCGGATGGCGCCGGTGGCACCCAGCGGATGGCCGAGCGCGATCGCGCCGCCGATCGGGTTCACCCTGGCCGGGTCGAGCCCCACGGTGTTGATCACCGCCAGCGACTGCGCGGCGAAGGCTTCGTTGAGCTCGATCCAGCCGATGTCGTCGAGCGTCAGGCCGGCATGCGCCAGCGCGGCCGGTATCGCCTCGATCGGGCCGATGCCCATGATGTGCGGCGGCACGCCCTTGATCGCAAAGCTGACGAAGCGCGCCAGCGGCTTCAGGCCGAACTGCTTGACGGCCCGCTCGCTGGCGAGGATCAGGCAGCCCGCGCCGTCGCTGGTCTGGCTCGAATTGCCGGCGGTGACGCTGCCCTTGGCCGCGAACACCGGCTTCAACTTGCCGAGTGCCTCGAGCGTGGTGTCGGCGCGCGCGCCCTCGTCGCGGGCGACGCTGCGCGTCTTCACCAGCACCTCGCCGGTGGCGAGGTCGGGCGTGCGGTCTTCGACCTGCACGGCCGTGGTCTCGGCGTCGAACTCACCGGCGGCCTGCCCCTTCAGCGCCTTCTGGTGCGAGGCCAGCGCGAACTGGTCCTGCGCCTCGCGGCCGACCTTCCATTGCTCGGCCACGCGCTCGGCGGTCAGGCCCATGCCGTAGGCGATGCCGATGTTCTCGTCGCGGTCGAAGATGTGGCCGTTGAACGAGGGCTTGTTGCCGGTCATCGGCACCATGCTCATGCTCTCGGCGCCACCGGCGATCATCACGTCGGCCTCGCCGACGCGGATGCGGTCGGCCGCCATCTGCACCGCGGTGAGGCCCGACGCGCAGAAGCGGTTGATCGTCACCCCGCCCACGGTGTGCGGCAATCCCGCCAGCAGCGCAGCGACGCGGGCCATGTTCAGGCCCTGCTCGCCCTCGGGCATCGCGCAGCCGATGATCGCGTCCTCGATCGCCTTCGGGTCCAGCGTCGGCACCTGCTTCAGCGCGCCCTGGATCGCGGCCACCAGCAGATCGTCGGGCCGCGTGTTGCGGAACATGCCGCGACCGGATTTGCCGATCGGCGTGCGCGTGGCGGCAACGATGTAGGCCTCTTGAATTTGCTTTCCACTCATTTCAACTACTCCCAATACGTTTCGAGTGGCCACCGCGGATCCGGCTCCGCCGGTCCGCCAGTGGCTCCCCCTCGAGGGGGAAGCGGCCGCCAGGCCGCCACGGGGGTGGTCAATTCCTCACAGGCTTGCCGGTTTGGAGCATGCCCATGATGCGCTCCTGCGTCTTCGGGTGGTCGAGCAGCGAGCAGAAGTGCTTGCGCTCGAGTGCCATCAGGTATTCCTCGGTGACCAACGAGCCGGCATCGACCTCGCCGCCGCAGACCACATCGGCGATCAGGCTGGCGATGTGGAAGTCGTGCGCGCTGGCGAATCCGCCGTCGCGCAGGCCCACCAGCGAGGCCTTGATCGTCGCGATGCCGCTGCGGCCGGCCACCGGAATCAGCGCCTTGTGCGGCGGGCGCCAGCCCGAGTCGAACATCGCCTTGGCCTGCGCCAGCGCGACGGTCAGCAGTTCATCCTTGTTCGGCACGACCACGTCGCTCCACAGCAGGTAGCCGAGCTTGCGGCTGTCGATCGCGCTGGTGCCCACCTTGGCCATCGCGGCCGCGGTGAACGGCTCCTTGATGAAGGCCAGCAGGTCGGTGCCCGGTGCCGCGGCGGCCTGTTCGGCAGCGCGGCGCGCGATCGCGGCCAGGCCACCGCCGGCCGGCACGAGGCCGACGCCGACCTCGACCAGCCCGACGTAGGTCTCCATGTGCGCGACGCGGCGTGCGCTGTACAGCGCGATCTCGCAGCCGCCGCCGAGCGCGATGCCGCGCATCGCCGAGACCACCGGCACCTGCGCATAGCGCAGACGCAGCATCACGTCCTGCAGCTTCTTGACCTCGGGGTTGATGCCCTTGGAGCCCATCTTCATGAAAACCGGCATCAGCGACTCGAGGTTCGCCCCGGCCGAGAACACGTCGTCGGGCGACCAGATCACCAGGCCCTTGAACCGGGCCTCGGCGATCTCGAGCGCCTGGCTCAGGCCTTCGATCACCGCCGGGCTGATCAGATGCAGCTTGGCGGTGATGCTGGCAATCGCCACCTCGCCGTCGAGCGTCCAGACGCGGATCTCCTCGTTCTTGAACAGCTCGGTGCCGCTGGCCAGCGGGTCGGCCGCGCCGGAGCCGAGCACGCTCTCCGGGAACGGCTGGCGCTGGTAGACGCCGAGCGTCGAGCGCGGCACGTAGCGCTTGCGGCTCGGGCTCCACGAGCCCTCGGCGGTGTGCACACCGTCGCGGCCGTCGGTCACCCAGGCCGGCAGCGGCGCGTTCGACAGCGTCTTGCCGGCGGCGATGTCGTCGGTGATCCACGCGGCCACCTGCTTCCAGCCGGCCTGCTGCCACAGCTCGAACGGGCCCTGCTTCAAGCCGAAGCCCCAGCGCATCGCAAAGTCGACGTCGCGTGCGTTGTCGGCAATGTCGGCCAGATGCACCGCGGCGTAGTGGAAGCCGTCGCGCAGGATCGCCCAGACGAACTGGGCCTGCGGATTGCTCGATTCGCGCAGCAGCTTCAGCCGCTCGGCCGCGGGCTTCTTCAGCATGCGCTCGACGATCGGCTCGGCCTTGCCCGCGGACGGCACATAGTCGCCCTTGGCCGGGTCGAAGCGCAGGATGTCCTTGCCGACCTTCTTGTAGAAGCCGGCGCCGGTCTTCTGGCCCAGCGCGCCCTTCTCGATCAGGCCCGCGAGCACCTTGGGTGTGGCGAAGTGCGGATAGAACGGGTCGGCTTGGAGGTTGTCCTGCATCGTCTTGACCACGTGGGCCATCGTGTCCAGCCCCACCACGTCGGCGGTGCGGAAGGTGCCCGAGCTGGCACGGCCCATCTTCTTGCCGGTGAGGTCGTCGACCACGTCGTAGCCCAGGCCGAACTTCTCGGCCTCGATCATCGTCGCCAGCATGCCGGCGATGCCGACGCGGTTGGCGATGAAGTTGGGCGTGTCCTTGGCCCGCACCACGCCCTTGCCGAGGTTGCTGGTGACGAACGTCTCCAGCTGGTCGAGGACCTCGTCGCGAGTGGTCGGCGTGGCGATCAGCTCGACCAGGAACATGTAGCGCGGCGGGTTGAAGAAGTGGATGCCGCAGAAGCGCGGCTTCATCTCGGCCGGCAACGCCTCGGCGAGCTTGGTGATCGACAGCCCCGAGGTGTTGGACGCGACGATCGCATGCGGCGCGACATGCGCTGCGATCTTCTTGTACAGGTCGAGCTTCCAGTCCATGCGCTCGGCGATCGCCTCGATCACCAGGTCGCAGTCTTTCAGCAGGTCGAGGTGCTCGTCGTAGTTGGCGGCCTGGATCAGCGCCAGGTCGTCGACCACGCCGATCGGCGAGGGTTTGAGCTTCTTCAGGCCATCCAGCGCCTTGAGGACGACCCCGTTCTTGGGACCCTCCTTTGCGCCCAGGTCGAACAGCACCACCGGCACCTTCACATTGACCAGATGGGCGGCGATCTGCGCGCCCATCACGCCGGCGCCGAGCACGGCGACCTTGCGGACTTGGAATCGATTCACGGACATCTCCAGCGGAAGGGTTCGCGCCGCGGCGCGAACCCGAAACGAACCATCACTCGACGCGTTGCCACACCTGGGTGCGGAAGAACGGGCCGATGTAGCCGCGCATCTGCATCTGCTTGCCGCCCTCGACGGGTTTGAGGCGCGTCCGGTAGGTCTTGCCGTTGTTCGGGTCGAGGATCTCGCCGCCGGTCCAGGTGTCCTGGTCTTCGGCGTCCCGCTTGGCGTTGCGCAGGATCACCATGCCGAGCACCGGCTTGTCCTTGCGCTCGTCGCTGCACTTGTCGCAGTTGGAATCCTGCTTGGCGGGGTCGAAGATCTTTTCGATCTTGCCGGTCAGCACGCCGCCACCCCCATCGGTGATGCGCACCAGCGACTTCTCGGTCTTGCCGTCGTCGTCGATCGTCTTCCACAGGCCCACGGGCGTGCTCTGCGCCCAGGCTGTACCGGCTGCGGCCAGCAAGGCCGCCGCGATGATCGTCTTCATGTCTGTCTCTCCTGGCGTGTGGTGGTCTGGTCGACCTGGGCTTTATAAGTTCAGAACAGCGCCTCGTCCATCTCCATCAGCGGCGCCAACCCGGCGCGCGCGCTGCGGATCAGGCCGGCGGTTTCGGGCAGCAGCTTGGCGAAGTAGAAGCGCGCGGTGGCGAGTTTCGCGGTGTAGAACGGGTCGCCAGAATCCTTCTTGGCCAGCGCCACCTTGGCCATGCGGGCCCAGAAGTACGCGAACACCAGGTGCCCGGCCACGCGCAGGTAGTCCACCGCCGCGGCGCCCACCTCGTCGGCGTTGCCGAAAGCCTTCATGCCGAGCTCGGTGGTGAGCTTGGTGACCTTGTCGCCCAGGTCGGCCAGCGGGTTGACGAACTCCTGCATCGCCTCGTTGACGCCTTCGTCTTCGACAAACGTCTTGATCTTCTGCCCGAACTTCTTCAACTTGGCGCCGTTGTCGCCGAGCACCTTGCGACCCAGCAGGTCGAGCGACTGGATCGTGTTGGTGCCTTCGTAGATCATGTTGATGCGCGCGTCGCGCACGAACTGCTCCATGCCCGACTCGCGGATGTAGCCGTGGCCGCCGAACACCTGCATGCAGTGCGAGGTGGCGATCCAGCCGTTGTCGGTGATGAAGGCCTTGACGATGGGCGTCAGCAGCGCCACCTCGTCTTCGGCCTCCTTGCGCTCGTCGGCGTCGTCGGTCGACAGGTAGACGTCGATCAGCGTCGCGATGTGGATCGACAGCGCGCGGCCGCCTTCGGCATAGGCCCGCGCCGTCAGCAGCATCTTGCGCACGTCGGGGTGCACGATGATCGGGTCGGCCGGCTTGTCGATCGCCTTCGGGCCCGACAGCGAGCGCATCTGGATGCGGTCCTTCGCGTAGGCCACGGCGTTCTGGTAGGCCACTTCGGTCAAACCCAGCGACTGGTTGCCCACGCCCAGGCGCGCCGCGTTCATCATCACGAACATCGCCGGCAGGCCCTTGTTGGGCTGGCCCACCAGCCAGCCGGTGGCGCCGTCGAGGTTCAGCTGCGCCGTGGCGTTGCCGTGGATGCCCATCTTGTCCTCGAGCCCGGTGCAGAGAATCGGGTTGCGCGCGCCGAGCGTGCCGTCCGCCTTGGGCAGGAACTTCGGCACCACGAACAGCGAGATGCCTTTGCTGCCCTGCGGCGCATCGGGCAGCCGCGCGAGCACCAGGTGGATGATGTTCTCGGCCAGGTCGTGCTCGCCGGCGGAGATGAAGATCTTCTGCCCGGTGATCTTGTAGCTGCCGTCGGCCTGCGGCTCGGCCTTGCTGCGCAGCAGGCCCAGGTCGGTGCCGCAATGCGATTCGGTCAGGCACATCGTGCCGGTCCACTGGCCGCTCGTCAGCTTGGGCAGGTAGGCCGCCTGCTGTTCGGCCGTGCCATGCCTGTGCAGGCATTCGTAGGCGCCGTGCGATAGGCCCGGGTACATCGTCCAGGCCTGGTTGGCGGCGTTCATCATTTCGAACAGGCACTGGTTCAGCACGATCGGCAGGCCCTGGCCGCCGTACTTCGGGTCGGTCGACAGCGCCGGCCAGCCGCCTTCGACGTATTTGGCATAGGCCTCCTTGAAGCCCTTCGGCGCGGTCACCGCGTGGGTGGACTTGTCGAGCACGCAACCTTCTTCGTCGCCGCTCTGATTGATGGGGGCCAGCACCTCGGCCGCGAACTTGCCGCCCTCCTCGAGCACGGCGTTCATCGTGTCGGCGTCGAGGTCGGCATGCCGCGGCAGCATCTTCAGCTGATCGACGACCTGGAGCAACTCGTGCATCACGAACTGCATGTCGCGCAGCGGCGGGTTGTAGTGCGGCATGGTGATGGTCTCCTTGGCAAGACGATGGGTGAAGGGTCAGCGCCGCGACGCCGCCTTGCGGCGCGTGACGGGTCGATTCGGTGCGGCCGCCACCGGCTTGGCGCCGGCCTGGTAATGCGCCAGCATGCGGTCGAAGGCCACGTGTGCACGGTCCAGCGCACCGGGCAGGCGCAGGAACCGCGCGTCGTGGTGCAACGACAGGATCAGGCCGTGGATCTCGAACAGCATCTGATGGGCATCGGTATCGGGCTGCAGATGCCCTTCGTCGATGGCCAGGCGAATAGCTTTCTCCAGCGCCGCGTGCCAGGCCCGCACCATGTCGGCCAGCGCGTCGCGCACGGCGCCGGGCCGGTCGTCGAATTCGACCGCCCCGCTGATGTAGATGCAGCCCGAATCGATCTCCACCGACACGCGCCGGATCCAGCGTTCGAACAGTGCTCGCAGGCGCGGCAGGCCGCGTGCCTCGCGCATCGCAGGGCGGAAGACCTCGTCCTCGAAGCGGGCGTGGTATTCGCGGATGACCGAAATCTGCAGTTCCTCGCGCGAGCCGAAATGCGCGAAGACGCCGGACTTGCTCATCTGCGTCACGTCGGCCAGCGCACCGATCGACAGGCCCTCGAGGCCCATGTGCGACGCCAGGTTGAGCGCGGCATCGAGGATCGTCGCGCGTGTCTGCCGGCCCTTGGGTTGGGCGGCGGGTCGGTCGGCGGCTTCGGGAGCGGGCACGCTGTGTTCCAATAATACGAACGATCGTTCTATTTTTACCCGATTTCCGGTTCCCGCGGTGCGCGCAGGTCGGGTCTGTTTCTAGGCTTGTTCTTCTAGAACTCGGGGACACGAGGCCGCGTCGGACCCGGCAGACGACGGCTGGCTGGTCCGTTTCCGGGGTTTTGATACCCTTGAGGGGTTGAGGAGCCGCTCACCCGTGGATGTACTTCAGCTCGATGTGTCCGGCCGGCCCCAGGCCTGGATCTCGCCCAACGAGGCCGCCGTGCTGTACGCCAGCGACGATGTCGCCTGGACGCTCGGGCGTGCCTTTCACGTGCTGCGTGGCGGCATCCAGCGC
>Ga0209798_10000831_pt1 | contig 18951 bp, 17 predicted proteins | sample DOMMetBare3Fresh_FD_187475 | JGI IMG/M metagenome (GOLD analysis project Ga0209798, IMG submission 187475) | Wetland sediment microbial communities from St. Louis River estuary, USA, under dissolved organic matter induced mercury methylation -... | ecosystem: Environmental > Aquatic >...
GGACCAAGCGCCTTCGCAACGGCCGGGCGGCACTCACGCCGGGAACACGCCGGTGGACAGGTAGCGGTCGCCGCGGTCGCAGACGATGAACACGATCGTTGCGTTGTCCAGCCGCTCGGCGAGCTTCAGGGCGACGCAGCACGCGCCGGCGGCCGAGATGCCGGCAAACAGGCCCTCCTCGCGCGCCAGGCGCCGGGCCATCTCCTCGGCCTCGGCCTGGCTCACGAGAACGATCTCGTCGACGTGCGTCGCGTCGTAGATCTTCGGCAGGTAGGCCTCGGGCCACTTGCGGATGCCGGGAATGCGCGAGCCTTCGGCCGGCTGCGCCCCGATGATGCGCACCGCCGCGCTCTGCTCCTTGAGGAAACGCGACACGCCGGTGATCGTGCCGGTGGTGCCCATCGCGCTGACGAAATGCGTGACCGTGCCCTCGGTGTCGCGCCAGATCTCGGGGCCGGTCGTCTCGTAATGGATGCGCGGGTTGTCGGCGTTGGCGAACTGGTCGAGCACGCGGCCCTTGCCGTCGGACTGCATCTGCAGCGCCAGGTCGCGCGCGTACTCCATGCCGCCGGACTTCGGTGTGAGCACCAGTTCGGCGCCGAAGGCCTTCATCGTCTGCGCGCGCTCGATCGACAGGTCCTCCGGCATGATCAGCACCATCTTGTAGCCGCGGATCGCCGCCGCCATCGCCAGCGCGATCCCCGTGTTGCCCGACGTGGCCTCGATCAGGACGTCGCCCGGACGGATGTCGCCGCGCTCCTCGGCGCGCGCGATCATGCTGATGGCCGGACGGTCCTTCACCGAGCCTGCCGGGTTGTTGCCCTCGAGCTTGCCCAGCAGGACGTTGCCGCGACGCCGGTTCTCGGCACCGGGCAGGCGTTGCAGCCTGACGATCGGCGTGCCGCCGATGACGTCCTCGAGCGTCCTGTAGCTGGTCATGCGACGATTGTCGCAGCGCTCGCAACCGCCTGCAGACCGCGTGTGATAATCCGCGCCCGTCGCGCACTGCGCGCCGCGCCCATAGCCCCGGTGGCGGAATCGGTAGACGCAGTGGACTCAAAATCCACCGCCTAATCAGCGTGCCGGTTCGAGTCCGGCCCGGGGCACCAACACCTCTGGACGATGCCGCCACTGCCTCCCGTCACCCTCGGGCTGATTCTCACCTGCGTCGCGGCCTTCTTCCTCGACCAGCTGGTTCCGCTCGACCCGTTCTTCGCGCTGTGGCCGCTGGCCAGCGGCGCGTTCATGCCGTGGCAGCTGGTCACCTACGGGTTCCTGCACGGCGGCCTGGCGCACCTGCTGTTCAACATGCTGGGCCTGTGGATGTTCGGCTCGGAGCTGGAGAGACTGTGGGGCCGCAACCGCTACCTGGCCTTCCTGCTCGTGAGCCTCGTGACGGCCGGACTGACCCAGCTGCTGGTGACGAGCCTGCTCGGCTCGATGGCCCGCACTGTCGGAGCCTCGGGCGCACTGTACGGGCTGTTGCTCGCCTACGCGCTGGTTTTTCCGCGCCGGCAGTTCGATCTGCTCGGTTTTTTGCCAGCGGTGCTGCTGATGATCCCGTCGACGATCTTCAACGTCGTGGGCATGGTGTTGTTCATCCTCATGGTGACCAACCGTGCCGCGCTGCCGATCCGCCCGATCCCGATGCCAGCGATCGGCATGGTGGTGGCCTTCGGGGTGATCGAGCTGTCGCTGGGCGTGCTGGGGCGCAGCGGTGTGGCGCACTTCGCGCACCTGGGCGGCATGCTGGGCGGATTCCTGATCCTGCGCTATTGGCGCGGCCAGCCGCCGTTTGGCGGTCGCCGCCGCTGAAGGCCGGACACCGCGCACCCGGTTGCAGGCCGCGCGCCATTGGCGCATCCTGTGGCCCAAGCGGAGGTGTGTGCGATGCGGTACCCGGCAGGCTCGATCCTTGTGTGGCTCGTGCTGGCGCTGCTGCCCGTGGCAACAGCGGCCGCCGACCTGGCCGAGCAGTCACGCGCTCTCGAGCGCGCCGCCAACGCGGTCGTGGGGGTGCAGACGCTGGCCGTCCCCGACGCCCGGTCGAACGCGACGCTGGGCCGTGTTCGCCACGGATCGGGCGTGGTGATCGATGCCAATGGCCTGGTGCTCACCATCGGCTACCTGATCCTCGAGGCCGATCAGGTGCAGTTGCTGCTGGACGACGGCCGGTCGCTGCCGGCTCGTGTGGCGGGCTATGACCTGGCCACCGGCTTCGGCCTGCTGCAGCCGCTGGCGCCGCTGAACATCGTACCGGTGCCGCTGGGGCCATCCGGGGCGGTGGCGAACGACGACGACCTGCTGATCGTCAGCGGCGCGCCGATCGGCGCGCTGAGCGCGGCGCGCCTGGTCTCGCGGCGCCCGTTCGCGGGTTACTGGGAGTACCGCATCGATGGCGCGCTGTTCACCGCGCCCCCGCGCACCGACCACAGCGGCGCCGGCCTGTTCAATCCGCGCGGCGAACTGGTGGGCATCGGTTCCCTGGTGGTCGCCGACGCGGCCGGACCGACCGCCCGCGAGGGCACCCGCTCTCCGGGCAACATGTTCGTGCCGACCGATCTGCTGCGGCCAATCCTTGCCGAACTGCGCCAAGGCGGGTCGACGGCCGCCAGCCGACGTGCTTGGCTGGGCATCAACTGCGTCGAACAGGGCGGCCAGTTGCGCGTCGTGCGCGTGAATGACGACAGCCCCGCCGAGGCGGCGGGGCTGCGCGTGGGCGACCGCATCCTCGGCATCGACGGAATGACCGTGGCCTCGCTCGATGCACTGTGGACACGCCTGTGGAGCGGTGCCGCCGAACGCGAGGTGCAGATCGACATCGAGCGCGGCGACGCACGCCAGAGCCTGAGCGTGCGCACCGTCGACAGGCAGCGCCAGTTGCGCCGCGCCACCGGCGTCTGAGCGACCGCGCGCGCCTGGGCGCGGGCCTTTGGCTCGGCGCACGCGGCCAGCGTCGATCTGGCTTGCGACGCAGGGGTCGTGGCCGGATCCAGGCGCGCGGCCAAGGCCATGGCCGCGAACGTGGACTACGGGTGTGGTGCGCCCCCGGAGGCAAGGGCCCACGCATGACCCGGAGTCGGATAGTCCAGGCGCAGCCGAAGTTCGCGGTGCAGGCGGGTGTTGTCCAGACGCCTTGATTCCGCGAGGAAACTCCACTGGACCTCACTGACCGCCGCACGCAGCGCCGCGCGCGCAAGACGCGGCGGCCGCGGCAGGCCGAAGGCATCGGCCACGGCATCGAAGTGCTCGCCCATCGTCAGCGTGCTGTCGTCGTTGACGTGATAGATGCGCTGTGGCGCGCCGCGAAACAGCGCGGCGACGCAGGCGCGCGCCAGGTCATCGGCGTGGATATGGTTGGTGTACACGTCGTCTTCCGGCGCGAGCAGCGGCGCACCGCGTCGCACGCGCTCGCGCGGATCGCCCCCGACGCGGTCGAGCGCGTAGATCCCCGGCACGCGCAGCACGCTGGCCGCAACCGCGAATGCACGGCCGTGCCGGCGCACCAGCGCCTCGGCATCGGCGCGCCGCCAAGCGCGGTCGGTGGCCGGCCGGATCGGCCGCGTCTCGTCGAACCGCGCCCCCTGGGCGTCGCCATACACGCCACTGGTGCTGGCGTACACGAGGCGCCGAAGGCGGCCGCCGCGCGCCAGCGCGCGCAACAGCGCGCGAGTGCGCGGATCGCCTCTTCCGCTTGCGGGGGGCGGTGCCAGGTGCAGGACCGCATCGGCCAGCGCGGCCAGGCGACCGAGCGTGGCCGCATCGTCGAGGTTGCCGACGAGCGGCACCGCGCCCGCCGCGCGCAGGTCCGCCACGCGGTGCGGGCTCGAGGTCAGTGCGAGCACGCGCAAGCGCCCGCGCAGCAGCCTGAGCACCCGAAGCCCCACGTCGCCGCAGCCCACGATCAGCAGCGTGGGGCGAAGGCGGCGTGCGGCAGGCAGAATCATGCTTTCGCGAGTGTAGAGACGCCTTCCCGTATGACCCTCAAGGTGACCGTTCAACCCGCCGGCATGAGTTTCGAAGTCGCTCGCGACGAAGCCATCCTCGCGGCCGCCATCCGGGCCGGCATCGGCCTGCCCTACGGCTGCCGCGACGGCGCGTGCGGCTCGTGCAAGAGCCGCCTCGTCGAAGGGCGCGTGATCCACGGCGCGCATCAGTCGCGCACGCTGACCCGCGTGGAGGAGGACGCCGGCTGGATCCTCACCTGCTGCGCTGTGCCGCAAACCGACTGCGTCGTCGAGGCACGCACCGTCGCCGGTGCCGGGGACTACCCGATGCAGAAGATGCCGGCGCGCGTCGCGAGCCTCGAGAAGCCCGCGCCCGACGTGGCACTGATGAAGCTTCAGCTGCCCGCCACCGTGGCGTTCAAGTACCGCGCCGGCCAGTACGTCGAGTTCATCCTGCGCGACGGCGCGCGGCGCAGCTACTCGATGGCCAACGCGCCCGAGCGGCTCGGCAACCCGCCGATGATCGAGTTGCACCTGCGCCACATGCCCGGCGGCAAGTTCACCGACCATGTGTTCGGCGCGATGAAGGAAAAGGAGATCCTGCGCATGGAAGGCCCGCTGGGCAGCTTCTTCCTGCGCGAGGACAGCGACAAGCCGATCGTGCTGCTGGCCTCGGGGACCGGGTTTGCGCCGGTCAAGGCCATCATCGAACACATGCAGGCGCAGGACATCGGCCGTCCGGCGATGCTGTACTGGGGCTGCCGGCGCAAGGCAGACCTCTACCTGCATCGCTGGGCGCTGGAGGCGGCGGCATCGATGCCGAACCTGAGCTACGTGCCGGTGCTGTCCGACGCGCCGCCCGAAGACGCCTGGAACGGCCGCACCGGCTTCGTGCACGAGGCCGTGATGACCGACCGGCCCGACCTGTCGGGCCACGAGGTCTACGCCTGCGGCACCCCGGCGATGGTCGATGCCGCCAAGCGCGACTTCAGCACCCGCTGCGGCCTGCCGGCGGACGCCTTCTACGCCGACAGCTTCACCTCGGAAGCCGACAAGCACGGGCCGTAGGCCCCTGCTTGCGTCGAAGGCTGACTTCGCGCACGGAACTTGAGGCAAGCAGCGCCGTGCGCAGACACAAGCACCGCCGCCAAGGGCCAGCCGCAATCGAGCGCCATCCCTCATTCCACCCATGACAGCAGGCTGCGGCCGTCGCAGAATCCCCGCGACAACTCCATGAAGGAAGACCCATGGCCGCCCGCACCGCTTTCCTCGCCCTCGGCACCCTCGTGTTCGCGACCGCCGCCGTCGCGCAGACCCTCGGCGAGGGGGGGTCGGTGGTGCAGGGAGGCGCAGGCCCGCAGGGTGCGACCAATGCGAGTGCGCAGCTCGAGAAGTGCGACGCACCCAAGGGCACGATCGCAGTGGTCGAAGCGCAGAACCAGGTGATCGCGGCGCTGGGCCGCTACGGCCTGCAGTCGCCCACCGGGCTGATCCGCATGATCATCCAGCAGTCGAATTGCTTCCAGGTCGTCGAGCGCGGTGTGGCGATGCAGAACATGATGCAGGAGCGCGCACTGGCCGCGGGCGGCCAGATGCAGTCCGACCAGAACATCGGCAAGGGCCAGATGGTGGCGGCCGACTTCATCGTCACGCCCAATGTGGTGTTCAGCGAGGGCAACGCCGGCGGCGTGGGTGGCGCGATCGGCGGCCTGATGGGGCGACTCGGCGGCGCAGGCGCCGTCGTGGGCACCTTGGCCGGCGGCCTGAAGTTCAAGGAGGCTCAGACCAGCATGCTGCTGGCGGACACGCGCTCGGGCATCCAGGTGGCTGCTGCCGAGGGCAGCGCCAAACAGACCGACTTCGCTCTGGGCGGAGCGCTGTTCGGCGCCGGCGGCGGGGCGGCGCTGGGCGGCTACACCAACACCAACGAAGGCAAGGTGATCACGGCATCGTTCCTCGACAACTGGAACAACATCGTGCGCTCGATCCGCAACAACCCGAGCCTGATCCAGGCCAAGGCGGGCGTGGCGTCGCAGCAGAACGCCGCGGCCAGCGTCAAGGCGGGCGCGGCCAACGCCGGCGACGTGATGATGGCCAAGATCGCCGGCGTGAAGGTGCTCAAGGCGCCCTCGGACGGTGCCGGCGAACTGATGAGCCTGACCAAGACCGACGAGGTGCTCTACCTGGGCGAGGAGAAGAACGGCTTCGCCAAGGTGACGTCCCCCAAAGGCGACGGCTGGGTCAAGGTGGTGCTGCTGCGCAAGCCCTGAGACGGGTCGGTGATCCGGCAGCGCGCGCCGGCTGCGGCAGAGCCTACGCCACGGATCGGGCTCCGCCCGGCCGTTGGCGCGGCACGCACGAGAGGATCCGGCGAAGCCGCCCCGTGGTGGGCCCGCTCAACGGTGCTTGAACGCGGCCTTGCGCTTGGCGACGAAGGCGGCCATGCCTTCCTTCTGGTCCTCGGTCGCGAACAGTGAGTGGAACGCCAGCCGTTCGTGGGCCACGCCCTCGGACAGGCTCGACTCGAAGGCACGGTTGACACACTGCTTGGCCAACATCACCGCGGGCAGCCCGTAGCTGCAGATCGTCGCGGCCGCGGCCAGCGCCTCGTCGAGCAGGCGCTCGGCCGGCACCACGCGGCTGACGAGCCCGGCGCGTTCGGCCTCGGCCGCATCCATCATGCGGGCGGTCAGCACCATGTCCATCGCCTTGCTCTTGCCTACCGCGCGCGGCAGCCGCTGCGTGCCGCCTGCGCCCGGGATCACACCCAGCTTGATCTCGGGCTGGCCGAACTTCGCGCTGTCCGCAGCGATGATGAAGTCGCACATCATCGCCAGTTCGCAGCCGCCGCCCAATGCAAAGCCGGCCACCGCGGCGATCACCGGTTTTCGCACCGCGCGCAACTGCTCCCAGTTGCGCGTGATGTAGTTGCCGAGGAACGCGTCCATGTACGAATAACCGGCCATCGCACCGATGTCGGCACCGGCGGCAAACGCCTTTTCGCTCCCTGTGATGACCACGCATCCGACCCCGGCATCGGCATCGCCCGCGACCAGTGCCTGGCCCAGCTCATCCATCAGCGTGTCGTTCAGCGCATTGAGCTGCTTCGGGCGGTGCAAGGTGATCACGAGCGTGGCCAGGTCGACACCATCGTGGTTGCGGCGCTCGACGATCAGGCAGGTGGGATTCATGGCGGATGGCCCGGTCCGGGCGACGGTGGTTGCTGGACGCGGCACTATACGTGCGCAAGCGCACGCGGCGGCGCCGGGCTGCGCCGCGTCGATGGTGGATATCGCTCCGCGCGGCGTTATCCTGCGCGGTCGATGAGCATCGTGTACCGAAAGACGGCAAAGGGCCAGACCGAGATCGAGACGCGGGCGCACCGGCTCGTGCCGCGCCTGCGCTCGATGCTGATCCTGGTCGACGGCCGCAGGACGGATGACGAACTCGCCAGGCTGATCCAGGGCGAGCCCGCCGCCGCATTGATTTCGCTGCTGGCCGATGGCTTCATCGAGGTCGTCTCGGTGCCGGCAGAAAGGCCACGGGAGCCCGTGGCCCCGACCCCGGTGGCACCGGCGCCGCCGATGGCGGCACCCGCGCCGCAGCGAAAGGAAGTTTCGGTCGATTCGCTGCGGCGCGAGGCCGTGCACTTCCTGAACGAGCACATCGGACCGGGGGCCAACGGCATCGCGATGAAGCTGGAGCGCACCAAGACGATGGCGGAACTGCGCCCGCTGCTCGTGAGCGCTGGCCAATTGCTCGCGAGCTTCCATGGCGCCGACACGGCACGGGCCTTCGCCGCGCGGTTTCTTTCCGACGAGGACGGCTGAGCGGGCGCCCCGCGCTCAACGGGGTGCTGCATCGGGTGCGGCCTGCAGTGGCGCCGCGTCCATCACGAGATCGACGAAGGTGTCTTCGTCCTGCTGGATGCGGATGCGCACCGGCAGGTACTGCAAGGTCGGTGCGAACCAAACCTCGGCGCTCAACTCGCCGCGCGGGCGCACCTCGGCACGTCGCGGCTTCAGATGGAAGGTGTCGAGCGCCCCCAGCGGCGTTTCCAGCCGCTCCTCGCCGACCACGTCGTAGTTCCAGCGGTCCACCCGACGCGGCAGCGCCAACGGCAACGTCACCGTATTGCCCACCTTCAGCAGCTCGGGTTTCGTTGTGAACATCCACGTGAGCTGAACGAACTGGCTCGCCGTGTCCTGCATGCCGGGCAGGCTGTCGCGCTGGCTGCCGTTGGCCAGCGTCACGGCCTGGGGACTGAAACTCATCGCGGCGCGCCGCGGCGACTGGAAAGGCAGCTTGGTGATCTCGTCGTAGCTCTGCGGCACGAGACCCGCGTCGCCGAGCACGCCGTCGCTGGTCATGCGGCGGGCCATCAGCGGTGCGAACGAGGGACCGATCGCCACGTCCAGATGAACCTGGTAGCGCTCGCCGATGCGCACCCATTGCACACGCGCCGTGCCATGGACCTCGCCGCGGTAGTTGCCCTTCAACCTGTAGGTCAGGCGCGTCGATGGCGGCCACTCAAAGGCCGGTGCGGCAGCCATGCCCGGCGCCGGCGCCACCGCCGGCGCGGCCGATGCGGCCTCGGCAGGCGCCGCCGCGTCGGCTGCGGATTCGGCGATCGGCGGTGCAGGCGGAGTGCTTGCCAACGGCACTTCAGGCACGACCGGCTGCGGCTCGGCAGGCGGCTCGACCACCGGTGGCGGCGGCGCCGACGCGGCAGGCATCGGCACGCGCGCGCGCGCGGCGCCCCGTTGCGGCATGCGGCGCGCCGCAGGCGCCGGCGTCGGCTCCGCGCTGGGCGCCAGCGAGCGAACGAAGGCCACCTCGAGACGTTCGGTCATCGGCTTGTCGCCCGCACCGAAGCCGACCATGGCCTGCTCGACCCAGCGCACGATCGCGCCATGGGCGAGCACCACGAGCGCCACCACGAGCAACCAGCGCAGGCTGCGGGACCTGCGCAGCTGTGCCGGGGCAGCGTCGGACGCGGCCAATGGCACCCTCAAGAGCCGATCCATGCAAGGCGCAGAGCTGCGGCCGCAGGGCCGGGTGAGGCGGCCAGCCGCGCGGAGAGTGTCGGCGGCGGGGCGGGGTCGGGTTCGAGCCTGAGCGTGTGCAGGCGCTGGTCGCGCGCGACGAGCAACTCGAAGGCGGCGCCCGGCGTCACCCACTGCTGCGCCTCCTCGAGCCGGCGCAGCCGCCAACCATCGACCGCCAGCAGTTCGTCGCCGGCCGAGAGGCCGGCACGGGCGGCGGGAGTTCCCGCCAGGACCTGCTTGACCGTCACGGTCGTGCCGCTCTCGGCCACGCGCAGGCCCAGCGCCGCGGCGAAACCGGGCTTGTCGCGATGCAGCTCGATGCCCAGTGCCGCAAGCAAGGGCGCCAGAGGCAGCTCGACGGTGCCATGCACCCAGGCTGCGATCTCGCGCGCAAAGGAGCGCCCGCCGACGGACTCGATCGCCGCCGCAATGTCGGCCTCGCTCACGCAGCCGCCGCCCGAGGCCTTCCACAGGTGGCGCATCACCGCGTCGAGCGTGCCGCGCCCCTCGCGCCGCAGCGTCAGATCGAACGCCAAGGCAACCAGCGCTCCCTTCGCGTAGTAGCTGACCGTCGCATTCGGCGTGTTCTCGTCGCTGCGGTAGTACTTGACCCAGGCGTCGAAACTGGCCTGCGCCACGCTTTGCACGTGGCGGCCGGGCGTGCTCGCCACGCCGTTGATCGTCTTGGCGAGCAACCCGAGGTAGCGCTGCGCGTCGATCGCGCCCGCGCGCAGCAGCAGCAGGTCGTCGTAGTAGGACGTGAAGCCCTCGAAGAACCAGAGCAGCTCGGTGTAGTTCTCGCGCGTGAAGTCGATGCTCGCCAGTGCCGCCGGCTTCAGCCGCTTGACGTTCCAGCTGTGGAAGTACTCGTGCGAGATCAGGCCGAGCAGCGTGACGTAGCCTTCGGTCAGCACGGCCACGCCGCGCTGCGGCAGTTCGCGCCGGCGCGCGATCAATGCGGTGCTCGCGCGGTGCTCGAGCCCGCCGTAGCCTTCGTCGACCGCGTTGAGCAGGAACACGTAGCGCTCGAACGGCGGCTTCGGCTTGCGCGTACCGTGCCAGAACTCGATTTGCGACTCACAGATGCGCCGTGCATCGGCCAGCAGCCGGTCGCCGTCGAAACCCGGCCAGGCGCCCGTGACGACGAACTCGTGCGCCACGCCATGGGCCTTGAAGCCGCCGCGCCAGAAGCGGCCGAGCTCGAACGGATGATCGACCAGTTCGTCGTAGTCCGCCGCCGCGAACGCGTTACCGTGGCGTCGCATCGCGGTGGCCACCGACCAGCCGCGCGGCACGCCGGAAAGGACCACGCGGTGCGGCGCGCCCTCCTGGCCCTCGACGCGCAGCAGCAAGCTGGTGCCGTTGAAGAAACCGCGCGCGGCGTCGAGGAATGCGGTGCGCACCGAGGAGTCGAAAGCGTAGACGAGATAGCTCAGGTGCAGCGCGCCGCGCCCGGCGCATCGGACCTGCCAGGTGGTCTTGTCGAGCTGTTCCAGCGTGGCCACCCGGGCGCCCTGCTTGGCCTCGAGGCGCGACAGGTGCCGACCGAACTCGCGAACCATGTAGCTGCCCGGGATCCACACCGGAAGCGAGACGCGCTGCACCGCGGCCGGCCGCGGCACCGTCAGCGTGACGCGGTACTGGTGGGCATGCAGGTCATGCAGCTCGATGCGGTAGCGGATGGGAGCGTTCGGCATGGGGCGGAATTGTCGCCGCTGGCCGGATCCGGGCCGTCGCGAACCGCACGCCCGCCGTGGCGCCGGCGCGCGGGGCACGATCTCAGAACGTACCCGGAAAACTTCCGCCGTCCAGCAGGATGTTCTGGCCCGTGAGGTAACCCGCCTGCGCGCTGCACAGGCAGGCGCACAACGCACCGAACTCGTCGGGATGCCCCAGGCGCTGCGCCGGAACCGCCTTCGCGCGCGCCGCCGCCAACGCCTCGATGCTCTGGCCGCTCTTATCGGCTGATCCCTGCAGGGTCTTGCGCAGGCGGTCGGTGTCGAAGGCGCCGGGCAGCAGGTTGTTGATCGTGACGTTGCGGCCGGCGAGCCGCGGCTGCCGGGCCAGCCCCGCAACGAATCCGGTCAATCCCGAGCGCGCGCCGTTGGACAACCCTAGGCTGTCGATCGGCGCCTTGACCGCGCCGGAGGTGATGTTGACGACACGGCCGAAGCCGCGCTGGGCCATCGCGTCGACCGTGGCCTTCATCAGCTCGATCGGCGAAAGCATGTTGGCCTCGAGCGCCGCGATCCAGGCCGCGCGGTCCCAGTCGCGGAAATCGCCGGGCGGCGGACCGCCGGCGTTGTTGACCAGGATGTCGACCTGCGGCGCCGCCGCCAGCGCGGCAGCGCGGCCCTCGGGCGTGGTGATGTCACCGGCGGCGGTGCGCACCTGGACGGCTGGATTGAGCGCTCGCAGTTCGGCCGCCGTCTTCTCGAGCGCGTCGGCGCCGCGTGCCGTGATCACGACATGGACGCCCTCGCCCACGAGCGCGCGTGCGCAGCCCTTGCCGAGCCCCTTGCTCGCCGCGCACACCAGCGCCCACTTCCCCGCAATGCTCAGATCCATGCCTCACCTCCACTTGGCCAACAACCACACACCCAGCAGCACCAGCAGCGTACCCGCGACGACCCAACCGGTGAACGGCTCGCCCAACAGCAGCACGCCCAGCGCGATGGTGCTCATCGGGCCCACCATGCCGCACTGCGCGGCGAGCGTCGCACCGATGCGCTCGATCGCCATCATCACCATGACCACCGGCGCGAACGTCGTGAACACCGCGTTGGCCAGCGACAGCCACAGCACCGGCTCGGGCACGAGCGCCGCCGAAGGCGGCCGCAGCACGAACAGCTGCACGATCGCGAACACGCAGGCCACGCTGGTGGCCGAGCCGGTCAGACGCAGCGCACCCAGCCGCTGCACGACCTCGCCGCAGGCCACCAGGTAGATCGCATAGCTCAGTGCGCTGCCGAACACGAGTGCCGATCCGAGCGCGACGTCGGCGCCCTCGAAACGAAGCTCCTGGCCAAACACGATCAGCACGCCCGTGTAGCTGAGCGCGGTGGCCAGCGCCTGGCGCACGCTGATGCGCCGGCCCAGCGCGAGCATCGAGATCAGCAGCACGAGCGTCGGGTTCAGGTACAGGATCAGGCGCTCCAGGCTCGCGGTGATGTGCATCAGGCCGATGAAGTCGAGCAGGCTCGCGAGGTAATAGCCGCAGAAGCCGAGCCCGACGACCGAGAGCCAGTCGCGCCGCGTGAAGGCCGGCTTGCCGCGGCCGGCCCACCAGGCCAGCGCGAGGAACAGCGGGAGCGCGAGCGCCATGCGCCAGAACAGCACCTGCACCGCGTCGACACCGTGCCGGTACATCAGCTTGGCCAGGATGGCCTTGCCCGAGAACGCGACCGCCCCGAGCGTGGCCAGGACCAGCCCGTGCCAGATGCGCGGCGGCGGCGCGGCGCTGACGACCGTCGTGGTCAATTCGGCGCGGGCACGTGACGGTTGCCGTTGCCCTTGAAGCGCGCGACGGCGAGCTTCAGGTCGCCGTACTCCTCGCAGGCCGCGGCACACGCGCGCGACAGTTGCGCCAGCCGCTGCTCCGCCCTCGGCAACTCGCCCTTGATCAGGTAGAGCTCCCCTGAGTACTCCAGGGCGCCGCGGTGCTCCGGGAAGATCGCGAGCGCGGCGTCGTAATAGCGCTCGGCCGCCGCGAGGTCGGGCGAGCCCTGCTTGCGGTGCGTGTAGCCCATCAGGTTGTTCCAGTCGGCGCTCCTGAAGTCGTTCACGCGCTTGAGCTCGGCGATCGCGTCGGCCCAGCGGCGCGCCTGGATGTCGCGGCGTGCCGCCGCGAGTCTGTCAGGTGCTGCCTGCGTGTGCTCCGGCGCCGGCTCGGGCATGTCGACCGCGCGCGCCAAGGGTCCGAAGGCCAGGCACATCACCCCGATCACGGTCCAGCGCATCGCACACTCCCTCAGATCAGAACCCTGCAGCCAGACCGTCGCGCCGCGGATCGCTCGCCGCCACGTAACCGTCGACGGCGGGATCGCCCAGTCGCCAGATGAACTGTCCGGCACCGAAGTCCATGTAGCTGTCGTCCAGGCCGACGATCTGGTGGCCCAGCGCCTGCAGCTGCTCGATGGTCTCACGTGGCATGTGACGCTCGACGTTGATCTCGAGCCCGTCGTTGACGCGCCAGCGCGGCGCGTCGCAGGCCGCCTGCGGATGCTGGTGGTGGCTGAGCATGCGCACCAGCGTCTGCACATGCGCCTGCGGCTGCATGTGACCGCCCATGATGCCGAAGCTCATCTGCGGCGACCCATCCCTGGTGAGGAAGGCGGGGATGATCGTGTGGAACGGACGCTTGCCTGGTGCGACCACGTTGGGGTGGCGCTCGTCCATCGAGAAGCCATGTCCGCGGTTCTGCAGGCTGATGCCGAAGGTGGGTTCGACCACGCCCGAGCCGAAGCCCATGTAGTTGCTCTGGATGTAGCTGACCATCATGCCGCTCTCGTCGGCGGCGGTGAGGTAGATCGTGCCGCCCTTGACGCCATACCCCGGTCCGAAGTGCTGGGCGCGCGCCGGGTCGATCAGCTGGGCGCGCGAGGCGAGGTAGTCCGCGTCGAGCAGGCGCTCGGCCGGTCCTTCCATGAACGCTGCATCGGCAACGAAACGGTAGACATCGGCGAACGCCAGCTTCATCGCCTCGATCTGCAGGTGCTGGCACGCCGGGCCGTCGATCGGCAGCGAGGCCAGGTCGAAGTGCGCGAGCATGCCCAGCGCCATTTGCGCGGCGATGCCCTGGCCATTGGGTGGGATCTCGTGCAGCGTGTGGCCCCCGTAGCCCTGTTCGAGCGGCCGCACCCATTGCGGCCGGTAGCCTGCAAGGTCGGCCTCGGTCATCGTGCCGCCGTGCTCGCGCGACCAGGCTGCCAGCGCCGCCGCGATCTCGCCCCGATACAGCGATTCGCCGCGCGTCGCGGCAATCGAACGCAGCGCACGCGCCGCGTTTGGCATCGCGAAGCGCTCGCCGACCTCGGGGGCCCGGCCCCCGGGCAGGAAGGTCGCCGCAAAACCGGGTTGCGAGACGAGCTCTGCGACGTTGGCCGCCAGCGTCCACTTCTGCTGTACCACGATCGGCACTGCGTAACCCCGCTCGGCGATCTCGGTCGCGGGCGCCAGCAGGTCGGCGAACGGCAGCCGCCCGAAGCGCTCGGACAGCGCGGCCCACGCCGCCACGGCGCCCGGCACCGTCACGCTGTCCCAACCGCGGCTCGGGATGCCGGCATCGCCGTGCCGGCGCCGGAAGTACTCGGGCGTCCAGGCTGCCGGCGCCGGGCCGGACGCATTGAGTCCGTGCAGGCGCTTGCCGTCCCACAGGATGCAGAACGCATCGGAGCCCAGGCCGTTGCTGCACGGCTCGACGACCGGCATGCATGCCGCCGCAGCGACGGCGGCGTCGACCGCGTTGCCTCCGGCGGCCAGCATGCGCAGCCCGGCCTGGGCCGCGAGCGGGTGCGACGTGGACACGATGTTGCGCGCGAACACCGGAAGCCGCGTGCTGGCATAGCCGGCCGTGAAATCGAATCGATGCGTCATCACCCTCTCCCGTTCACTCGGCCGTGATCCTGCGGTCAAGGATCCACGCAGCCCGCGCGCTGTCGGCCGTGGCCATCGACGACAACTCTGCTGGTCCCGCGTCGACCGCGAGCAGCGGCTGACTCCGCGCGTGGCCCAGGCCCTGCGCGGTCGTGCGGGCGCGCAGGTCGGTCGCCCCGCCGGCGGAGATGGGCACGACCGGACGAATCGGTCGTGCGGGCGAGCGCTGGGCGTGGCTCACCGGCCGGGTCGCAGCGAGCGCGAGGCTGGCGAACACGTGGCGGTGCATGATCATCGGGGTGCGATCTCCATGGCGTCGAGCGACTGGGCAATGTAGCGCCTCGCCCGGGGTGGCCCGTCGCCGAGGTGAAAGGCGAAGCGCTGCTCGCGCAGTTCGGCGTCGAAGGCCGAGAAGCGTTCGAGGCGGCGCTGGTGCTCGATCCAGTTCTCGTCGACGAAGTACTCGATGTAGCGGCCCGGCTGCGCCGCATCGCGGAACAGGCCCCAGGACAGCGCGCCCTGGCGCAGGCGGGCGCGCCGCGTGCGTTGCATCACGTCGGCGAACTCTGCCGCGCGCGCGGGATCGATCAGGTACTCCACCGTCACCATGACCGGGCCGTCGTCCGGCTCGACGTCCACCGCCGGCTCGGGCAAATGGGTCTGTACCAGCGGCGTGTAGTCGGGGTCGGCGCTCGTATGGAGCGTGCGCTTGCGCAGCAGCGCGAGCATCGTCACGCCTATGGCCGCGGCGGCGGCCACCGCGGCCGGCACGTTGCTCCAGGTCGCAATCTGCCCCTCCTCGACGGCGTCCCAGCCTTCCGATCGCTCCGCGCTGACGATCTCGAGCCCGGGCGGCGCGGTCACGACGAGGCTCGTCATCGGTGCGTCGCGCTCGTTCGGCACCGAGAGCTCGATCGTCTCCGTCGAGCCGGGCACAGGCGCGATTCGCGCCATGACCGCGGTGATCTCTGCCCCCGGCCGCTTGTAGAAGTCCGGCGCGGCCACGGTGCGCTCCAACTCGCGCTGCTCGGCCTCGAGTGCCTCGATCCGCGCCGGCAGTGCATCGCGCTCCCGGCGCTCCTTGTTGCTGGCTTTGCGTGCCCCGGCCGCCGGCGCTGCCGCCGTCGGCGCGGGGGCAGCCGCACGCATCGCCGCCGCCGCGAGCGCCGGGGTCGGCGTCGCGGCTGGCGACGGCCGCTGCCGCAGCCAGTCCTCGTAGCCGCCCACGTACTCCACGACGCGCCCGTCGCCTTCGAACGCCAGCGTGCTCGTCACGACGTTGTCGAGGAACACGCGGTCGTGGCTGACGAGGATCAGCGTCCCGGTCCACTCGAGCAGCTGCATTTCGAGCAGCTCGAGCGTTTCCAGATCCAGATCGTTGGTCGGCTCGTCGAGCACCAGGACGTTGACCGGCCGCGTCAACAACCGGGCCAGCAGCAGACGGTTGCGCTCGCCGCCCGACAGCGACTTCACCGGCGATCGGGCGCGCTCGTCGGAGAAGAGGAAATCGCGCAGGTAACCGTGGACGTGGCGGCTGCGCCCGTTGACGGTGACGGTGTCGTTGCCGTCGCCGACGACGTCGAAGACCGAACGCTCGGGGTCGAGCTGCTCGCGCTGCTGATCGAAGTAGGCGACCTGGACGTTGGCGCCGCGGCGAATCTCACCCGCATCCGGCGGCAGGTCTCCCAGCAGCAGTCGCAGCAGCGTCGTCTTGCCAGCGCCGTTCGGCCCGATCAACCCGACCCGATCGCCGCGCAGGATGCGCGTCGTGCAGTCGCGGACGACGACGCGACCGTCGTAAGACTTCGACACACGTTCGGCTTCGAAGACCAGGCGGCCGGACGGCTCGGATCGCCCGACCTGGATGCGGGCGGTGCCGATGACCGCTCGGCGCGCCGCCCGCTCTTCTCGCATCGCCAACAGCGCCTTGACGCGCCCCTCGTCGCGGGTCCGTCGCGCCTTGACGCCGCGTCGCAGCCACACTTCTTCCTGCGCCAGCTTCCGGTCGAACTTCTCAGCCGTCAGCGCTTCGTTCTCGAGCCACTCTTCCTTCTTCCGCAGGAAGGTGGCGTAGTCACCCGGCCACGACGTCAGGGCGCCGCGGTCGAGTTCGACGATCCGCGTCGCCAGCCGCTGCAGGAAGGCGCGGTCGTGCGTGATGAACACGAGCGCGCCGCGGAAGTCATCCAGAAACCCTTCGAGCCACGTGATCGCGTCGATGTCGAGATGGTTGGTCGGCTCGTCGAGCAACAGAATGTCCGGCTCGGCGACGAGCGCTCGGGCGAGTAGGACGCGACGACGCCAGCCGCCCGACAGGGTGTCGACCGGCGCGTCCGCCGGCAGGTCGAGCCGCGAGAGGATCAAATCGACCTTGTGCTCACGGCGCCATTCCTCGAGATCGGCTCCGCTGCCCGGCCGCGTCAGTCCATCGGCAACGACGTCCCAGACCGATCGCGTCGCCGTCAGCGGCACGTCCTGCACCAACCGGGCGACGCGGGCGCCTGGCTGGCGCCACACGCTGCCGGCATCCGGTTCGAGTTCGCCGGAGATGATCTGCAACAGCGTCGACTTGCCGGTGCCGTTGCGCCCGATGATCGACAGCCGTTCACCCGCGTCGATCTGGTGAGCTGCCGCAACATGCTCATCTACCTGCAGCCGCCGGTGCAGCAGAAGGTGCTGTCGCGCTTCCACTTCGCGCTGAACCGCGGCGGCATCGCGTTCCTCGGGCCGAGCGAGACGCCGGGGGCGCTGGCGTCGGAGTTCATCCCCATCGACAAGCACTGGCGCATCTACCGCAAGCACAGCGACGTGCGCGTGCCCATCGACACCCGCGTGCAGCCGCGCGTGGAGTCGCGGCTGGTGACCGAGTCGCGCGCCGCCATCGGCCGCGCGCCGCCCTCGCAGCTCCTCGGCACCTACGACGCGCTGCTCGACGAGCTGCTGCCGCCGAGCCTGCTGGTCAACGACCGCGGCGAGCTCGTGCATTCCTTCGCGGGGGCCAGCCGCTTCATCCGGCCGCGCGACGGGCGGCAGGCGCTCGACCTCCTCGATCTCGTCGACGACGAGCTGAAGATGGTGCTCGCCGGCGGCCTGGCGCGGGCGCGCAAGGCCGGCGCGGCGGTGGTGTTCAACGGCGTGCACGTGAAGAGCGCCGCGGGGGAGGGCGCGCACAAGGTCACCATCCGCCGCATCACCGCGCCGCGCGGCGGGCTGCCGCACATCCTCATCTCCTTCGAGGAGCTGGCCAACGCCACGCCGCGCGCGCCGCGCAGCGAGACCGAGATCTCCCTCGATCAGGTGTCGCGCGAGCAGCTCGGCGCGCTGCAGCACGAGCTCAGCTACACCAAGGAGAACCTGCAGGCCGCCGTCGAGGAGCTGGAGGCGTCGAACGAGGAGCTGCAGGCGTCGAACGAGGAGCTGCTGGCCTCGAACGAGGAGCTGCAGAGCACCAACGAGGAGCTGCAGAGCGTCAACGAGGAGCTGTACACCGTCAACGCCGAGTACCAGCGCAAGATCGCCGAGCTGACCGAGCTCACCAACGACATGGACAACCTGCTGTCGAGCACCGACATCGGGACCATCTTCCTCGACAGTGAGCTGCGCATCCGCAAGTTCACGCCGCAGATCGCCGAGACCTTCAACCTCTTGCCGCAGGACGTCGGCCGCTCGATCGAGACCTTCACCAACACCATGGAGCGGCCGCAGCTCAACGCCGACGTCCGCCGCGTGCTGGCGACCGGCGAGACCTTCGAGTGCGAGCTGCGCGACCGCCGCGGGCGGGCGTTCTTCCTGCGCATCCTGCCGTACCGCGCCAAGGGCAGCATCGCCGGCGTGGTGATCATCGTGCTCTTCGTGGCCGGCGCGCGCTGGCTGGTGCAGCGGCTCGAGCTGCTGCACTCGCCCACGCTGGCCATCCTGCTCACCGTCGTCGTGATGGTGATGCTCGGCACCGGCCTCGCCGCCGACGGCCTGGGCCTCGCGCGGCTGGCGCACGTCTCGCTCTTCCCCATCGCGGTCCTCGCCATCACCGCCGAGCGGTTCTACCTATCCCTGACCGAGCACGGCGCGCGCTCGGCGGTCAAGGAGCTCGCCGGGACCCTCGGCGTCATGGCCGCCTGCTACGCCGTCATGAGCTCGCTGGCGCTCGAGATCCTCGTCGTCGGGTTCCCGGAGGTGATGCTGGCGGTGATCGCCGCCGACATCTACCTCGGGCGCTGGGTCGGGATGCGGCTCTCCGAGTACGGCCGCTTCCGCAAGCTCCTCTTCGCTGAGAGGGCGCCGTGATCGGCCTCCTCGGCAGGGCCCGCGAGCTGGCGCGCCGCGCGGTCGCCAACCGGGTCCGCGTCGTCGGGATCAACCGG